>MTKZ01003960.1_pt1 | contig 16996 bp, 11 predicted proteins | sample 1042781 | NCBI WGS metagenome assembly MTKZ01 (sample SAMN06212207, study PRJNA360539) | anaerobic digester metagenome | biome: Wastewater treatment plant; material: sludge; isolation source: anaerobic digester fed with sludge from wastewater treatment plant | place: Denmark: WWTP Viborg ... | reverse complement strand
CTCGGTCCTGCGGATGCTGGAGCAGTTCCTGGGCGAGGACACCTTCCGGGATGGCATCCGCTCGTATTTGACCGCGCACTCCTATGCCAACACGGTCACCCACGACCTGTGGGACGCACTCGAGTCGGTGTCCGACGCCCCGGTCGGGCGGATCATGGACGCCTGGATCCTGGCCGGTGGTCACCCGGTGTTGAACGTGGAGCGCAACGGCGCAGAACTGGCCTTGACCCAGCAGCGGGCCGTGCCGCTGGGGGCCGGCGAGGTCGAAGATCGCAGCTGGCCGATCCCGGCCCGCGTGGCGGTCGGCGCCAACGGCAGGCGAACTGTGCTCGAAGCGCTCGTCGAGCCGTCACCCGGCAACGACGGCGCCACGGCGCTGTCCCTCCCATCCGATGTGGACTGGGTGATGGGCAACGCCTCGGGTGACGGCTTTTGGCGCACCCACCACGACGGAGAGTCGTTCGCCGGCCTGCTGACAGCGGTCGATCAACTGGAGCCGATCGAGCGCTACCTGCTGGTCGACGACAGCTGGGCCGACCTGCTGGCCGGCCGGGTGGAGCTCGAGGCGGTGCTCGAGGTGAGCGAAGCGCTCGCCGGCGACGACCACCCGGCGGTTTGGCGGCGCCTCGGCCAGGTCTTCAGCGGCCTGCGCCGGCTGGTCGACCCGGCCGATCTCGACGAGTACCGAGGCTGGGTGCGCCGGTTGTCCACCCCGGCGCTCGCCCGAGCCGCCGAACGGGCCGACGGCGACGGCGACGGCGGCAGAGACCTGCACGCCGTGCTGTTCGGCATCGCCGGCGTGACCGGAGCCGACCCCACCACGCAGCGAGCCGCACGGGATCTGCTCGCTCAGTCGCCCGGCGCGGTCGACGCCGACCTGCTCGCCTCAGCCACCGGCGTTGTCGCCGCCGACGCCACCGCCGCCGAGCACGCGAACCTGCTCCAGCGCTGGCGGGCGGCCGAGAATCCCCAGGAGGAGGTGCGGTATCTCTATGCGCTGGTCGATACCCCCTCGCAGGAGGACTTCAAGGCCTCCCTCGACTTGGTTGCACATGAGGTGCGCACCCAGAACGCCCCCTACGTGTTGATGCGCGCCATGAGCCACCCGACGCTCGGGGCCGTCGCCTGGCGCTACCTCATCGACCGGTGGGACGATGTCACCGAGCGGTTCCCGACCAACTCGCTCCCCCGCATGCTGGAGGGCATACGCTGGCTGACCGACGACGCTGTGGCCGATCCCGAGGCCGAGGGTGGGGCGCCGATGTTCCTCGCCGCCCATCCCCTCGGATCGGGCGATCAGCTGGTGCGACAGAGCCTGGAGCTCCAGGCGGTGCACCGGGCGCTCGTCGAGCGGGCACGCCCATCGGCCGCCCGGGTGATCGCTCAGCGCCACCCCGGCGGTGGGTGAGTTGAGCCTCGTCGGCCGCGTCCAGGACCGTTACCGGGCTCGGGGCCGGTCCGGGGCACGAGGCCGTTCCCCGGTGCCAAGCCATTGCCGCGTCGAGGGCCGGTAGTGGGCCCGAAAGCCGGCACCGAGGTACCCCGGGCACGACCAGCGCTGGGCCCGACCGGGTTGGGGCGTGGTCCGGTGGTGTTCGCCGTCGAGGACACCACCGCCCAGCTGACCTGGCTGGGCTCACTCCTTCCCGCCGGCGAGGGCCGACGGGGCACGCGACGACATGACGCCGGCCCCGGCGCGCCAAGCGCTCGAGGCCTGGGCGTCGCTGCCGATGCGACGATCACCGCCCGGGACCTGGCCACCGGGAACGTTTTGGGCTCACGGCCATACCTCGACGGCAGCGGCTCGGTCGAGCTGGCCGGCCTGCCCCCGGCGAGCACCAGGAGCGTCACGCTGGACGTCGACGGGCGCCCCGCCGGTTGCGTGCGGCTCACCACGACGCCAACCCTCGGACCCGAACTCAGCCGATTCGCCACCCTCTCCGACATTCACCTGGGCCTCGACGTGTTCGGCCTCCGGGGGAAGATCGTCGAGAGCGACCCGGTGCGGGACGACGGCGGCCCCATCCACCTCCGAGCCGCCGCCCTCGCGCTCGACCAACTGAACGCCTGGGGCGCCGAGCACCTGTTCATCAAAGGCGACCTGGTCGACCGTTCCACCCCGGCGGCGTGGGCGCTGGCCGGCCGCCTGCTTCTCCGACCGCGCCCGCCGGTAACGGTGATGACCGGCAACCACGAACACAACCATGCCGGCATCGTGTCGCCGATCGACGGTGCGGCGTCGGCCGGTATCGACGCGGTCGACCTGGCCTGTCGGGTGGACCTGCCCGGGCTGAGCGTGCTGTGTGTCAACACGATCCGGTCAGGGGTCCACGGTGGCCGGTTGACCAAGGCGGTCACCGCGGCCGCACTCGACCTGGCCCGGACCGCCCCCAGCCCGGTGATGGTGCTGACGCACCATCCCATCGATCGCTTCAACCTGCCAGTGAGTTATCCGCCCGGGGTGCCCAACCGGCAGGGCGCAGCGCTGATCGATCGGTTGGCGAACGAGTGCGAGTTGCTGTTGGTGAGTTCCGGCCACACCCACGCCCACCGCCTCCGCACGATCGCGGGTGTCGCCACCACCGAGGTGGGCTCACCCAAGGACTTCCCCGGCGTGTGGGCCGGTTACTCGGTCGCCGAAGGCGGCGTCCGCCAGGTATTGCGTCGGGTCGACTCGCCGGAGGTCAACCATTGGCTCGACCACACCCGATTCGCCCTCGGAGGCATCTGGGGCCGATGGTCGGTCGGTCGCCTGGCCGATCGAAGCCTGCAGGTGCGCCGGGCCGCACGGTGATCACCCAGCGGTGGCCAACGCCAGCACCAGGCCGACCTGCCCCAGGTGGTAGGTGACCATCACCACCACCCGGCTGTGGGGGAAGTCGCGCAAGAACCGGGTCCATCCGATCACCGAATCGGAGAAGCCGAACAGCAGTGCGCCGACGATACCGACGATGATGCCGGTGCCGAACGACGTGGCGATCATCACCGCGATCACGACGACGTAGGCCATCACCGGCGCAAACAGCCGTCGGTCGGTCGCCCTCGCCCCGGCGATGACGTGACGCCCGACCGTGGCGATCACCAGCACGGCGACCACCGCCCCGATCGCAAGCCAGCCGCCGGACACGCCGAGCAGCACCATGCCGACGACGTACAACACGTGGGCCACCAAGAACGATCCCAGCCCGGCGACGAACGCCGGCTCGGGGTCCATGGCCGATTCGGGCAGCATCAGGAACACGTCACCGGCCAGGGAAAACACGATGGCGGCGAGGTACCACCAGCGCAGCTGACCTCCGGGCAGGTCGAGGGCGACCACGACGGCGCCCAACGCCACCATCGTGGCGGGCTTGAGCACGTACTCGATGGGGCGATGGTCGGCGGCGACCGCGACCCAATCGGCCAGCGCGATCAGCAGCGTCAGGGCCAGCAACCCGCCTGCAGCAGCGGTCATCGGGACCGCCCGAACATCGAAAGCGTGGTCATCGGGGTGACGGGATCATCGCAGGGCTCGATCATCGGGATCTCGCAGTCATCGAAGGGCTTGGACATCGGGGTCACACACCAATGGGATGCTCAGCCGTCGATGGCATCGACGAGCGCCAATCCATCGGGTTGGTCCATGCGCATCCGTATGCGCATCACCTTGGCGTTACGGTTGTAGCCGATGACCGACTTCACCGTCGTGCCATCATGGGTGACACCGACCCAGGCGCGATCCTCCGGGGTCCCGTCGACCCAGGTGAGGGCATCGTCGGGGCCTACGTGGCCGGCCAGCTGAAACTTGGAACCGAACTGGTTGGACCACAACCACGGCACCGGAGAGTACGCCTCGACCGCGGCACGGTCGCCGGCCATCAGGCGAGCGCCCGCGTAGCGACCCATCTCGATCGCGTTGTCCCAGTGCTCCACCCGCACGAACGCGCCGGTGCCCTGATGCCACCACCGAGCGAGATCCCCGACCACCGCAATGCCGGGTGCAGCCATGCAAGTGGCGTCGGCGAGCACCCCGTCATCGAGCGTGATTCCCGGCGTGTCGGTCAGCCAGCCGGTGGCCGGTGCCGCTCCGACGGCGACGAGCACCAGGTCGGCGGCGAGCATCGTGCCATCGCTCAGGCGAGCGCCTGCCACCGGGGTGTCGGCGTCGCCGCTCGCAGCGCCCTCGATGCCCAGCCCGACGAGAGCCTGGACCGCGGTATCGGTGCGCAGGTCAACGCCCGCAGCGATCGCCGCCTCGGCCAGCGCCATGCCGACGGCGGGGGGCAGCACGCGGCTGGCCGGGGTGCTGAAGGCCTCGACGACCGTCACCGGAAGGCCGAGTTCGCGGGCAGACCCGGCCACCTCCAGTCCGATGAACCCGGCGCCGACGATCAGCACCCGCTTCGGCGTGGCGGCAAGGCCGGCCCTCAGTGCCGCTGCATCAGCGCCGGTTCGCAGCACGTGGACGCCCGGCCGGTCGATTCCGGGTATCGGGGGCCGCCGGGCGACCGAACCGGTGGCGAGCACCACCGCATCGGCCGAGACGATCCCATCGTCGTCGAGCGAAAGCGTGCGCGTGGCGACGTCCAGGCGGACCGCCCGTCGGCCAAAGCGCAGATCAACGTCGAGGTCCTCGAGGCTGTCGCTACCCGGTTGACGGGCCCGTTCCAGCTCCCACTCGCCGGTGAGCACCTGCTTGGACAAAGGTGGCCGGTCGGGTGGCAGGCCGGCCTCCGCTTCGATCATCACGATCTCGCCGTCGAAGCCGTGATCCCTCAGGCCGGACGCGGTCGAGAGACCGCTCAGTGACGCACCAACGATCGACACCCGGCGAAGGCCCCCACTGGGGACGATCGGAATGACCGGTTGGGGCTGACTCAACGAGGCGCTCCTGCGCCACACTCGCGCGGGAGGGACCACTCCAAGCTCTTAGTCCTCAAGGCTGATGGCCTGCTTGGGGCAGCGCCTGACCGCTTCTTCCATCTTGGAACGCAATTCCTCGGGCGGGTTCTCGTCGAGCACGTACAGGAAGTCGTCGTCGCGCACCTCGAAGACCTCGGGGGCGATGGCCATGCACACCGCGTTCGACTCGCACAGGTCGTAATCAACAACCACCTTCATGGGGCGCTCCTCCCGGACGGGTTTGGGTCGCCGGACGATTCCGCTGACCCTTGCAGCCATGGTACCCAACCGGCCATCGCGGTCGGGCCTCGCACCGCCGGGATTTCGGCGGCGTCGCTCTGCGACAGTCGGCGATTGGTTGAGGTCAGCGCACCCGACGCCAGCCGGCCCCCGGGCTGCGGCGGTAGGCCGATTCGGTTCGGGTCACCCCATGATCCGAGATCAGGCGGACCGCTCCGTAGCTGCGACCCTGATCCGACCCCTCGGTCCGCTCGACGGTCATTGTCAACTCACCTTCACGCACCATCCGCTGGAGGGTGGCGGCTACCCGGCGCGGGACGGGATGGGGCCGGTTGAACTCGTTGAGTGCCGCCCGGGTGTTGGCATCGTCGGCCGACAGCGTGGCCTCGAAGCGCACCCTGGCGTCGCTGCGCAGATCGACAGCCGGGCCGGTGCCGATGCTCAGAGCCCCGAGCAGGGCTGCCGCTCCCCCGCCGGTGGTCTCCAGCGACCACGTGCCGTCGCTGATGCCGTCGGGCCCGATCGTGGTCGAAATCGAGCTCTCCCCGGTCAGGTCGACCCCGAGGTCGCCGACAACCTGTGCGGTGGCGCCGGCGCTGACGCCGGCCGTCGTCACCCAGGTATCGGTCTCCGGGTGGTAGCTCGCTCCGCGAGCAATCTCGGCGTCGATGCCGAGACGGTCGATCGCGCCGGCCACCCAGGAGCCGCCCGAGCCCCCGACCGAGCCGTCAACCTCGGTTGGAGCGTGAGCGATCAGCACGCCAGCGGCGTCGCTGGTCACATCGTCGACGATCGCCCTTCCCCCGCCGAGCATGACAGCCGGAATCCCCAACCCGGCGGCGACCGCCCAAGAGGGCGGCGCCTCGACATCGCCAAGGGCGGCGAGGTCGGGCACGAGAGCATCGGACATCTCCGACACGAAGCTCCGGGCCGTCGCCTCGTCATCAAAGGAGAGGACCAGCTCGTTCGAACCGGTGAGCCCCACACCTGCTCCGGCGCTGGCCTCGCCGAGCAAGGCGCCAATTCTCTGATCGGTGCGCACGCTGACGTCGGCCGAGCCGTCCTCCAACACGCTGAGCGTCAGTGTGGCTTCAGCGCGGGCGTCGACCGGCGTGGCGCCGGCCTCGACCCCGATGGTGTGGGTCTCGGTCAGCAGCGTCAGCGGGGGCACCGCATGGCTGGACGTGCCGGCGGGGGCTGCGTGGGCAGGAGCGGTGCTTGGCGAGGCGGTGCGGACCTCGCCGGGCCGTTCCCCTGGGCCGGCCGGAGCGTCGCCCGAGGCCTGGCGCTGCTCAAGGGCCTGATCCTCCAGGCGGTCGGCCAGGGACCGTAGCCCGCCGACGGCGCGCGCCAGGTTGCGCCGCACTCCGTCGGCAAAGGATGCGTGAAGCTGCTGGGCGTCGCTGCCCCGCCAGGCGACCGCCACCAGGCGCTGGCGCAACCGAGCCTCAGCTCCCTCGAGCGAGGTGCCCCCGGCGCGAGCTGCCACCGCCAGTCGTTGCAGCTCACCTGGGTCGGCGCCCAACACATCGCTCGTCGGCACCCCCTCACTGTGAACCAGCCCCCGCCGTATGACACCGGGCCTCGCGACCCGGCTCCGGAGGTGGCTGGTCGGGTTGCGGTCAGCCGCCCCCGTTGACGCCTGCGACGATGCGGTCCCCGAGCTCGGTATCGATGTTGCGCCAGTACTCGAAGGCACGCTGCAACACCGGCTCGGTCACGCCGTCGCTGAGGTGGCCGACCACGTTGTCGACCAGCCGGTCCCGGGCGGCATCGTCCATGACGTCGCGCACGAGCGTGCCCGCCTGACCCCAGTCGTCGTCCTCGGCGCGCAAGGTGTAGGCCGCGTGAACGAACTCCCCGCTCGCCGCCCACTTCTCGGCGTACGGGTTGAGCTCGGCGTCGGCGGCAGGACCACCCTTGGAGTTCGGGGCGTACACGGGGTCGGAGACGTTCTCCACCCGCATCGCACCATCCTTGCTGTAGCTGTTCACCTCGNNCCGATGCCGGGCACCAGGTTGTTGGGCTGGAACGCGGCCTGCTCGATCTCGGTGTGGAAGTCGGTGGCGTTGCGGTTGAGCGTCAGCTTGCCCACCTCGTGGAGGGGGTAGTCGCTGTGCGGCCACACCTTGGTGAGGTCGAACGGGTTGAAGCGGTAGTCCGCCGCCTCGTCGAAGGGCATGATCTGCACCTTCAGCGTCCAGGACGGGAACTCGCCGTCGCGGATCGAGTTGAACAGGTCGCGACGGTGATAGTCCGCGTCCTCGCCGGCCATCTTGTCGGCGTCGTCCTGGGTGAGGTAGTCGATGCCCTGATCGGTCTTGAAGTGGTACTTCACCCAGAAGCGTTCGCCGGCTGCGTTGACCCACATGTAGGTGTGCGAGGAGTAGCCGTTCATGTGGCGCCAGGTCTTGGGAATGCCCCGGTCCCCCATCAGCCAGGCCACCTGGTGGGCCGACTCGGGCGACAGCGTCCAGAAGTCCCACTGCATGTCGTGGTCGCGCAGGCCCGAATCGGCGCGACGCTTCTGGGAACGGATGAAGTGCTGGAACTTCATCGGGTCGCGGAGGAAGAACACCGGGGTGTTGTTGCCGACCATGTCGTAGTTGCCTTCGGACGTATAGAACTTGATCGAGAAGCCCCGGGGGTCACGCCAGGTATCGGGGCTGCCCCGCTCGCCCGCCACCGTCGAGAACCGCATCAACGTGTCGGTGGTCGTGCCCGGCTGGAACACCGCCGCCTTGGTGAATGCGCTGACGTCGTGGGTCACTTCGAAGTTACCGAAGGCGCCGGAGCCCTTGGCGTGGGGCTGGCGCTCGGGGATCCGCTCGCGGTTAAACGCCGCCATCTGTTCGATCAGGTAATGATCCTGCAACAGGATGGGCCCGTCCGGTCCGACGGTCAGCGAGTGTTCATCGCTGGGCACTGCGATGCCGGCATCGGTGGTCGTGGGCTTGACCTGGTCGCTGGAGTTGTCGTCGGTGCTCATGGGGCTTCCTCACGTCGAGAACGATCGTCGGGCCAATGTAACGTGCCAACCGCCGATGTGGTGGCAGTCACATCGACTGCGAATGCGGTCTCGCAGATTCGGTTGGGCAATTTCTCACGCCATCTGTCACACTTGGCCTACGTCACGTTTGTCCGGGGGGACACTGAGAAGGACCCGGTTCGATTTCGAACCGGGTCTTTCCGCGCCCGTCGTAAGGTGCGACCGAGCCGTCCCGACGCCGACAGAAGGACATCCGCCGATGAACGAACCCACCGACCGGCCATGGCTGGAGCGCAACCGCCGGCCCGAGGGGGTCAGCGATGAGACGGTGGCCGCCGTCGGCAAGTTCGGCGAGGCCCTCGAGTGGGTGGAGCGGGCGAGGGGCCACCTCTATGACTTCCACCAGATGATGGGCCACGCAGATGCGCTCATCGGCGAGGCCGCCGACGAACTGCGCGAGGCCGGGCACAGCGCCCAGGCCCGGCACATCGAAGCGGACCTGGTCGGACGCAACGCCATCGAGGGCCGATGGTCGTTCCAGCTGGTCGAGGAGTACGACGCCATCTACTGGTCGGCGGTGCGCGCTGCCGCTGACGACCTGCGCGAACAGCTCGTCGACGGGCGCCACCACGTCCTCGAATCCGAGATGAAGGAGCGACGCCGAACCCACGGCGCTCGCTTCCACGAGCAGCGCCCCAACGACGTTCCCGACTGAAGGCCCGCCCAGCGGTTATCTGCTCATCGTGTTGATGCGCCGTTCGAGGCCGGCAAATCCGTGGGTCTCGGCGCACTGCAGGGCGGCGGCGATGAGGGCTGTGCGTTCTTCGAGGTCGGCGGGCCGGTGACGCTGTCCCAAGGCGTCGGCGAGGTCGAGTTGGGTTTCGGCGATCCAGTACGTCGCTCGCGCGGACTCGTTGGCATGCACCCCGGCGCGGAGGTGGTCGATGGCCAGATCGAGGCGACCCATGGTGGCGGCGAGCTGGCCGAGGTTCTGCTCGAGTGACCCGGTGAGGATGAAGAAGCTGTTGGCGAACAGGTGCCTGTGGGGGAACATCTTGTCGTAGAGCACCTCGGCAAGGTCGGCTTCACCGAGCGCAGCGATGCAGTGCGCGACGCACTTCACGCCGACCGTCCAGGCGAAGTCATCGGGGAAACCTTCGATGCTCTCGCGAGTGAAGGGGAACGCGACGCGAGCCTCATCGAAGCGTCCGAGGTCACACAACATGTACGCCGTGGCGGCCTGCATCGTGGCGACACCTGAGGTCCGCTCAGTGGCGTCGACGAACAGGTCGACGAGCTCATCCAACCGGCCCTGAAGCAGCCTGATCACGAAAAGCTGTGACGCGTAACGAATGAGTGCGTTGGGCAGGCCACGTTCCCTGACGTAGCTGTCGGTTGCGAGCCGCTCGGCGTCGACGAGCTCGGCTCGTTGCGCCATCGACGCGGTGGTTGGATGTCGCAGCGCGTTGAACAGCCGGGGGGTCCCGGTGTCACCGATCAGCTGAGTAGCGTGGGCGATGGCGGCTTCGTAGTCGTCGGTCCGGCCGGCCTCGCCGAGGACTCTGATGCGGGCGATCGTTATCCAGAACTCGAGGGAGCGGTCGTCCTGGTTGGCAGCTGCGGTCATCGCCCATTCCGTGTCGCCCAGCCAGCGTTCGTGGGCGGTGGGCCCGGCGTCAACAAAGAAGGTGGCGGCCAAGACCGACAGGACGAGCTGATCGTCGCCGCTCGAACGGGCGAGATCGAGGGCCTGGGCGGCGAGCTCGCGTGGTTCCTTGGCACTGGCAAGGTCGGTCTCACTGGCGAAGGCGGCCAGCAACATGACGCGGTGTTCGAGGTTGTCATCGCCGACGAGTTCTGCGGCACGGGTGATGACGGCCAGTCGTTCGGGGTCGGCCTCGATGGAAAGCGATCCCCCGGGGGTGATCGCCAGCGCAGCCGTGACGTATCGATATGGGTCCTCGAGGCGGTCCGCGCTGGCTGCGGCGTCGAGCAGCGTGTCGCGGAATGCAGGGTCTCGGGCGTCTCGTTGGGCGGTCCCGAGCTTGATGAGCAGGTCGCAGCGCAAGCCCTCATCGGAATTGGGGCGGGCGAGGTGCAGCTCGAGGGCCTGGGTAAACCAGCTGGCGGCGTCCTCCGCAGCCAGCGCGTCCATGGCGGCGTCGCCTGCGAGCGTGGCGTAGCGGATGCCCTTGTCGGCATTGGTCGGCCGGGTCGCGGCGATGAAGTGGACGGCGAGTTCCGCCGGCGAGGTCCCGACCCGGGTTTCGAGGACCTCGGCGATGTGCCGGTGGATCCGCTGGCGACGGATCGGGCTCAAATCCTGAGCGAGCGTCTGGCGGACCAGGCCGTGGCTGAAGTTGCACCGGCCCACCACATCCGGGTCGTCCTGGACCAGCGACGCAACCATGGCAGCCTCCAACACGTCGAGCACCGCGTCCTCGTCCAGGTCGACCAATTCGACCAGGACGTCGAGGTCGAAGCTCAACCCGATGACCGCCGCAGCACCCAACACGGACACCGCGTCATCACCGAGACGGTCGACCCGACGGCCAACCACTTCTCGGACGCTGGTGGGCAGCCCCATCTCGGTGATCGTCTGATGCAACTCGAAACGTCCCGAGGCGCCCTGGGCGATCGCACCCGACGACGCCAGATGCCGCAGCATTTCGCCGGTGAAGAACGGGTTGCCTTTCGTCTCCCGATGCAACGCCCGGGCCAATGCCACCCCCGACTCGGTCAGCTCATGGCCCGCAGCCGACTCCATAAGGCTCACCATCTCGTCATCGCCGAACCCGGCGAGATCGATCCGGGTCACGTTCGCCTCACGCCGCGCGTCCGCCAAAAACGTCGACAACCGATCGCCCCGAGCCAAGTCGCTGTCCCGATAGGTCGCGATCACCGTCACCGGGGCGTCGACGCCGATGGTCAGCACATGGGCCAGCAACTGCAACGACGCCGCATCGGCCCACTGCACGTCATCGAGGATCACCACGACCAACCGATCGGACCCCGCCCGCTCCAACAGATCGGCCACCGCACCAAACAAGACAAACCGGTCGCTCTCAGCGTCGCTCGACGCCGCCATCCATCTCCCCGTGTCGCGATCGGAACTCAACGCCGGTATCCACCTCGCCAACGCGTCGCCGCGCTCAGCAACATGGGCAGCGACCACGTCGTCGGGCAGATGGGCAACCAGGTGCTCCAGAGCTTCAATCCACGGCCGGAACGGCACGCCCAACCCCTCATCGCACCGCCCGAAGACCACCGTCGCGCCCTGCTCGTGCAACCCGGAAGCCACCCACGCAGCCAGCGTGGTCTTGCCCATCCCCGGCTCACCAGCGATCGTCACCAACTGGGGCGACCGGCCCGACTCTGTGGTCCTCACCGCAGCGTTGATCGTCGACGCCTCCGAGCTGCGACCCACGAACCCCAACGTTGCATTCGACACCACGCCCGACACCCGGCTCGGCAACACCAGCGCATCGGCACCCGCGGCCTCAGGTTCCCACCGCACCTCCACGCACGGCACCGGCTCAGGGATCCCCTTCAGCGCCAACTCCCCCACCGGGCGAAACACCTGGGTGGCACCACGGCCCACCAACGCCGTCACCATCCCGGTCGCCAGAATCTGATCGTCGCCCGCCATCGCGCACAACCGGGCCGCCTCGATCACCGGATCCCCGAAGTAGTCCCCGTCCTCCTCGGTCGCCTCACCAGCAGACACCCCCACCCGAATCGACAACGGTACGTCCGCCCGCCGGTTGTGCGCCTCGATGGCCTGTTGCATCGCAACCGCACACGACAGCGCCCGACCCGCCGACGTGAACATCACCATCAACCCATCCCCCAGGTTCTTCACCTCGGTGCCGCCCGTCGCCTCGACCGCTCCGCGCAGCAACCCGAAATGAACTCCCCGAATCTCCTCGGCCCCCACCGGACCCAACCGCGAACCCAACGCCGTCGACCCCACCAGGTCCGTGAAAACGAACGTCGCTGTGATCAGACCAGGCACCACTCACCCCCTCCGACAGAGTCGGGAACGTCCCGAGTCTGTCAGAGGCTGGTTGGGTCGGACGGCCTACTGGTGGCTGAAGCGGGATTCGGCCTCCCGCTCCAGGTCGAGGTAGGGCTCGCCGCTGACGTCTACGGCCACCCGGTGGATCGTGCCGCCGGTGAACTGCCAGGGTGAGCTGCCGGCGTAATCGTCGGTGACCGGGTGGCCGCTGTCCCGGCCGACGCAGAGCCCTTCGCCGGCGATCATGTAGTTGCCGGGCTGGAGCTTGATCTCGCCCTCGCCGACCTTCTCGTCGCCGTGGAACAGCGAGAGCGTCCCGGCGGCAACCCCGGGCGGGTCCTCGCCGGTCTTGTCGAACGCCGCCGACAGGATGAGGTTGGTGCCGGTCGGGACGTCGACGGTGGACACGATCCTCTGCTCGAACATGCCGACGAAGCTGTTGACGTACACCAGCCGTTCGTCCTTGATGTAGAGGCTGTACCCACCGAAGCGCGAGCCCTGGGCGCACAGGACGCCCTCGGCACCGGGCTCGGGAATGTCGACCAGGGCTGCCATGGCGAACGGGCGGTTGCGAATGCTGACCGCCTGGGTCTCGGGGACCTCGGCGCAGTCCGGGAAGTACACGTAGCGATCCCGTGGCGGCGTGAGCTGCGGGCGCGGGGTGGTGAGGATCTCCAGCGCGCTTCGGTCATCGAGCGGGAACGCCTGGTTGGCGCCGGCCTCGGCGAACCAGATCCCGATCAGCTCGCGGAGCTTGTCGGGGTGCTCGGCGGCGAGGTTGGTGGTCTCGGAGCGGTCCACATCGGTGTGGTAGAGCTCCCATTCGTCGTCGTTGAAGTTGCCCCAGCCGCTGATCGTCGGGTGGGTGGTGACCGCCTTCCAGCCGTCGTGCCAGATGCCGCGCGACCCGAGCATCGAATAGAACTGCGTGCTGCGCTGACCAGCAGCGGATTCGTCATCGAAGCTGTAACGCATGCTCACGCCGTCGAAGTGGCTCTGGGTGGTGCCCTTGATCGACGACGGCGCGGTCACGCCGAGGGCGTCGAGCACGGTTGGCACCAGGTCGATGGCGTGGTGGTACTGCCCGCGAAGCTCGCCGCGCGCCTCCATGCCGGCGGGCCAGGAGATGATGCAGGGGTCGGCCGTGCCGCCCTCGAACTCGTAGCGCTTCCACATCTTGAACGGTGTGTTGAAAGCCATGGCCCAACCGTTCGGGTAGTGGTTGTAGGTCTTGGGTCCGCCGAGCTCGTCGATCATGGCCAGGTTGGCGTCGATGTCGTCGGGGATGCCGTTCATGAACATCATCTCGTTGACGGAGCCGTCCGGGCCGCCCTCACCGCTGGCGCCGTTGTCGGAGACCAACATGATCAGGGTGTTGTCGCGCTCGCCGATGAACTCGAGGAAGTCGAGCAACCGGCCAATCTGGTGATCGGCGTGAGCCAGGAACCCGGCGTAGACCTCGGCCATACGGGCGAACAGCCGCTGCTCCTCCGGGGACAACGAGTCCCACGGGCGGGTGACGTCGACCGGGGAGAAGGGCTGTCCGTCGGGACCCTGCCGCGTCTCGGACGTGCCGATCGGGTTGATGGGCGGCAGCACGGTGTCCTCCGGGACGATGTCCATGTCCTTCTGACGGGCCAGGGTCTGCTCGCGCATCACCTCGTAGCCCATGTCGAACTGGCCCTTGAACTTGTCGATCCAGTCCTTGGGGGCATGGTGCGGGGCGTGGCAGGCGCCGGGCGAGTAGTACAGAAAGAACGGCTTCTCCGGGGCGACCGCCTTGGCGTCGCGGACGAACTCGATCGCCTTGTCGGTGATGTCGACGCTGAAGTGGTAGCCGTCCTCGGGCAGCGACGGCTGATCCACCGCATGGTTGTCGTAGACCAGCTCGGGATACCACTGGCTGGTCTCGGCGCCGAGGAACCCGTACCAGCGCTCGAAGCCCCGGCCGCTCGGCCAGTTGCGCCGGGTCGACGCCAGGTTCATCTCGTCGGTGGGACACAGGTGCCACTTGCCGACCATGTAGGTGTTCCAGCCCAGCTCGCCGAGGATCTCGGACAGCATGCCGTTCTCGGGTGGGATCGTGCCGCTGGCGGTGGGGAACCCCACCGCAGCTTCGGTGATGCACGCCATCGAGTTGCGGGTGTGATTGCGCCCGGTCAGCAGGCACGAGCGCGTCGGCGAGCACAGCGCCGTGGTGTGGAACTGCGTGTAGCGCACGCCGTCGTTTGAGATGCGATCGATGTTGGGCGTCGGGATGGGACCGCCGTATCCGCCCATCGCCGAAAAGCCCACGTCATCAAGCGTGATGTAGATGACGTTGGGCGAACCCTCCGGGGCCTTGGGCGGCTCGAACGGCGTCCAGTCCGGTTCGGAATCCCGGATGTCCATTTCGATTTTCCCGGCAAACGGTTCGGTCATGGTTGCTCCTGTTTGTAGATCGTGGCCCAGTCGGCGGCCATGTCGACGACCGACCAGTCGTGCTCAGCGGCTCCGGCCAGCACGGCCTTGGTGCCGGATCCGAGCAGCGGGTCGACGTCGTAGGCGTACTCGCGGTCGCCGTCGGTGTGGTGAACGATGAGGCCGAACGAGCGATGCGGGCTGCCGGCGGTCCACTGAAGCATGGGCAGGTCCCCGTCGGTGTTGCCGGCGGCAAAGATCGGCCGCCGGCCCACATGCTGGTGGATCGAGATCGGCTTCTGCGGCCCGTCGTCGAGCACTGCGAGATCGGCACCCTTCATCAAGCGCGGTACGCCGTCGTCGGCCAACTCGAAGGTCACCGTGCCGGTGCTGCCGATGATCTGGTGCTCATCGATGCCGAACACCTCCGGTGCCCAGCTGCGCATGAAGTCGACGCCACCGCCCGAGAAGATCCAGCACGAGAAGCCGTTGGCCTCGAGGTGGGCGAGGAGCTCGAGCATCGGCTGGTAGACGAGCGACGTGTAGGGGCGCTCGAACCGGGCATCGGTCGAGCTCGCCGCCCACTCCTGGACCACCGCTGCGAAGTCGTCGGTGCTGACGGAACCGTGGGTCAGCTTGACCAGCTCGAGCACGGCGGGGAGCCCCCCGGCCTTCAGCTCCTCCATCGTGGTGGGCTTGCCCAGTGCCGCCGCCCGATCGAACGCGAACGCCAGTTGGGTGTACAGCGGCATCTCGGTCGAGAGCGTGCCGTCGTTGTCGAACACCGCAACACGGTCGACCTCCGCCACGTAGTCCGGCGACGTGGGGTCGGTCACCGCAGTGACGAACTCGACCACCGCATCCTTGGTGGGGCCAGGTCGCCAGCTCGCAAGTGGATCGGTGCTCATCCCGGCAAACCTACGGACGGTCGACCGGACCGTCGAGCGCTTCCGCACTGGTTTTTCGAAATCACCCAGAGTGGACGACGCCTGAGTTTCGGTCTGCCATGTGTGGACCCACCCACCCGGGCAGCCCGGCGAAGGGTCTGGAGGTGGCGGTCAGCCCGGCGACCCCTCATCGATCTGCTCCTCGATCAGGGGACGGATCTCGTTGGCGAGGGTTCGACCCTGCATCGCCGTCGCTTCGACGACGAGATACGCGCCGTAGCCGCGTCCGAGGTCCAACCACGGCACCGCACCGAACGCCCCTGCGTCCTCCACGTAGTCGGGGTCGTCGGCACCGACCCACCAGCCCATGCCGTAGCCGCCCAACGCTTGACCCTCCTCAACCGATGCCGGGTTGGCCGCCCCGAACATGGCCGACAGGTCCGCCCCATAGGCGGGGCCGACCCGGTCGGTCAGCATGCGTTCCACCGCCGCCTCGCTCAACACGCGTTCGTCGCCGCAGGTGCCGCCCCGTAACTGCATCAACAGCAGCTTCGAGTAGTCGTCCGGGCTGGCGTAGACGCCGCCTTCCATGTTCGGATTACGGGTGTCGGCCAACGTCGACGGATCCCCGGCGAACTGCGTGGGATACGAGAACGGGCCGTCCTCGCTGGTGATCTGGGTGTAGTGGTTGTTGTACCCGAGCGAGTCGAGCCCGCACGGCTCGACATAGGTCTCGTCGACCAGTTCCTCCCAGCTCTTGTTCGACGCCGCTTCGGCGACCGCTCCGGCCACCTGCCACTGGCCACCGCCGTAGCGAAACTCCGTATCCGGCGGCACCACCTGAGCGTCGTCCTCGCCGGTGGTGAAGATCTCCTGTCCGCACTCGGCGAGCGTTCCCGTCGCGAGGTATTGACAGATGTACGGCGCGAACGTCGGGTCGTCGATCAGACCCACCAGCCCCGAGCTGTTGGACAGCAACTGAGCGGGGGTGACCGCCGGATTGCCCGAGCCCCAGTCGACGACGTCGGCCACCGGAGCGTCCAGGTCGAGAAGACCCTCATCGGCGAGGCGCATCAGCACCCCGGCGGTGAGCATTTTCGAGGACGAGGCCAGCAGGCTGACGCGGTCACCGCCGAAGTCGGAGGTGTAGTACTCACCGATCACTCCATCGTCTCGCTGCACGACGACCAGGCCGGCCCCCGAGAGTCCCTGCTCGTCGACGAAGGCGTCCATCGTCGAAGCGACTTCGGACAGGTCGATCTCGTTCCCAGACGCGGCCGACGAGCCTGTCGTGGCGGTGGTGGTCGTCGGTGCGGTCGACGTCGATCGCGCTGACGACTCCGGCTGATCCGAGCCCGTGCATCCCGCAACGGCCATGGTCACGGCGATGGTGGCAGCGGCGATTCGTTGCCGTCCGACTGTTGTTGACCGCTCGGTCATCCTTCCCGACTCCCCCAGTGGTCGGCACGTCGATCCACGCCGACCTCTTCGAATTCTCATCCATCCCCAAATTTGGCTCTCCTGTCGTTCGCGTGGGTTGAAATGACAGGGGTGTAGTGAGCGAAGCCGCTCCCTGTCTAG
>MTKZ01029793.1_pt1 | contig 16998 bp, 14 predicted proteins | sample 1042781 | NCBI WGS metagenome assembly MTKZ01 (sample SAMN06212207, study PRJNA360539) | anaerobic digester metagenome | biome: Wastewater treatment plant; material: sludge; isolation source: anaerobic digester fed with sludge from wastewater treatment plant | place: Denmark: WWTP Viborg ... | reverse complement strand
CGGTGCGCGGGACTGATGTGAGCGGAGGCAGACGATGAACGTCGAGATGACCCCCTGCATCGAACTGGTCACCACCATCGGAGAGAAATGCCGCCGGTGCTACACCTGCGTGCGCGAGTGCCCGGCCAAGGCGATCCGGATCCTCGACGGTCAGGCGAGCGTGATCCAGACGCGCTGCATCGGGTGCGGCAACTGCGTGACGGTCTGCAGCCAGAACGCGAAGCAGGTCCTGAGCGGCATCGAAGACACCGAGGCACTGCTCACCGGCGAGGCCGCCGTGGCGGCGATCGTGGCGCCGAGCTACCCCGCCGAGTTCACGGAATGCAGCTCGGCCGCACTGGTCGAGGCCCTCCGCGAGCTCGGGTTCGCGAGCGTCCACGAGGTCGGCTTCGGGGCCGACCTCGTCGCCGCCGAGTACGCACGTCTGCTCGAGCAGGACGACGAACGCCACATCGCCACGACGTGCCCGGCGGTGGTCAGCTACGTGCGCAAGTACCACCCGGACATCCTCCACAACCTGGCGCCGATCGTCTCGCCCATGCTGGCGAGCGCCCGGGTGCTGCACAAGAAGTACGGGCCCGAGCTCAAGATCGTCTTCATCGGGCCCTGCATCGCCAAGAAGGGNNCCCGCGGTATCAGCCTCGACTCCCGCGACCAGTCCGACGACGACTTCGACCCTCCGCACGCCAGCCTGGGCGCCCTCTTCCCCATCACGCGCGGCATGCTGCAGGCGGCCGCCCTCGACGAGGACCTGCTGGACGGCGAGATCGTGAGCGCCGACGGCCACCAGAACCTCGCCGATGCCATCACCGACTTCGAGCACGGCGATACCGAGGCGCGCCTGCTCGACATCCTCTGCTGCGACGGCTGCATCATGGGCGCCGGCTTCGGCCGCGAGGCGCCCGTCTTCAAGCGCCGCTCGGATGTCAGCGCCGAGACCCGCTCCCGGCAGGCGAGGTTCGACCACGAGGCCTGGAAGGCCGCCGTGGAGGAGTTCGCCGACGTCGACCTCTCGCGCACCTTCGCGCCGTTCGACCAGCGGTTCGACGACATGCCGACCGAGGACGAGATCAAGACGATCCTGGGCCACATGCACAAGTACGACGACCAGGACGAGCTGGACTGCGGCGCCTGCGGGTACGACAGCTGCCGGGACCACGCCGTCGCCGTCTGGCAGGGCCTCGCGGAAGTCGAGATGTGCCTGCCGTATTCGATCGAGGAGCTGCACAAGGCCGTCGACGAGCTGCAGGAGTCCAACCACTCGCTCAAGACCACCAAGGAGGCGCTGGTCAAGAGCGAACGGCTGGCGAGCATGGGCCAGCTCGCCGCCGGGATCGCGCACGAAGTCAACAACCCGCTCGGCATCCTGCTGCTGCACGCGAACCTGCTGCTGGAGGACTGTGAGGCCGACTCGCAGGAGGCCGAGGACGTCTCCCTCATCGTGAACCAGGCGAACCGCTGCAAGAAGATCATCTCCGGACTCCTCAACTTCGCCCGCCAGAGCCGGGTCGTCCGCCAGCCCACCGACCTCCCCGCCCTCATGGAGGAGGTCCTCCGCACGCTGCCGGTGAGCGACGGCGTCTCGGTCGAGGTCGTCGACAACCTGGACGACCCGGTCGCCGAGCTCGACAGCGACCAGATCGTGCAGGTGCTCACCAACCTCCTCACCAACGCCCAGCACGCCATGCCGGACGGAGGGACGATCGTCGTCACCCTGGACGACACGGAGGAGAACGTCTCCATCACCGTGCAGGATGAGGGCACCGGCATCGCCGAGGAACACCTCGACAAGCTCTTCAGCCCCTTCTTCACCACCAAGCAGGTGGGCAAGGGGACGGGGCTCGGCCTCGCCGTCACGCACGGGATCGTCAAGATGCACCGCGGCCAGATCACGGTGGAATCCAACGCCGATCCCTCCCGGGGACCGACCGGGACCACCTTCCACATGTCGCTGCCGAGACTCGAGGCGGAGACCGAGGTCGCAGCCAGTCTCCAGGAGATCACCGAACGATGAGCCCGTCCGAGACGACCACCCGCGAACGCCTCATGGACCCGCAGCAGACGACCCTCAGGGTCGTCATGGTGGACGACGAGGAGGCGCTCTGCCTGGGCGTGCGCCGCATCATCCAGAAGTACAAGGTGCACGTGGCGGACGTGCTCGTCGACGCCGACTACGACTTCCGTTACTTCACCAGCGGTGAGGAGTACCTCGCCTGGCTGGAAGACGGCGGCGAGGTCGACCTGCTGCTCCTCGATCTCAAGCTGCCCGGAGTCGGCGGCATGGACGTCCTGGACGCCATGAGCGAGCAGGGCCGTGAGGTCCTCACCATCATGATCACCGCCTACGCGACCTTCGAGACGGCGGTCAAGGCCACCAAGCTGGGTGCGTACGACTTCCTCGCCAAGCCGTTCACCCCCGAGGAACTCCGCTACGCGCTGCGCAAGGCCACCAACCAGCTCATCCTCAGCAAACAGGCGCGCAAGCTGGCGGAGGAGAAGCGCGAGATCCGCTTCAACTTCATCTCGGTGCTCGCCCACGAGCTCAAGGCGCCGCTGAACGCGGTCGAGGGCTACCTGAACATCCTGCGGACGACCGAGAACGACCAGGACCGCCAGATGGTGGAGCGCAGCATCGTGCGCGTCGACGGCATGAAGAAGCTGATCGTCGACCTGCTCGACATGACGCGCATCGAGTCCGGGCAACGGGAACGGACCATCAAGCGCCTCGACCTGAACGAACTGGCGCACGCATCGATGGAGCTGTTCGCCCTGGACGCGGAGCGCCGGGGCATAAGCATGGAGCTCGACACGGAACCGGACATCGAGCTCGCCGCGGACCCGGGCGAGGCCGAGATCGTCCTGAACAACCTCATCTCGAACGCCGTGAAGTACAACCGCGACGGCGGCAGCGTGACCGTGAAGCTGTCACGCGACGGCAACGCCGTCACCATCGCGGTGACGGACACCGGGATCGGACTCACCCCGGAGGAGGCCGGCAAGCTCTTCAACGAGTTCACCCGCATCAAGAACGAGCACACCGTGAAGATCCTCGGCAGCGGACTCGGGCTCAGCACGGTGCGCAAGATCGCCAACATGTACGACGGCGAGGCCACGGTGACGAGCGAGCCGGGCGTGGGCAGCACGTTCACGGTGACGCTGCGGGACGCGCCGCGGGAAGAGACGCGCAGACCGGCGCCCGACACCGCCTCCGAGGCCGCCCCACAGCTCTGACGGCTGGACCGGCGGGAGCCGTGATCCCGCTCATCCGCGCCAAGATGTCCATGTCCTGTTCGGACCGCCCTCCAGGATGCCGGGTTGTCCCTGCTGCCCGATATGCGATACTTGCCTTCTGACGCTCGTGACCTCGCGCACAAAGTGCGCCGACTATCGGGGAACGGGCGCGGACAGACGGAACACAGGTGTGGCCACTCCGCGGAGCGTGCAGCGGCAGTCGGTCGCCGTCTCCGAAGCGTGTCCCGGCCTTGCCTCGGCGTGCGCCGGGACCGCCGCAAGCGGCGTCCGCCCGCCGGCTCCGGTGGTGGGCGCGAGCGTCGCGCCTGGGGGAACGCAAACGGACAGAGGAGGCCGTGGTGCCGAAGATCCTGATTGTCGACGACGACCCGGACATCGTCGATGCCGGACGCCTCGTGCTCGAGCGCGAGGGTCACGAAGTCGTCGGCGCGCCCAACCGTGCCGACGGCATGAAGAAGCTCGAGGAGGAGAAGCCCGACCTTCTCATCCTCGATGTGATGATGGAGGAGCCGGACGACGGGTTGCGCATGGCGCGCGAGATCCGCAAGGCCGGCAACCAGGTACCGATCATCATGCTCACCAGCGTCAACGCCGCCATGGGCCTCAACATCGACAAGGACGGCGAGATCGTCCCGGTCGACGAGTTCCAGTCCAAGCCGGTCGAGCCGCAGACGCTGGTCGCCAAAGTCAAGAAGCTCCTCGAGCGGTAGGAGGAGATCCCCGATGGCAACCACCATGACCAACGACGAGCTCAGAGCCGACATCGAGGCGCTGGTCGAGAGGCTCGGCCCCGGACGCGCGTCTCTGATCCCCATCCTCGCGGACGTGAAGCGGCGCTTCCACGAGATCGACTCGGAGACCATGCAGACCATCGCCGATGTGCTCGACATCCATCCGGTGGAGGTCCACAGCGTCGCCTCGTTCTACGCGTTCCTCCACTCCGCCCCCGAAGGGCAGTTCGTGATCCGGCTGTGCGGCACCCTGCCGTGCGACTTCGCCGGCAAGCAGGCCGTGGCCGACGCGCTCAGGACCGAGCTCGGCATCGGGTTCGACGAGACGACCGAGGACGGCTTGTTCACGCTCGAGTGGACGAGCTGCATGGGCATGTGCGACCAAGGACCGGCCCTGCTCGTGAACGACGAAGTCCACACGCGGGTCACCCCCGAGAAGGCGAAGGCGGTCGTCGCCGCCTGCCGGGCCGCGGCCGTGGCGAAGGAGGCGTGAGAGCCATGCCGGTCATCATCGAGACCCAGGGCAACGCCCTCACCTACGAGACCATCGAGCCGGAGGCCGGACTCAAGGCGGCGCTCGCGACGTCGCGCGCCGACCTCGTCGACACCATCCGCGACAGCGGGCTCATGGGCCGCGGCGGGGCCGGCTTCCCCACCGGCATGAAGTGGGGCTTCTGCGCGGCGGAGAAGGCCGACCAGAAGTACGTCATCTGCAACGCCGACGAGGGTGAACCGGGCACGTTCAAGGACCGGGTCATCCTCACCCGCTTCGCCGACCTCGTCCTCGAGGGGATGACGATCGGCGGCTACGCCGTCGGGGCCAGCCTCGGCATCATCTACCTGAGGGCCGAGTACACGTACCTGCGGCCCCACCTCAACGACGTGATCCAGAAGCGNNGAGACGGCGCTCATCGAGAGCCTCGAGGGGTTCCGCGGCGAGCCGCGCAACCGGCCGCCGTTCCCGGTGGTCGCCGGCCTGCTCAACAACCCGACGGTGGTCAACAACGTCGAGACGCTGGCCTCCGTGGCGGCCATCATGGCCAAGGGCACGGAGTGGTTCAGGAGCTTCGGCACGGACAAGTCCAGCGGCTACAAGCTCTTCAGCATCAGCGGCGACTGCGACAAGCCCGGCGTGTACGAGTTCCCGTGGGGCATCACCGTCGCCGAGCTGCTGAAGGAGGTCGGCGGCGAGGGCGCCAAGGCCGTGCAGATCGGCGGGGCCAGCGGCGTCTGTGTCCCGGCCCGCGACTTCGAGCGCAGGCTGGCGTTCGAGGACATCCCGACCGGCGGCTCCGTCATGGTGATCGGCCCGGACCGCGACATCCTTGACGTGGCCGAGAACTTCCTCGAGTTCTTCGTCGAGGAGAGCTGCGGCCAATGCACTCCCTGCCGCCTCGGCAACCCGCAGATGCTCGAGGCCGTCAAGCTCCTCAAGGCGGGGGCCTGCCCGCCCGAGTTCCTCGAGAACGTCAAGGAGCTGGCCGGCACGATGCAGGTCGCCTCGAAGTGCGGCCTCGGGCAGACCAGCCCAAGCGCCTTCCTCTCGATCCTCGAGGGCTTCGGCGACGAGATCCACAACCGCGCCGCGAGCGCCTGACGATCGCGGAGGAGTGAGCATGAGCAATCCCACCACCCCGATCCATCGCGCGCCGCTCTCGCAGCAGCATCGGCGCGTCATCACCACCACCAGCCCGGACGCCATCGGCGCCCAGGTGAGCGTGACCATCGACGGCATCGAGACGAAGGTGCCGTTCGGCACCACCATCCTCGAGGCCGCCAAGAGCTGCGGCGTCTCCATCCCGACCCTGTGCGATCACCCCGACCTCGACGTGGCCGGCGTCTGCCGCATGTGCGTCGTGGAGGTCGAGGGCCAGCGCACGCTGCAGCCGGCCTGCACGTTCCCGGTCGTCAATCAGATGCGGGTCAGGACACACACACGCAAGGTGCGCATGGCGCGCCGGCATGTGCTGGAGCTGCTGCTCAGCGAACACCACGGCGAGTGCTACAGCTGCGTGCGCAACGGCAACTGCGAGCTGCAGTCGCTGGCCGAGGAGTACGGCATCAACGCCTACCCGTTCGGGCATCCCACGGAGTCCCAGTTCGACCCGGACTACTCGAGCTACTCGGTGATGCGCGACATGGACAAGTGCATCCGCTGTCGCCGCTGCATCCGCACCTGCATCGACGTGCAGGAGGTCGGCGTGTTCGAGGCCGTCGGCCGCAGCGACAAGGTCACCATCGAGACCTTCGAGGACATGCCGCTCGGCTCGGTCGTGTGCATCAACTGCGGCCAGTGCGTCAACCGCTGCCCGGTCGGCGCCCTGTACGCCAAGGACGAGACCGACGAGGTGTGGGCCGCGATCGACGACCCGGACAAACACGTCGTCATCCAGACGGCGCCCGCGCCGCGCGCAGCCATGGGTGAGCTCTTCGGCCTCGAGCCGGGCACGCCGGTCACCTTCGAGATGAACACGGCGCTGCGTCGCATGGGCTTCGACCACGTGTTCGACACGAACTTCACCGCCGACCTCACCATCATCGAGGAGGGCACGGAGCTCATCCTGAGGCTCTACAAGGCCCTGGTGGAGAAGGATCCGGACGTGGCGCTGCCGCAGTTCACGAGCTGCTCCCCGGGCTGGGTCAAGTACCTCGAGCACTTCTACCCCGAGTACCTGCCCAACGCCTCGAGCGCCAAGAGCCCGCAGCAGATGTTCGGCGCGCTCATCAAGACGTACTACGCCGAGAAGCTCGGACTGGACCCGGCCAAGATCGTGAGCTGCGCGCTCATGCCCTGCTCGGCCAAGAAGTTCGAGTGCAACCGGCCCGAGATGGTCGACTCGGGTTACCAGGACGTCGACTTCGGCATCACCACGCGTGAGCTGGGCAAGATGTTCAAGGAAGTCGGCCTGCACGTGCCGAGCCTGCCCAAGAGCGACTTCGACGACCCCTTCGGCACGGCCACCGGCTCCGGAGTGATCTTCGGCGCCACCGGCGGCGTGATGGAGAGCGCGCTGCGCACCGTCATCGAGCTGGTCACGGGCCTCAAGGTCGAGAGCATCTACGAGCACGGCGACATCCTGCCGGTGCGCGGCTTCGACGGCGTGAAGTACGCCGAGATCACCATCCCGCAGGTCGGCCCGGTGCCCGACATCCTCGCGCACCTCGTGCCGAACTGGGATTGGCTCAACGGAGCCACGCTCAAGGTGGCGGTGGCGCACGGCACGGCCAACGCCAAGAAGGTCATGGACGACATCAAGGCAGGCGGACACTTCTCCGAGTGCCACTTCGTCGAGTTCATGGCCTGTCCCGGCGGCTGCCTGGGCGGCGGCGGTCAGCCGATCCCCACGAGCCCGGAGATCCGCGCCGCGCGCGCCAAGGCCATCTACGCCGAGGATTCCGCGTACGAGATCCGCAAGTCGTACGAGAACCCGGCCGTGATCCAGACCTACACGGAGTTCCTCACGGAGGGTCCGTGCGGGGAGAAGAGCCACAAGCTGCTGCATACGGACTACACGGCTCGGGGCAAGCACATCCCCCAGGACGTCTGAGCCGACGGATGGTGGAGGCGCCGCCGGTCCCCCGGCGGCGCCTCCCCACCGACGCCGCTGCGGGCGAGCTGACCTGAGTCAAGGCGGCTCGCCCGCCCGTTCGAGTAGACTGAGTGACGATGTCCAGCGAGCCACAGCACACACCGCAGCACGCGGTCACCTACGTCGATCCGTTCCGCGACAGCGCCGCGCTGAGACCGATCGCTCCGGAGGCGCGCGAGCTGCTCCACACCGTGAACCAGAAGATCGCTGCGCGCCCCTCCCTGCGCGCGATCGTCGACTACCTGTTCGAGCACACCCAGACCCTCATCCCCTGCGACCGCATGGGCCTGGCCTTCGTCGACGAGGGCAACGAGTTCGTCACCAGCTACTACAACCGCGCCACATACGACGAACTGCACGTGCGGGACGGCTACCGCGAGGCGCTCCGCGGCAGCTCGCTCCTGAGGGTGCTCAGCAACGGTCTCCCGCGCATCATCAGCGACCTCGAGGCGTACGCCCGCGAGCACCCGCGCAGCCGCTCCACGCGCCTGCTCATCCGCGAGGGCGTACGCTCCAGCCTCACCTGCCCGCTGAGCGTCGAAGGGCGGGTCGTCGGGTTCATCTTCCGCAGCTCACGCACGCCGCACTCGTACGGCCCCCAGCACATCGAGCTGCAGATGGCGATCACCGAGCGGCTCAGCCAGGCGGTCGAGAAGGCGTGGCGCATCGAGCAGCTCGAGGAGGCCAACCACGCCTACACCCAGATGCTCGGGTTCGTGAGTCACGAGCTCAAGAGCCCGGTCGCCTCCATGGTCACCGACGCCCAGATCCTCGCCGAGGGCTATCTGGGCGATCTGACGGACGAGCAGCGCGCCAAGTGCGAGAGCATGATCCGGAAGGGGCAGTATCTCCTCGGTCTGGTGCGCGAGTACCTCGACCTCGCCCGTGTCGAGGGCGGCGAGCTCAAGCTGCAGACGCGTTCCCAGGTGGACGTGATGCGCGAGGTGCTCGACGACGCCGTCGACATCGTCCGCCCCCAGGCGGACGCGCACGGCATGCAGCTCATCGTCTGCGTCCCTTCTCCGGCCCTCCCCCCGGTGTGCTGCGACCCCAACCTGCTGCGCATCGTGACCGTGAACCTGCTCGACAACGCGGTGAAGTACGGCAACGAGGGCGGCGACATCCGCGTCAAGGCGGAGGTGTTCACCGACCACCGCGGCGAACCCCGCCTCAGGATCGCGGTGTGGAACAGCGGCCCCGGATTCAGCCGCGACCAGCGCGACAAGCTCTTCCGCCGCTTCTCGCGCCTCGACGATCCGGCCCTCAAGAGCCGCCGCGGCACCGGCGTCGGGCTGTACAACTCCTGGCGCATCGTGCAGCTGCACAAGGGCCGCATCACGGCCCACTCGGAGCAGGGCGAGTGGGCGGAGTTCAGTTTCGAGATCCCGGCCACGGCCGATTGTGCCGAGCCTGAAGCTGTCTAACCGAGGGAGTTGTCCATGACAGCCGTAGTAGAGAAGGGAACGTTCATCGACGACGCCGCCGTCGAGGACGCGTTGCGCGCCGCATCGACCAAGGATGCCGGCCGCGTACGCGAGATCCTCGCCAAGGCCGAAGAGCTCAAGGGCCTGGACATGGACGAGGTGGCGGTGCTCTCGTCGATCAGCGACCCCGAGCTCATGGCCGAGCTGTTCGCCACCGCACGCGAGGTCAAGGAGGCCATCTACGGCGCGCGCCTCGTGCTGTTCGCGCCGCTCTACATCAGCAACCTCTGCACCAACGACTGCCTCTACTGCGCCTTCCGGGTGCGCAACAAGGCACTCCGGCGCCGCGCGCTCACGCAGGAGGAGATCCGGCACGAGGTCGAGGTGCTGGTCGACCAGGGACACAAGCGCGTGCTGCTCGTGGCGGGCGAGTCCTACCCCAAGGAGAACGGCTTCCAGTACGTGCTGGACAGCATCGCGACGGTCTACGACGTCAAGCGCGGCAACGGCGAGATCCGGCGCGTCAACGTCAACGTCGCGCCGCTCTCGGTGGACGAGTTCCGCGCCCTCAAGTCCACCGGCATCGGCACGTTCCAGCTCTTCCAGGAGACCTACCACCGCGCCACGTACAAAGCGGTGCACGTGGGCGGCAAGAAGAAGGACTTCGACTGGCGCGTGACCGGGATGCATCGCGCCATGGAGGCGGGCATCGACGACGTCGGCATCGGCGTGCTCTTCGGGCTCGCCGACTGGCGCTTCGAGATCCTCGCCATGCTGCAGCACATCCGCGAGCTCGAGCGCGCCTACGGAGTGGGTCCGCACACCATCAGCGTGCCGCGCCTCGAGCCGGCCAGCGGCTCGGACATGGCGAGCCACCCGCCGCAGCCGGTGAGCGACGTCGACTTCCGCAAACTGGTCGCCATCCTGCGGCTCGCCGTCCCCTACACGGGCATGATCCTCAGCACCCGCGAGACGGCCAACCTGCGCCGCGAGACCTTCGCGCTCGGCATCAGCCAGATCAGCGCCGGCAGTCGCACCAACCCCGGCGGTTACGAAGAGGATGAGGAGTTCGACGCGGCGCAGTTCCAGCTCGGCGACCACCGCTCGTTGGACGAAGTGATCCGCGACATCTCCGAACTCGGGTTCGTGCCCAGTTTCTGCACCGCCTGCTACCGCCTGGGACGCACGGGCATGGACTTCATGGATCTCGCCAAACCGGGCGACATCAAGCATCACTGCGACCCCAACGCGCTCAGTACCTACCTCGAGTACCTGCTCGACTACGGCGCCCCGGAGACCCGCAGGGTCGGCGAGGAGACCATCGCGCGCAAGGTCGCGGAGATGGACCCCATCCGCCGCGCCCACACCGAGAAGATGCTCGACCGGGTGCGCGCCGGCAAGCGCGACGTGCTCTGCTGACCAGACAGACCATCCAGCCCACACGCGATCGGATCGCGGCCAAGGAGGGGATCATCATGACTGACGACCACATCATCCTCGGGATCCACGTCACCGACCGGTTGCAGGAAGCCCGTGACGTACAGGCTGTCTTCACCGAGTTCGGCTGCAACATCAAGACCCGCATCGGACTGCACGACGTGGACGAGTCGTACTGCTCCCCGAGCGGGGTCGTGCTGATCGAGTTCTTCGGCGACGAGGCCCAGGCGGACGCCATGGCGGCCAAGCTCAACGCGGTCGAGGGCGTCCACGTCCAGAAGATGGTGTTCGACCATCCCTGAGAGCGGTCACACACGCATCGAGCATGACCTGATCGGAGAGGTCGCCGTGCCGGCCGGGAGCCTGCACGGCGCCCACACCGAGCGGGCGCTCGAGAGCTTCCCCCTCTCCGGACTGCCGGTCCACGCCGAGCTGGCCCGGGCCTACGGAGCGGTCAAGCTCGCCTGCGCCAGGACCAACCGTCAACTCGGCGTCTGGGCCGGCGACGACGCCAAGGCCGAGGCCATCGAGCGCGCCTGCCGCGAGCTGGCCGACGGTTCGCTCGACGGCCACATCGTCGTCGACCGTCTGCAGGGCGGGGCCGGGGCGAGCACCAACATGAACGTCAATGAGGTGCTCGCCAACCGCGCCCTGCAGTTGCTCGGCGAGACGCCGGGTTCATACGACAGGGTCTCCCCCGCCGCGGACCTCGACCTCCATCAGAGCGCCAACGACACCTACCCCACCGCGCTGCGCCTGGCGACGATAGGCCTCCTGCACGGTCTCGAGGAGCAGGTCGTCTCCCTCCAGGAGACGTTCAGGGCCAAAGAGCAGGAGTACGCGCACGTGGTCAAGGTGGGCCGCACCCAGTGTCAGGACACGGTGCTCACCACGCTCGGCCGCGAGATGGGCGCCTATGCCGAGGCGCTCGACCGCGACCGCTGGCGCGTCCACAAATGCGAGGAGCGCCTCCGGGTGGTCAACCTCGGGGGGACCGCCATCGGCTCCGGGTTCGCCGCCCCCCGGCAGTACGTCTTCCGCGTCGTGGACGTGCTGCGCGAGCTCTCGGGCATCGGCTTCGTCCGCGCCGAGAACCTCACGGACGCCACGCAGAACGCCGACGTGCTCGTCGAGGTCAGCGGAGTCCTCAAGGCGCACGCCGTGACCCTGCTCAAGATCGCCGGCGACCTGCGGCTGATGAGCTCGGGCCCGGACGCCGGCCTGGGAGAGATCCGGCTGCCGCGCCGGCAGGGCGGATCCGCCGCCGTCCCCGGCAGGATCGACCCGGTGATCCCCGAGGCCGTGAGCCAGGTGGCTCTCTACGTGTTCGGCTGCGACGCCACGATCGCCGTCGCCGCCGGCTCGGGCAGTCTGGAGCTGAACNNCTCGAGGCCGACGAGGAGCGCTGCGCCGCCCAGGTCCACGCCTCGGCCGCGGCGGCCACGGCGCTGGTCCCCGAGATCGGCGACGAGGCCGCTCGCGACATCGCCCGCCGTGCCCGCGAGCGCGGCGCGACGGTCCGGGAGGTCGTCCTCGCCGACGGAGTGCTCACCGCGGACCGGTACGACGAACTGCTCACTGCGGAGGCCGTCTGCCGCCTGGGCACCCCGGGGATGGGCAGTCGCGGCGCGCAGGACTGACGCACACGGAAAGGATCTCCCCATGAGCCTGATGGACGCGCCCAAAGGCATGCGGCTCCACATCGGGATCTTCGGCCGGCGCAACGTCGGCAAGTCGAGCCTGCTGAACGCGATCACGCGACAGGAAGTCAGCATCGTCAGCGATTTCGCCGGCACCACGACCGACCCGGTCGAGAAGCCCATGGAACTGCTGCCGCTCGGCCCTGTGCTCTTCATCGACACGGCCGGCATCGACGACGTCGGCACTCTCGGCGAGCTGCGCGCCCGGCGCACCATGCAGGTGTTCGACCGCACCGACCTCGGCGTGCTGGTGACGGAGGCCGGGAGCTGGGGTGAGTATGAGGACGGCATCGTCGACGAGTTCCTCGAGCGCGGGACGCCGATCGTCGTGGTCTTCAACAAGAGCGACATGGTCACGAGGCCTGCTCCGGTCAAACGCCTCGAGGATCTCANNGTCACCACCGGCGAGCTCGCCGTCCTCGTCGTGCCCATCGACAAGGAGGCGCCGCGCGGACGCCTGATCCTGCCGCAGGTACAGAGCATCCGCGACCTGATGGACAGCGACGCCATGGCGCTGGTGGTCAAGGAGCGCGAGCTGCACAACGCGCTGGCCCGGCTCACCCGGCCACCGCGGCTGGTCGTGACCGACTCGCAGGCGTTCCTCAAAGTGGCGGCCGACACGCCGCCCGAGGTGCCCATGACCAGCTTCAGCATCCTCTTCAGCCGCTTCAAGGGCGACCTCGTGAGCCAGGTGGAGGGCACGCTCGCGGTGGACGGACTGAAGAGCGGCGCCAACATCCTCATCGCCGAGGCCTGCAGCCACCACCCCATCGCCGAGGACATCGGCCGGGTCAAGATCCCGCGCTGGCTCACCCAGTATGTGGGCGGCAAGCTCAACATCGAGCACATGCAGGGGCACGACTTCCCCGAGGATCTCACCGATTGGGATCTCGTCATCCACTGCGGAGGTTGCACCTTCAACCGGAGGGCCATGCTGGGACGCATCATGCGCTGCCGCGAGCAGGGAGTGCCGATCACCAACTACGGTCTCGTGATCGCCTTCAGCCTGGGCATCTTCGAGCGTGCCCTGCAGCCGTTCCCGGCCGCTCTCGAGGCGCTGCGGGCGGCTCAGGCGCGGCAAGCCGGACACCCCACTGCGGCAGCCGTGACCGCGGAGCTGCCCGCCGACGTCGCGGTCGACGACCTCTGCTGACATGAACCCCGCCCCTGCCCTCGGTGTTGCCGACTCCCTGACGCGGGAGGCGATCGAGCACTGGCTGCGCGAGACGGACGAGACACGACTGCAGGAGCTCTGGGCCGCGGCGGACGAGACGCGTCGCCGGTACGTCGGCGACGCCGTGCATCTCCGCGGCCTCGTCGAGATCAGCAACTATTGTGTACGCGGCTGCACCTACTGCGGCATCCGCGCGGGCAACCGCGGCGTCGAGCGGTACCGCATCCCGGAGGACGTCCTGCTCGAGTGCGCCCACAAGACCGTGGAGTTCGGCTACGGCACGCTGGTGCTGCAGTCCGGTGAAGACTACGGCATCACCGGCGAGTGGATGGCCCGCGCGCTGCGTCGCATCCGCTCCGAGACGGCCGTCTCCGCGATCACGCTCAGCCTCGGCGAGCGTCCGGACGAGGAGCTCGCCGCCTGGCGCGAGGCCGGCGCCGACCGCTACCTGCTGCGCTTCGAGACCTCCGACGAAGGCCTCTACCGGCGCATCCATCCGGACCTGCCGGGCAGGGTCAGCGACCGGATGAGCATCCTCCAGCGGCTCCAGGAGCTCGGCTACGAGGCCGGCACAGGCATCATGGTCGGCATCCCCGGCCAGACCTATGCCAGCATCGCCGACGACATCGAGATCTTCCGCGGGATGGACATGGACATGATCGGGATCGGTCCGTACCTGCCCCATCCCGCCACGCCGCTGGGTCAGGAGTTCGCGCGTCGCACCGCGGAGGGCGACTGGCCCGACGACCAGGCCGCCAACACCGAGCTGGCGACCTGCAGGGTGCTCGCGCTCACGCGCCTGGCGCGACCGGACTCGAACCTGCCGGCCACCACCGCCCTCTCCCTGGCGGACAAGGCCGGCGGACGCGTCCACGGACTGCAGCGGGGCGGCAACGTGGTGATGCCCAACGTGACTCCGCCGGAGCAGCGCGAGCTCTACGAGATCTACCCGGAGAAGGCGGCCGTGCACGAGACCGCCGAGGCCGTCAACGCCGGCATCCGCCAGCTCCTCGCCTCGCTCGGACGCACCGTCGGCGCCGGCGCGGGCGGCCGCGGAGCGGCCTGACCCGCTCTCTTCCGTCCTCTGACTGACCTGCGCCTCTTCCCCGCTGCTCCTGTCGCCGAGCGTACGAGAAGCGGGCGGGGCGGCCGCACGGCCGCCCCGCCCGCTGACTGAATCAGTCGCTCTGCCCGGCGTGGCTCAGAAGGCCAGCTTGTAGGCCTTGCCGTCCATGGGGGCGAGCTGCGGGATGCCCATCGTGCGCAGCGCGGTCGGCACGACGTCGACGAGACGGAACTTCTCCGCCCTGACCTTGGGCTTGATCCCCTTGGCCCAGAACACCATCGGGACGCGCTGGGAGCCCTTGGTGGCGCCGCCGTGGTCGCCGTAGGCGCCGCCGTAGCTGACGCCGTCCTTGAGCAGCCCGATCACGTCCGCGGCGCCCTTCCACGCCATCGTGTCGACGAGCTTCTGGGCGTTGGCCTTCCACCACGTGTACTCCGACGCCGTCATCTTCTTCTTCGGCAGGTTCCATACCAGCTGGTAGCGGTCGCCGAAGCGGATGTACGTCGCGAGCACTCCGTCCATGGTGCTCATCACGCGGGCGGTATGGAGCTTCTTGGCCACGGACTGTTTGATGAGCCACGCCTCCATCATGACCGACTGGTAGCTGTAGGCGAGGTTGCCGTCGGCGTTGAGCGGGCCGAGGACGTCCTCGTTGTTGCTGCCGGGGCGGCCGTACGCCGTGTTGGCACAGATCTCGTTGGGATCGTAGAACCAGGCGTCGTAACCCATGTCCGGCTGGTCGGTGATGCCGTACCAGGCCTTGGTGGCCGCCTCGACCCCGTGGTCGGCGAGCACGACGAAGAGCGTCTTGTTCCAGTCGCCGGACTTCTTCAGCGCCGCGATCAGCCTGCCGACCTGCTTGTCGGCGTTCTTGGCGATGAAGGCCATGTGGACCATGTCGAGCCACACACCGGCCGGGTTGTACTTCTCGAAGTTGGCCAGCGTGTCGACCGGGCCGCCGCCGTACATGTGCCCGATCTTGTCGATGCCGCTGAAGTTGAGGTGCATCGCCGACCAGGGATCGTTCTCGATCAGCTTGATGGCGCCGTCGACCACCCAGTCGTCACCGCTCAGGTGGTCCTCATAGGGTCCCGGCACGTGCCGGCCGTCTTCGGGGTACGTCCAGGCCGGCTTGTCCACGTTGGTGCCGTACTTGTCGTCGGCGTTGCCGGAGCTGATCTTGAAGCGGTCGTCGTTCATGATGTAGTCGGGCACGCCGCCGGCCGCATCGGCCGTCCGGTACTTGCCCGTCCACGGGAAGTCGTCGGCGTTGGGCAGGTCGGCGACGTTCTTCTTGCCGCCGAAGGTCATGTACCAGTCGGCGCTCGAGGCGGCGGTCGACGCGACCTGGTAGTACTTCTCACCGAAGCAGGCCACCGTCGCGTCGGGGTACTTCCACTTCATGTAGTCCCCGAGCTTGGGATAGCCGTAGTACTCGATGATCTGCGTGTACTGGTCATAGGTGAGGTCGCCGATCGTGATGATGGCGCCCGCGCCGTAGCCGAGGACGTCGTCCACGTCACGGATGACCTCGTCGGACCACCCCTGGTGCTTGGGCAGCTGCCCGCTGACGATCGAGTTGTGCGACACGACGGTCGTCGAGGCGAGCTGGCCGACGTAGGCGTTCTTGAAGTGGACGCCCTTCTTCTGCAGCCACTTCATGTTGGTCATGTCATAGGCGTTGACGTAGCCCGGCTTCATCTGGTCCATGGTGATGATGATCACCTTGGACGGCTTGGCCGCGACCGCCGCCGCGGCGGCCACCAGCAAGATCAGAAGGACGACGGTGGTGATCAGGATCGCTCTGCCGGTCAGCCTCATGGCTCCCCCTTGAGAGAAGATCTGCGCCGCCGTGCACGGGACCGCACCACATACCCCGTGGAGCGCCCCGCATCCGGGCGGCCCTCCGCAGCCGACTCTACCGATGAACGGTGATGATTGTCAATGGAATGAAGTGTGCGTTTGTGTTCGGGATGAACACGGGGGGACCGAGCGGTAGCGCCGCCCGTCGTCTTTGGGTAGAATCCGTCCCCGCGTCGGGGTGTGGCTCAGCTTGGTAGAGCGCTCGGTTCGGGACCGAGAGGTCGGCGGTTCAAATCCGCCCACCCCGACCAGGCCTCAGACTCCTTCCGTGCTTCAGTCCCGGCCTGCGGCGCCCTGTGAGCCCCCCTGCCCTGACGCACCGTCCCGCTCCAGCGCAGTCTCACTCTCGTCCGTCTCGAGCTCCGCGTCCTTGGGCAGTCCGAGCAGCCGCGCGAAGGCGTCGGGGTTATAGCCGATGATGAAGTCGGACTCGCCGAACTTGACGAACGGGAACGCCGACGCTCCGCGGCCCAGCATCTCCTGCTGGATGTGGGCCTGCGTGTCCTCGGCGGCAAGGTCGTAATCGATGAAGTCGTACGTGATGTGGCGGTTGTCCAGCCACGCGCGCGCGTTGCGGCTCCACGGGCACGTGCTCAGAGCGTACAGCACCACGGACACACGCTGATCGGCCACCTGGCTCTCCTCATGGTCTCTCCCGACTGCGTCGAGCACCCCGCGGGGCCTCCCCGACGCGACCGGGTCGTGTCTCTCGTCTCTTGGTCGTCCGGCCTCCGCCGCGCGGAGACTGAACGCCGGGCGCG
>MTKZ01011401.1_pt1 | contig 17002 bp, 12 predicted proteins | sample 1042781 | NCBI WGS metagenome assembly MTKZ01 (sample SAMN06212207, study PRJNA360539) | anaerobic digester metagenome | biome: Wastewater treatment plant; material: sludge; isolation source: anaerobic digester fed with sludge from wastewater treatment plant | place: Denmark: WWTP Viborg ... | reverse complement strand
TCGGGCTGAAAACCCAGTCCGCACAGGATCTGCCTTGCCCGGGTCCGGAACTCATACCCGCCCGACAGGGTAAAGGCGTGTTGCAGTTCCCCGTATTTTTCCAGCGCCGCCGGATCCTCATCCGCGGCCAGGCGGTGTTCGAGTTCCTGCAATACCCCTTCCTGCTCCACCAGTTCCGCAAAGCACCCCATGGCAATATCATAAATGGTTTTATCGGGCGGGGCATCCGGTATCTGGGACAGGTACACGATGCGGGCGCGGCGCATCCGTTCCACCGCGCCGGCGTCCGCTTCGGTTTCCCCGGTAATTAACCGGAACAAGGTGGTTTTACCCGTACCGTTGCGGCCGATCAACGCGATGCGCTCGCCTTCTTCGATGCGAAAATTCACATTCGTCAGCAGTGGCCCACTTGAAAAGCCCTTGCTGATATTTTCCAGACGTACCAGGCTCATGATATTGAGATACTCGCCAGTGTTGCCCGCAGGGCATCCGGTTGAGGAAAGGCGGGCGCATCGTTTGAACGGGAACCGCCGCGTATTCGGCATCGCCTGCCCTGGTTGCCGAAACAGGCTGTTTCCTGTCTGCGCTAAAGCAGGCCTTGCCCGCAACCCAAGGAAAATAACGCCACCTCGGCAAAAAATGGAACAGCATCCGGCGCACCTGAAAGCCTTAAACGGTACATTTAGTCCTGAATCGCGCCGGTGGCTGTCCCGGATTTTTTTGCGGACATGGTGTTCAGGACCGGGTACAGCGAAGCAAACTCCGTGATGAACAGGCGTGCCGCAACCGGGGTTGCTTCACGGCACTCATAATGATAGCAGCGTTTATGGTGTTGATGGTACCATTACAAACATAGCGTTTCTTAGCACGAGAGCGTCCGCCCCGGCAACGCTCACTACACCCTTCCTTAATAACAGGGCGTGTGATATAATATGACTATGGGATCTCAGGATCAAGCCCGAGGCCCCGGTGTTTTGTTTTAACGGCGGCGTTACTGCCATATCATCTCTGGAAAGATGCGGGCGTCCAACATCAAAGGCTCTAAAAAGTAGGGTTTTGCTGACACGTCAGGATTCTTCGATGGTATATAGTATAGTCGTTGGGAAGAAAACGTAATACCCGGTCAGGGGATTACAACAGATAAACCGGTCACAAGGAGATGGTGCCATGTTTAAAATGAAGCGTTTTGTGTTGTCCGTCCTTCCCGTGCTTTTCGTTCTACTGCTTTCTGGATGTAAAGTGGAGGCCATTTGGGTCAGCCGCACGGATTTAGACTTTCAGCGGGACAATAACCCCCAGTATTTCGACCTTGCGAATGAAAATGCCTCGATGGGCACAATTAATGTAACCATTTCGCCCGACAAAAGTTGGATAAAAGTGGCGCCCGTCCTGGCGCCGTGCAAGCCGCCGGACGCCGGCGGCCTGGTCAAATCGCGGGTGGAGGTGCGTATCGATCGCAGCAAAATCACCGATGAAGGCAAAATCAGTGGGACTATCACGCTGAAAGCGGACGGTATCAAAGAAGTCACCGTCAAGGTTTCCGCCATTCAGGACGAGAAGACGCCCGCCCTGGCCCCGCTGAATATTGTCAACCCGGTAACCACCTACAGCAATCCTTACCTGGTGAAATTTTCTTTTTCTCTCCGGGACCAGACCGATCGTGCCGTCATCGGAGAGCCGGCGCAATTCAGTGTTGAAGGATTTGAAGATAATTACCCGGTGGGCACGCCCCAGGGCCTCCTGCTGCGGCGCGGCGCAGCACGCCAGTTATGGCTGGAACTTATTCTCGACTACAGCAGATTGATGCAGCAAATTGAAAATGCCATTCCGGAAATGGAGCGCGCGGTAAGCGAGGTGCTGCTGCCCAGTCTGAATGAAGATGTGCTGGTGTCGGCAAGCGGGTTTTATCGGGACAACCTGGATTCCCAGGTTATTGTTCCCTATACNNTCCATTGAGCGTTTTAAGCGGCCGGATATTGGCGAACAGGACGAAAAGTATATTGTGTTGTTGTGCAACGGCCGGGACACCTCCAGCCAGACCCTGCCCGCTATTGTCATCGAACAGGCGAAGGCGGCCGGTGTGCACATTATTGTCGTGGGTTTTGGCGAAAGCATCGATTCCGGCGATCTGATCACCGTGGCCATGTCGGCCAACGGCCGCTATATTTCCGCTTCAACGCTGGGAGACCTTCAGGCTTCCTTTGAACGCATCGTGGAGGATTTGAACTGCCAGTATGTCGTGCGCTGGGCAAGCCTGCGCCGCGACGCCATCATCATGCGCCCCTCTTTCAAGTTGACGCTGGGGGATGCAAGCGCATCCTACAAATCAGACAGGAATTTTATTGCCCAGAATCATGCGGCCGACCCGCTTCAAGGCCGGTTGACGCTGGTGCAATCGGATACGCCCGACAATACGACACTTTTTCTGCGGGCCAATTATGTGCCCTATGATATTTCCGAACTGCGTTTCCGGGTAACCAGCGCCAGCGCCTATCAGGTAACCATCGTGAACGCATCGAATGACGGTCTTATCGCCGACTGGCAATTGACCCGGGTGGAGGAAGGAAACGGGACCCAACTTATCACGGTAAAAGGGGCCTCCCCCATGCCCTTCGCCTCTTTTGGCGCCATGTTGCGGTTCAGGTTCGACGCCATGGTGGACACGCCGTTTACCGCGTTTGAAGTGGACAACTCCCTCTATGCCGAAGGTGACGGCCAGAGTTTTGTTTTAGAAGACTGAACAGGCCCGACCCGTTTTTATCTGACAAAAACATTTGTCCCCTTCCGGCACGGTCCGTCGGCGCAGGAAGGCGGGATGCCGATATCGGCGACCACCAGCCGGCCGAGAAAGGGCTGCGCTGCCGGAACGGTAAATCCGCGCTTGGCAAAGGCGAAGGTGACCGTAACGTCGGCGCGTATACACAAGCCGCACGCTTCGCCCGTGTCCGCGTTCATGCCGGAAGGCACGTCCACCGCCACGGTATACACCGGAGGCCACGCTTCAATGGCGGTCCGCACCGGACCGCGCACCTCACCGCGCGTTCCGGTGCCCAGCAGGGCATCCACCAGAACGGCGCATTCCGCGAGTCCCCGCACCGCGGCGGCGGCCGCGGCCTCATCAGGCGCGGATTTCAGGACACCCCCCAGGTTTCGGTACACGCTCATAAAAACCCGCGCATCCCCCGAAATCTCTTCCGGGCGCGCCACCAGCACCACCTGCGTTTCAAATCCCGCGAGCATGGCCAACCGCGCGACGACAAAACCGTCCCCGCCGTTGTTGCCTTTACCGCAGACCACACCGACCGGGCCCGAGGCAATCTCTGCGAAAACAGCCGCGCCCGCGTTATTCATCAACACCACACCGGGCATACCCAGGTCTTCGATGCAACGACGGTCCGCTTCACGCATCTGCGCTACCGTTAATGACTTCATGAGTTCACCTCGTATCCTGCCGTACGTTGCCGGAAAAATGTTGACCCGCACTTGCCGGGCACGCGCTGCCATTGAGACGCAACAGGCCGCCACACCGGGCAAGTATACCATAGGCCCGAGTTGACGCTGACACGAAAGAGTCATGGCCGTCCCGACAGACCCGATTAATAGCAACTGTTCATGTGTCGGAATTACCTTGCCGGCATTTCCTTCCTTCAGCATGAAGAACTGCGGCCGTTGCCGCCTTTGACTTACCGGATAAAAAAGATACGGTCGATATAGACCGCTTCCATTTGGTCAGGATTGTTGCACGGTGCGATCCAGACATAAGCGCCGGGAGGAAAGGACTGGCGGCCAAGGTCAATGCTGTGGTAGGTGCCATCGGCACTGTCCTCAATCGAAACGGCTTTTTGCGCGAGACCGGCCTTTTGGCCGGGCGCGTAAATGCCCAGGTTAAACGCGGTGCCGGAGGCCGTCCTGGCTTCCGCCCGGACAACAACAAAGCATTGCAGGGGACCCAGGTCCGACAGTTCGCGGGGAATGCTGTACTGTACCGCCCATTGGGTGTGATCGGCCGGCATTCGCGCCGCTTTGCCGTCCGAGGCTTTTGCATCATCAACAATTGCCGCCCATGTGTCCGCGTTGTGCACCTGGAACTCATTGTCCTGGATGTCCACCCAGTCCCTTTCCGCTTTGCCGACGCACTCCGCTGGCGGCCGGACGGGCGGGCGGCAGCGCGAACGCAGCGCAGGTATCACGTCCCTGAATGCCCCGCCTTCACGGTAGTTGCCGATGTCGAAACGCTCCGCTGTCGCGATAAACCCTTCGCAGAATGCGGCGGGATCCGCCGGCCCCAGGTAGGGCAATTCCCGCAGGCGTGCCTGTCTGCTCAGTGCGGGGTGGCGATTCAACCACGCGTAATCCAGGGCCATCCGTGCTTTCCGGACACGGTCGGAGAACACGGCATCGCCCGATGCTTTCCGCCCGGCGGCGTCGAACAGGGCGGTGGCCTTGTTCAGGTCTTCCAGGGTGAGCCACGTGGAGGTATCCGGCAGGTAACATGGCAATTTTGCCCCCGATGTTTCTATAGCCCCGTGGACCAGGTCCAAATATTCCCGCAGGGGTTCCGCCGCGGGGCCGTAATATCCCTGTAGGAATTCGGAGACCAGCGCGTTTGGATCGCGGGACGGGTTCCACATCAGGTGGGCAAGCACCCAGGCGCGCAATGCTACGAAATCACCACAGGCGCAACCCGCATCTCCTTGTTCGAAAAGACCGATGGCGTTTCGCTCCACGAAAAACCGTATATTCGGGGCGAGCACGCGCAGGTTGGGATGGGGAAGCAGGGATTGGCTGAAATTGGTGACGTAGTCCCAGATATACAGGTGCGGGGCGACAGCGCTCCATGCGTCGATATCCCGCCGAAATGCCTCGTTTTGGGTGCCCGTTTCCAGGGGCTGGCAAAAGGAACATTCGATGGTGCACAGGCGAACAATGACGTTCTTCCCGGGCCGTGCAAGTTTCGGGGCGCTGCGCGTGTACTGGTAGGCAAGGGTCTCGACCCACATATCGGGAAACTCGCGTTCAATATCCCCGGCAACCGCGTTGACGAAACGGAGCAGCAGACCGGAGGGGGCTTCTTCTTCCGCTTCCACCGCTTTGCACGCGGCGCACTGGCAGCGGCCGTGCCAGTCATTCTGGGAAATGGAGATGATGCCCGCCGACGGATCCTTACGGATCCATTCCAGGGCATTCCGGGTGAGTTCCGCCCGCATGGCTTCGTTGGTCAGACACAACTGGGCGCGGTCGCAGGTGCGATTCCCGTCGATCTCGCTGTACCAGTCGGGATGTTCGGCAAAGTACTTTTCCGGCGGCAACAGCTGATAAAAGGTGTGACACCAGCCCAGGATGGAATAGTGGCCGCCGTATTCGGCCGGTATTTTTTCAAAGTGGCCGTTGCATTTCAGGCGTGCCGCGAAAACGCCGTCGAAGGCATCCCGGTAGAAGGCCTCCCGGTAAAGCAGATTTGGGGTGTAGGCCACATCGAGGGGCGGAATGACGAGGGACGGAACTACAGGAACATGGTCTTCGGTGGAGGTCCACCAGCGGCAACCGACCACATCTTCCAGAAAGGTATAGACGGCATACAGGGTGCCCCGGGGGCGGCCGCCGACGAGATAGAGCTGCTGCCCCTGCGTTTTTATGAATATGGTGTCACCCGGGAGCGATGTTGTATCTATCATCGGAAAGGCGCCGCGAAAACGGGCCGAGGGACCGACCACGATTTGAGGCACATCGACCGGGACTTCATCCTCGGGCGAGACAGGGAAGACCGCTCCTGTAATCCGCCCCAGATAGTGTTGCAGTTCCGATGCCGCCGTCCGTTCCGCCGGAATCGCGTCCTCCGCCAGGGTAATCACATAGGGGGTCGTGCCATCCACGCTCAATTGCAGACTCCCTGCGGTCATATGCAGAAAAACGATCGTTGTAAGAAGACTCATGCAAGGTTCCTTTCAAGGGGATTATAGGGGAGAGGCGCTATTTATCCCAAAAACGGCAGATAAGCCCGGCAAGAGAAAGGACCGAAGGGACCTAAGAGCGTGTACGGAAAGTCGAGATTGCTTCACTTTGTTCGCAATGACGGCTTTATGGATGCTATGTCATTGCGAGTGAAACGAAGCAATCTAAATAGGTTGTGATAATTGCATGGACCGTCAAAGGGACTTTCCGTACACCCTCTAAGAGAAGTAAAGAACGCACCAGGCAGGGTTGCGTTTTACTGTCCTTTATGTCCCTTAAGTCCCTTGGTTTAGAATCCGTTTCTGAATTCAACGACCATTTTTGTGCCTTGTGCGGAATATCCTATCAACAAAAGCGAGAAGTTAAGTATGTCCTGATTCCGCGCGCAAGAAATGGCAAGGCTCATGAAAGACTGTGCCCGGTTACCGATACACGTTCGCTTGACGACACCGCGCCTTGTACGATAAGGTAACCCCAACCAACAAGGAGTTTCCCATGTTTAATGATTTCCATCGTTCCTTCCGCTTTTTGTTTGTGTGGCCTTTCCTGCCAATCCTTATTATATCCATCGTACATGCCCAGGCGCCGGCGGGAACAGACCCTGTTCCGGAAAACGTGTACCAGGGAGAACTGGTTTCTTTTCCGGGACCCTATGCCTTTCTGTTGCACCGGCCCCATATCATCCTGATCAACGATGACCAGCTGCGGGCGCTGTCGGACCCGGACGCGCAGGTGGACCTGAGCCTGACCTACGACAAGCGCGTGGAAAGCCTGCGCCAGATATGCGAGCGCGCCCAGGCGGCAGGGCAGCGCACGCTGATTATTGCTTTTGACTATTTCTTTTCCCAGTACCGCGAGGGCGGACAGAAAATCCCCCGGCAGTTGACCCCCGACCGGCCCGAATACATTGAATTCATCGGCAAAATCAGCCAGTTCGCGCAACAGTACGGAATCGGCCTTGAACTGAGCCTGTTGTCGCCGCTGGAAATCGGGCCGGGCTATCGCGAGGAAACGGGCGAATCCGGGCGGTGGATGCATTTCCGGAAAGGCCTGCGCGACCCGGAAACCGGCGCGTACAGTGTGGAACTCTGGCGGCAGTACCAATGGGGGAATAACAAGGGCGTGGTGGCCGTGGAAGACGCCGGGATACGCGTGTTCGCCTTTCGGGAATCCTCCATGGGCGGCACGCCTTACCGGGTAGTGCGGCCCGAGGACATTGTCGAGATCACCGACACGGCCGCTGTCGAGGTGTTCGAGGGATTAAACCGCACCTCCGGCGACTACAGGGCGGTGCGGGTCCGCGTGCACGGGACCGGCAAGCCGGACGGCCGTGATCGTGTGGTGGTGGTGCAGCAATACCGCACGCCTGAAATGGATTACTTCAGCGATACGGCGCTGCCTTACCTTAAAAGCCTGTGCGACCGCTACGCGGACGCGGGGGTGAAACTCAACGGCCTGTATAGCGATGAAATGCATATCCAGCAGAACTGGGGCTACTTCAGCCACCATGATCACGGTCAGTTCGCGCTGCGGTACGTGAGCCCGGGATTGGAGAAGCGTTTTGCCGAAGTGTATGGTCCGGAATACGCCGACTTCGCCAAATACATGATTTATTTCGTGAACGGGCAGGAGGATTTCGCGAACGACCTGACCGCGAGAGACGAGGTGATGCACGTGTTCGGCGGCAGTCCGGAAGACATCCGGCGCACGGCGCTGATGCGGTCCAACTATTTCCGGCTGGTGCAGAACGGCGTGACCGATCTGTTCGCCGCCGCGAAACACCACCTGGAAGCGCGCATGGGATACCGGCTTGAAGCACGCGCCCACGCCACCTGGGCGGAAAGCCCCACCATCGACAAGTGGAACGTGGAACGCCAGCCCCATCCGCAACACCAGTATGAATACACCTCCAATTTTGTATGGTCGTGCACGGTCCACCAGGCGGCGGCGGCGTGCCATGATTATTTCAAGTGGAACGATTTTCTTACGGGCAACGGGAATGACCATCCCGAAGGCGGCTGGCTCGACCGGAATTATTACGCTCTGGCCCTGGCCTGTTCCACGGGCATCCTGAACGACGTGCCCTATTCCTACTGTGCGCACTGGGGCATGCCCGGGGTGGTCAGCCACCTGCGCAGCGCGTTGGCAAACGCCTTCGGCGCCTCAGGAGCGCCCTACTTCAGCATGGTGCAGGACATGGAACACCGCGACGTGAACGTGCTGATGTTGTACCCGCTGGACCTGGTGGCGGTGAACGACCGCTTTGGCAGTTGGATGACCCAGTATGGCTACGCGAATTTAGTGACCCAGGAGAAACTTCTGGAAATGGGCCGGGTCGAGAACGGTGCGGTAGTCCTGGGCGGCCGCCGCTTCACCACGCTGGCCACCCTGTTTGAACCCTTCCCGGAGACGGCGCTCTTCGATATGATGGGGCAGCTGGCCGAACAGGGCGGGCGTGTAATCTGGTCCGGGCCGCCGCCCGTGGTCAATCGAAAAGGCGAGCCCGCCCTGGAAGCCTGGCGCGCCCTCACCGGAACAGACTATACACCCACGCCGGAGGACGGCCTTATCCTGCCCGGCCGCAACGTTACCTTCACGGGCTCCCTGTCGGGGGTGCCGGAAATGACCGTACTGACGGACCTGTTGGTGGACCGGGTGTACCCAGTCAGCCCCGGCATGGGCACGGAAGCCGTGGCACGGGTCGGTAAACATGTGGTCGGCACACACCGCAGCCTGGCCGCGGGTTCCGTGACGGTGCTGGGGTTCCGTCCGCGGGACGACCAGTCGAAAAGCATGGGCTACGAGACCCGGCACTGGTTTGAGATTTTAAACACTCTCGGCGCCTATCCCGCAACAGGTATTTTCCCGGATGTCAATGACAACACGGAATACCTGTCGCGCACCTCGGACTTTATGTGCTGTCGTTTCCCGAACGGGGCGCTTGTGGTGGCGCCGCACCTGCGCGAACTGGAGGAAGCCTGGCCGGGCGGTTTCGCGCGCAAAGCCGAGGAAGACGCGAAACTGCTGGAAAACTTCACCCTGCCAGACGGGCGCATCCATCTGGAAGGGTTTAAGATAAACGGCAAAGATATCTCCTACGACGGCAGCCACGCCCTAACCTTCCGCGTCAATGACGCCAATGAACTGATCGCCTTTGCGGGATGCGACGCCCAATCCATCACCATAAACGGGAAAACCACCCCGTTCGCCGACCGGCCGATGCCACTCGTGGCCTGGGCGCCTGTGCGCGAAGACCGGCGCGTAGCCGGCGGTGCGGTGCTGCAACTCTTTTACCAGGGAGAGGGCGAACTGCGCGTGCCCATGCCCGGCGTGCAGGGACGGGTTGAAGTCTGCGCGCAAGGCCCGACACCGGGCAGCCGGGGCGCGGCGCTGACCGTCCGCGTTGAAAACGGCCTGCTGATCGTCAACGCGGAAGCGAAATTCGCCAACCACTGGATTTATGTGATACCGGAAGTCGCCATTTGACAGAAGAGATTTTTTAACCACGGAAATCACGGAAGCACACGGAAACATAAAGCGAATACGCTTTTTCAATTGCCCTGCCAACTGAAACACTTTGTTGGACTAAGCGCAAGCAAGAAGACAGAGCAAAACGTATTTGCCTTGCCCCGGGTCTTTTCTTTAGAGTAAGAAGATTGAAACTGGTAATGTAAATTAAAGGAGATGTTTCCGCCATGCCAAACCTTCTCACAGCGGTTAAGACCAAGGGAATCCTGGTGTCCGACGGTGGCTGGGGTTCGTTTCTGGTGGCACGCGGGCTGCGACCCGGCGAGAGCCCGGAACGCTGGAACCTGGACCACCCCGATGAAGTGCGCGGCATTGCGCGGATGTATGCCGAGGCAGGCGCGGATGTGGTGCTGACTAACACCTTCGGCGGCACACGCTTCAAGCTGGAACATTTCGGCCTGGCGGACCGTGTCGGGGAAATTAACGAGACCGCGGCGCGCCTGTCCCGGGAAGCCGTGGGGCCGGATAAAATCGTGCTCGCTTCGATGGGCCCCACCGGAAAAATCCTGATGATGGGCGATGTTTCCGAGGCGGAACTCTATGAAGCCTTCAAGGAACAGGCCGTTGCCCTCGAGAAAGGCGGTGCGGACGCGGTCACTGTGGAAACCATGACAGCCCTTGATGAAGGGGGTATCGCCGTGCGTGCGGCAAAAGAAAACACGGCCTTGACCATCGTGGCGTCCTTTACCTTTGACACTAAAACGCCCCAGGGCTACCGCACCATGATGGGCGTGTCGCCGGAAATGATGGCCGAAGCCATGCTCGATGCCGGTGCGGACGTGCTGGGCGCGAACTGCAGCCTGGGCTCGGGCGATATGGTGGAGGTGATTGCGGCGCTGCATGCGGCGGCGCCGGGCATCCCCCTGATTGTGCACCCCAACGCGGGCAAGCCCGAACAACAGCCCGACGGCAGTATTGTGTATCCCGAAACGCCCGCCTGCATGGCCGACAATGTGCCCGCTTTGATAGACGCGGGCGCGTCCATCATCGGCGGCTGCTGCGGCACGGGCCCGGACCATATCCGCGCGATACGGGCGGCCGTGGACACGACGCTTGCGGGATAACCACATGCTGGATACTTCCCCCGCATACGAAGAACGAGCTTTCCATGTGATGGCGAAACCCGTGGGTTCCGCCTGCAACCTGCGCTGCGCCTATTGCTTTTATTTTGAGAAATACAAGCTGTACCCGGACCGTACGGAGCGGGTCATGTCCGACGCCGTGCTGGAGTCGTATGTGCGCCAGAATATAGAGGCGCAACACCGCCTGCCCGAAATCAACTTTGCCTGGCAGGGTGGTGAGCCGACCCTGGCGGGATTGGATTTCTTCCGTAAAGCCGTGGCGATGCAGGAACAGTGTGCGGCCGGCAAACCGGTGCATAATTCATTTCAGACCAACGGCATTCTCCTGGACGACGCCTGGGCCGCCTTTTTCGCCGAAAAAAAGTTTCTGATCGGCCTGTCCCTGGACGGACCCGAACGCTTCCATGACGCGTTTCGCCGGGACGCCGGCGGCGGGCCCACCTTCAGGCGGGTCATGACCTCCATGGAAACGCTGAAACGGCACGGGGTGGACTTCAATATCCTGGCCTGCGTGAACCGCGAGACCGCCAAGGCCCCGGAGGAAGTCTACCGTTTCCTGCGCGCCCACGGTTCCGGGTTCATCCAGTTTGTTCCCATCGTGGAACGCAGCGTGGAACCGGCCGGAGAGGATGCGTTGACCCTCGTTGCGCCAGATGATCCCGCCGATGCCCGGGTCACCGAATGGAGCGTGCGCCCCCGCGATTACGGCTTCTTCCTCGAAACGATATTCCGTCTTTGGGCACGCGAGGATGTAGGCAAGATCTTCGTACAACTTTTTGACACCGCCCTGGAAGCGTGGATGGGCTACGAACCCAGCTTGTGTTACTTTCGCAGCTGCTGCGGCGACGCCATGATACTGGAACAAAACGGCGACCTGTATTCCTGCGATCACTTCGTCTACCCGGAACATCGCCTGGGCAACCTGCTGGGAACACCCCTGACCGGGATGGCCGCTTCGCCGCAGCAACGCGCCTTCGGGGAAGCCAAACGCGATCGACTGCCCCGCCAATGCCGCGAATGCCCGGTCCTCTTTGTCTGTCACGGTGAATGCCCGAAGCACCGGTTTATGAAGACGGGGGACGGCGAGCCCGGACTCAACTACCTGTGCGAGGCGTATACGCATTTCTATACGTTCGTGGACCCCTACATGCGTTTCATGGCCAATGAACTGCGCCATCAGCGCCCCCCGGCGAATATCATGGAATGGGTGCGCCGCCAGGCCGTTGAAGCCGCAAAAAAAGCCGGTACCAAGTCCAACGACCCCTGCCCCTGCGGCAGCGGCAAAAAATTCAAGATATGCTGCGGGGCGACGGGAAAGACGTAATTCAGGGGGACATGGACAGAATGGACGAGATGGACGTCATGGACACTTGCGCCGCGTCCACACTGTCCATATCGTCCATTTCTTATTCAAACGCGATAGCCAGCACCATCATCAGCGCGAATCCCCCCAGCAGTCCGATGGTGGGAATATCCGTGCCCCGGCGCTGGCTTTCCGGAATCAGTTCTTCCGCCACGACGAAGATCATGGCGCCTGCCGCGAAGGCCAGCGCGAAGGGAAGAATGGGCAACGCGACCATGACCAGTCCCGCGCCCAACACCCCGGCGATGGGCTCCACGGCCCCGGAAAGGGAACCCAGGAGGAAGCTCTTGGTTTTGGACAAGCCTTCGCCCCGCAACGGCATGGCCACGGCGGTGCCTTCCGGGAAGTTCTGGAGCATGATGCCCACCGTCAGGGAAACCGCGCCGGCGAATCCCGCGCCCGGGATACCGGCCGCCGTAGCGCCGAAGGCAACGCCCACCGCCAGGCCTTCCGGAAAATTATGCAGCGTGATGGCCAGCACCAGCAGCGTGCTGCGCCGCCAGGACGTGTGCACCCCTTCCGGATCCTGATTGGCAAAACCGGGATGCAGATGCGGCAACAGCGCGTCAATCAGAAGCAGGCAGCCGCCGCCGAGCAGAAATCCCACGGCGGGGGGCAGCCAGGGCGGATAGCCCAGGCTTTCACTGATTTCAACCGCCGGCACAATCAGCGAGAAAAAACTGGCGGCAATCATGACCCCGGCCGCCGCGCCCAGCAGACCATCCAACACCGTGCGGTTGACTTCCTTGAGGAAGAACACGGGCGCGGCGCCCAGCGAGGTGGACAACGCCGAAAACAGCGTAGCCACAAGGGCTTGTAAAATCGGATTTGCATTTACCAGTGAATTCATACCACCTTCTTTTACTGTTTCGCTTTCTTGTGGGATGGCAGCCTTTTCCCGTCAACCCGGTTTCAGGTACAATCACGCATTATATAAGGGGACCGTACAGGAGTCAAAAGCATGCCTTTCTGGCTATTGGTCGGCATCGCTGTCGGCTTATCCATGGATGCCCTGGCGGTGGCGATTGGCGTCAGCATCAAACTGCGCAATACCACACCGCGCCAGGTATTCCGGCTGTCCTTTCACTTCGGCCTGTTTCAAGCCCTGATGCCGGTGCTGGGCTGGGCCACCGGCCAGTATGCCGCCGCCCTGGTCGCACAAGTGGACCATTGGGTGGTGTTCGGCCTGTTGTCGTTTATCGGCGGCAGAGCCATATGGGACGCTGTTTCGCAAAAAGAAAATCAAGAGCGTATCCTCAAAGACCCGACGCGCGGTTTGAGCCTGGTGTCCTTATCCCTCGCCACCAGCATGGATGCCTTTGCCGTCGGGCTCAGTTTCGGCATGCTGTCCGTAAATGTCTGGTATGCGGTGATCTTTATCGGCATTATCACGGGTATGCTTACCCTGCTGGGCATGCTCTTCGGCAGTTTCCTCGGCAGGCGTTTCGGTACTGTCATGGAAGTTGCGGGGGGACTTATCTTAATCGCCATCGGATTGAAGATACTGGTTGATCATCTTCTCGAATAACACTGTAGGCCTCCTGAAAACACAAGAATACGTCCGGGAGTATTTAATGAAAACCATAGCCCAAAAAAATAATTTTGTTGTCCTTCTCCTGTCTATAGTTCTATTCGCTTTATTGGCACAGATAACATGTGCGGAAACACCGGTTGTAGGCCTGGTCTATCCCGCATCTCATTATGAGATGTTGACCCAAAAGAACGAGGACCGCCTGGCGCGATACCGAAAGGCCGTAGCGGAACAGGGCGCTGAGATAGTGGTTATCGGACAGGGCATGGCCGATGGGCAAGTTGATGAAGTTCTGAAACGTATGGACGGCCTGCTCCTTCCCGGCGGCATTGACGTGGAGCCTGCGCGCTATAACGAGGCGCCCCATCCCAAACTCGAAAAGACGGACGCAGGGCTGGATGCGTTGGAATGGCGCGTCCTGGAATTCGCCCGGGACAATCGCCTGCCCGTACTGGGGATCTGCCGGGGACACCAGGTCATCAATGTCTTTTACGGTGGTTCCCTGTATCAGGATATTCCTTCCCAGCATCGGGGCGAGACGGAAGTCAAACATCGCGGCGGCAAAGGGATGCATGAAATAACCATTGCAAAAGACAGTCTGCTCCACACCCTGCTGGACACAGAGCGCTATGAAGTCAATACCTATCACCACCAGGCGGTAAAAGCGCTTGCGCCGGGATTCCGGAAATCCGCCTGGACGGACGATGGGGTTATCGAAGCCATTGAGAGCACGGGAAACGTCTTTATCCTGGGAGTGCAGTTCCACCCGGAAAAACTACTGGAAACGAAACCGGAACTGAAAGCCCTATTTTCCCGGTTTATTCAGGAAGTTAAAGAAAACGTCAAGACACTACCTCAGGATAGACACTGAATAATCCCGCCTGTCCATTGTATCAATGTATCTATTCGTTTATAATTAATGTATGATACGAAAATGGAGAATCCATAAATGACCCCGTTGGATATAAAACAGATGTCAACGTTGGAAAGAATTCAGGCAATGGAGATATTGTGGGATTCTTTGTGCCATGAGGAAGAGGAAATGCTCCCGCCGGATTGGCATGCCGAAATATTGCGAAGGAGAGGGCAGAAACTTAATTCCGGAAATTCCCGTTTCTTAACATTAGAACAAGTGAAGGCACTGTCCCGGACATGAACCGAAGGGAAGTCGTTATTCTGGAGGAGGCATTAGCGGACTTGGAAGCGGGGCGTAACTTTTACGACAGCCAGGAACAAGGGCTGGGTGATTATTTTTTTGACGTTTTACTCGCCGATTTGGAGTCTTTGTCGTTTTATGGGGGAATACATTCCATGCATTGTGGTTATTACCGTATGCCTGCAAAACGATTCCCATTTTCTGTGTACTATGAAATCCGTGCGGAAGTTGTTCTGGTAATCGCAGTTCTGGATATGCGTCGTAACCCGGCATGGAGCTACGCGAAACTACAAGACAGACCTTTAGATGATTGATTTCTATTCGCCAGTCAGTGGCTCGCCAAAGGTTCCTATAGTCACCCGTGCGCGAGCGGGTGCTTCCGGGTTGGCGTCGCAGGCGAAACTAATCTGATTGTCACCCGGCTCCAGTACCAGCGGCCCGCCTTCGGGTGTGACCCGCGCCAGTTCTTCCCCCTTCTTGCCGTACAGGATGCAGGTATTCATATCCTGAAATTCCACGCTGGCGCCGCAGGGGATTTCCACGGGAAATTTTATTGACACTCCGTTGACGGTCAAAACAGGATTCCGCACGGGGGCTTCCACCAGCGGTAACGCCTTGACGGGACTGAGGACGCAGGCTGCCGCGCCGGCGGGCGGCAGGTTGTTGTACCACAGCGAAAAGGATTCCACCGCGCCGAAATCCACATGTTCGCGATAGGTACTGTAGGCGTGATGCCCGTAGGGCCAGCCCAACTCGGAAATACGCTCACTTTCAAATTCCACGAGCGCGAAATACCTCCAGCCGGAGAAGTCCAGGGTAATGTAGTGATCGCCCATGCCGCCTGCGCCGGTATGGGCCGCGCTCAGTACCTGAAGGTTCAGCAGGGCACCGCTGTTATCCCCATGCACCCACAGGCCCAGGGCGGGTTTGTTCGCCAGATTCATCGGCGGCGTTGATGCGCGCCCGATCTGGGCCCAGCTGCCGGTTGCCGTGTCGCGGCTGCTGCTCGCGGTAAACCGGCCGCTGGCCTCACCCGCCTGCACCGGGTCGGTGACCCGCTCGAGGCCGGCCTGCACGCCGTCCGCGGTTTTGCGCAGGGCGAACGCGGCCGGGTCCGCAAAGTCCTCGACCAGGGCGGCCTCCGGCGAATCATAGGGCGCCACCCCCATAAGCGCCTCGATACGCAGGCGCGCGGGCTGTTGCGCAAACCTGTTATTCACGGTCCAGGCGGTGTTCCAGGGGTCGGGCGAATCCACCTTGTGCTTGTGATAAGCCGCCGGGCGGAACCGGGACGCGCCGTCTTCAGCCGTTTCCAACACGAATTCATCACGCGGGACGCGCAATCTGGCTTTGATGGGCTCGGGAACCGTGCCGGCATGGCGCAGGTCTTCGTAGCGTTTGAAGAGCGGCATCAGGCGCTGGTACAGGGGCATGCTCCCGATATTGTCCGGATTGACGCCCATGAGCGACAGGCTCATGCCGTTCCCCAGCGCCTTGCACAGCAGGTATTCAATATCATCGGGATAGGTGGGCTCGGACCAGGCGGAGGCGGCGCCGTCCTGCCAGTTCTTTACGGCCCACCAGCCGAGATTCATGGGCAGGTACATATCGCTGCCGTCGCTGTTCGCGGCGCAATGGACATCAATGAAACGCTTATGGGCCCGGGCGGGATGATCCCAGGCGCCCATGCGCGCGCGCACACACCACAGGTGGTGATGGAAGGTGCTCATCTCGAATAGCGCGGGCCGGTTAAGCCGGTTGGTGATTTCATACACGAACTTGGAACCGTAATGCCAGCTGTTTTCCCGGCCACCCAGAATGTCCTCACCGTCCAGGGCGTCCAGGTAGATCATATCGAACCCGCACTCGTTGAAGGTGTCCGCCGTGTTGGCCGCCACTTCCTCCAGCAGCGTGGAGTCCGCGTCCGGAGTGAACAGGCCGAAGCATTCCTTCAGTTTGTATACCGGCGCCCCCGCCGCATGGGCGGCCGCCTGGGTGCCATGGGCGCCGCGTTTGCATTCCGTAAAGGCGAAAGGCGCTTCTTTCGCTGTCCCCGCGAAAATGATCAACTCGTTATCTATCTGGAGCGTGACGCTGTTGCGCGCAAAGAAGCCGGTTACCAGGGAGATATCCGCCGTGGATTCATTCACTGGGAGGACCGTTACCGCCTCATCCACCGCCGTCGTCAGGGTGAAGGTGGCGTCCTTGCCCAGGCGCGGGTCGGGTACGGGCGTTACATAAGGGGAATCCTTGGCGATGAAAAAGGCGTAGGTGTGCAGCCCGGCGGCGATGCCTGCGGCGTGCAGCTTGTCCGTCACTGCCTTCACACTGGCCCGCCCGTTGGGGAACAGTGTTGGGTTGGGCGCGTAGTCGCCGAAGCGCAGCGAAGA
>MTKZ01016783.1_pt1 | contig 17003 bp, 15 predicted proteins | sample 1042781 | NCBI WGS metagenome assembly MTKZ01 (sample SAMN06212207, study PRJNA360539) | anaerobic digester metagenome | biome: Wastewater treatment plant; material: sludge; isolation source: anaerobic digester fed with sludge from wastewater treatment plant | place: Denmark: WWTP Viborg ... | reverse complement strand
TTCCCTTGTAATTGAATTACACTACCGAATGAGGTTGTAGTTTTAAACTTAACAGAATCTTTTGGATTAGCCCGGAGATTGAACATGGAGTTTCCGGAATAGGTAAGCTTGAATTCAATATCTTGTGGTATACTATCCTTATTTTCAGGGTAAAGTCTAATTGGAGTAATTGGATATAAGGGCACCTTCTTAAAAAGATCCTTATTGTAATATTCAATGTCGTAATGAAGTTCGTCAAGCGTTTTATTGATAAGCATCCTTGACTTAAGAATCATGATCTGATTTTCAAGGTTGGTTGTTCTTTCTTCAAGCCCGATTCTATTAAGAAGATGACTATTCTCAAGTGATATCCCATTATTCGCTTCATTAATTAAAAGCGTTGCTGAGACTTTGTAAACCGGAGTAGTAAACTTAATGTATAAAAATGCAGTTAAAAAGGCTACCGCAATAAGTCCAAAATATAAATACCATTTTGTAAAAATTAAGGAAAGTAACTTTTTAATTACTAATCCATTGTCAATGTTAGTTTTTCCTCTTGTCTCTCCAGACTGTATGTTATGATTGTAGGGCATGGGTGACTATTAGGTTTAAATGGCTATTAGTGTTAGAATAAAAATCCAATAGAATGAAATGATTTCCATTCTCTATCTTATAACATTCCAAATCAGAACAAATGTGGTTATTGTGCTCAGAATAACAGAATATGGGAATGAGTTCATTTGGAAAAAGCGTCCTTTCATAGGAGGAGCGTATATAACATCATTTGGCATAACATAAAAGAACTGAGAACCTATAATATTTCTGTCCCTTACTGAAAATTCTTTTATAATATTCCCCTCTGGTGTTTGTCTGATAAGTTGAAGTTTAGTTCGGTTACTGTAATTTCCAAGATCACCTGCCATAGCCAAAGCCTGAAAGATGTTGAGTNNGATGTTGAGCCGATCTTTATAAATAGGATAACGGCCGGGCCTTTGGACTTCCCCAATAATACTGACGTAATTATTCACAATCTTTACAGAGACAACAGCATCCGCAACATAACTCTTCAGTGCTTTGTCCAATTCATCCTTTACCATTTTAAGAGTCTTTCCTGCAACAATAAACCTGCCGGCATAGGGCAACTCGATAGCTCCTTCATCATCAACGGTTGAGCTGAGAATATCAGCACTTAACTCGTTCATGCTGTATCCGGAGGATGTTGAAGGCATTGTATTGAACATTTCAGCCCACTGGGGATCTGGAGTGACAACCTTAATGAAAAGATTATCGTAAGGTTGAATAATGTACGTTGCGGGTGTTATTGCAATGAATTCCTCCCTTGCACCATCCGATTGCAGGTATGTGAGTTTTTTGTTTGTGACACAGGATGAAAAAATAAATACAGCCGATAGGACCCAGATTGGAAATTTCATTGAACTCATGACTATTTAATATCTTTACAAGACTACTTTATAAACAGGTCCTAAAGTTAAGATATTTAGCCAATTTGCAAGTAAAGTCCTTTACTATTTTTAACTAATTACCAAATCCTTCATAAAGAGGTAAGATGAAAAGTGTCATCTTACCTGAAACGTTCACCAAAAGTTATTAACTCGTTTGGGATTTTTAAAGAATTTAAATTCCGGTAATTGTCTGCTATTATACTGCCCAGACAAAACGAAAAGACTCAACGCCGGGAAATATTTAGAAACCACTTCTTACTTTATCGGTGAAAAGTTGATAGCATTTAATTATGGTTGGAATTCCAACCACCCTATTTTCCATCCCATCCTGCAATCCGGGCAAGCATCCACCAGGTAGCCTTTGCAAGCCTTAATTCACCCACTCTGGAGATATGGGCGTCAAGAAAGGGATATTCATTCGCTTCAGTGCATACAGGATATGTGTGTCCATTCCAGGATGCCGTGGTTATTTTGCCGTCATTATCATAACTCAGAATGTCGGCATAATCGAACAGTATCCTTGATTCATCCGCCCTGACATAGTCCCTTATTCTTTCATTCTTAAGATAACCCTGATAACCCTTTTCACCCCTGAAATATCCTCCGCCACCCCCATCTACTGGTCCTGTGGTAAATACCACCCTTGTATTAAACCCGTTCTCAGCACAGTAGTCGATGTATTCCTGTGTTGCCTCCAGATATGTGTCGAGGCAGACCCTGTTTCCCGACAAGGCGAAATCCTGTNNGCGAAATCCTGTTCATCAAGACCCCATCCCAGATTTCCATCAGGCCCCCCCTCAGATAATCCCCAGTATTTGCAACCATAAACAGGATCTGGATCACTTTCTCCGCCTGAAACTGCCAAACCCACCATATCCCAGCACCATGCAAAACCAAGAACACTTATTGGATGGCCGTCTTCATGGTATTCCCTGATATGATTCTTGATTGTTGTAGCTACTGCAGGCATTGAATTCTCAGGATATGCCCTCCACGTGAACCATTCTGCTTCTCCTATTGTCGGTCCTGAATTTACTCTGAGGTATGAACTTGTAGGCATTTCACCGGTACCTGTATTGCTGGAAAAGGAAGGTAATTCCTTTTCGAGGGCATCCAGTCCGGAAATAAATCCATAGGCATGCGACTCGCCGACAAAACTGACAAGCATCTTTTTGACTTCATCAATATAACTTGCCGGAATTTTGTTAAAGTTTTCAACGGCTGTATGATCGGCTATTATTTGTTCCTCTGGTGATGTTGTGAAAGACTTCTCATCCCCATATGAAGTCCCGGCATAATTAGTAGCATAGGCCCTTACGTAATATTTATTGTTTTTTGAAAGGCCTGTTATAATACTGGTGAAGGAACCAGGGCCACTGCCATCAACAGTCTTGTTATCATTTAAGGTCGGGGATGGTGAATCATTCCAGCAAACACCCCTCTCAGTTACTTCTCCTGAACCTTCCTCTATAACGTTGCCTCCGGATACTGCCGACGTGTTTGTAATGGATGTTACTTCAGCAGTAGATAATGAAGGCGTGTTATCTGCTGAGCAGGTTATGGTGGTAACCATTATGACGAATAAAAACAATCCTTTTAGTCTCATATACTTATTTTTTTATACTACAAATCCTAAACATTAGAAAGCGATAATTGCTGATATGTGTCTGTTATTCCTATTAACAATTTTCTATCAAAATTGATCACTGTAATTGCCTGAATTCTGAATTATACCAGATTTCTGATTGCACCGGAAATCTGTTTTTCTAATAGTCTATATGACTAATCTCTTCTAATATGCGAACGTTTGCAACCAAAAAGTCATTAAGGTTGCCAGTCTTTTTATAATTATTCAAATCAGTTTATCTGATTCAGATAATTTCTGACGATTTTTCATCATTTGTCTTCCATTTCATAATACGCGACTGGGGTGGAAACACAGTACAATTATCAGGGATATTGGTGTTAACGGTTGAATTAGCTCCGATGACAACATTGTTGCCGATTGTAATATTTCCGAATACCACAGCACCTGCGTTTATCACCACATTGTCCTTTATCACAGGACGGGGTTTGCCACCAACAGTCCCAATTGTTACGTTATGGTTAATATTGCAATTTTTCCCTATCGACTGGGCTCCTATTGTTGTCGAGAAGCCATGCGGGATGAATAGACCGTCCCCAATTGATCCAGTGGCAATAGTAAGGGTTGGTACTTTCCTGAAAAGAATGTTTAAAAGGAAGTTATCTGACCCGATCCTGTAGTAGAACAGATTTCTGAACTGTGCATAAAACACCATTAGATAAATAAATCCGTATGGCATTCTGATTTCTTTCTCCATCAGGGACAGCCAGCGCTTTGTGTCAGCAATAACAGAGGATCTGTTTTTATGCAGATATAAAATTATAAGATGCGGAAGGCCTCTTATGATATTAATCGTAAGCAGGCAAAATAATAGTATTTTACGAATTCTCTTTCTTAACATAATATGTATAAAAGCTTAAGGATTGGTGTCTTAGCCACTTTATCAGCTGATTATAAAAAAATATCTGTATTTTTTTGGGGACCTGTCGGTTTTTCGAAAAGTCATTTAAGTATCTTCTTTATAGTTTTGCAAATATACTTTAACTGAAATTCTGTTAGATCTGGATAAATAGGTAGCGATACGGTGCCTTGCCATATCCTTTCGGTATTCGGAAAAGCTTCCGGATCAAGGTTATATTTTTCCCTGTAATATTTCATCCTGTGAAGTGGTTTGTAATGAACTGATGTTCCAATTCCATTTTCCGTCATTTTCCGGATAAATTCATCCCTTGAAATGGGAGCATCCGGGTGGAGTACCACTGGAAAAAGATGCCAGGAATGGCTTTCAAGGTTACTTTCACATATGGGCAGGTCAATAGATTTCAGGTTATTAAGGTTCTCATAATAGAATGTAGCACATCTTTGTCTCTCATTCCTTAAAAGTTCAGCACGTTCAAGTTGCGCAAGGCCGATGGCAGCATTCACATCGGATAGGTTGTACTTGTATCCCGGAGCTATTATATCATATTCCCATGAGGAATGACTGTTTATAAACCTGTCCCAGACATCATGATTGATGCCATGAAGCCTCATAAGTTTGGCCCTCCGGTAAATATTCTCATCATTTGTGACAAGCATTCCCCCTTCTCCTGTGGTAATTGTCTTATTTGCATAAAAGCTGAAACAGGTTATGTCACCAAATGATCCAATGAACTTATCCCTGAAGCGTGTTGGAAATGCATGAGCTGCATCTTCGATAAGATGAATACCTTTCTTTCTGCAAATATCAAGAATTCCTTCCCCGTCTGATGTTGTCATTGTCGCAGCTTGTCCACCATAATGAACAAGAATTAAAGCTGTTGTCTCAGGGTTCTTTAACAATGCTGATTTCAGAATTGAGGGAGAAACCAGGCTGGTACCATATTCAACATCAATAAACACAGGATCAGCCTCCATGTATCTTATTACCTCTGCTGATGCAGTAAATGTTAAAGAAGGTACCATAACTTTGTCGCCCCGTTTAATGCCAACCGCATCAACTGCAAGATGTAAGGCCGATGTACAGGAATTAACTGCACATGCGAACCTCGCTCCTGTATGATCTGCAAACCGTTCTTCAAATTCAAGGGCTTTATTTGATGTTGTAAGCCATCCGCTTTTCAAAACTTGTCTGAGATATTTTAGTTCATTTCCTTTAAGGCTGATTTTTGCATAGGGTATTTTCATATTTTCAGTTATTTCTATTAAACAGGGCGATAATTGTTTTTATCATAATCCTTATATCACCAGGCAAAGATTTATTCTTTACATAATTCTCGTACAAGGTCAGTTTTCTTGGCATTATAATCTTTTCGTAAGCGATTTCCGGATTTGGAGAATTCGCTAGAATATCCTCCTCGTTTCTGAATTCAATTGAAGCGTTATCAGTCATCCCGGGCCTGACCTGATGAATATAACTCCACCTTTCGGGAAATCTGTTTACCCAGTATTCCACCTCTGGTCGTGGACCAACAAACGACATGTCGCCTTTCAGAACATTGATGAGTTGTGGAAGTTCATCAAGTTTTGTTTTTCTGATAACAGTTCCTGTTTTTGTTATTCTGGATTTATTGCCGGGATCAAAGCCGTATCCATTTGTGGACTCAACAACCGACATGGAGCGGAATTTCCATATAATGAATTTCTTGCCATGTTTTCCAATTCTTACCTGCCGGAAAAGGACAGGTCCCCCATCTTCGTATTTTATTGCCAAGGTAATAACAAGTAAAATTGGCAGTGAAATACCCAGACCAATTAATGAAAATATAATATCAAAAGTCCTTTTAAGCATCAGAGTTATTTATGGAGTAACGACCTTTTAAAAGTCCTTTGAGAGTCCCGTAACCATAGCAAAGATGAACCAGAAAGACTGAATAAATCATCATCGGGATTACCTTGATGTTGCCGTGGATGCAAGCAATTATGGCAAAAGTAAAATCCAACAGTAAGTAAAAAGCGAGAACTGCAGATAGTACATACAACGAATAATCTGTAAAGATGGAAAATAATGCGCCTGTTATAATAAACATCAGGAACAACAATGGGACGAGGTGTCTTATGCCGATGTAGGCAGAGGACAATCTTAACAACACCCCGACAGAATATCCATTGGTATACATCTGCTTCAGGAAGGACTTCAGGTCTTTTCTGGCAAAATAGGTGGATTTGATCCTGGGATCGAGAAGTATATTATATCCGACCTGACGGATTCTTGAATTATACTCATTATCCTCTCCCCGGGGAAGCTTATCATTCATAGGACCTATTTCACCAATGATCTCCTTTCTGAATGAGCCAAACGGAACAGTATCTACAAAGCCCTTAGGGGAAGATTTCCGGAATGCAGCACCCCCCAGACCAAAAGCAGAGCTGGAGATCAATGCAATATTTTTACTCATTAGTGTTTCTGATCCGGGGAGTACAGTTATGCTTCCGCCTACGTTACCGTACTTTCTCTCAGAATGGTTAATTACACAATAATGGATATAGTCTGAATCATAAATACAATGAGCGTCCCATCTGATTATTATATCCCCTTTTGAGTAACTCACACCCAGGTTAAAAGCTGATGACTGGATCCTTTTTTTATTCTTAAGTATTGAAATATTTGGATGAGAAAGCTGTTGTTCCCTTGCTATTTCAATGGTCCCGTCATCACTGCAACCATCAACAATTAGTATTTCAATTAGTTCCTGGGGGTATGACTGTGAATAGGCAGAAGAGAGACAAAGCCTGATATAATCTTGTTCATTAAATGTGGGAATAATTAATGATACTAATGGCTTATCAGGCATCGGACTTGTTTTTCAATACATTACTAAAAGTATATATAGTATTGTGAAGCCATTTCGATAGTTCGAAATTAGTGCTGCAAAGTTCCTTCCCTTTTTTCCCAAGGCTTTTTGCCGCATCCCTGTCTTTCGTCATTTCAATCATAGCCTTTGCCAGCAGTTCAGGGTTCCTGGGTGGGACGACCATGCCGGTTATACCGTGAATCACAGCCTCCCTGATGCCTCCGACATCGGTTGCAATTACAGGTAATGACATGCTCATTGCCTCACGGATTGATAAGGGCAGAGACTCCACCTCAGAGCTCAACACAAAACAATCTATGCTCTTCAGAACGTCTGGAATATCCTTGCGTGCTCCGGTCAGTACAATAAAATCTTCACAGCCTTTAACTTCATTGAGTATTTTTTCTCTTTCAGGTCCATCACCGACAATGAAGAATATTGAATCCGGAATCTCTCTGTGAGTAGCTTTTGCTGCAGCAATAAAGTCAGAATGCCGCTTTTCCCTGCTTAACCTGGCAATGATGCCAAAACAGAAATATGATTCCGGAATTTTATATTCCTTTCTCAGGACCGGGAAGGAGTTCTTATCCGAGAATTTGTCCATATCCACTGAATTGGAGATCACTGTTATTTTTTTGTTGTTTACTCCATTGCTTATTAATCTGTTCCTCTCACAATAAGATTCGGTTATAATGTGGTCGGAGAAGACATTGAGCGTATGAACGTATCTGTATAGATCCAGACTGGAGATCATATGAATGGTTGTTATCACTTTAAAACCTGTTTTTCCAAACCCGAAAGTAGCCAGCCAGGCGCTGAAAGCAGTATACATTCCCTGGGGATTCAGAACCTTGAGATCAAACTTTCTGGCAATCTTTCTGATTTCCCGTGAAGCCTTCCAGAGCCCGAAAGGGTTTCTGGTATAAAGCGGAGCATTAATAAAACGAACCTTTGTGTCTCTTAAAGCTAAATCCATGACCCCGGTCGAGGAAATAACAGATACATCATGCCCGTCATTAGCCAGACCCTGTGAAATAGTAATTACATCCTGGGCAGCCCCTCCAATGTCTTTACCCATGGTTAAAAATGCAATCTGCATAATTCACTTTTTTATTTTATACTGGTATTCAATTTCATCGATCATCCTTGTGGCATTAAGGTAGTTTTTGATCAGGGTATTACCATTAAGCCCCATTCCTGTTATGTCTCTTTTATTGATCATCAGAAGGATTCTTTCCGCAAGAGACTCGTGGTTGCCCGTCTCAAAAAGGAATCCGTTGAAATTATTTACAACCTGTTCAGGATTGCCACCTGTGTCAGACGCAATTACCGGAATACCCGAACACATTGCCTGAAGTGTGGTAAGGCTGAAAGTTTCCATATAGGAAGGCAAAACAAGAACATTCATGCAAGTAAGAACCCCGGGAATGTCACTACGGAATCCGGTGAATATTACTTTTTGTTTGAGATTGGAGGTTCTGACATCCTCCTGCAGCTTATCCCGAAGAATTCCGTCACCCACAATAATTAGTTTTGTTTCCGGCTTAGCATCGGAAACGACCTTCATGGCTGCCAGAAGCAGATCACATCCTTTTTCAGGAGAAAGTCTTCCAATATATCCAAGGACGAATTCTTCTTCGGACAAACCAAATTCATTTCTGTATTTTAGATTCAAAGCGGTTCGGGTTTCCTCAGGGAAAGTGAAATCCCCTGGCTCTACACCATTATGAATTCTTACGATCCTGTCATCCTTTACGCCGTTTGCCTTCAGTCTGATAAGCTCAAAATCCGAGTTGGTGATTGTCAGGTTAAGAGAGTTAAGGAAAAATGGCAGCCATTTATATGTAAATTTATTAATTCCATGGTCGTGATAAATCCATTTTTCTCCGTTGCTCCATCCAAGCTTTTTTATTATTCCGCCCATAATTGCAGGTCCTGCTGCCTGGCAGTGAACAATATCAGGTTTGATTTTTTCAATATATTTTTTAAGTCTAACAACTCCCTTTAAAATGCCAGAAACACTTCTGCTGGTAATGTCAATATCAGCAAGAGGTATTCCTGTTTTTTCAAGATCCTGTTTCTGGACCGGTCCGCCAGCTGCAACAAAAACATTATGACCTCTTTCAATCAGCGCTTTTGCAAGATTCCTTGTGAAAGTTTCCTCTCCACCAATGTGACCTCCTGTGCTGAGAAGCAGTATTTTCATTTTAAATGCCTTGTAATTTCTTGGTTGATAAAGCTATCCTGCTATGGTTGTATGTAATCGCGATTTCCCATACTGCCTATTGGGACTGGTTGAGAGTCTCGGCAATCTTTTTTCCATGAATAATTGCATCTTCCATTGAAGAATACTCCCAGTTTCCGAATCTTCCTATTGAATACACTTCATTTGATATTAACCAATCCTGGATAGTCTTAACAGCGTCTTCGCGGTATTTGTCGTAAACAATATAAGCATATTTTACAGGTAGTATCAGACTATCAATAATTTCACCGCTACTTTTAATAGCTTTCATTTCTTTTAGATAGCCAAGGATATTATCAAGTGGTGGAATAATACTGAACTCTTTACCCCCCGAGAATTCGATATACAGGTTTTGTATATCAGGCCGGCTTATGTTTGGTGCCACTTTTGAATAGTTGCCAAAGCGAAAAAACGGAAAGTGGCTTTCGGGTACATAGACCCAGTTGTATCCTATATCTAACCCTTTTACTGATACGTTGCAGATAGTTATGTTAGTCCAGTTCAGCATTCCTGCAGCGTTTTTCACAGCTTCAGGAGCGTCTTCCGTTCTCAGGATTAATTCCGGTAAAGGCATGGTATTAATAAGCCGGGAAAATCTGAAAAAGTTTCCATCATCTAATTTCAGCATTTTGTTTGTCACGTTAACTGAACGGACCTCGCATGAATATTTAATACCGTCAATCTTTTGCCCCAGGGCCTTTGATATCGAGCCGATACCATCAGCTTCGGGATAGTAAAAGTCCTTATTGTATCCTTCCGCGAATGACTTTCTTTTTAAAAGGTTTTTCAGTGCAAGTGTGAACTGGGGTTCAGGAACAAATCTGCCCATCCATTTGACTGTCATCTGGGATGGAGGCAGACTCCATAGCTTTGTATTATACGGGATCATGAAATGTTTTGCAATCCCTTCTCCCATAGTAGCAAGAATGTAGTCCTCAAAAGTCTGTATTTGTCTTTCCTGGTTCCCGAATTTTGCTTTGGCAAGTCCTTCGATACATTCTATTATAATATCTTCTGGATAATACTGAAGGTTGTTCTGAAAAGGATAATCACCATAAACTCCCTTTAGAAATATTGCTGAATGTCTCGAATGGCTGTTTAAGGAAATTCCGAGATCTTTTGTAACCAGGGTTTTTACCCAATCGTTTCTCAAATGGAGAAAATGACCACCGAAATCGTATAGATTTCCATTGTGGTTGAAGGTTCTGGAATGCCCTCCAGGCTCTTTCTCTTTTTCGAAAATGACTGCCGGTTCTTTGAGATAAAAAGCTGTTGCAAGTCCTGTAAGACCTGCTCCGATAATTCCTATCATAATTTATTTATCTTGTACCAATAATTTTAGCAGGGACTCCGCCTAAAACCGAATAAGGAGGAAAACTTTTTGTCACAACAGCCCCTGCTGCCACAACAGATCCCTGGCCAAGTGTTACGCCCGGGAGAAGGGTCACCCTGGCTCCAATCCATACATCATCCTCAATTATTACAGGCTTCCGTGTAGCCCCTTGCTCTCTGATTAACTTTGTTCTGTCACTGAAATTGTGATTTTGGGTAAAAATCATCAGCCGTGGGCCGATTAATACGTTGTTCCCGATTCTTATTTCGTCATCCTGTCCGAGAATAGAATCTTCACCAATTCCTGAATTGTCACCGATCGAAATATTATTTCCTTTTCCAAAGTAAACGTTTCTCTGGATGTTAATTCTATGACCGGTTTTCCGGAATATATTGCGACAAAGGCAACTTCTTGCAACTACAACCGGAGCGCCTGGTGAGTTTCTTGATGGAAGATTTTTAAAAATCAGATAATAGAAAAAAAGAGAAACAATATTGAGAATCTTCCTTATCATAGCTTGTATTGTATTACGATTTGAGCTTTTGTGGGGAATAAACCTCTGATGGGATTCCGATACCAGCGTTCAGTTGATAACAGCCAGCTATATAAGCGAAAATTAGCCAGCCAATTTTTACGTTGAGGATTTGTCCGCTTGCAAGGGAAGCAAATATTGGGATCAATAATAGTATTGGAAGTATTATTTTCGTTTGCCTGTATAAATGGAAACTCCTCATAAAGATTCTGTATAAGAACACCAAATAAACTGTTAAACCTGTTATTCCGGTATAACAGAGTATCTCAAGGAAAACGTTGTGTGGACTTTTAAGTTCACCAAAAACCATAAAACTGTATGTTTCATAACCAACTGTACCTACACCAAAAAGTGGATTATCAAGTATCAACGGAAAAATGTTACGCCAGATAATATCACGACCCGAAAGGTCACCTTCCCAGATTGTAGACATTAGCCTCATTCTGAACACTTCATGTTGCAAAAGCAGATTAATGATGATAAATAAGAATCCTACAGCAATAAGTAACACAATAAATTTGACCCATATTTTGCCGGTTTTTGTTAAGAATCCACCAGCAATCAGTGCAATAATAAAAGCTAAGATTGCTGACCGTGAAGCTGAGACAGCAAGGAGTTCGAATATCAAAGGAAGAGGGATCAAAAGGAGAAACCTGGAATACCCCATTTTAAGAGGATTTATTAGTATGTTGTGAATCAGAATAATGCTCGCAACACAGCTTCTTAATCCAATAGAATTCTGATTATCATCGAATATGCTTACCTGGCCGTTCTCACTTATCTCAACTCCAATCCCCATGTTATAAAGAATTGCAAGAACAAACGATCCCATCGCGAAACTTAACATTCCCTTTTCAAAAATGTTGGGATCTTCCTGTTCATGATTGATAAGGATATAAAACAGAACGATATTCTGGAAAATCGTAAGGTTAAAGAAATTACTTAAACTGGCATCGATGTTGAAAAGATTTACAACCGTCAAAATTGCAAAATAGAGGATAAGTGGATTTATGAATGCTCTGTTTTCCTTTTTTGTAATGAATGAGAATAGTTCAGGAAGCATTGTAATCAGATAAATATACCCTGTCAGTTTTGCAATTGAGAATAATCCATTGGTATTGAGTGGATCCCATACCTCAAAATTGATTGAAAAAAAGAAAACAAAGTGTGCTAGCCTCCTTAATGATTTCATCATTGTTATTTTTCAGATGTCTGATTTCTTTTTCCTGGATCTTCTGTGATGCTTCTGACCAATACTGATGCTGGATTTTTTACTCCCAGGATTAATATTGAGTAAGCCAGAAGAAATACTTTGTTGTCAAACAAATATGTAAAGCTTTTAATTTTCCACGGACTTATTTCAGAAAATTGTGACAGATTATTTAAGAGCAGATCCTTTTTTGCATAAGATTTTCTCTGAATGAATTGCAGAATCAAAATCTGACGCAGGATATGCTTTTCAAGGTATTTAAGTGCNNTGAAGGACAATGCATTGACTGTCAAGGTATTTGTCATTTGGGAGTGTCCATGTTATAGATTCTCTGTTAATAAAATAAGCGTAATACATTTCCTTTGTAGTGCTGATTGTTTCTGCTCTCAGCAGTATTTCAATAGCATATAAAAAATCAGCAGTGGCATTAATATCCTCAATTTTGCCGGAGATAAGGTCATTTGTTAGCGATCTGCTTACGATCTTGTTGACGGAAGATCCGAAAAAAAGATTTTGGACTTTCATCTTGCTTCCTGTGCGAAGCTCTTTCTTTATCAGATTTACCTTGGTTTTACTGCCAGTGCTACTGACTCTGATTACGTCAAAAACAAGTACATCAGATTTATTTCTTTTTATTTTATTAAAAAGGTTTTCCAAAGCACCAGGAAGCAGCCAATCGTCTGCGTCGACATGCATAATATAATCACCTGTTGATACATTCATGCCCGATGCTCTGGCAATCGCCTCTTTTCTGTTGATTTTATGCTCTACTATTATGAGACGCTCCTCTTTTTTCTGATAATTTCTTAATATTTCAAGGCTTTTATCAGTTGAGGCATCATCAACCACAATGACTTCCAACGTACCTGCAAAAACCTGGCTGAAAATTGAATCCAGGCATCTAATGACATATTTCTCGGTATTAAATACCGGGATTATTATTGATAAATCCATTAAAATGATGTGTTAGGAAAATTCTGCCTTTCTTTATATATACATTCACGAAATCCTTTTGACGCTGATTCAGGAAAAGAGTGAATCCTGTAAGGGAAAAAACAGCCGATACTGTTAGCAGACCGAAAATAAGCTGGATAATATCCCCCGGACTGGCAATGTAGGTGTATAATGTTGCAAGAAATACTGCTAACAAAAGCCCGAGAAGTATCTTAAAGAAGATTGTAAGAGGGGTTCTAAATCCTATCTCAGGGTATAGCTTGTAGAAATAGAAAGCGTTCAGCCCGTAACTCTGGGCTATAATGAAGGCTACTGCCACTAAAAGCATATAAAAAATAAACTTCTCAGAACCATTGCTTATTTGACATAAGAAGTAAGAGAACCCAAAATTGAGCAATCCTATAGCCAGTGTTGCCAGTGCTGGAAAGATCACCTTGTTCCAGGCTCTGTAGACAAAGGCAAAAACTCCGGCTGCTGCGTAGAATGGCAATGTGACTTGTTTTAAGATAAACCAGTGCTTATATAGAACATATTCTTCTCCAAGCCAAAGTGAAATAATTGGTTTGGCAAATCCAATTGATAAACCCACCAGAAGTGCTGAAGATAATCCAACGAGTAGAGAATTATCTGAAGTTAGCTTTATAACTGATTTGTGATCATCATCAGAGTATGCAATAAGTATGAGGGGGCCAAAAAGTGAAGCAATTACAGCAACCACTGTCATTACATATGTTCCGAATTCTGACAGCGCACCCAGAATCCCGGATTCCCGGGTTGACCAGAACAAATTAACCAGAATATTGTCTATTCTGTAAAGGCCGGTGTCTCCGATTTGATGTATTATCACCCACAAAGTCATTGATAAAATACCAAACAAAGCACCCTTTGAAAAAGAACCCAATGATATTTTAACATCCCTGCTTACTGTTACTTTAAAATAATAGACACTTAGAATAAGTACCAAAAGTTCAGAAAAGAAATTAGCATATCCGATAAATGAAATACCTTTTTTAATAGACTCAAAGAAGATAATTGTGAAAACTACTTTGAACATTATTCTTACAATCTTGACGACATTGAGAAGATCCAGCCTGTTTTGTGAATACAGGGTGATATTATAAAGGCTTGAGAACATCGACATTATAAAACTGATAATAGTGAACAGGAATAGTGATTTTGCCTCAGCCGTATACTCCAAAGGGATATTGAACACTTTGTCTATCTTTTGTACCAGTAATGTGAATACCGGAACCAGCGCAATTGTTATAGCAGAAATGGCGACAAAAGAACTGCTGATATACCTTGAAGCCTCTTTGTAGTTTTTTTTCTGGTAAGCAACAGAATAGAAACGCGTCAGGGAACCAGTTAGCGATCCGGTAACAACGTTGATATATTGATTGATAACAAGTGCAAGGGGGACTATACCGTATGCCATTATGCCCAGGCTTTTAACCAGATATGGCGTGTAAAAAAGTCCTAAGCCTATGTTGACGACTAGGCTTATGAGATTAAAGGCTAAATTTCTCAGAGTCTGATTTTTTTGATTCATATTAATCTCAGGATAGCGTGACAAGGGGCATTTTAAAAAAAAATATCCAGTTACTAGTTTGAATTTTTATAATCACCTATTTTTTTGGAGTTTTCATAATCCATTTACAGCTTCGCCTCGTCAGTCACATTGAATGCCTGACTAAGTAAATCTGTTATTGATTATCAATTGTCAGCCAGGTCATCAGACTTGACCGATTTTAATGCCTGCAGGCATGCGTTGTTTTCTGGCCAGGTGTTTAAACCGCAGCAATATGAAAAACTTAAAATGAGTCTAGTTTCATCCGATTGTCAGGAATGATTTTTGATGTCTGAACCTTCTGACCTGGAGGAGTTTCGAATTGCTTTCTTTTCCATTGTCTTCCATTTCCTTTTTGACTCTTTACTGTAATACCCGTAACCATAGCCGTATTGATCCCGATAGATCTTGTTATCATTCAGCACAACGCAGACCTGTCCGATATTCTTCTGAATCAGGTCTTTCATAACCAATGAAAAGACATTCTTCATTGTGTAGCTCTGCCTGGTAATAATAACTTTCAGATCAGCCAGATCCATTAATAAATATGTGTCCGTCACCTGTGCAAGAGGAGGACTGTCGAGAACAATAATTTCATATTTGTCCTTAAGGTTTGCTACGAGATTCTTTGTTTGTTCAAGAGCAAGCAATTCGACCGGATTGGGGGGCAGAATTCCCGATGGGATATAGTCAAGCTTTTCATTCGGTGAGTGTAAGATAATATCATCAAGTTTCACCTTATCTATCATGTATGAGCTTAATCCCTCCCTTGCCCCGTCATTTTCTCTGAAGTAACTCTTTGTTTTTCTGAGATCCACATCTACCAGAATTGTTTTACGGCCAAGTTGTGCGTAACTCATCGCAAGATTGAGTGATACGAACGACTTTCCGTCATGTTCAATACACGAAGTAACCAGAATGACTTTTTTCTGATCACCTCTCACATAAAAGTCGAGATTGGTTCTGAACGCTCTGAATGATTCGGCAATATTGGATTTTGGGAATTCGTGCATAACATTATTCGTCTTATATCTGTTATGCAGTATCTTGCCAAGCACCGGAGACTCTGTAAGTTTTTCAATATCTTCCTGGGTTTCGATCTTAGTGTTTAATGTATTTCTTATCATTATGAAACTAAATGGAAATGCAATTCCCAGCATTAATGCTATCAGATAATTCAGTTGTTTGTTTGGAGATACTGGTCCCGCTCCTTCCATTTTTGCAGGTTCAATAATTATGTCATCCGGCAGGTTTGAAGCCTGTGTTATTTTTGCTTCTGCATGTTTTTCCATCAAATAATTATAGATTGCGTCATTCAGACGGAATTTCCTTTCAATGGTTCCAAGCCTTCTCTGTGTCGCGGGAAGACGGCTTATTTCATTTTCAATACTTCTGATCCGTTTTGTCATATCATCTATTGAGATACTTGTACTTTTGCTGAAGGCAGTAACATTTTCCGAAATGGTTTTCTTCAGGGTCTCAATCTGGATGGCGAGCTTCTGGACTACCGGATTTCTTTCCTGATTATTTTCAATTAGATTGGAACGTTGTGCCTGTGCACTGATAAGCTCTGACATCATATTGTTTAAAAGGGGATCAGGAATTCCTATTGAGGCAGGAAGCATCATGTTGGAGAAATTATCTTCTTGCAGCAAATCAGACACATAATCATAATACTTCTTCTTTGAAACCATTTCTGCCAATTGGTTCTGCAGGTCCATATATTGTGTTGAAAGTCCTGTGGCCTGGTTGGAAATGTCCAAAAGTTGATTTGATGCCCTGAAGTTCTGAAGATTGTCTTCAGTCTGAGTCAGTGAATCGGAGATGGCATCAAGTTGTTTCTCAATATATTGAATTGTGATTGTGGCAATATGGTTTTTTCTTTCAAGGTTCTGTTGCGAATAAACAGACATTAGCTCATTAACAACGTCAATCCCTTTTGTAGGGAGTTCTGACTTGTGTGTTATTTTTATCACAGTGGCCAAACGGTCCACAAGACTATAGCTCAATCTGCCCTTAAAGTAGTTTGTCTGGAGGCTAACAGGCATGAAGCTGAAAGCATATGTGATATTCTGATCAACGATATTTACTGTGTTATCAGAAGGCTCAACAATCAATGAGAGATCCTCAGTCTCAATCAGGTCACCGAATTTGTGCTGCTCAGAAAAGTTCCACTTATCCTTGTGATGGGTTGGTTCTTCCCGGTCAAAATTGTAGAATGTGACTTTTTTACCATTGGCATAAATGGAAAAGGTACTGTCACTAAGGAATTTTAATTGAATTTTTAGTCCAACTGGTTGAGGGTGGTTCTGTAAATAACTTATCTTGAATGGGATAGTTTGATAGGCTTCATAGTAATTGA
>MTKZ01000419.1_pt1 | contig 17012 bp, 13 predicted proteins | sample 1042781 | NCBI WGS metagenome assembly MTKZ01 (sample SAMN06212207, study PRJNA360539) | anaerobic digester metagenome | biome: Wastewater treatment plant; material: sludge; isolation source: anaerobic digester fed with sludge from wastewater treatment plant | place: Denmark: WWTP Viborg ... | reverse complement strand
CAGCGGAAACTCGAATGCCTGCTGAACCAGGAAAATCCTTCCCGGCGCTTTACCGTGGTAAATTGCGGGGTTCCCGGGTACGCGCCCTGGCAGGAACAGATTTTCCTGCAAAAACGGGGGTTTAGTTTTGAGCCCGATCTCGTCCTGCTGCAACTTTTCCCACCCAATGATATTGCCGGTTCCTACACCAAGGTCGGTAAATTCCTGCACGCTTTCATCATGGAATGGGAGCAACGCATACTAGATTTTCGCCGTCAGCACGAATGCCCTTTTTTTCTGGAACGCTGGTTTCAACAACATTCCAATGGGTATCGCCTGTGGTGTTCGCTAACAGGACGCACCGGGTATGTGCGGGATGCCGCCTTGAATTTCCGTTTGATTCCCCAATTCGATTATAACGCTCCGCCGCTTATAAGCGCCCGAAATCCCTATCAGGAGGCCTGCCTGGTTGACTGGTACCCGGAATTATATGAAGCCTGGGCTCTTTATGAGGAAAGTATCCGGGGCATTCGCGATGATTGCCGGGAGCGGGGCGTACCGCTTGCCGCCTTCGTGCATGGGGAGTATATTTCCCTGGACCCGGTCTACTGGGAGCGATTGAACCGTGAATTCCCGGACCACCGCTATGAAAGGAATAAAGACATCCGGTTGACAACGGAACTGTTGACGGCGCTGGACATTCCCAACACGGATGTTGTTGCCTCCTTCGCTGCCTGTCCTGAACCGGAAGACCTGTATTATTTGTATGAAGGACATTTCACCCCCGAAGGCACGGACGTGCTCGCATCCTGCCTTCGGGATTTTCTTTTGAAAACCGTCCTAGGCACGCCTTGATCTGCCCGGAATGAATGCAGGGCAAAGGTGTCTCCCCCCTGTCAACTGCAGCAGATACCATTGTTTAAACCTGGCGGGGTGGGTAAAGGCCGTCCCCCTCGTTCATATCCGACTAGACAATTACTATGCGAACCGTGGGCGTACCTTCCCAGGGTGCGCCAAGTACTGGCGATTACCCTTATGGCGCACCTGGGAAGGTACGCCTACTTCATCTTTTGCTCAAGTGTTTTTGTTTTTGTTGGGTTACGTGCAACGACCGCATTGGATACCTATGCCCGCGATGAACTGCCCCAACGTATTCATGCCGCGATGCTTGAGGACATTATCAAGGAGAAACTTTTCGCGCATAATAGCATAGATGCTACCGCCGTAGAGGGCCGTGAAAAGCCAGCGAAAAAAGAAAAAGAGGATACGGCCAAGCCCAAGAAGAAAAGAGGACGCCCCAAGAAGGGCGAACAAGCGCCGCCCCCCGACCCCAAACGTATTGATTTACAACCCAACCGCTCGCTGGAGGACAACATAAAGGAATTGCCCAATCAATGCGACGTTGGAACCAAACGCAATAGCAAAGGACATACCACCCATTGGATAGGGTATAAACTTCATCTGGGAGTGGTTGATGGCGATATTCCCGCAGCGGCAATTCTTACCAGCGCTTCAACTCACGACAGTCAAGTGGCTATCCCCTTAATGCAGATGACCAAGGAACGCCTGGATACGCTGTATGACCTTATGGACGCTGCCTATGACGCGCAAGGCATACATGATTTCAGTCGTACGCTAGGCCATGTGCCCGTCATTGACCCCAATAAACGTACGGGAGAGACCATTCCCATGGACCCCGCGAAAAAACAACGCTACAACCAGCGTAGTGCTGCTGAACGGGCCAACAGCGCGCTCAAGGACAACTATGGCGGGCGCTTTGTGCGGGTGCGTGGCGCGGCCAAGGTCATGGCCCACCTGATGTTCGGAGTAATTGCATTAACGGCGGCACAAGTCTTCCGACTGATAGGCTGAAAAAGCCTTGATTGAGGGCCTTTTCAGGTTCCGGCCGTTAAACCGGAGGTTGTGGTATACGTATGACACCATATTTTATGCAAAAATTACCGCTATGAAGAGTGAAAAAGCAAAAACATCTTGATTTTTGCGCATCCCTGTGGTAGCATGCATTTTGTCGGCGGTATGGGCGGTATGTGCCGCAGGGTTTTGTAAGAGGCTCTTGAACTTTAGGTCTTTTGTTTGTGTTGGAGCACTCATATGCTTAATCTTCTTCTCGTTGTGGATAAAAAAGTAATTGTTCGTTTTATTTTATCAATTAGTCTTGGCATGATTTCCTATCTGTTATACAATGACCCTATCATTTCTTGCATTGCAGTGATTGTTGCTGCAATTTCTTCGCGTCAACTTCTACATTCCCTCGCGATATTCCTAGTTATTCTTGTAGTTATAGATAATATTTTATATAATCTATGTCCTAAATACATGTACCTAAATACACCAATATTCTTCGTCCTATTACAGTTCGGGCTTATGCTTGGATTCGGTAGATTTCTGCAACCATTGTCAACATCCTTTTTAAGCCACGATGCTCTCGCCTGTAAAACGAGAACTTTTCTGTTATTTGCAGCCGCTGCTTTGGGGATGATGACTTTTTTCCGCCGGTTCCCTCTTGTGTATGGTGTCTGGTCGGGAATTCTTGTATGGTATGTGCAACGAATCAATCCACTTGAGATACGAGGTCTTCTGTGGAAATCCACAGGACTTGTTTTTCCCTTCTTATTGGGATTCATGTTGTTGGAGGGGGGAACACGGGTTCTTCTGCCTGTCGACGGGAGACACGGCAATTTTTTCGAGATTGATGAAGAACTTATCTATACATTAAACCCTGGAGCTTCACTCCGACAACGTTTTCCGGACAATATGGGCAATGAAGTTGAATGGGATGCTGTCATTTCATCGCAGGGAATCCGCGACCGTGAATATGGCCCAAAAGAAAACGATGAGTTCCGAATTGTAACCATCGGGGATTCTTTCACCTTCGGAACGCCCCTGCCCGACCCGGAGGATACCTTTCAACGGCAACTAGAAAGGTTACTGGAGGAGGAGAACTTGACTAAACGTGTCAAAGTCCTGAACTGTGGAGTTTCCGGGTATGCCCCCTGGCAGGAGCGAATATTCTTGTGGAAACGCGGTTCTCACTTTGAACCGGACCTAGTAGTGCTACAACTTTTTCCAGCGAATGATGTTGCAGGCTCCTACACTAAGATAGGAAAACGTTTGAAAGCCTATGATCTCAAGTGGGAGCGAGAAGTATATCAATTTCAACGGCAACATGAATGGCCATTCTATCTGGAACGTCAATGCCGGCAGTATTCAAATCTATACCGTTTCTTCTGTTCTCACTATGAAAATGTTGACCTTATTGCCACCATAATGCTGGCAAGCCGCTTCATTCCAAGTTCAAACGATGTCCTCTTAGGAGCAGGCGTTAACAGGAACCATCTTTTAGAGGTTTGTCTCGTCAACTGGTATCCCGAACTATATGAGGCATGGTCTATTTTTGAAGAAAGCGTTCAGGGGATCCGGGACGATTGCCTGGAACGCAACGTTCCCTTAGTCGCGTTCGCACATGGTGGCATTTTTTCTTTTTTGCCGGAGATATGGGATCAGTTGGAAGAGGAATATCCTACCATTTCGTATCAGATGAATAAGGATCTTTATTTAACAAACGAAATGTTGACGCGATTGGAGATTCCCCATCCGGACATGATAACTCCCTTCATGTCATATCCCGATCCACACGATCTCTACTATACTTATGACGGCCATTTCACACCTCAGGGCTCGGCGGTTGTGGCATCAATCCTGCGTGATTTTCTAATGCGAAAATATTTCAAGGAAATGCAAGAGGAAGCCACGTAACTTTCACTAATCTTTTGTTCTTCAGCATGTTTTATCCTATCTCTTCCCTTAGATCATTTACGGGAAGGGTATCATGAAACTATAGTGGGCATACAGACATAGTTCATAGTCTTTTTCGAGGGCAGTATAGTAATTGATAAAATATCTGGTATCATGAACTTTTTTTGGCAAAGAGTTAACCTTTGGCGGGTGAAACTGTAATGCCTTCTCGTTTTTGTAGGTAAAAAAAATGTTCATGAGGTTCAAACGGCATACTTCAAATCTCAACATTACTGTTCGGATACTGGCATTAATACTCCTGTCAGCACTCTCATATTTTATTGACCCGAACTGGTTGACGGTAGGCATGACAATACTTCTGGGGGGCTTGTCTTCACGATTTGTTCTGTACTGTCAAGCAGTGCTTGCATTGGCGTTTGTCATGTCAGGCAGTGTGATCTCCATGTTCTTTCCTGCCTTTCTCGATTTTCAGGGAATACTGTATCATGTTCTTCTGGCCAGCGTTTATCTTGTCTTCTATTTCATCAGACAACCTCTGTTCATTTCCGTTTACCGTCGCGATAGTTTTAACACGTTCCTGGCCTTGGCACTCTCTATCCTTGCGGTATGCGTGGCATTTTTCAGTTTATCCTGCAACTATCCCCTCTCCTATTCAGGTTGGGCGGTTGCACTGCTTGTATTTACCCAACACTTTAAACGAAACAATCTTTTGCGTTTAATAAAATCCGCGCCGGGCGTCCTGTTTTCGCTGATAATCATGTTTGCGATTCTGGAAACAGGTTCACATCTCCTTATGCCGACAGGAAGCATGCCCGGGGAGTTATATGTCACCGATAAGGACGCGATCTTTACCCTTTGTCCCGGCGGCAAGGGTGTCTATTATTTCAAAGACAATTTACAAACTGTTACTGAATGGGGGGACACCATATCTTCACAAGGCATTAGAGACCGCGAATACGGTCCAAAAGAACCCGATGAATTCAGAATTGTCACGCTGGGCGATTCCTATACCATGGGACACTGCCTGAAACGGGAGGATACATTCCAACGCGAACTTGAAAGACTGCTTAACCAGGGAAAAGCGGCCAAACGCATTACGGTAATCAACTGCGGCGTTGGCGGTTATGCCCCTTGGCAGGAAAGGGTCTTTCTTCAGAAACGCGGTTTTGGATTTGACCCGGACATGGTAGTGCTACAAATTTTCCCGGCGAACGACGTCTCCGGTTCATACACAAAGGAGGGGAAATATCTTCATACCTTTGACATGGGCTGGGAATTGAAGCTAATTGATTTCCGTCGCCAGCAGGAGTTTCCTTTTTATCTGGAACGCTGGTGCCAAAGGCACTCCAATCTTTACCGTTTTTTGTGTTCTGAGTACGGGCAGGAGGGATTCCTGAGAGATGTCGCGTTGCAGTTTCGTTTGATCCCCCGGATTTACTATGCACCTCCGGTAATCAAATGTTCCAGGGAGGGAAAATATGAGACCTGTCTTCAAGAATGGTATCCCGAATTACAAGAGGCTTGGAATATTTTCAGGGAAAGTATTCGCGGTATTCAAAATGATTGTGAACAACACGGAATTAAGCTTGCGGTTTTCGCGCACAGAGACTATCCATCGCTAAAACAAACTTTTTGGGAGGATCTAAACAGGGATTTCCCGGACTCGCCCTACGAGGCAAATAAAGACATTCGCCTCATTGAGGAAATGTTGCGTGAATTCAACATTCCGTATATTGACGTGCATAAATCTTTCATGGCTTATCCTGTTCCGGAAGATTTATATTATATTTACGACGGTCATTTCACACCTCAAGGCGCCAAGGTTCTGGCGGGATGCCTTTATAATTTCCTGATGACCGCTGTTTTCAATCCTGAATAAAAGCAACTTACCGTGAACTGTTTGATTCACCTACCGGCAAGCCTTTAAAATGACACGCTTATCGGTATACGGGGAAATAGCCGGCAGCATTACAGTAAAAGGTCGTGTTATTCCCCTTTCATAAGAATCTCAACGACAAGGATGCCCATGAACATATTGGGAATATCGGCGTTCTACCATGACAGTGCGGCGGCATTGCTTCGCGACGGCGACATCCTTGCCGCGGCGCAGGAAGAACGCTTTTCACGCAAGAAACACGATCCCCGTTTCCCCGGGCATGCGGTGGAGTATTGTCTTGGGGAAGGAGGCATTACTATAGACCAGGTGGACTATGTCGCCTTTTACGACAAGCCGCTCATCAAGTTTGAACGGCTGCTGATGACCTACCTGGCGTCTTCGCCCCACGGCTACCTGTCGTTTTTGTCCCAGATGCCGTCCTGGCTCAAAGAGAAGTTGTTCGTGCGGAATACCATCCGCAAGCAGCTTGGCTACCAGGGCAATATTCTTTTTTCCACCCATCATCTGTCGCATGCGGCCGCCGCTTTCTTCCCCAGTCCCTTCGAAGAAGCCGCCTTCATCACCGTGGACGGCGTCGGGGAATGGGCGACCACCACCTACGGCATCGGCCGTGATACCAAGGTAAAGATCCTCAAAGAGATCAATTTCCCCCACTCGTTGGGACTGCTCTATTCGGCGTTCACCTATTTCACCGGCTTCAAGGTCAACAGCGGCGAATACAAACTGATGGGCCTTGCGCCCTACGGGGAACCCCGCTTTGTGGACATCATCAAGCGGGAGTTGATTGACATCCGGGATGACGGTTCGTTCCGGTTAAATATGCGTTACTTCGATTACTGCGCCGGTTTGCGCATGACCAACCGCCGCTTCGCCGACTTGTTTGGCGGCCCGGAACGCACGGCGGAGACGAAAATTACCCAGCGCGAGATGGACCTGGCGAGCAGCATCCAGGTAGTGACCGAAGAAGTAATGTTGAAAATGGCCCGGCACGTCCAACGGGAGACGGGCATGAAAAAACTCGTCCTCGCGGGCGGTGTGGCGTTGAACTGCGTCGCCAACGGCAAGGTACTGCGTGATAGCCCCTTTGAGGACATCTGGATTCAGCCCTGCGCGGGTGACGGCGGCAACGCACTGGGCGCGGCTTTATTCACGTGGCACCAGTTGCTCGGCAACCCGCGGACGGTCACGCCCCGGATTCAGAAAGCCTCTTATTTAGGGCCGTCCTATTCCGACGATGAAATCCAGTCCTTTCTTGATGCGCGGAAAATTCCCTACCGGAAGCTGTCCCGGGAGGACCTGCCCGAAGTGGTGGCCGATCTGCTCAGCAGCGAGAAAGTGGTCGGCTGGCACCAGGGCCGCATGGAATACGGCCCCCGCGCCCTGGGCGCGCGCAGCATCCTGGGCGATCCCCGTTCGCGGGACATGCAGACCGTGCTGAACCTAAAAATCAAGTTCCGTGAATCCTTCCGCCCCTTCGCGCCCACTGTGCTGGCGGAACACGCCGATGAGTGTTTCGACCTGCGCGGCGCGGAAAGCCCTTACATGCTTCTGGTCGCCGATGTGCGCAAGGACCGGCTTCGAGACCTTTCCGAAGAGGAAAAACGCGCGCTGGGTTTTGACAAGTTGCGCGTACCCCGGTCCGATCTGCCCGCCATCACGCATGTGGACAATTCGGCGCGAATACAGACGGTCACACGCGAGGATCACCCCCTGTACCACGATATGATAGAGGCGTTTTATAAAAAGACGGGATGCCCCGTCATCATCAATACCTCCTTCAACGTGCGCGGCGAGCCCATCGTCTGCACCCCTGAGGAAGCCTACACCTGCTTCATGCGCACCCGCATGGACTACCTGTGCATGGGTTCGTTCCTGCTCGACAAGACCGAACAGGAACCGTGGGCCGAAGAAAAGGACTGGCGGCAGGAATTCGAACTGGATTAACCTCCCGAAAGAGACGACATGCTTGATATAGACACTTCCAGCAAGACAGAACAGCGCAAGTTCGGACTGGTCATGGCTGCGGCGATTTCCATCCTGGGCCTGTTGCGCGCTGTTATCCGCTTCGCCCTGCACGGCACCCTCGCCAATCCCCTCTGGTTTTTCATCGTTGCCGTCCCCTTTTTGGCCCTGGGGCTGATTTGGCCCAAAGGCCTCAAACCCGTTTTTGTGGCGTGGATTAAACTTGCCTTGGTGCTGAACTGGATCGTGACCCATGTCCTGCTGACGGTGGTTTTCTTCCTCATCATCATTCCCATGGGAATAGTAATGCGCTTGTTCAGTGAAGACCCGCTGAAGCGGAAATGGCTGCCCCAGTCGGAGAGTTACTGGGAAGCCCCCGAAGAACAGCCCGAGGAATTTGAGCGGTATCTAAACCAGTTTTGAGGAAATCGGGGAACAAGCAGGGCAAATCAGATCTCAGCGTGTATTTTGGTTTTATGGAACGTGCAGGGCATATAGGACCTATAGAACTTATAGGACCTATAAGATCATTTTAAGGTCTTAAACCTGCTTCCCAGAAGCTATTTTCTGTTTGCTCAAAAATTCTATGAAGAAGGCGGGTTCCGCTTTGTCGGACATGCATATCAAGGCCGCCCTGTATAGTCAAAATCTGTTTTAGTCCATAAACAATACCATTTGCTTCCGCTTCACCCGGCCTACAAAACCATTGTTAAAAGATGTGGGTAATGACAAGAATGGAATCTGGGAACGAGTTGGCAATTCTTTATTCTGCATTTCGCACTCGTGTGGAAGGCAGATGGGAATAGCGGCCCCATGCTCACGTATTTCATTACAACGATAAAAATAGTATATACTCCCCGGACTTTTCCCGTAGCATCAATCTAAAACGCAACCATAGAAGGCCTTGCATGAACCGCTATCGCTTTTTATCTTACTCGTGGCTCTTCCGCCGGCTACTGTTGACGCTTCTTGTGACCGCTGCCGCCCGTTCCATGGCAACGGACGGCACACAGCTGACCGGGATAGGCGCGGTGCAACAGGGGACCTGCGGCGCGGGTGTCGCCAGTCCCGGCGACAGTACCTGGGTATTGCTCAATCCGGCCGGGATACTCGAAATGGGCTGCCGCCTCGACGTCAGCATGGAAGTATTCGCCCCGGAACGCCATAATCGACCGGGCGGCCTGTTTGGAAATTTGGCTGCCGGCGACATGGAAGATACCAGTATGTTCATGATACCGTCGCTAGGCTACAGCCGCTGCCTGGATGGCGGTAACGCCGCATGGGGCGTCGGTCTTTACGGAGTAAGCGGCATGGGTGTGGAATACAAAACCTCCAGGGCCATACTACCCCGCCTTTTTCTAAAGAATTATGACCGCCGAACGGAATACAGTGTAGCGCAACTGGTAGCGGCCTATGCGCACACCCTCGGAGACTCGGGCTGGGCAATCGCTTTCGCGCCCCATTTAAATTATTCCATGTTCAAGTCGGACATGCTGACCCTGAACTTCTCGGAAACGAAGGGCGGCAACCATTGGGACGACGCTTACGGGCTGGGATTTTCCCTGGGCCTGCATAAACGTTGGGAACGCATCGCCTTTGGACTTACCTATACCTCCCGGCAATGGATGACCGAGTTTAAAGCGTACGATGACCTCTTTTTCGCTTCCATGGACCTGCCGCAACTGCTGCAGGCGGGGATTGCCTATTCCCTTTCACCGCGGCTGGAAGTGGTGGCCGACTATAAGTGGATCGACTGGTCCGGCATCAGCCAGATAGGCGCCGAACCCCTTCGGGGCGGTTTCGGGTGGCACGATCAGCATGTATTCAAAGCGGGCGTTACCTGGCATGCGCTTCCGAAATGGACCTTTCGCGCCGGGTTTTCACACGCCCAGTCGCCTATCGATGAACGGCATGTGTTTGCCAATGCCCTGTTCCCCGCCATCACAGAAAATTCCACCGCCGTAGGCGCATCCTACAGCATATCCGATACTTCGGAGATTCACGTCGCCTTCACGCACACCTTCGAAAACACCCTGAAAGACAGCGGTCGCGGGGATTTATTTTCCCTGCTGGGGAAAGGCTCCAAAATTTCCCTGGAAGAAAATGAACTCACCGTTCAATACAGTTACACGTTCGCCCATGGAACAGGCGATCAAAAAAGGAAGGCGGGCTATCGGCAATAGCCCGCCTGAAAAGAAAGATTAATCCGGAATGTTATGCGGGTTCTGAGAACCCGACATGTTAAGCCGGAACGCTAGTTCCCCTGCTTGGCTGCAAGTTCCGGTATCAGGGTTTTGGCGCGTTCCAACACTGCCGCGTTCTCAGGGGCATCCCCGAGCTGTTCCGCTATGGCGATTGCCGCCTGAACGGCCTCTCCCGTAACGGCTTCGTCCGATAACCAATAGCAGCGAGAAGAGCAACACCGCCATGACGCCGCCTGATAGGTATAGATAAAATAGAGGAGGCGTTGTGTTTTCATCCGGCAGGGTAATGGGATGGGTGTCCACAAGAAGGCCTATAGGGGTCATTGTACCGTTCGCCGCATACGCCCGCCAGCGGCGGATGCCGCCGTAGTTGTTCGAAAAAAACTGTTTGCGCGGCCAGTCCACCACCGTTATACCCGCATCGTTCTTTTCCACCACCATGAAATGGCCCTGCTTTTTCGCCCCGGAAAACGAATGAATGAGGAGATAGAGATCGCCTTTCCAGCGGGCAACCGCCTTGCCCGTCCATTCACAAGGCAGGGTGTGCAGCCCCGCTTCTTCAAGATAAGTCCGCAGTTGTTCCAGGGACGCCGCTTCTTGTTCCGTACCCAATGCCGCACGCAATTTTCCCAATGCGGGGGAGCGATTCAATAAGCGTTGCTCCAGGTAGCCCGCGCAACGAACCGCGCAGGATTGTCCTATCAACTGATCCGGCTCGGCACCTGCGGCAAGACAGCCCCCCCAAACAATCCAGCATAACAACAGCCATGCATTCCATAAATATAAGTCACCCATAAGCGGCTTACGGTTTCCCCAGCCAATACCGCCAACCAGCTACGGTAACACCCCCTAAAATACCGAGAGCCAACAGAATGATCAGCAGATCGGCATGGCGCTCCAGCCAAGTTTCTTGGGCCGTACGAAATACTTCTTGCGTCTCCATATCCACAAGCCCAGTATCAGGTGGAATTTCAACTTCGAAATCCGACTTTTTGAGTTTTTCATTAATACGAATTGTTCCTAGATCAAAGTGTATCTCTGTTGTGCTAGGGATAGGCTCATATTCACGATCTTCATGCGTTTTGACAGACGCCTCACAGCGTGTAAATTCATTGCGAGCAGCCCGTAATAGAATTGCGTGTGACCTCTTAACACTTTCTTCTGTAGGTCTATACCAAGTTTCTTTTACATGACAAGGAAACCAAAGGTTGTTAATCATCTCATAATTCATCAACTCAATAGTACGGAGATAAGTAACAACTTGATAAATATCTTTTGTTGCAAAATGTTGTGCTTCATCAGGCAGACAGTGTGCGGGCCTGAGAACATATTCAATCTTTGTTATAAGATTACTATTATCCAGATATACATTTACGCCGGATTGTACTTCTTTTACTGTTACCCAATACATGAATATCCTCTGATCACCTTTTTCAAATAACAGGGCTATACCAGGAAGAGAAAGTATTGTATGCAGACCAAGCGAAGTCGGGTCGGACCGAATCGCTTGCTCAAAAGGCACTATTAAAAACAACTGTCGGAGGAATTGGGAAGATTGTGCAAAAGAAAGAGAGGTTGCATTTACATGACCAGTAGCACGATTGCTTTGATAACCTAGCAGTTTGGATTTTCCGTCTACCAACGATTCTTTTAATACTGAGCCAATGGGTTCTGCTCCCGCGATATTGTGCCCTAGTACAACTGATTGGTAATAATGCATATCATTCTGCCAACGATATTCAATCTCTTCCTCTTTCCACTCGCCAGAAGGGAGATCAAATCGGTAATGATATTTACACTGTAAACTCTTGAATGCCTCAAGCCAATCTAATATATTTTGCTTAACCTGTTCGCCAGTTACACGATCTCCAGCAATCTGCGACACCGCAAAAGAAGTTGGGAAAAATAAAATTATTAGCATTGCCATATATAACAGGCGCTTAATTACTGTGCCAAAAATAAAATCTAACACAACATGTTCCTTATGGCTCAAAAGTTGTTCTTAATTATAATTATAGTTTATGAGTTAACCTATTTATATTACTATTCTGGTGAGTAACAAGAGGTAGAATTACAGGGCGTCATATATTCTGCTATGCAAAGCCCAGTGTTAAGCAAAGCAACTACAGGACATTCCGTTGGGCAAGGTGGGTCATGTTCCTCGCACCAGCTTGAACAGCAACTTGTTAAGCCGTCTTTATTAACACATTCTAGTTTTTCGCCATACGGATAAATTATTCGCGCTAAGCCTATGCATCCCGTACAAATATCAATCCCTGGACCCGGCGACTCTCCTTCTTCCACATTTTCTCCTTCTACTACTACCCACCCCCAAGTACATTTTTCCTGCGTTGCTTCGTGAGAACAGTTTTCGGATTCGCATGCACATTCTCTGGACCCAATAATATCCTTAAGGACACTGGAATCCTGACTTTGAATAATTGCTGCTTCTAACCATTGGGCTATGGCAAAATCGGAGATAACCAACGCCCCCATAATAAGCGTAATAGAAAGAATTGTGATGTGAATCTGGTAGTGTTTCATGATTGTTTCCTTTCATTTTTTTTATTCTGTTACTCTGCTGTCGTATCATTACAAACAGGGGTGGAACAGGCATATTGACGCAGAATAAGTAGCGTGACGCCAAAAATAACCAAGCCTATCGAGATGACCTGCGACACCGTCATCCCCAGCAGGTCATGAGCGCTGTCGCCCCGGAACATTTCGACGATACCGCGCAAGACACCATAGCCGATGAGATAACCACACAATGGACCGCCCCACATTCCCTTTTGACGCAAGAGCAAAAGAAGCGCCACAAAAAGAATCAGCAAACCCAGGGTCATATACAGTTGCGTGGGATGCACGGGAAGGGAATGGGACGCGTCCGCCCAAATGCGTCCCTCGTTCACATGCTGACGCCAGGCAAAGGAATAACGCGGGAAGTGTATACCCCAGGGCAGGCGGGTTGGAGCCCCCCAACAACAGCCGTTACACAGACACCCTATCCGGGTGATCGCCTCGCCCAGCGCGACAAAGGGCGCCGCCAAGTCCAGGAGGGGCAGGATGGGGACAGCAAAGATGCGTGCGTACAGCAATACAGCGACCAGGCCCCCGGCAAAGCCGCCATAAAAGACCAGCCCACTCCCGGTTAACTGAAAGACCTGGCATAATGGTTGATTGAATTGCACCAGGTAAAACAAGCGGGCGCCCAGGACCGCCCCGAGAAAAGCCCACACGCCGATATCAGGCCGCACCCGGAGCGGTGTTGCCGAACGGCGATCATACCAGACCATTCCAAGAATACAGAAGACAAAGCTGAAGCACAAAAAGAAGGTATAGGCGGGTACGGGCAACCCCCACATCGTAAACAAGATACGTTTCACACCCTCATCCTCCTGTTCCCGCTTGATACGCATAACACACCGCAGTGAACTCCCTGGTTCGGACCTGCATCCAAGAACGATGAAAGCATACCAAAGAGAGAGTATACACCATCAGACGCTGAAAGTCAGTTCCTAAATAGTAAAGTTTATATCTATTATATAAGGGGGGGGTAGTTTGCTATATATTAAAATTTTAACGTGCAACGGTGTAATTTTATCCTGGTTCCCAAATTCCCATTTGGGAACCGCCCTCAAACAACACGTGATAGACACAGGTTCAAGCCGATACGGGGAAACGGAAATGGAATTTCAAGAGAGAGTGCGTTCCAAATAGGAATTTGGGAACGAGTTAAATCTACAGGGCGTATAGGCCGTATAGGGCCTATAGGACCATAAGATCATTTTAAGGTCTTAAACCTGCTTCCCAGAAGCTATTTTCAGAACACTCCCATTTTTCCTATTGTTGCGCCTTTTCCTGTAACTCCGGAATCAACGCTCTGGCGCGTTCCATCGCGGCGGCATTTTCCGGAGTGTCGCCGAGCTGTTCCGCTATGGCGATTGCCGCCTGAACGGCTTCTTCCTTAACGGCTTCATCTGTGATTTGATCCAGGACCATGGTAAGGGCGCACGCGTGGCCGACCTTTCCCAGGCCGCTCAAGACCAGTTTCTTCTCGCCGGGAGAAGATGCAAGGGCCATCAGCGACGCATACCGGGCACAACGGCTTTCCGGCGTGTCCTCGCCTAACATCAACAGGCGTACGGCGCCTCGCAATGCCGGTAGTTGACGGGCGTCCCCGGCCGGGGCCTTTACCCATTCCATCAGGGTAGGCAGGGCCACCGTTGACGGCCAGTTGGCTACGGCACTTACAGCAGCCTCTTTCAGGGCGGGCTCATCGGACAAAGCAAGAGGCAACACGGAATCGAAGGCCTTCTGGCTTCCGTCGACGGTCAGCACCCGCATGAGCGCGAGCCGGGTTTCTCCTTCACTGGCCGCCAGCGCTTCACAAAGAACGTCCTCAACCCTCGCGGCCTGTTCTTCGTCGCTTTTTGCACGTTCACAAATCCGCTTCAATCCTTCCTCGGCAGCCACGCGCTCGTCCTCGGAACGCGGCTGGAGCAGAGGATTCAGAAAGCCTTGTACCTGAGAAGCACCGGCATATTCTTTGGCGCCCTTGAGTGCGGCAAGCCGCACGGGTGCATCCGCGTCGTCCGCCGCCAGTTGCATGAGCAGATCAACTGGCGCGGGCAACCCGCCAGCGCCTACAAGTTCAACTGCGGCACAACGCACCTGCGCGTCTTCGTCTTCGAGCAAGTTTCGGAGTGCACTATCGCCCTTTTCTCCGGGGAAATAGGCCAGGCCGTTCCGTGCCGCCTCAGCCAGCTCCGCATCCTCAGCGGTAATCAGGCTCGCCATGACGGGCAGTGCGGGGACATAGCCCAAACGGGCGGCCGCACGCAACGCCGCCGCACGCACCGGAACGGGGCCCGCTTCGGCTTCCTTCAACAGGGCGGCGCCAGCCTTTTTGCTGCCAAGTTCGCCCAGTAGTTGAATCACCGGTATTTTGCGCTCCGGCGTCAGGGCCGGTAGCAATTTTGCAACGCCTGCAGCGGTCTTTCGTCTTCCGTCCATCTCCTGGGCGGTACGCAACGCAACAGCGAAGAAATCTGGGTCGGCGCCCTGAAGGGCTTCCAGAAGCAAGGTAAGCCCGCCCCGGGCTCCCCGGGCCAGAATCGCCCCGCGCAGCGCCGCCGCACGAATATGGACCGGCAGGTGCGCACAGGAATGAACCCGGTGGTAAAGCCAGGCCGCATCATCATGGTTCCCTTCTTTCTTGAGACGCTCGGCAGCGATAAACACGCCATCGGCCAGCGCCTGCGCGAAGGCATACGATAATTCGGCATGGTCAATGGCATTTACCAGCATATCGATACCCGCAGGCGCACCAATGCGTCCCAGGGTACGCGCAGCGGCCTCCCGGATGGAACCGTCTTCGTCTCGAAGCAACGGTATCAGTTCAGGCACGGCATCCGTATCGCGCCGCACCCCGAGAGACGTGACTACCCCCGCTTTCAGCTTGCCTGAAGTCACCTCTAACGCACGGCGCAGCGCTGCATCCGCCTCGTCCCCCGGCATGGGTTCCAAGGCGTACCGGGCCATGTGGGAAAGCATTTCATCGGTCAGGAGCGCTTCCAGCGCGGGCACGGCGCTGCTGTCGCCCATGGTAGAGAGCAGGCGGCAGGCTTCCGATTTTTCGGCGAGCGGCGCGTCGGACTGGAGCACCGCGACCGGGTCGGTCTGGGCGGCGGCGACAAGCGCCATCGCTACGGCAAGAACGGCAACAAGTAACGGTTTATACATCATCGTATCCTTTCCCAGTTTACGGGTATAGTGGTGTTGGTTTAGAGGACCCAGGGAGAACGTTCGGCCCGGGCAAGATACCGGTTGGCCTCGTCGTCATTCACAAAGCGCTCGGCTTCCGGGTCATAGGTCATATCGCGTTCCAGCCACATGCAGATATTGGCGGCGTGCACCGTACACATGGAGTGATGCATCACCCGGGGGTTGGCGACGGGCTCCTGGCGCGATTTCACGCAGTCCAGGAAATTGCGCATGTGGTCAAGGGAACGCCCCGTGCGGGCCTGGTACTCCCCCACCACCTCATTAAACTGTTGGAGCATTTCCGGTGAAGACACATCGGGACGGGTATACCCGTCTGCCGCGGCGGCCCATCCAAGTTCCCCTTCAAACAGTTCCCCGCAGGAACCGTGCCAGTATTTATCGCCCCGGGAGAAAATCAGTTTCTGTCCCGTGGCGAAATGACAAACCATGCCGTCGCCGCTGTCGTTGTCTACATAGTCATATTTAATCGGCGAGGTTTCCCCCATACCGATACCCATCTGGGCCTGGGCAAAGGTATGGGCGCCCCACTCGCCAATACAACTGGTGTGGAAATCATAATCCCCCCGCCAGCCGCCGCTGACATAGGATTCATTATAAGGACGCCACGGGCACGGCCCCAGCCAGGCATCCCAATCGACTTCCTCCTTAGGCGGTTCGGGCTGGGCTTCCTTCCATTGACGCGGCATTTTCGCCGTGTCCCAGGGCGCGATATGGGCATAGGCGACATCCACCTTGCCCAGCCGTCCCGTGCGGGCCATCTCGATGCAGAAGACGTGATTCGGTTCGCTCAACCGCTGCGTGCCGGTTTGATACACGCGCCCGTACGCGGCCGCCGTACGCACCACCTCGCGCCCCTCGGCAATGGTCATGGTGGACGGCTTTTCCGTGTAGACGTCCTTGCCGGCGCGCATGGCGCGGATAGAGGCCTGGGCATGCCACCGGTCACCCGTGGCGATAAGCACGGCGTCAATATCGGGACGCTGTTCAAAAAATTCGCGCATGTCCGAATACATGGCACAATCCTCGTTGCCATAGAATTCATCCACGAAGGACTTGACGGCATGACGCTGCTTTTTCTGAATGTCGCATATGGCCAATACCTGCACGTCCTCATTGCGGATCATCCATTGCAGGTCATGAAAGCCCCGTCCCCGGATGCCGATACCCGCAGCGGTGATGCGCTCCGACGGCGCCACGGCCCCGTCTCGTCCCAAAGCCGACGCGGGCACAATCATCGGCGCGGCCACGGCCGCCGTCGCGCACTTCAAAAACTTGCGGCGATTCATTGTGTTACTCATGCGGTAGTTCCTTCCTGACAAACAAGGTTGCGGGCACGGTTTTCGTGAAAACGAATAAGCTTTTTCAGTTGCCTTGCCAACTGAAAAACTTCGTTGGACTAAACGCGG
>MTKZ01040804.1_pt1 | contig 17038 bp, 7 predicted proteins | sample 1042781 | NCBI WGS metagenome assembly MTKZ01 (sample SAMN06212207, study PRJNA360539) | anaerobic digester metagenome | biome: Wastewater treatment plant; material: sludge; isolation source: anaerobic digester fed with sludge from wastewater treatment plant | place: Denmark: WWTP Viborg ... | reverse complement strand
AAATCATCCTGCGGCATGAAGCAAGCGGCGTTCTGTGCGGCGGCAGCGATCCGCGGGCGGATGGGTGTGCGCTGCCGAAGATTTAATCATTTCCGATTCATGGAATCGGTGTATTAAATTTCAAAATCATGAACCAGTTTTTATATCAGTCCAATGTCTGATTGTTTTTTGGACAAGAATGACAATCCAGCAGATGTTGCAGCTTGACTTTTACAACCGCCCCATGGGCAGCGAAGAAAAATTTCCAGCAATCTTTGGGACAAACACACTGCCGGGTTGATTGACTTGCAACATTAAGATTGCTATAATTTAATAACGAATTTATTGTTTGCGTTTGACGGAATTTGTTCTACAGGCTCCGAACGGGCAAACCCATCGTGAGATGGGGACGCAAAGCCACTGGATCTCCAAGAATAGGGGGAGATTGCCTGGTTACCGAAAAGCCTGATGAATGCCATATATTAATTAAAAAGGGAATTGTGTGGGAAAGATATCTGATGCTTCCAGCCAACCCACAAGGCAAATCTTGCCAAAAGTTCCAACGCAATTCAGAATGAAAGGGGATCCATTGTGAAACTTCGGAAAATATTGATTTTTATCCTGACCTTTGTCCTGATATGTAGTTCATTTTCATCCACAGCAAAGGCTTTTCCACTTGCCCAGGCATCTTCTTTGAACCAGACATCCATTGTCCTGGTAAATTCGGAAAGCACTTACTTCAGCGATTATCAGCATTACATCCAGCCTTACCTGGATCATTTTGGAGTCGCATACGAAGTGCTGGATATTTCCATTCAGGAAATTCCTGCCCTGGTTGGTAATCATGCGCTANNCTAATCATGCGCTAATTATTATCGGTCACCGCTTTCTGGATCCAAATGATGAGTACCTGGATGCAAATGAAGAAAACTTGATTCTGACCAGCGTCTCCACAGGGACCGGTTTGATTAATTTTGATAATCATCTGGCAGATGACACAACTCCTCTGTATATGTTTGTTCAAAATTTATTTGAATTTGAATATGAGCCTGTAGCATCTGCCAGCGGGGTTTTCTTCCCATCGGTGGCAACAAGGTTCGGCTATATTACATCCCAGCACGAGACCAATTCCAGCATTATCACAGGAAGCATGGACCTGGCAGGGATTCACAGCTATCCATCAGATGTTACGGCTGTGGCACTCAGTGGAGATCAGCCCCTGGTTGCAGCAACCCAATATGGAACCGGGAAGGCAGTTCAGTTTGGTTCCTATCAATGGATGTCTTACGACATCATCGGTCCCATGTACGGATTGGATGATTTGGTATGGCGCAGCCTGGTATGGGCGGCACGAAAACCGTTCGTTTTACAAGCAATGATGCCATTCCTTACCATGAGAATGGATGATGTCTCCGGTCCCTTCACCTGGATCGAGACTGCCAATGAGTTTGAAATTATTCCCTGGGCTGGTTTGTTTTATGGCAATATTGATGAAACCGAAGCAAACTGGCTGCTTGATCTGGTAACCAATCACCAAGCCACCGCGTCAGTTCATGCTGTGGATGAAAACACTTTTTTCTATTACAACCACGCCGGGGGGACAAGTTTTAGCAATGAAATTATGGAAGCTAATTTTGCAGATGCAACCACCTGGTTTCAGCTACATGGGATTCCCATGAGCAAGTATGTTGTTCCGCATTACTATGACTTTGGAACCAATGTATTTCAAGGATTGAATGACTGGGGCATTGAGTTTATCGGTATTCAGATGAATCCTGGGACAAATTACGGTTCCCCCTGGATTATGAACGGCCCTTTTCGTCATTATGAAGTGGACGGCAGCGCTTCCATTATCCCAAATTACTATGCCGATTTTGTTAACATACCTGGATACGATAATCGTTTTTTTAACTGTGTCACCGAGATCCGGGATAATGCTGGATATGAATGGTATCCAAGCAATGATGTGCCAGGAAGCATTGATCGGGGTACACAGCAGCTAAAACGCGCTCTGGATGCATTGGCTTTACCAACCCTGTTCTCACACGGATACTATCCTGAACAAATTACTGCACAAAACTGGAGGGATATCCTTGCAGGAATCACGACCAATCTGACTGCTTACAATATGATCCCGGTAACGATGGATGAAGCCTGTGAATTTGCCCGCAATATCCACATTTCCAATATATCATCCATTACCTACGACTTGGATACCCGCCTGTTAAGCACAGAAATTGAAACAATCCCTCCTGCAACCGCGGTCACAGCACCTACCAAGCTGCATGTATTCACCGAACATGAAGGCGAGATCCAACGGGTCTATTTGGATGTACCCGCATTTATCTCCAATACAATAGTTGATTACACGATTGCCGGACCAGTTGCCAGTATCATAATCCTCCCAAACCACGGAGAGGTGGCAGCGGGCAGCACATATCAATTTTCAGCATTTGCTGAAGACGCTGAAGGAAATCCAATTCCAAACCTGCCATACAACTGGTCCATTCTGAATGGCTCCGGCAGCATTTCTTCAAGCGGACTTTACACCGCCGGACTGAATCCGGAAACCGTGATGATCCAAGCTGAATATGAAGGCATTACAGCCACTGCAACCCTGGATGTATTTATACCCGAACTGGATCATTTTCTAATTCAAACCATTCACAGTCCCCAGTACAGGAATGCACCTTTCCAGGTGACCATTTCCGCGCGGGACAGTTCCAACCGCCTGCTGGTTTCCTATGTGGGATCCGTTATGCTCAACGATTCCACTGGAACCATCCAACCAGTTACTACCGGTCATTTTACAAACGGCACCTGGATTGGGTATGTCACCATCAACCAGATAGCAAACAATGTGACCATCACGGCAAACGATAACGGAGCTACAGGAACCAGCAACACCTTCAATGTCACATTGGCTCCAGAATATTACACCGTTACATCTCCAGGCTACTACTATCGGTCACAGGAACAATTCCCTGTGACTGTTACGGCATATATGGGGACAACCATCAATCTATGGGAAAATAATCATCAGGTTCCGGTATTGGAAACCACGACCGATATCAATGATAACCAGCCGGATGATGGTATTTGGACTGAGTTGTTATACACAATCGACCGCCCTTACCCAACCATATTGGCTGGTGTGGATGAAGATGAAGATCATGCATTACAAGACATTCGCTTCTATGCCACTGGCATCCCCAATGGTGACTACGATTTGACAGCTAACCTTTACGATGTCTCAGAATTAACCTATTATTGGGGAACAGAGCCGGGAAATCCTTATCAGCATTCCATCACCACGGCTGGGGGAATGACAGGAACCGAACATCGGGAATATCCACTGGGAAGAATTTCTATCACTGATGGTGAATTTGACATTTACGTTGCTGATGCCGACTTAATTCTTGGGGATAATCCATATTTCGGTTGGGCATGGATCCGCCTGGACCCCGTTTCAAGGGGCATTGTGATCAATGCCTGGGAAGATGAGCACCTTGGACCCATCCTGGAAACCACGGAAGAGGTGGCGGATTTGCAGAACGACGATGATCAATGGACCGAATTTTTGCTGACATCAAACCGAACCTATCCTTCCGTCATGGCATCTGTCAATGAAGATCCACCCATTCTGCGGATTTACGATACCAGCATCCCGAACGGTACCTATGAAGTCGTTGCCAACCTCTATGATGGATCAGCATTGCAGTATTACTATAGTTACGATCTTGCCAATCTGGATTCATTCATGGTGGAAACCCAAGGAGGGGCAACCGGGGAAGAACATCGTGAATACAGCCTTGGAGAGATTGAAATCACGGATGGTAACTTCAATATTTATATACATACTGCTTCACTGATTCATAGCGGCGATTATGAATTTTACGGTTGGTCCTCCATTCGCTTAATCCCAGCCATTCTCATGTCTGGTAATCACCCCAATCTTTTGTTTGACAGTGACAACGATGGAATTTTTGGTGAGCCAGGGGACGCGACAACTTTCCTGGATAATCACACCTTCACCATCCCCGCTCAAAGCACCTCTCCTGGTGAAATTACGATTACAGCCATGGATTTTCTGGGACATTATGGTCTCAATGAATTTACAATCAATGATGTTCCCGTGGCACAGAATCAGAGCATATCCACCAACGAAAATACACCGATCAATATTGAATTGATAGTTGATGATGTATATCCGGGCACATTATTATGGACAGTGGGTGCGCCACAATATGGGACGCTCACCGGTACGGCGCCCAACCTGATTTATACCCCCCAGCTTAATTATTACGGCACAGACAGCTTTACTTTTTATGCCAGTGATGGGATGGAAATTTCCAATACAGCCACCATCTCCATTGTGGTTAATGGTGCAAACTCCGCCCCCGTGCTCAACCCCATCGGCAGCCAGTCCGTGGATGAGCTTGTCCTGCTGACCTTCACCGCCACTGCCACCGATGCCGATCTGCCCCCCCAAGCCCTCTCCTTCAGCCTGGCGGATGGCACAGGCGGGGATGTGCCCGATGGCGCCAGCATTACTGCGCAAGGCGTCTTCTCCTGGACGCCGACCGAAGCCCAGGGTCCCGGTACTTATTCCTTCGATGTCTGCGTCACCGATGGGTCGCTCTCCGATTGTGAGACGATCTCGGTGACCGTTAACGAGTCAATCGACCTCCTTACCGTCACCGGGACAGTCTCCATGCAGGGACGCACAACGCGCGAAGGTGTGGAAATGACATTGACAGGCTCTGAAGAATTTGGTCCATACACAGCCATTTCCTTCAACCAGATCACCAATAACATCGTTTTTACAAATGTGGCAGTTGGAACTTACCAAATCACAACCAATCAACCCCGCTACTTGAATGTAATGACATCCCAAAATCGAACCAAGACTTTTGATGTTTCCATGCTGGTCATCCAGACTCTTGAACTGAAAGGCGGTAACGCCTATCAGGACGAGGCAATCAACCTGGGGGATGCCAGCATCATCGGAAGTAACTATGGGATCCATGGAAATATTCCTGCCGATGTGAATTTCTCCGGTAATGTGGATATTTACGACCTGGCACTGGTCGGTGGGAATTTCAACCTCACATCCCAGCAAGCCTACGGAAACTGGATGCCCTGATCCTTTTGCTCTGTTCAAACAACCATCAGGCTGGGCAATCCCCAGCCTGATGGTTTATCACCTGACCGGCATAACCCCAACCAGTTGACAGATTTGTAAGGTGATTTTCATCACTAGGATGTTAAAATAAATCCAGTATGATTAAGGATAGATGATTGGGAGCTTGCCAGGATGCTCCCCCGGTTAGCCATCGACCAATCAATCCAGGAATGGGGGCGAAGATCCCAACCGTTTTGATCACCCAAATCCATCAGATCGTGTCAATCCATACAGGGAGGAAAGGAGGCAACCAGACAGGATAGCAGCAGCATCGCAGCCCGGTTTACCGCGGAACATGGCAGTACGCCCACACGGCGCCGGGGGAATTGTACACACAGCAACAACCACAACATTCCCACATTCTTTTCAAGCAAAGGGGTTTTTAAACCATGAAAACATTTCGATTTCTTTTGAGCATCTTGACTGCGTTGTCACTGGCAATGGGTCTGTTTGCCGCCCTGCCGGAAGGCAGTGCCACAGCGGATGCGGCAGGAGCACCACCCGCCCTCCAGGCTGGTGCGGACCGGCTGAGCAGCCTCCAAAATAACGATGGCGGGTGGGATTGGCCACTGGATAATGGCAATCCCGCCACCGGTTCAGCCTTAAATACCATTGCACCGATTGCCAAGGGATTGGCGGAAGCATACCTGCACACAGGGAATTTCGATCACGAACAATCTCTGGCTGATGCAGGCGCTCTCTTGTTAAGCAAGGTGACTTTTGCCACAAGCGATGGATACCTTGCAGCACAGTTGGACGCCTTGTTCAACGTCACAACCTATTCCGCTTACGTCCAAGCCAATTTCTATGACAAACTGGCGAATGGCACGTATGTACGAGGTAGTGTTACTTACAGCACACCAACCTATATCGACTATCTCCGCGCATCCCGGTCGGGTCAAAGTGCCAATTTGGCAGCCTGGGATCTGGGGCTGGGATTGGTCAGCGCAGCTTCCTGCGGTGTGACCGGGACTGAACTGCAATATTGGATTGATGCAGTTAAAGCCGAGATCAATGAGTTGGACGATTACGATGCATCCAACCAGGTGATGTGGTACTTCACCGATGGACTTGCCGGTGCGCTTTATGGACTGGCATTTGTGGATGAAAGCATGGATCCAACTGCCGGATATTTTGCGGGCGCTGATGATATCGGCGATCTGTTTGCTGCCCTGGCAACCTACCAGATTAACAACGGTGGCGTTACCTGGCATCCTGATTACATGTTGGCAAACGATCAAAATGAAAACACGCAGGCAACAGCCTATTCCATTCTGGCGTTGAATGAATATGACCGGGCTGCTTACCTGAACAATATTCGTGGTGCTGCAGATTATCTCCTCGGTATTCAGCTTGCAACCGGCGGATGGGATAACTACCCGGCAGTTGGCACCTACCCTGCCAGTGGTGAAAACAACGAGGTCACAGGAGAAGCCCTGTGGGGAATCAGCGTGGCTTATCCCGAACTGTGGGTATGCCCATCAGGCGATTGCGGGCATCCGGGTGCCGCTTACAACACCATCCAGGGTGCCATTGATGCCATCCCGGTTGGTGGAATCATCCACGTTCTCCCCGGCACCTACAACGAAGCCATTACTCTGAACAAGCCCAACATCACGGTACAATCCACGGATGGGGCGGATGCCACAATCATTCATGTTCCTGATGGAACGCGTACAAATGGCGTCTTATTCAGCGGCACCAATTTGGGTGTGCTTACATTTGATGGCTTCACTGTCGAGAACTTCTCCGAAGGCGGCATCATTCAGGGCATGGCTTCCAGAACCGGAACAACGGTTCATGTTCTGAACAACGTCCTGGTTCCTGCTGATGGTTATTTGCGCAACGGCATCCAGGTTTCTGGTGATGGATCAACCGTCATTGGAAATACAGTCACCAGTGCCTACCTGACGGATGACTGGTCAAGCACCGCCATCGGTGTGGTTGATGCCAGCAACGTGACCATAAGCGGCAATACCATCACCGGTGTTGGCAACTACGGTATCAGTGCCTACACCTGGAATGCCGCAACCATGTCCAATATCCAGATCCTGGACAACACGATTACCGGCATTGACTACCCGTTGGGCGTGATTGCCTACAACGATGGAACTGTCAGCGGGGTTGACTTACATAACAACAGGGTCTCCGGCTACATTGGCGCCATTGAAGCAGAAGCCTACCATGAGCCGGGATACGAGACCTATTGGGGAACCCTGGTGGAAGACGTGGATGCCACCCACAACTGGTGGGGCAGCCCTCTTGGACCCCAGGGACCGGTTTATGGCGATCCTGCACTGATCCAGTGGTGTGCGGATGCAGCCTGCACAACCTTTGTACCGGATGCAAGCGGGCTCATTGAACTTTCGGGTCCCATCAGCCAGACAGGGGCACTGCAGGTTTATGTTCCCCACCTGACCATCCTCCTCTCAGACGGCACAGTCATTCAGAACAACTCGCCCTCTATTGATGTTCACGCCAGCTACACCACCATCACCACCGAAAGCATCGGCGGGGCAAAATGCGTGCCCACCGACGGCTCCAATGGCATTAATGTGGCGGCGGACCTGGTGAACATTATCATCGAGGGCATTGAGTTTGACGGCACCGGGCAGACCACCGGCAGCGGCGTTGCCTTTGCAGGCGCCATCACCGATGTGCAGGTGGTGGACAACTGGTTCCACAACCTGGGCGGCTCGGGAATTGCCTTTGGCGGCGCTGTGAACAACAACCAGGGCATCCAGGGCAACCTGTTCCAGGCACTGGGCGCGGACGCCATCGTCTCCCCCACCATGGCAGTCAATGCCGAGTATAACTCGTGGGGTGCCTACGGCGGAGCTTCGCTCGCCAACGTGGATTCTGACCCGTGGACGCACGTGGACCTGTATGTGCAATCCTCCGGCACACCCTGGGCAAACCAGGTCTTTACCGGTGGGACCATCACCTACACCGTGTACGGCAACCTGCAAAACGTGATGGGTGCCGACTTCACGCTGACCTATGACCCCGCCCTGTTGACGCTGCAAACCGCCACCGCCGGGGCATACTTCACCATCCCGGCTTTGGACCCGGAACTCGGTCCCTCCCCGTTGGACACTTCCGTGCCGGGTGTAATTCGCTTTGCGGGCTTCCAGACCACCCCGGTGACTGGCAATAACCTGCCGATCTTCACCGCCACCTTTACGGCAGCCGCCCCCGGTACCGCTGCACTGGACCTGCTGGATGCCGGTGATGCATTTGCCATGTTCCCCGGCTACGGTCCGTCCACCAATATCTACCCTGCCGCCCTGCTGGATGGCACAGTGACGGTGATTGCTGCTCCCACGCTTTCCTCCACGGACCTGGCAGGACCCTACCTGACGGACGTGCTGCAGGAATTCCATGTCACATTGAACAACCCAGCCACCGGCGGCAGCTTCTCCAACGTACTGGTGAATTTCCTGGTAACCGGCGCAGATCCGGCGGATGTGAACAGTTTTGAATACTGGGAAGTGACCACCTCCTCGTGGCAGCCCATGCCGCTGACCTCGGATGGTTTGGGCAACCTGGTGGGCTCGTTTGGACCGGCACTGGGCTTCCCCATCGTTCCCGGTTACAATGCCACCTCGCTGTTCCGGGTGAATTTCGACACCCCCGGCACCTACCCGGTGACCATGACACTGGTGGATCTGACCACTGATCCCGATGCCGTTCTGGCAAGCCTGGCGCAGGATGCAGTTGTGTATGCCCAGCCTGTGTTGAGCTCCACCAACCTGGTGGGACCGTACCTGGCAGGCATTCCCCAGGAATTTACGCTGACGGTGACCAACCCGGCTGGCGGCGGCAATTACACCGACCCCGTGCTGGAGTTCAACCTGCCAACCGGCGCAGTGCTGGAATACTTTGACGGCACCACCTGGCAGACGGTGACCAGCCCGCTGGACCTTGCCGCCCTGGCGCCTGATACGGTGACCAACCTGCTGTTCCGCGCCACCTTCCCGGCTGGCGGCTCCTACCTGGTGGACTTCACCCTCGTTGAAACCGCAACCGACCCGGACTGGACGCTGGCTGCCCTGCAGCAGGGCGTGGACGTGTATGCCAATTACTCCGTTACCGGTACGGTCTCCATGCAGGGGCGGACGTACCGCGGCGGCGTGCTGGTGACGTTGACCGGTCCGGCATTGTTTGCCTATGGTCCATACACTGCCACCTCACTGGATGTGATCAGCAGCAATGTGAGCTTCAGCAATGTTGCCGAAAACACCTACACGGTGACGGTTACCCACGCCCGCTACCTGGATGTGAGTTCCGACCTGATGAAAACCAGGCTGGTCAATGCCGCACCCACCGTGCTGACCTCGCTGGAACTGAAAGGCGGTGACGCCAACGATGACCAGAATGTCAACCTGGGCGATGCCAGCGCCATTGGGTCCAACTACGGAGCCACCGGTGACATCAACGCCGATGTGAACTTCTCCGGCAGGGTGGATGTGTTTGACCTGGCAATGGTGGGCGGCAACTTTACCCTGAACGCTGCAAACGCCTACGCAGGCTGGGCACCTTAAATCTTATGATCTTCGTGCAGACCGGGTAAAAAAAACCGGTCTGCACCCCTCTTTTGCCTGTTTCCATCCCGGGCAGCCGCCCGGGTGGGAACAGGGGGAGGCGGTTGGGCTCCAACCTTTTCCGCTTTTTCCAGGCTGGCAGTGAAAGTGAAAGGAAGGATGGAATGAACAATAAAGGAAACCTACACAGGGGGGTCCCGGGAGTGCTGGCAATCCTGCTGGTGCTCAGCCTGCTGCTGCCTGCGCCTTCCTCCCCCGTGCAGGCACAGGCAAGCGCGGTTGTTGCCGTCACCCCGCCCATGCTGGACATTATCCGCGGCAGCACCGCCACCTACAGTATGTGGCTGACCGGCGGCGTGGACGTCAATGCCTATGAGGTGGTCATTTCCTACAACCCGGCGCTGGTCTCATCCGTCACTTACACCGAGGGAACATTTCTTTCCAATCTGACGCCGGTATATTCCTGCAATAACAATCCAACCCTCTGCCCGGGAGTTTTTCATCTTGCTGAAATACAAATAACGACACCCGGTGTAACCGGGGACGGCAACCTGGTTGATATCACCTTCACCGGCAGCGCCAACGGCATCACACCCATCACGCTGACGGAAGCCGTCCTGGCGGATCCGGTTGGGGAAACCTCCTACCCCTCCGAGGTGAGCGGGGTATTGTGGATTCACGATGACCCGGCGCTGACCCCCAACTTCAATGTCACCGGCACGGTGCGGCTGCAGGGGCAAACCAGCACGGGCGGGGTGCCCGTTTCGCTAGGCTATGGCACGGTGCACTGGCTGGGTCCCTACTCCGCCACCAGCACCAGCCTGCCGACCGACAACCTCGGCTTCAGCCAGGTGGAGGAGGATATCTACCGCATCACGGCATCCTCACCGCGCTACCTGCCGGTGACGGAAGCATCGAACCGCACGGTCAGCATCAGCGCCAGCAAGACGACCCTCTCACCGCTTCTGCTGCGGGGCGGCAATGCCGTCTGGCAGGATCCCATGGGAGCGCCGGACACGGTGATTGATGCGCTCGATCTGACGCTGGTCAGCGGGCAGTACCAGCAAACCGGCGCCAGTTTGGAGGGGGATGTCAACTTCTCCGGCAGGGTGGATATTTTTGACTTTGCCATGGTGGCGGGCAACTATGGATTGACGTCCATCACCGCCTATGCCGGGTGGACACCCTGAAAAATGAGAATATTGGAAGATGCTTGATTTTTCGGGTATGATATGGATGCAAGGGCGTGGTTTCCACCAGATACGGAAAGGATGCCCGGGATGCCGGGAGCAGTGAAACTGGATGGCGGGATTTCAGCGACTCTTATTCCATACCGTCCTGCTGGCAGGGCTGTTTTGCAGCCTTGTCCTGCCGCCTGTTGCAGGGTCTGCCCAGGCAGCCGCACGGGTGCAGGTGATGCCCGCTGCCAGCCAGGTGGGCGTGGGGGAGACCGTGGAAATCACACTGGAGGTGAGCGGGGGTGAAAACGTGAACGCCTTTGACCTGACCCTGCTCTATAACCCGGCACTGGTAACACTGGATTCCTGGGAACCGGGCGATTATCTGTCCAATCTCTTCCGGGTGTACAAACAGGAGGAGCCAGGCTTGCTGCGAGTGGCATATACCCAGCTTGCCACTCCGCCCGTCAGCGGCGATGGCACCCTGTTCCGCCTGGTCTTCCGCGGCACTTCGGAAGGTGACTGCGACCTGATCCTTGATGATGTGATTTTTGCAGACGGTGATGGGAACGAATCCAACCCCCAGCGGGAGCACGGCATCCTGTCCGTACTGCCATCAGCCCAACCCAGCCCCACCTTCACTCATACCTTGCTGCCAACAGCGGGTTCCACCCAAACACCCACCCCCCTGCCCACGGCAGGGAATACCACCCCCACAGCCACCCTCACCGGCACGTCCACCGCGGCAATCCAGCCCACGTGGACCCGCCTGCCCACCCGCACCATGCCCCCGGCGAATTTCACACCCAGCCCGCTGGCACCGCGGAATTCCGCCACGCCCGCCAGCCAACTGACCGTTGGCAGGCAGGCATCCGCCAGCCCCGCAGCAATGGAACCATCCCCGGCAGCCACAGCCCTCCCGGCGAATCCGCCGGTGGAAGCTGTCCTATGGGGCTTGCTGATTGCCGGAGGGGCAGCCATCCTGGTCATGCTCACCCTCCTCGCCATCCGGCGGGGACATTCCCAATCATCAAAGGACTGAACCCGATTTATGAAACCTGCAACCGCCATCATCACCCTCCTCCTCCTGGTTACCTTCCTGCAGCCGGGCACGGCATTTGCCCAGGCGGATGCCGCCCGCGTGGGCGTATTTGCACCGCTGACGATTGCCCCCGGTGCACTGGTGGAAATTCCCATCCAGGTGGAAAACGTCACCGACCTGTATGGGATTGATTTTGAACTGCGGTTCGACCCCGCCGTGCTGGAGGCGCAGGATGCCGACCCCGCCATGGCAGGCATCCAGCTTGGTTTTGGCGAGTTCCTGGAGCCGGGCTTGCTGCTCTACAATACGGTGGATAACGAAACCGGCATTGTTCATGTGGTAATGACTCAGGTCAACCCTGCCGAGCCCAAGTCGGGCAGCGGCTATTTGTTCGTGCTGTACGTCAAAGGTCTGCAGGAAGGCACCACCGACCTGGAAGTTACCAACCTGCAGCTTGCCAGCCGGGAAGGGCTGGAAATCCCTTCCACTGCTGCCAATTCCAGCGTGACGGTGCAGGCAGGCGCCCCGGACGTGGTTGCCACCTCCATCCCGGTGGTCAATCCCACCAGCGTGATTCTGATCCCCACGCTGGCACCCACACCCACGGCAACGGTGCAGCCGACTGCCACCCGACCGATGGCAACCCAGGCAGTCCAGCCCACCCAGCCGGGTGAGCCAATCCCCACGGAAGCCCCGGTGGAACCAGGCGGCGGTTTCTCGCTGATGAAGAACTGGTGGATTGTGGCACTGGTTCTGGCAGGCGCAGCAGGGCTGGCAGTCTATTTCTTCCGCTCCAGGCGCACCTCCTGAACCAAACAGAAAGACAGGCAATGAAAACACCCTTGTTTAAAATTCAAATCCTGATCAGCCTGGCAATGGCGCTGGCAGCCTGCCTTGCGCTGCCTGCAAGTGTGTTTTCACAGGAACCGGGAACAGTGGTGTACATCAACCCGGCAGAAACCACCCTGGAGGTGGGGCAGGAGACGACCATTGCTGTCAGCGTGCGGGATGTGCAGGACCTGTACGGGTACGCGCTCCGCATCACCTTTCCCCCTGGCAGCATCGAAATCCTGGACGTGGTGAACGGCGAATTCCTGTCCGATGGGCTGATGGCACCCACCAACGGCTGGAATAACACCACCGGCGAAATCCTGTTTGACATGTCCATGATGGGTGAACCGGAAGGCAGGGACGGCAGCGGCGACCTGATTCGCATCACGCTGCGGGCAACAACCCCNNGGCGCAACCGTGGCATTCACCATCGATCCAGTGTATTCCCAGCTTGTCAACTGGCCGGCTGTAATGCCGATTCCCTTTGAAATCGAAAATGGAGTGGTTATCATCAACCCAATCAACACCCTGCTATCCATATTTATTCCGGTCATTATTAAGTAAAAAAGGAAATCCATGAAAAGATCGACATCCATTCAAATCACTTTCTTGATACCAATCATTCACAATTGGGAGGAAAAATGAAACCAGGTTCCATCTCTACCCGTATTTTGATCAGCTTCCTGATCATCCTGTTGGCTGCCTTCAGCATGCCCCAACCGGCAGAAGCCCAGGGCACCACGCAGGTTTATCTTAACCCGGCAAGTTCCACTGTCACCACCTGTGCCGATCTCACCATTGCTGTCAGCGTGGCAGATGTGCAGGACCTGTACGGGTACGCGCTCCGCCTGACGTTTACACCGGGTTCGCTGCAGGTTTTGAACGTCGTCAATGGCGGATTCCTGTCCGATGGGCTGATGGCACCCACCAACGGCTGGAATAACACCACCGGCGAAATCCTGTTTGACATGTCCATGATGGGTGAACCGGAAGGCAGGGACGGCAGCGGCGACCTGATTCGCATCACGCTGCGGGCAACAACCCCAGGCGCAACCGTGGCATTCACCATCGATCCAGTGTATTCCCAGCTTGTCAACTGGCCGGCTGTAATGCCGATTCCCTTTACAATTACCGACGGAACCGTCACCACCGCCGGGTGCGCCCCCACCGATATCAGCCTGAGCAGCAGCACCGTGGCGGAAAACCAGCCTGCGGGCGTGCTGGTGGGCTCCTTCTCCAGCGTGGATGCAGACACCGGGGAAACCTTCACTTACTCCCTGCAGGATGATGTCTCCTTCCCGGATAATCACTATTTCCAGATCTCCGGCAACCAGCTGCTCACCCTGCTGCCAGCGGACTACGAAACCGACCCCAGCCTGCTGATCCGGGTGCGCACAACCGACTCCACCGGGTTGTACTATGAAGAAACCCTGACCATCACCGTGACCGATATCAACGATGCCCCCGTGCTGGATCCAATTCCCAATCCCAGCGGTGGTGAGGAAACATTGATCACCTTTACTGCCACTGCCAGCGACCAGGACGGCGATGCGCTGACATTCAGCCTGACAGACGGCACCGCCGGGGATGTACCCGCAGGTGCCAGTATCACGGCAGGCGGAGTCTTCACCTGGACACCGACCGAAGCCCAGGGTCCTGGCACCTATACCTTTGATGTTTGCGTGGGCGACGGCACTGAAACCGACTGCCAGACGATCACCGTCACCGTGAACGAAGTCAATGTTGCCCCGGTGCTGAACCCGGTCGGTGACCAGACCGTTCATGAAGGCGATACCCTGACCTTCACTGCCACCGCCACCGATGCGGATGTGCCCGCCAATACGCTCACCTTCAGCCTGGCTGGAACTTTGCCTGCTGGCGCCAGCATCACGGCAGGCGGCGTCTTCACCTGGACGCCCACCGCGGAACAGGCTCCCGGCTGGTACACATTTGACGTATGCGTCTCCGACGGCGCACTCAATGATTGTGAAACCATCGACGTGACCGTCACGAGCGATGAGCCGCCGGTCGTTTATGTGGATGATGGCTGGGCAGGCACGCTCCCCGGTGTGGATCCTGATGGAACAGGACCGGCAACTGCCTTTGGTTATGATGCCTTTGCCCTCATCCAGGATGGTGTGAATGGCGTTGCACCGGATGGCACGGTGTATGTTGCCGCAGGCACTTATTTTGAATCAGACATCCTGATTGACCAGCCCATGGACCTGATTGGCGCGGGTGCGGGCGCCAGCATCATTGGTCCGGCTGTTGCCGATGGTCATGACTGCAGCCCGTTGGGCAGTAATGCACATTTTGGCATCATCATCGGTGCGGATGGCGTGACCATCCAGGGCTTTACCATTGACGGCAACCAGGATGGCAGCCTGCCTGGCGATTACAACTACCGGATGGGCATCACCAGCCGCTATTGGGTTGCCACTTACGACACTTCCACCGTGCTGGATACCGTGGTACAGAACATCTGGTACCGCGGTGTGGTAATCCGCGCGTATACAGGAGAAACCTCCAGCGATCACCGGTTGGATAACGTGGATGTGGCAAATATTGTCAACACCTGCACGGATGAACAGTCCTTTGCGATCCTGTACTTCAATGCTGCCGGTGAAATTGCCAACTCCACCGCCACCAATGCATATCAGGGCATTGCCACAGGGAACTATACCGGCATTCCGCTGGTCGCCAACATTCACCACAATGTGGTTACCGATATCACCAGCCAGGCATATACCCTCACGCACAACGATGCCGGAACCGTATTTGCCAATAATACTGCCACGTTCACCAATCCCGCCAACGCAGGAATTGGTCTGCTGGTGTACCAGGCAAACGGTTTTACAGTGACCAATAACACCTTTACGGGTGCCCACACAGGCGTATATGTGGGACGCCAGGTCGGCGATCCCAGCCTGTTTGTGATTGGTGCAGGCAACACCCTCACCGGACCTGGTATCACGGTGGCTGGTTCTGTGGGCGTGCTGGCAGACGGCACCGGTTGGGCGGATGAAAACTCCAACTTCACCCTGGAAAAATCACTCATCACCGGTTATGAAACCGGCGTCCGCCTGGACCGGCTGGATACCACCGGTACAACCACCGCGGTTGTGCGCTCCAACAATCTCCTGGATAACGGGACCGGCATTTACCTTGGCACCCGCAGCACCCTGACTGCTCACCACAACCGGATATTCAATAATACAGTCGGTTACAACAATGCCTCCGGCGGAGCCGCAGTTGCCGAAAACAACTGGTGGGGCTGCAATGTGGGACCCAATGATACCTATGGAGATTGCGATACAACAGTCAATGTAGATTACACTCCCTGGCTCGTCTTACAGGGTACTGCACCAACATCGGAAACTGAATTTGGTGCTCCGCCTGTAACCTTCACAGCACGGTTAATGCGAAACTCAGCGGGTGAAGATGCTTCTTCGCCCACGCTGGGATACGTACCGGATGGTATCGTGGTTTCCTTCCAGACCATGGATGGAATTTTCACACCACCCACCAGCCCGTTGGTGAATGGAGTAACCACTTCCCAATATACAGCCAACAATGCCCGGGCATCGCTACTCTGTGCCGTCTTAGACAATGAATGGTATGGAGGGGGTGGCTGCTGGACAATTCTCATCAATGATGCCCCAATACCCGGTACCAATACATTTACAACTGGTGAGGATACGCCTCTGAATGGCACCCTCGCCGCAACTGATGATGAAGGGTATGCCCTGACCTATGTTGTGGCTACTCCCCCCGCACACGGAACAGTAACCATCAACCTGGACGGGACATTTACCTATACACCTGCAACAGATTGGTTCGGAACAGATACCTTCACCTTCACCGTTTCGGACGACATTGGTGGAGTAACTGGCACGGCAACCATCACCGTCACTCCGGTCAATGATGCCCCGGTTGCCGTTGATGATACTGCCACCACGGCTGAGGACACTCCCGTTGACATCCTGGTCAGCACTCTGCTTGCCAATGACACCGATATCGATGGCGATACCCTCTCCCTGACAGCGGTCTCCAATCCCTCCAACGGCACAGTTGCCCTGGCTGTCGGTGTGGTCACCTTCACCCCCGCCGACAACTTCCACGGCGAAGCCGGGTTTGACTACACTGTCTCCGATGGCACCCTCACCGATACCGGGCATGTCACCATCACCGTCACTCCGGTCAATGATGCCCCGGTTGCGGATGACCAGTCCCTCTCCACTCCTGAAGAGACGGCTCTCCCCGTCACCCTCACTGCCAC
>MTKZ01028379.1_pt2 | contig 17041 bp, 15 predicted proteins | sample 1042781 | NCBI WGS metagenome assembly MTKZ01 (sample SAMN06212207, study PRJNA360539) | anaerobic digester metagenome | biome: Wastewater treatment plant; material: sludge; isolation source: anaerobic digester fed with sludge from wastewater treatment plant | place: Denmark: WWTP Viborg ... | reverse complement strand
AACCCGGCATGATCTCCTTCGGCGGGGGCAGCCCGGCCCCGGAATCCTTCCCGGTCGCCGAGATCCGGCGTTCCGCGGAGGAGATCCTTATGAAAAAGCCGGCGGCCATGCTGCAGTACGGCATTTCAGAGGGCTATCCGCCTCTGCGTGAGAGCCTGAAAGCCCACCTTTCAAAAACCGAAGGGATCAGCTTCGAGGACAATGAAGTGCTCATCCTCTCCGGCGGCCAGCAGTGCGCGGACCTCACCGCCAAGCTGTTTGTCAACCTGGGCGGCACCGTCATCGTAGAAGACCCCTCCTTCGTCGGCTGCATGAACGCGTTCCGCTCCTACGGCGGGAAACTGCTGGGCGTGAAGATGCAGGAGGACGGCGTGGACCTTGAGAAACTGGAAGTGGCCTTCGCCAGGCCTCAGGTCAGCTTCTTCTACCTGATCCCAACCTTCCAGAACCCCAGCGGATATACGACTTCCCTGGAAAAGCGCAGGGCCATCTACCGCCTGGCCATAAAGTACGATGTGCTCATCTTTGAGGATAACCCCTACGGGGAACTTCGTTTTGAAGGCGAGCACGTCCCGACCATCAAGTCCATGGATGAGGACGGGCGGGTCATCTACGCGGGGAGTTTCTCCAAGACCATGGCACCCGGCCTGCGCGTCGGCTTCCTGGTGTTCCACAAGGATCTGTTCAACAAGTTCAAGATCGCCAAGCAGGGCACGGACGTGCACTCCAGCACGCTCTACCAGCACGTCTGCCATGAGTTCCTGACAAGCCCGGCATACGAAAAGCACATCGCCGCCAGCTGCGCGCTGTACAGGGAGAAGAGCAGGCTGATGTATGATGAAATGAAGAAATGCTTCCACCCCGCGGTCCGTTTCTCCCGCCCGCAGGGCGGCCTGTTCCAGATGGTCTGGTTCCCCGAGGGGACGGACGCCATGCCCTTCGTGCAGGAAGCGCTCAAGCGAAAGGTGATCACCGTGCCCGGGTCCGCTTTCACGACCGATCCCGACCAGCCCAGCNNACAGATCGTGGCCGGCGTCAGGATCCTCGGCGACCTGACTCATGAAATGCTGAAAGGCTGAATCCGTCACCCGATAGCCGATCCCTAAAAAACGGGGCAGGAACGCCATAGAAGATCAAGCCGCGGCTTCCGACTCAGGTCAATGGGATGAACCCGAAAGAAGAGAAACATGATCGAGCTTCCGGAGTGCGGGGTCCTTTCCCGCCAGATCAATGAAAACATCCGCGGACTGAAGATCATCGATGCCGCCGCAGGCACGGCGCCGCATGGCTTCGCCTTTTATACCGGGGAACCGGCCCGGTATGCCGCCGCATTGGTCGACAGGACAGTCCTGGAAGCCAGGGCGTTTGGCGGCATCCTCGAAGTCCATATGGACGGCCTGCTCCTTCTGTTCAACGACGGCGCGAACCTGCGATATCACGCTCCCGGCAGCCCGGTGCCCGAAAAGCACCAGCTTTACCTCCGCTTTGACAACGGCTCCGCCCTGACCTGCACGGTGCAGATGTACGCGGGCATCCACCTGTGCAGTGAAGATCGATACCACAGCGTTTATCACCAGGCGGCACGGGAAAAGCCCTCCCCGCTGGGCGGGGACTTCACCAAAGACTGTTTCATGGCCATGGCTTCACAGTCCGGAAAGCTCAGCGCAAAGGCCTTCCTGGCGACGGAGCAGCGCATTCCCGGCCTGGGCAACGGGGTGCTTCAGGACATCCTTTTTCTTGCGCGCATCCACCCCAAGAACAGGGTTTCCGCGCTCAGCCCGGAAGCTTTGGGCGGGCTGTACCTGCGGGTCACGGAGACCCTGCGCGAAATGGCCAGGCTGGGCGGCCGCGACACGGAAAAGGACCTCTTCGGTCGGCCGGGAGGCTATGCCACCCTTATGAGCAGGAACGCCCTTGGGAAGCCCTGCCCCGTCTGCGGCGGCAGGGTGCAGCGGATGAGCTATATGGGCGGGAACGTGTACGTCTGCCCGGAATGCCAACCAATCATAAAGACCTGAAAGACAATTCGGACCCATCAATGGAAACGGAGCCGGTAAGTCTCCGTTTTCCGCTGCAGGATCAGAGAAATGTCAGAATCCGCTGAGCAGGAAGATCAGAAGTTCGTCCGCGGATTCGTCTTCCCGTGACTGGGAAGCCGCGACCAGCGCGCCGCCCTCATAGGGGATCATGGAGGAAAGCCAGGGGTAGTCCGTTCCAAGAAGCTTGTCGCAGTCGGCCGCGCCGATGAATTCGCCCTGGCGGGAGTACAGCTTGAATGAGCGGTAGTTCCCGTCCTGCACCAGGATGCCCACCGGCGTCTCCAGGATCCCGGTGACGGACCCGAAGGCGTCATCGGCCGTCCAGTCCTCCGCGCCGAAGGTCATCAGCTCATTCCCCTGAAGGTCAAGCACGGCGACCCGCTGCGCATCCCCCTTTGTGGCGTCCATTCCCGCGACGTAGATGTTCGTGTCAGAGATGGAGATGCAGCTGATGGAGCTGAAGCGTCCCTTCCGGTTCGCCGCGTCGGAGAGATTTGAGAACACCCAGGGCTCTGAGGTAAGGCTGTCCCCCTCCGCGCGGACCAGCATCGGGTCCGCATTGGCCCAGAAGGTCAGGCCCCACTCGCCGCCCGGATGCATGACAAGGTCTCCGGAGAGGCTGGTGTCCGCGATCACCGCCCCGTCCCTGACGGACAGGACCTTGAAAATGCCCTGGGACAGATACAGGATGCCGTCCCGGCCGACAGCCAGGTATTCAAAGTCGTCATCAAGCGCCATCCTGCCGTTGTTGAAGGACGCGTCGGGAACCAGCGCGTCCCCCTCCATCGTGTAGGCGTACAGGGCCTTGCCTGTCAGCACGTACAGCCTGCCGCCGTAAAAAGCGATGCGGTTGTCGAAAATGCTGTCCAGGAAAATGGACTTGTCAGGCTTGAGCCACTTGGCGCTGATCGTCTTGTCCCCGATGCTCACCGCGCCCGGTACCGGCTGATACGGCGCGCCGTCTTCCGGCATCGGCGGGTCAACATTGGGCGGATCCAGCACGGGCAGTTTGAAGGAGATGGAGTCCAGCACCTCCTGGAGCATGCCGCCGATGACCTGCGGCTCCTCAACGGTGACGGTCAGGGTGACCCGTGATTCGGGCACGCGCGCCGCATACTCGATGTATTTCCAGCCCCATCTCTCATACTCCGCGCTGAGGAAGCTGACACCGCCGATGAGCGTCTCCCCAGGCGCGTCCTTTCCCGCCTGTACCGCGTAATCCGTCAGCAGCTTGACCTTGTCCCGGTAGCCGCGCACCCCTTCGCTGCTGGCTGTCAACGAGAGGCTGGCCTTCACCATCCCTGAGGCGTCCTTGATTTCATAGCGAACCGAGGAGTACCCCTCCCTGTCGCTGCGCCAGTTCCTGTTTTCGCTCCACCCGTCGCCGGTGAAAAGCGCAGTGAACAGGTTTGTCACGCACTCTGCCTCGCCCTGAACATCCTGAGCGGGTTCCGGAGTCGGCTCAGGGGTCGGTTCCGGGGTCGGTTCAGGGGTCGGTGCCGGGGTTGGTTCAGGGGTCGGTTCGGAGGTCGGCGCCGGGGTCGCGGCCGGATCCGCATCTGCCGTCCTGCGGAAGACGATCGTCAGGTCGCTGGTGCCGTAGGACGCCCTCAGTTCGTCCTTTTCCGCGTCATACACCGGGTCGGAGAGGACGTAACTTCCCGAGATGCTGAGGCTGCCGCCGCTTTGTGACCAGGTGAGCTTCTCAACATAGTCTTTGGTGATGAAGGCTTCCCCCGTTCCGTCCCCGCGAAGGGTGAGGCGGCAGCCGTCGGGGAATATCATCTTGATGTCAAGGGAAATGCCCGTCATCTCATATCGGAGGGCTTCCCAGACGCCGGCGAACCCTTTGTCAGACTGCGGCACCTGCGTCGGGGGAGGCCCGCTATCCGCGCCCGCGCGTCTGAAGTAGATGACTGTACCGCCATCGCTGCCCACAAGCTGCCCGTCCTCCAGCAGCAGATCAACAGTTTCACCTTCGATGGTGGCAGCGATGCCCCCGCTGATCTCCTTCCACTCGCCTTTCGTGTCAAACCCCATGGAGGTCATCACCAGCGTGCCGTCCTGATTGATCTGGAATGACCTCAAACTGGAGACGCTGACGCCGTTGACTTGCTCCTTGAGCACGCCATCCCCCTCGTCAACTGCCGACACGACCCATTTCCCGGTGTACCTGTTGCCCTTGATCAGGGAAAACAGCCCGCCGGCGCTTTGGGACGCGGTCTTCTCAAGGTACATCGTCACCCCGTTGTCCGCATTGACCAGCTGCCCCTCCGTGAAACGAAAGACGACTTTCTGGCCTTCGATGTCAAGGGTGATCCCGCCGTCTGACTCAGTCCAGCTGCCGGGAATCTCACCGCCCTGGGAGGTCAGCACCAGGCTGCCGCCCTCATCGAGCTTAAGCTTCATCAGCTCCCCCACAGGCGCGCCCTGATACTCCGCCGTTTTCACGCCGTCGCCAAGATCGATAGCCACACAGACCCATTCCCCTGTGAAAGCGGCCTTTTCGGCCGCGGCAATCCCCGGGCCGAAACAAAACGCGGCCAGAAGCAGCAGACAGAGTCCGATCAATGCCTTTCTCATATTCTCTCTCCCTTTATGGTCTTTATGGAAATTGAATGTTGCCGACGCAGGGATCATATCCGCTTCAGTGATCACAGAGGATTGTGACGGTCATTCGACTGAAGGATGTCGGTCAGTTCAGGGGCTATGCTGCTGCGTGGGTGGTGGAAAGGTCCCTTTGGTTCCGTACGGCATGTCCGGCGACGGTTGAAAGAAATCATCACACAGACAGTGAATGAAACGCCAGGAAAATCAAGCCGATCATAGCACCGGCCTCCGCTTGTGTCAATGCGGCCCCGGCCGCGGAGGGGGCGGGTTGAAATCTCATGTGATATTTGGTATCATTGAATAAGGCAAAATACATGACAGGAGGCTGCGTTCCTCCCTGAAGAAAGGCGGTCAGCATGAAAAAGTCACCGATGGACGCTGCCATCCAGGAAGCTGAGTACGGCATGGAAAACGGCCACGGCGGCCCCTTCGGCGCGGTCGTGGTGCGTGACGGAAAGATCATCGGGCGGGGACACAACCGGGTGCTGCTTTACCGGGATCCTACCTGCCACGGCGAGATCGAGGCGATCCGTGACGCCTGCCGCAAAACGGGCACTCACAGCCTTGAGGGGACGGACATCTATACGACCTCCGAGCCCTGCCCGATGTGCCTGGGCGCGATCCTGTGGGCAGGCATCAGGAACATCTATATCGGGTGCAACCGGGAAGACGCGGAAGACATCGGGTTTCGGGACAGGGTCTTCTATGACACGATGAATCAGATGGCCTACAGGCTGATCCCCCTGCAGCGGGAAGACTGCCTTGCCCTGTTCGCGCGCTACAAGGCGCTCCCCGGCAGGGAGACCTATTAGCACATATCATTTGCTCAGGATAGGGCCCAGCCTGCTGTGATCCCTGCCTGGAGCCGCCCCTTCAGCATAGTTCCCGGCCGTAGACCATAAGCTCGGTCAGGGAAGGGTAAATGGAGGGTTCGTCTGACTTGACCAGCCCTTCCAGCCTCAGCCAGGTGATGCGGTGTAATCCAAGGCTGAAATGCTGCGGTTCACCGGTCCTCTGCAGGGTGAAGGGGATGACAGCCCCGTCCGAGAGAACGGCCCGGCCGCTGACCCAATAGGCGTCGTGCGGAAAATCCGCGCGCAGCACCAGCGCCATTTCATCCGCCAGCACCTCCCGGCCAAACGCCACCATCAGCCAGGCATCCGCGCGGCCGCCGATCCCCCAGGACTGGAAAGGCCAGCCGCCGTGGGAGAAATTGACAGTATATCCGTCAATGACGTTGCGCGCCGCGAATACCGATTCATTCCGCGTCTCCACGTTCGCGCTGGCGTGCGGATAAACCCCGGTTTCACCGCGCTGGTCCGCCGGATTATGCGCCAGGTTGCGCCGGGCTGTGATCTCCTCCCTTTCAGGAAGCCAGGCCCTGACAAGATGCTCTGCCCCGGAGAAAGCCTGCGGCGGATAGGCACGGCGCTCATCCCCCCAGGGAACGGAATAGGTCAGGCTGCCTTCCGGCAAATACACCAGCGCCGGCGCGACCGCCTGGTCCACCTGCACCCACAGATGCCCCTCCGGCGCGGAAACATACAGGCGGGCCCCTTGCGGGTAGGCCTCGGGATAATACAGCTGCGCCTTGTTCTGATGGGAGGTTTCCTTCAGGATGTTTTCCCCTGCCAGCAACCGGATCATGATCATCTGTCCGTCCCCCCTAAAACATCCCGGCATGCCCGCCACACTGTTCATTCCGCCCGTGAAACGGACAGGTCTGCGATGATTTGGTTTCAGCGCTGCACCCGGCCCGATCCGCTGCCCTTCATCAGCGCCTCTGCCTCCGAGACGCTCACGCGGTTGTAGTCCCCCGGGATGGTGTGCTTCAGGCAGCTGGCGGCAACGGCGAACTCCAGCGCCTCCTTCCTGGTCCCGTAGCGGTTCAGGCCGCAGATCAGCCCGCCGCTGAAGCTGTCCCCGCCCCCCACGCGGTCCACGATGTCCGTGACGGGATAGGCCCGGCTGAGGATGAACTCCTTCCCGTCGTACAGGCAGGCCTGCCAGACGTTATGGTCCGCCGAGAGGGACTGGCGCAGGGTGATCGCGATCACCTTCAGGTTCCCATACCTTTCCATGGCCTGCCGGGCAATGGACAGGTAGGCGTCCGGGTCGATCTCGCCGCTGTCCACCTCGTGGCTGCCCGCGGAGATGCCAAGGCACTTCTGGAAGTCCTCCTCATTGGCGATGACCGTGTCCACGTTCGACACCAGCTCGCTCATGACCTCCGGCGCGCTCTTTCCGTATTTCCACAGGTTCTTTCGGTAGTTCAGGTCACAGCTGACCCGCAGCCCCGCCTCCCCGGCGGCCTTGACCGCCTCCAGGGACAGCTCCGCTGCGCCCGCGCTGACGGCGGGGGTGATGCCCGTGATATGGAACCAGCCCGCGTCCCTGAGCACCTCAGCCCAGGGGATGATCCCCGGTCGCGCCTCGGCCAGCGCGCTGTGCGCCCGGTCGTAGAGCACCTTGCTGGGCCGCTGGTTGCTGCCGGTCTCCAGGAAGTAGATCCCCATGCGGTCCCCGGCGCGCACGATGCCGCTGACGTCCACGCCGAATCCGCGCAGTTCCCTGACGCAGGCGTCGGCGATCGCGTTGTCCGGCAGCACCGTGACAAAGGACGACGGGACCCCGAAGCCCGCGAGGGAGACCGCCACGTTCGCTTCTCCCCCGCCGAAGGTGGCCTCCAGGGACGGGCTCTGCAGCAGCCGTTCATGCCCGGGGGACTTGAGCCGCAGCATGATCTCCCCGAAGGTGACAACTCTCTTCATGACAGCCTCCTATTTCTGGATCAGGTGGAGCGCGAACCCGGCGATCTCCTCATTCAGGTAAATGAGCCTGAGCCTTCCGTCTCCCATGCGCTGGGCGCTCTCCTGGATAAAGCTGAACCCGCGCCGCTGAAGGTGCCATTTTGCCCGTTCGACGCTGTTGCAGGACAGAGCGATGTGCCCGTTGCGGCCGCGGCCCTGCCCGTTCATGACTTCAAAGGCGTCGCCCGCAAAGCTGTTCCCCCCGGCCATATGGTTCACGGGCCAGCCGGTCAGGAGGCTCAGCCTCTGTGCCGCTTCGTTCATTTCATTTTCGCCCGCGGTGTTCATGCCGAGGTGGCGCAGTTCAAACCCCAGCAGCAGCCGCACCGCCTCCCGGGTCAGCCGCTCGACCCGCTCCCAGTCCTTCGCCGCGATCGCGTCCTCCGGCACCATCCAGCTGCCGCCGCAGGCCAGCACCTGGGGAACGGCAAGGTATTCCGCGAGGTTCTTTTCATTGATGCCGCCGGTGGGCACGAAGCCGACTTCGCGGTAGGGACCCAGCAGGGCCTTGATCATCTTCGCCCCGCCCAGCGCCTCGGCGGGAAAGAACTTGACCGCCTTTACCCCCATGCGGAGCGCCGTTTCGATGTCCGTAGGCCCCGCGCAGCCCGGCAGGATGGGGTAGCCCTTCTCCAGCGCATGGCGAAGCACCTCGGGGTTCATGCCGGGGGTCACCAGGTAACCGGCACCGGCCTTCATGGCGGCATCCGCCTGGCCGACGCTCAGCACCGTGCCCGCACCCAGCAGCACGTCAGGCAGCGCCTCATGCACCAGCCGGATGGCTTCTTCCGCCGCCGCGGTGCGGAAGGTGATCTCCGCCACGGGCAGTCCGCCGCGCTTCAGCGCCGCGCAAAGCGGCACCGCGTCCTGCGCGTCCTCCACCTTGATCACCGGGACCAGCCCGGCCAGGGACAGTTTGTCAATCATGAGGTACCCCTTTCCTTTTCCGGCATGAAAAACAGCGCCATGATCACTCCTGACGCACAGTATACAGGGATCTGCCCCCTATAAAAAGTCCTCCCGGCAGGGGTTGAATACGTCGATCAGGGCCGCATCCTCCAGCGCCTCCGCGCCATGCAGGAGATCCGGCCGGATCAGGATGGAGTCCCCCCGGGAGACGCGCCGGGTCTCTCCGTCCAGGGTGAACAGCAGGCTGCCCTCGAGTACATAGGTGACCTGCCGGTGCGGGTGCGCGTGCAGGCTGCCTTTGGCGCCTTTGACGAACCGGATCTCGCACATCATCAGCTCCCCGTCCCAAGCCAGGACCTTCCGGGTCACGCCGGGCTCGCAGGCTTTGGCTTCCCTGTCATTGCCGTGAATGATCATACAGCCTCACAGCAGGCCCGGCAGCCAGAGGGAGATGGCCGGGACGAAGGTGACCAGCATCAGCGCGACGATCATGGTCAGGTACATCGGCAGCATGGCGACGGAGGTCTTCTCCAGGGAGGTTTTCCCGATCGCGCAGCCGACGTACAGCGCGCTGCCCACCGGCGGGGTGCACAGCCCGACCGCCAGGTTGAAGATCAGCATCACGCCGAAGTGCACCGGGTGCATGCCGATTTCAGGGCTGGTGACCACCGGCAGCAGGATGGGGGTCATGATCATGATCAGCGGCGCCATGTCCATGAAGCAGCCCAGGAGCAGCAGCAGCGCGTTGATGAGCAGCAGCAGCAGGTACTTGTTGTGCGTCAGGCCCAGCAGCGCGCGGGTGATCTGCTCCGGGATGCGCAGGTCCGTCATCATAAAGGCGAATGCCTTGGCCGTCGCGATCAGCGTCATCACGATCGCCAGGGTCTTCAGCGACCGGCGCAGCACGTGCCCGAAATTGCGCAGCTTCGCGGAGCGGAACACGAAATAGGTGATGATGAAGGTGTACACGCAGGCGATCGCCGAGGATTCCGTGGCGGTGAAGATGCCTGCCGCGATGCCGCCCATGATGATCACAAAAATCATCATCGGGGCGATGGCGCTTAAGAGGATTTTTGCCTTTTTGCCCTTGTAGTCCGCGCTGTTCCCGACCGGGAAATCATAGTGGCTGGACAGGAACAGGCACAGCACCATCAGGGAGATCCCCAGCAGGATGCCGGGAAGGAGACCGCCGATGAGCACCCCGCCGGCGGAAATGCCGGCAGCCAGCGCATACAGGACCATGTTGTGGCTGGGCGGGATCAGCACCCCCTGACAGGCGGTCGTGACGGTCAGGCCAACAGCAAATTCAGCGCTGTATCCCTGCTTTTTCATCATCGGGATGACGATGGAACCCAGGGAGGAGACGTCCGCCACGGCGGAGCCGGAGATGCCGCCGAAGAACATGGAATCCATGATGTTGACGTAGGCCAGACCGCCGCGGAAGCGTCCGACGGCCAGATTGGCCAGCGCGACGATCTTCTCGCTCATCCCGCCCTCGGACATGATCTCCCCCATGATGATGAAGAAGGGGATAGCCAGCAGCGCAACATTGTTGGCCCCCAATACCATGGAGTTGATCATCTGTGTCAGATTCGTGCCACCGACCAGGGCACTGCCCAGCGTGGCGACCATCAGCGCGAAGGTGATGGGAACGCGCAGCAATATCAGGAAAAAGAAACCGCCGATGAGGATGATGGTGGCAAGCGTCGCTGTGCTCATGTCGATGCGTCTCCCGCTTTCTTCTTTCGCTCGCGTTCAACCTGCCCTGTGTAATCCACCTCCGGTTCGGCATGCATCAGGTCGTCGGGCTTGATGACGCCAAAGAGGAACAGGAGGCTGTCGTAGACGATGATGAGGCCGGCAAACGGAACAGCTATATACTGGACCCAGTTGGGCAGCCCGGTCATGGGCTGAACGCCCGAAAGACTCATCATCTTCAATACCCGCAGACCCCCATAGTAGAACATGAAGGCTCCGCAGACCAGCACGACAAAGTCTCCCAGAAAGATCAGCGCTTTCTGCATCTTCCCGTTTTTCCTGAACAGATTGTATACGAAACTGACGCTGATATGGACATGGTCCCGCACCCCCATCGCGCAGGCCAGGAAAACGAAGACCGCCACCAGCAGGCGCGGGACCTCCTCCGCCCATGCGAGGCCGGTGTTGAACACATAGCGAAGCACGACCGTATAGGTCAGGATCAGCACCATGGCGACCAGCGATATATTGGCGATATACCGCAGGATCTTGTGGACGGCGCGGTCAATGTCCCTGAGGATTTTTGCCAAGAGCTTGCCTCCTCCCGGTAAAGAGCCGGGAGAAACCCTTTCGGATTTCTCCCGCTCCAGTGTTGCCGGTATCAGAAATCCTTGCCGATCTCCTTGATCTGGTTGATCAGGTCCATCCATTGCGCGCCGAATTCCTGGTACAGCGGCAGCATGCGCTCCTCAAACTCCGCCCTGGCTTCAGGGGTGAGTTCGATGACGGTGGTACCGGCCGCGCGGACGATCTCCTCGGACGAGGCTTCCTTCTTGGCCCACTCGTCGATCTCAAACTGCTGCACGGCGACCGCGCACTCGCGGATGATGGCCATGTCTTCCGGGCTCAGGTCCTTGAGGGCAGCCTTGGAGGCCAGCATGATCTCCGGCACGCGGGTGTGCTGGTCAAGGATGTAGAATTTCGCCACTTCATAGTCGCCCATGTTCTGATAGGTCGGCCAGTTGTTCTCCGCGCCGTTGATGACGCCGGTGGCGATGTTTTCACGGACGGCAGTGGGGCCGATGCCGGTGACCGGGGTCGCGCCCAGCAGTTCGACCATCCGCTTCATCATCGCATTGTCCTGCACGCGGATCTTCAGGCCGGCCATGTCGGCGACTGTGTGGACTTCCTTGGTCAGGTAGAAGCTGCGGCTGCCCGCGTCGTAGTAGCACAGGCCCATCAGGCCGGCAGTCTCATGCTCCTCGATTCCCTTGAGGAAGGATTGCCCGATCTCGCCGTTGAGCACCGCCCACATGTGAGCGCCGCTTTTGTACAGGTAGGGCATCTGGATCGCGTTGATGGCGGGCACGAAGTTGGACACGGGGGACGCCGAAACGCGGGAGAAGGCCAGGTCGCCCAGCTGCAGCGCCTCAATGGATGCGGGTTCAGTCTCGTACAGCGTCCCGCCGAGATAGACTTCCACCTTGATGCGGCCTTCCGTCTTCTCCTCCACCAGGCGGGCGAACTCGACGTCGGCAAGGGCGGTGGGATAGCCTTCCTTGTGGACCTCAGCGAGTTTCAGCACCGTCTGCGCAGACGCGGCGGACGCCAGGCCCAGGATCAGCGCGACAGCAAGAACCAGTGTCAGGATCCTTTTCATAGAAAACTCCTCCTCAGATCTATTGAGCGGCGGTCCTGCCGCCCTGTTGTTGACCCCATTAAACAACGCGCATGTATTTACTGTCAAGCCTTTTGCCCATTCCGACAATAAAAGGAACGGGTAAAAACAAGGGAAGTGCGTGCTCATTCCCGTACCGTATCAAAAAGAGAGTCCCGTCTCAGGGCTGCTTGCCGATATAGGCCAGGATGCCGCCGTCCACATACAGGACGTGACCGTTGACAAAGTCGCTGGCGGCGCTGGCCAGGAACACGGCGGGGCCGACCAGGTCGTCCGTCGTTCCCCACCGCGCGGCGGGCGTGCGGCCGCGGATGAACCGGTCAAAGGGGTGCATCCCCCCATCCTCCCCCTTTTCCCGCAGAGGCGGGGTCTGCGGCGTGGCGATATAGCCCGGGCCGATCCCGTTGCACTGGATGTTGCGGCTGCCGTACTCGCTTGCGATGTTGCGGGTGAGCATTTTCAGGCCGCCCTTCGCGGCCGCGTAGGCGCTGACTGTCTCGCGCCCCAGCTCGCTCATCATGGAGCAGATGTTGATGATCTTCCCGCCGCCGCGCCTGATCATGGACGGGAGGACCGCCTTGGCGCAGATGAAAGGCGCGGTCAGGTCGATGTCGATCACCTTGCGCCACTCCTCCGCCGGCATCTCCGCCATCGGGATGCGCCTTATGATGCCGGCGTTGTTGACCAGGATATCAACAGGGCCCGCGTCCTGTTCTATTTGCTTCACCAATGCCTGCACGGAAGGCTCGTCTGTCACATCGCAGACATAGCCCTTTGCGGGAATACCCTTTTCCTGATAGGACGAGAGGCCTTTGTCCACGATGTCCCCGCTGATGTCATTGAACACGATCCGGGCGCCCGCCTCCGCCAGCCCGCAGCCGATGGCAAAGCCGATGCCGTAGCTGCCGCCGGTGATCCAGGCGGTCCTGCCCCTTAAGGAAAACAGGTCCATATCCATTCCTCCCATGGTATCAGTAGAGATCCGACATGGCCACGCCGTCCATGTCGCCGAAGTCCTGATTCTCGCCCACCATGCCCCAGATGAAGGTGTAGCAGCGCGTACCGCTTGCGGCGTGGCTGCTGAAGGAGGGGGAGATCACGGCCTGCTCATTGCGCACGACCAGGTGGCGGGTCTCCTCAGGCTTGCCCATATAGTGCATGACCAGCGCATCGGCGGGAAGGTTGAAATACAGGTAGACCTCCATCCTGCGCGCGTGGGTATGGCAGGGCATGGTATTCCAGACGCTGCCGGGCTTCAGCTGGGTCATGCCCATCACCAGCTGGCAGCTTTCCACCTGGCCGGGCAGGATGTACTTGGTGATGACCCGGTGATTGCTCTCCTCCAGCGTCCCCAGCTCCACACTCTGGCAATCCTCCGGCCTGATTTTTACCGTTTTGCATTCCCTGTGGGCCGGTGCGCAGTTGAAATAGAACTTCGCCGGGTTTTTGGGATCATCGCTGGAAAGGGCGATGTCCCGGCTGCCGCGTGAAATATACATCCCGTCCCGGGTACGCAGAGCGTACTCCTTCCCGTCCACCGCGATCTTCCCCGCGCCGCCGATGTTGATCAGACCCAGCTCGCGGCGCTGCAGGAAGTACTCGGCGCGCAGCTCATCCCCCGCGTCGAGCCTGATCGGCTCGGAAACCGGCATCGCACCACCGGCAATGATGCGGTCGATGTGGCTGTAAACGCTCCTGACCTCCCCGGGCACAAATAGCTCTTCGATCAGAAAAGCCTTCCGCAGCCCCTTCGTATCCATTGACCTGACCTCTTCAGGCGATGAAGCGTATCTGACTTCCATGTTATCCTCCCCATCGTGCAGTTATTTCCGGCGGTTATGCAAACAAATCAAAGAACGCATCCTGATATAGAGAGAGGATGGTCTGCGCACTGCCGTTTCGGTGCCGCCGCCCAGCATACAATGTTGCCAGGCTCAGTACAAAACCTTCTGACAGTATACATTGCCGACCGTCTTTTTTCAAATCCGCACGTTTCCAAAAACCGCCGCCTGTCCTGTTGCTCAGACAGCGGTCCGTTTGCCCGCCCCGGCAGATATCTGCTATACTCAGACACGGAAAACCGGGCAGCGCTGCCCGGATGCCTGCGAAGGGAAGGGACATGCTGGTCTATTACTGCGCCAAGTGCATGCGCCAGAACGCACGGCCGCAATGCGAGGGATGCGGGCGGAGCCTGGGCAATCCTTCCGTGCGCTACGTATGGGAGGACAGCCGCATGGCCGTCAGCGACGTCTCCCGTCCGGGGCTGCTGCTGCGGATCGCGGCAGCAGCCTCTGTCCTCACGGTCCTCGTGATGCTGGTGATCGATTACGTCCTCAGCGGCTCCGCGGCGTTCACCTATTTTTTCAAGTCCACCGGCATCCTGCCGGCGGCCCTGGCGCTGGGCCTTTCCTTCATCGCGCTGGGCCTTCTGGTGCTGTTTCTGCAGGGCCGGGAAACGGTGCAGTACATGCTGGACCCAAAGGGCGTGCTGAAACGTACCTGGATCAGGCCGACCAGGGCGGCCTGCTGGTCGCGCATGATCCGCTATGACAGGAAGGCTTTCCAGAAAAACAATGAAGGCAAGCCTTTCCTCCTGGCGCATGAGGAATACCTGCTCTGGCAGGACGCCGCGCGGTACAGGCTCTCCCCCCGCGCCGGCCGCATCACGCTGTACCGGCCGTACGCCTTCACGTTCATGTCGCTGTACCTGCCCCGGCGCGAATACGACGGCGCGGCGGAGATGGTGGCGGCGAAGCTGAAGAACAAGCGATAGGCCATAAATATGAAATCCCTTCAGGTCCGCTGGATCCGGAAGGGATTTCTCATGGTCTGCTATTAGGGCGTCACCGTCACCCGGGTCACGTCATTGGTCAGGATGATAAAAGTTTTTCCGCGCAGGAGGCTGAGTTCCTTGCCGTTCTCATCCACGAACACCGTGCGGTCATCAAGGCTTTCGCGCTGCCAGCCGCCTTTGATGTAGCTGCCGCCGATGAAGATGTCCGCCGCCCCGGTCCCGACAAGGTGATCCAGCTGGATATAGGGGTTTGAGTAACTGAACTTCACGCGCTGGACGATGTCGTTGGCAAAGGGGACGGGCGCGTCAGGCGTGTCCCTGTCCACGTAAGGCCCGGCGGCGTTCTCCCGGTGCCAGGCATTTGACGAAGCGTCATAGGTAAAGGCAGAGAAACTGGCCGGATTGCCGTCACCCGCGTCCGCTGTCTCGCCGTAATGCCGGATCTCGATCCGTGAAACCGGGGGATAGCCTTCGGGCAGGACATCGGTGAACAGGAAGGGCTTCGGGGTGAACACGGCGCCGTTTCGCAGCGCCAGCTCACGGATACGCGCGATGTCGGCAGACAGGTTGTGAGGGCTTGCGTATCCGCTGATGCGGCGGGAGTAATCGTTGCTCCCCAACAGGTCAAAGGACAGGGTGTTGCGCCGCATCCCGGCTTCGCGAAGTTTCAGCGGTACGCTCGCCTTATCGCTCACGCTGTCGCCCGGGGAACCTGCGTAGGCAAAGGCCGCACCCCAGCCTCGGGCGACGTCCACGAAAGGCGTGCGCGAGGAACGGCTGCCGCCGGCGTCAGAAGGAGCCTTGTCCGAGAACAGCGCCAGCAGCTTGGTGGCGCCCGCCCCGGCGTTGGGGACCTGATAAAGGATGTCGGCGTCCCCGACCCCCCAGTGAGGATGAGCATCCTGCGCGTTGTCAAGGACCAATAACACCGGGGCATAGACCCCTTCCCAGGGAAGTCCCGTGGCGGGGCTTTCACCGGGGACCACCGGGTTTCCCGGGTACTCCGCCTGGAAAGGGATCCCCTTGCGCTGCAGTTCGCCCTGTATGTCTTTTGGTTCCCCGAGCGCTGCAAGAGGTGCCGCCAGGAACAAAGCCAGTACCAGAGAAAGTATCCTCATCGTCTTCCTTTTCATCATCAGACCGCCTTTTCTCAGTTTGAACGCCTGCCGGATGCCGGTCAGGGGTCATTAACAAATTCTTTCCGGAAAACCACCTGGTCAAACAGCTGCCGGCCGTTTTCATAGATCGGGCGGTCATAATGGTCAAGCATGTAGTTCTTTACCCGGTACGCTTCATGAAACCCGCAGGACAGATAGAAAGGGATCGTCATCGGGCTGTCCCCCGTGCCGGCCGTCATCCTCCGGCAGCGGCCGCGGTAAAAATCAAACAGGAAAGCGACCATCGCGCTGCCGTATCCCCGGCGCTGATGATCCGGCGCCACCGCGAGGTTCCTGATCTCATATTCGCCCTCTCCCTCCATTGTGACGACGCAGACCGCGCGCGCGTCCGGATCATAAAGCGCGAACATGTCGCCCCTTGTAAGGTAGCGGTCGATCATGCGCTCCTCTTCGTCCGCCAGCAGGAGCAGGTCCAGGTAATCTTTCCTGTTTTCGCTGACTAGCCGGATTTCCGCCTTCATCGCCTCCTGACAGTTTCTCCGTCAAGAGTGTATCACGGCCTCCCCGAAGCATCAAGTTCGGGGGGCGCGCGCATCCTCCGCCATGCGGCCGGCGCCTTGCGCCGTTCCCTTGAAACCGCCGGTTTTCTTGACAAATCAAAGCCCTGTGCATATCATGAATACGTTTATGTGAAGGAGGATTCGCTGTGCCGCTGACGATGGACAAGCTGGTCGCGCTGTGCAAGGTGCGCGGTTTTATTTTTTCCGGTTCCGAGATCTACGGCGGTCTTGCCAACACCTGGGATTACGGCCCGTTGGGCGTGGAGTTCAAGAACAACGTCAAGCGCGCCTGGTGGAAGAAGTTCGTCCAGGAATCCGAACACAACATCGGCCTTGACACCGCGATCCTGATGAACCGTTCCGTCTGGGTGGCTTCCGGCCACGTGGGCAGTTTCAACGACCCGCTGATGGACTGCAAGGCCTGCAAGGCGCGCTTCCGCGCCGACCAGCTCATCGAGGACGACGCGAAAGCAAAAGGCGAGGACCTGAAGGCGGACGGCTGGAGCAACCAGCAGCTGGAAGACGGCATCAGGGAAAAGGGCATCACCTGCCCCATCTGCGGAAAGGCGGATTTCACCCCCATCCGCAAGTTCAACATGATGTTCAGGACCCATCAGGGAGTCACCGAGGACAGCGCGGCGGAGATCTATCTGCGTCCGGAGACCGCACAGGGCATTTTCGTCAACTTCAGGAACATCGTCCGCGCGACCCGGCGAAAGCTGCCCCTGGGCGTGGCCCAGATCGGCAAGTCCTTCCGCAATGAGATCACCCCCGGCAACTTCACCTTCAGGACCCGCGAGTTTGAGCAGATGGAACTGGAGTTCT
>MTKZ01010190.1_pt1 | contig 17050 bp, 18 predicted proteins | sample 1042781 | NCBI WGS metagenome assembly MTKZ01 (sample SAMN06212207, study PRJNA360539) | anaerobic digester metagenome | biome: Wastewater treatment plant; material: sludge; isolation source: anaerobic digester fed with sludge from wastewater treatment plant | place: Denmark: WWTP Viborg ... | reverse complement strand
CCAGCAACGCCAAACCGAAATCAAACTTATTGAAGAAGCGATCGCCACAGGTAAGACCGATGTAAAGAACAATTCAGAAGCTGTTTACTATACTATCATGAAAGAAGGCACAGGAAAACAAGTTTCAGTTAACGATACTGTTGTTGCTTACTATAAAGGTTATTTATTTAATGACGGTTTAGTATTTGACCAGACGAAAGACAAGCCTGCCACATTCTCGTTAAAAAGATTAATAAGAGGCTGGCAAATTGGTCTGCCCCTTTGTAATGTTGGAGGTAAAATAAAATTGGTTATCCCCTCCGACCTGGCATATTCTATCCGGACAAGGGCAGCTAAAATTCCGCCAAACAGTATATTAGTTTTTGAAATTGAAGTGGTGGAAGTGAAATCGCCGCAATAAAGAACTACCAGTTTTTTATTTCGAGCTGAAAACTTTTGCTGACCTTTATTGTTCCTATTTTCAAACAATAAAATTATATATCATGAAACTGCTCCAAACGTTACCGTTTGTAATACTTGCTTCCACTGCCCTGCTTACTTCCTGTAAGAACGACGATAAAAAAAATGAAATGAAAGAGCCAAAACTTAAAGAAGAGATGATTAGCTATAAGCTAGATAGCTCTACCAGGAACAACTTTGTTGTTTACGATGAGAATATTGAAGGTAAACGTCCCGTAGTGTTAGTTATTCATGAATGGTGGGGGCTTAATGATTATGCAAAAATGAGAGCAAGGGAACTAGCGAAACTTGGATATATCGCCATGGCAGTTGATATGTATGGTGATGGTAAAATGGGTGATGATCCCCGGGCTGCCCAGAACCTGGCAGGTCCTTTTTATGTGAATCCTGCATCAGCTAAACCAATATTTGATGCCGCATTAAATAAGTTAAAAGAATTTAGCCAGGCAGATGCTTCGAAAGTAGCGGCCATCGGTTATTGCTTTGGCGGTGCCCAGGTATTGAATCTTGCCAATATGGGTGAAGACCTGAAGGGTGTTGTTAGTTTTCATGGCAACCTGAATGTAGTACCAGCCAATAAAGATTTGTTGAAAGCCCAGGTATTGGTTTGTCACGGTGCTGCCGACGAGTTTGTTCCGCAAACAGAAGTGGATCTTTTCAAAAAACAAATGGACTCTATCGGAGCAAAATACACCTTGAAAGTTTATGAGAATGCCACTCATGCTTTTACCAATCCGAATGCTACAGCAATGGGGGATAAATTTCAAATGCCTATTAAATATAATGCTACAGCAGACACCGCCTCCTGGAAAGACATGAAAGCCTTTTTTCAGCAAATATTTCAGTAAACCGCTCTAATTAATTGAAAATCCGGTAGTACAACCGGATTTTTTTTATTTTAGTCATCTTCCGCAAGGCTATTGATTATAAATNNCGATTATAAATAACTTGCAGGAAATACGGTGCAGGTAAATCGAAAAAATACTTAGTAAAAGTTATGAATTACAAAAAGTGGTTTCTATCTTGTCAATCCATTTGGACAATGGACTATTAACCTTGAGCAAACTACTACTATCCTTACTTATCGGAAGTTCTCTCTTTACTGCCTGCAGAAAAGACAACTTCGCCCCGGTGCCAGAACAATCAAATGTTCCGTGCCTTTTGCAAACCGCAAACCCAGCCGGTCGTTCTTATACCACGGAAGCAGTTGTGGAATTTGAGTGTACTGAAAAGCATTGTGGTATATTACCTCTTAGCACCAAAAATTACTGGGTTTATGAAGATTCAGTGTATGATAATGGTTTTTTTGTAAAGGTGCAATTAGATACGCTCCGTTATACCTCCACCAAAAAATCAATGACTGACGGGCTCATCTGGTGGGAAAGCAATCTTTCAGTTGGTTTACCGGAAATACTATATGCTAATGACTCAGCTTTTTTTACTTTGGGTGACCGTTTATTTACACCTGACGTAAAAGACGCTAAAAGAGATTATACCATCCCTGCCGGGGATTCATTAAAATATCTTACCAGTTTTGAAGATGCAGCTGCCAATGGAAAGTCTGTGAAATTAAAAACACCAGTTGTGACCTCCTTCGGAACTTTTTATGATTGTGTTTATTTTGAAAAAAATGCCCGTTTCTTCCGGAAAGACCAGGTGTTTTTTAAACCCGGACTTGGCGTGATAAAATACATCTATGAAAAAACAGTACCTGGCAGTCCCGTATTAAAATTACAACAGGTATCTACATTGATAGCAGTTCATATCGAATAAGATTTCTCTTTAATCGATCTCTCATCATATTATCAGGAAAATATTAGATTCACTGATTGTTACACTCAGTGACCACTTTATAATCAATGTCCCCCGGTGTACTCCGGGGGACATTGATTCTTATAAAATAACACTACTGAAATACTATGGTAAGAATATCACCCTCTGGTTGCTTCCGTTATTCCATGTCAGTAATGCTTTGTTATCACAATAACCGTTGTTCGGGAAGCCAAAATCAAGGTAAAGTATCCTGGCATTAATTTTTATTTTCAGGGTCCCTTCACTTATCCAATGGCAGTTTACTTTTTTAATCAACGGTTCTTCTGTATTTAGATTCACAGTGATGCCATTATTAAATATTGTTTTAGAACGGCCTGTGATTTTGTATACATCATCTCTGACAATGCAGGTAAGCATTCCTGCAATTTGAGTTACAGTTTTAATGCCTTCATATGTAAAACCTGTGCCGTTAGGAAATGTAACCCGGCCGTCCAATACTTCAATACTCCATTTGTGTGTTGGTGGAATTGAAAGATTTTTGAATATCTTTTTCCCTTCAATGTGTACCCTGTTTACATGATAACGAACAAAAGTGAGAGTAACTACAGAACCGGGTCTGCGAACCGGACCTGTAAAATGCAGTACAATCTTACCGCTTCTTACTTTGCCATCACGGCCACGGCAGCTGTCGCCGAAGTCAATAGTAACCGTCTTGGGATAAGTACTGTCGTTTGGAGCAACAGTGATGTCGGCACAATCGCCAATCCTTTCACGCAGTTCAAAGAACGACGGAAGGTAAATACGGTTTTGTGTGGCAGAACGGCCTTCAACACCGAAGCCGCCGGCATTGCCTTCTTCTTCGGCAGCAATAAATGCAATATCATCTGCATCATCAAAGCTGGCTTCGGCCTGTGTACTTTCGTCGGATAAATTAGCGGCTTCTTCTTCTGTTACATCAGTTGTGGTGGTTAAACTGTTTTCTTTCTGACAAGAAGTAAAAATAAAAGCGGAGAACAAAACTGCAATGGCGGCACTTGTAATCCGGGTAATAGATAAAATTTTCATGGCTATACTTTTAATGAAGTGAAATTATTAACGCAGGTTTGGAAGAGAAGGAAGGAAGAAAGTTTAAAGACCGTTAAAATATTTTATTTTCAATGTTGAATGAAAAGTATTGCAAAAAATTTACGTTGCTATTTTTTTGAAATCAATAAAGGGATTCTCATCGCAGTATCCTCATTTACAGCAATTCTTGTATTCATTAATTATCATTTCGGCCTGGATAATTTCATAAGAAAAAATAATACCGATCTTATTAAACTACTTGCATGGTATGCAGTCTTCCTGCTTTCTTTCTCCATTCCCTATTTCATTACCGGCTTTTTTAAGTCCGTCACCTATTTAAAACGGCCGGCCTTTTTATTTCTTTTGTTGATTGCTCCACTGGTATTTGCAATAAAATTAAGTTTTGGCTTTACCTTCTTCATTACAAAAGACCCTTATTTGAATAGCTATTGGAACCATATCATTGAATGGCCTTTACTTCTCCTCATTATTGCCAGCATAGTATTTCTTATCTGGAAATTTTTTGACAAAGACCAGCCCCTGTATGGATTAAGCAGCAAAAATTTAGATTGGAAACCTTACCTGTTGATGATACTCATTATGATTCCTCTGATAGCAGCTGCATCTACACAGGCCGATTTCTTATCTATGTATCCGAAGCTACATACTATTGCAGGGGTAGATAATGAAAATGAAATTACCTGGTGGCACAAATTATTATTTGAGCTTTCATACGGCAGTGATTTTATCTCTATCGAATTGTTCTTTAGGGGATTTTTAATTCTTGCTTTTATAAAATGGGCCGGTAAGGATGCGATTCTACCAATGGCTTGTTTTTATTGTACCATCCACTTTGGAAAACCATTGGGCGAATGTATCAGTTCTTATTTCGGAGGAATAATACTGGGTGTTGTAGTCTATCATACCCGATCCATTTATGGAGGATTGCTGGTTCATTTAGGCATTGCCTGGTTGATGGAACTGGGAGGTTATATTGGAAATACATTGAATTAAAAAAGCTACAAGCCGGTAAGCCGGATTCTGTCGTGGGCTATCATTTATCTGTTCCCGCAGTTACCTGCGGGAATCAAGCTGCCTACCCTGTATCTCGGACGAGCCGCCCTCAAACGATACTATATGTGGCATTTCAGCATGCAAGGTTTACCCGCCGATGATGTTACCATCAAAGGCCGTAGGCTCTTACCCTACGTTTTCATCTTTTCCTCATTGCTGAGGTAGTTATTTTCTGTGGCACTCTCTCTCACCGTCTCGCTTAAAGCGAGACGGAGGCCGGCTATTCACCGGTGCATTGCTCTGTGCTGTCCGGACTTTCCTCCTCTTAAATTAATAAGATGCGATAGCCTGGCTTGTAGCGGCACAAAAGTAATCAGTAAAATCAGTACTGGAAGAATATTTCAGTAGCACCATAACCAAAATTTGGATGATACTGGTTTACAAACGATTTCACTTCCTTTTTTAATCTTAGTATATCATGAATCTCATTCCGCAGTACCCCTTCTCCCACGCCATGTATTACAATTAATGAATGTTGATGATGAGCAATAGCCAGGTGATAATATTTTTCAAAAGTCTTTAACTGCAAGCTTACTATTTCATAATTGCTCATTCGCCGGTAATCATCTGTGAGCTTTTCAATATGCAGATCAATTACACTCCGGGCAGGCTCCAGGTGCTGCCTTGCCTGGGAGGCTTCATATATTTTATACCCCTTTGCCGCAAGCCCTCCCATTTCAATTTTGTCTTCATACACTCTATCAGGATAGATGGCAAACAATAACTGGGAAAATGTAGCCTGGTTCTTTTCTTTCAATTCCTCAATTTTTGCAAAGAGTTGCTTCGGCTTTAATTTTACCGATGCCTCAAAATGGTCGGCTTTCTTTTTACCGTGCCGGCTGGCAGGCAGGTCCGGCTGAAGCAGAGAAAAATCAAATTCAAATGATGGACTGTCGTTAAGATCAGCGAAGTCCACATCATGCAGGTAAAAATCTTCAAACGGATGAATAGTGTTCTTTAAATCAAAATCGGGCTTGCCAAAGAAATACAGCTTGTACACAAAATTATAGGGTGTTTCTGTTCTGTTGACCAGGTGAAGCTTTAATTCCTCTACTACTACATCGCCAAACTCATCGGTATCCATTACCGGTAAAAAGGTAAGCCATACGCCATCTACAACTTTCTCTTCACCCGGCTTTTTCTCCTTTCGCACATCATCCACATATTGCTTTTCCTTTTTTGACGGAAATATTTTTTTTGCTGAAAATTGTTTGAAATAAGGAAAATCCACCTGGTCCATGTAAACCGGGAAACTTATACCATTCACATCCACCATCAGCATCTTATCATTAATAATATCCAGCACTGTCCCTTCTTCATTAGAATGCAGGATCAAAACTTTATCACCAATCTGGTACTTCATATTACCCCTATCCCCTAAAGGGGAATTTTAATTTTACCAAAATAAAAAGTCGCACAAAGTTACTCTAAGTAAAAATGTACGACGGATAAAAACTTGGTATTCTCTTATTCTTTTTCTTTAGCCAATTTGCTATTCCAGTAACTATACAGGAAGTAGATTGCCAGCCCTATCACCAACCAAATCAGGAACCGCATCCACACTTTATGAGTTTCCTGTGCCATCAGGTAGAAACAGCTGATCATTCCCAATATAGGTAGCAGCGAGAGTTTCCGGGTAAAGGCCAGCACCGCCATGGTTATCGCTATTACCCAGAATGCTGCCATGGGCCAGGTGTCCTTAGTCCAGATATCTTCTGTAAAGTGTGACGGCACTTTATTTACAATTAAGACTATTGCTGCAATTACAAGGGCANNTTTCGCTGTTGCAAAACTAGAACCCCGCCACAAACAAGCACAAAGGCAAATAATGTTCCAATGCTTGTTAGTGAAAGTACTTCACCCAGGTTAAGAAACAAGGCAGGAACTGCTACTACAATACCGGTTAAGATGGTAGAAAACGATGGCGTACCATACTTTGGATGAATCCTGGAAAATATTTTAGGTAACAAGCCGTCACGACTCATACTCATCCATATTCTTGGTTGCCCCAACTGGAAAACCAATAATACACTGGCTGTAGCAATGATGGCACTGACTGCAACAATACCTGAAATAAATTTCATTCCTCTTTCATCAAATACCATGGCCAGTGGATCGCCAACATTTAATTTAGTATATGGCACCATCCCTGTGAGTACCAATGCCAGTAATATGTAAACGACCGTACAAATTATCAATGAATAAATCATTCCCCGGGGTAAATCCCGTTGGGGGTTTTTACACTCCTCTGCTGTAGTTGAGATGGCATCAAACCCGATATAGGCGAAAAATACTGCGGATACTCCTTTCATAATTCCGGAAAAACCGGTGGGTGTAAATGGCGACCAGTTATCAGTATTTACATAATATGCTCCAAGAACAATGACAAAGAAAATAACAGCCAGTTTTATTATTACCATAAGATTACTGGCAGAACGGGATTCTTTTATACCCCTGAAAACAATGTAGGTTATTAAAAAAACGATTAAAAGAGCCGGTATATCCATGATTAACCGAAAGCCAAAAATTTGTGGCGCATCAGTCCAGGCAGCAGATTGATCAGCCAGTCCTTCTGCGAACCCTCTCTTGGCAGACAGGTAATCCATTGTCATCCAATCAGGAATATGCATGCCTGCTTTTGACATCAGGTTGGTAAAATAATCGCTCCAGGAAATAGCTACAGCAATATTGCCAATAGCATATTCCATCAGCAAGTCCCACCCGATTATCCAGGCGAAAATTTCACCGAACGCTACATAAGAATAAGTGTATGCACTGCCGGAAACAGGAACCGTAGATGCAAATTCCGCATAGCATAGTGCTGCAAATCCGCAGGCAATAGCAGTAAATGCATAAAGAAATACAACTCCCGGTCCTCCGCTGGACGCTGCGGAACCAATACCACTAAAAATTCCGGCTCCAATGATGGCAGCTACCCCAAAAAAGGTAAGGTCACGGACACCTAATACCTTTTTTAGTCCTAATGAATGGCCATCATGAAGACCTGCTTCAGCCTCTTTAAGAATATGAGGAATGGATTTCTTACGAAAAAGTTGATTTAGCATGAGCTGTTGATTTTGGTAAGGTTAAAGTAGGAAAAAAAAATATAGCAGCGAAGTAAGTTTCCAAACAAATCAATGTTCCCTTTTAACAAGGAAATGAGCCAGTTCTTTTAATGGTTCTTTCCTCTTCGACAATACAGCTATGTCTTCCAGGTGAGTAAATGCCTCATCGAGGTATTTATTTTTTAATTCTAAAGCCCATTCGTCTACCTTACAATCATGGAAGATCTGTTGTACTTTTTCGATCTTATCAGAAGGTGTAGTTATTAAAAGGTTCTTCAGCTCTTTTTGCTGAGAAGCAGTTGCTGTTTCCAGTGCATGAAGCAACAAAAATGTTCTCTTATTGGCAAGTATATCACCACCCACTTGTTTACCAAATTTTTGCGGGTCCCCAAAAGCATCGAGGTAATCATCCTGCACCTGGAAGGCAATACCAAGTTTTCTTCCAAAATCGTAGAGTAAATGCTGGTTTCTTTCTCCTGCGCCACCCAGTATAGCACCTGTTTGTAAGCTTGCGGCCAGGGCTACAGAAGTTTTCAACTCAATCATCTTCAAATAGGCATCTAAACTTACATTATCCATTTTCTCAAAATCCATATCCATCTGCTGACCTTCACATACTTCTTTTGCTGTACGGTTAAAAAGCAAAAGGATGGATTGTAAATGTTCAATATTTATCTTATTTAATTCTTCATAAGCCGTAACAAGCATCACATCGCCGGCCAGCAAAGCCGTATTCTCACCATACTTTGTATGGACAGTTTCCATACCTCTTCGAAGGGGTGCTTTGTCCATAATATCATCATGAATCAGGGTAAAGTTGTGAAAGAGTTCAATCGCAGTTCCCACATGCAAGGCATCTTCCTTAATCTCATCAAACAGTTCATTGCCCATCAGGCAAAGAACAGGGCGAACTCTTTTACCGCCTAGCTTCAAAAAATACTCATTGGGGTCATATAATGAGGCAGGTTCAGCCGGAAAATGCCGCTTGTCAAAATAGATAGCAAATTTTTGAGATAAAAGTTCGAATGATTGCATAGGGCAAAATAAGGATTACTTTTTCTTTTTACCTTTTTCGGAACTATTTTTTTCTGTTGCTAACTCCCCTGTCACCACCCACTCGTAATCTAATTGCCTTTTTGTAAGGTTTGCTGCTACCACTTTTATTTTCACTTTATCTCCCATCCTGAATTTTTTTCCACTTCGCTGCCCCACCAGGCAATAATCCGTTTCAACATGCCTGAATTCATCGTACTCAAGTAAACTATTCACACTTACAAGTCCTTCACATTTATGCTCAATCGTTTCTACCCAAAAACCAAAACTGGCCACTCCGCTTATTACACCCTCAAATTCGTCTCCAAGATAATTCTTCATGTATTGCACCTGCTTATACTTATTGGAAGCCCTTTCTGCTTCCATAGCTGCCCGTTCTCTTTCACTGGTATGTTTACATTTTTCTTCCAGCTTTTTATCAGGATTGATTTTATTATTCAATACGTCTTCCAGTATCCTGTGAACCTGTATATCAGGATAACGGCGTATCGGCGATGTAAAATGACAGTAATGTTCAAAACCCAATCCGTAGTGCCCTACATTTTCGATGNNCATCTTTTAATAACTGATTAAAAGACGCAGCAATAGCCTCCGGCGATGATGTATCGAAAGTATGTCCGAACTTTTTGGCAAAAGCTGCAAACGGAAGTAACTTTTCTTCATCCGGGTCATCATGCGTACGATATGGAAACGGCAAAGGCTTTCCATTTACTTTAATCTTGGAAACATTCTCTGCTACGGTTCTGTTAGCCAGCAGCATAAATTCCTCAATCAGCTGATGGGCCTCCTTACTCTCTTTAATCATGATGCCAATGGGGTTGCCCTTTTCATCCAGCTTAAACCTCACTTCCTGGGATGAAAAACTGATCGCTCCATTATTGAATCGTTTCTTCCTGAATTTTTGTGCCAGTTCATTTAATAATAAAATTTCTTCAGCATGCAATCCTGCTTTTTCTTCAATGATAGTCTGTACTTCCTCATAGGTAAAGCGATGGTCAGAGTGAATAACTGTTTTGCCTAACCAGTATTGTTTAACATCCCCTTTTGGAGTGATTTGAAAAATAGCTGAAAAAGTTAGTTTGTCTTCCTTTGGTCGTAATGAACAGAGGACATTTGAAATATGTTCTGGCAACATCGGGTTTACCCTATCCGGCAAATAAACCGAAGTGGCCCTGTGATACGCCTCTTTATCCAAAGCCGTTTCCGGTTCCACATAATGACTTACATCTGCTATATGTACACCGATCTCATAGTTTCCATTTTTCAGTTTGCGAAATGAAATGGCGTCATCAAAATCTTTTGCATCGACAGGATCAATGGTAATTGTAAAAATGCTCCTGAGATCATTTCGTTTTTTTATCTCCTCACTGGAAATGCTATCAGGTATTCTGGCTGCCACTTCCAATGCCTCATCCGGGAATTCCAGCGGAAAGCCTGCTTCCAGCAAAATCTCTTTCATCGCAGCATCATTAGTATTCTCTGCATCCAGCACAGTTACAACTTCCCCGACAGGTCTTTTTCCATCATTCTCCCATTGCAAAAGTTTCACCACTACCCTGTCGTTATCTTTAGCATCTTTCATATTGGGCAGCGGAATAAATATATCCGGCATCGGCTTATCCATTTCTGCAATAAAAAAGGCAAAGCCCTTATTCATTTGCAGGTGACCGATGAATTCTGTTCGTTTACGGATCAATACTTCCTTTACGATACCCTGCATACGCCGGCCGCTACTCTTCATTTCTTTAATGGCAACACGAACAGTATCACCATGTAATGCTGTATTAAAATCTGCAGGCCGTATAATAATATCAACATCCATGCCTTCAATAGTTACAAAACCCATTCCTGAACGGGTAATATCCAACTTACCTTTTAATACTTTACCCGATGATTGGCGGGGTTTCTCTCTTTGCTTTTTCTTCTTAGCATTTTTTCTTTCCATTATGGTCGTTGTTTAAAGTTGTGAATAAAATCCATGACCAGTGCATCAAACTTACTTCCTTCTTCAAAAAGGAACCGGTGACGGACAGGAATAACATAGAGTGGTAACTCAGTTACCTCATTGCTAAATTTAGAAAGCCTTACTGCGTCCTTCTCTGTTGTCAAAATAATTTTATTTTCGGTCTCAATATTTTCAAACCTTTTTTTAATATCGTTCAGGTCATCAATAGTAAAGATATGGTGGTCTGAATATTGCAGCATATAGTAGCTGTTGCTATGTGCTTCCAGCATTTTTTTAAGCGGCCTTGGATTGGCAATACCTGTAACCAGCAATACATCGGTTTTATTATCCAGTTCTATTTCCCTCTTATTACTGATATGATAAATCAATCCATATTCAATAGCTGTAAAAAAGATTTGCTGGTCTGGCAAGGGGCTGATCTCCTTAATTATTTTCTGTTTTTCCACCTCTGTTAAATCAGTTTTACATTTTGTCACTACAATAATCTCTGATCTTTTATAAGAACGATATAAATCCCTCAGGTCACCGGTGGGCAAATAAAAATCTCTTGTAAACAAGTTATTATAGTCCGTCAGGATAATATTCAAACCGGCTTTAATACTCCGGTGTTGAAAAGCATCATCAAGAATAATTGCCTGTGTGTCTGGCTTGTCATGTAATAATTGGGGAATTGCCACTAATCTTTCCTCACCAACTGCAACCGGCACACCGGGAAATTTCAAATGAAACTGCATAGGTTCATCGCCAATTTCCAATGCTGTTGTATTTTCATTAGCAAGAGCATACCCTTTTGTTTTCCTTTTATAACCCCGGCTTAGTGTCGCCACCCTGAATTTATCCTTCAGTCTTGTTACCAGGTACTCGACCATTGGTGATTTGCCGGTACCCCCTACTGAAAGATTACCAATGCAAATAAGGGGCAAACCGAAAGTAGCCGACTTTAAAATGTTTTTATTGTACAGCCAATTACGAACACTAATGCCGAGCCAGTAAAGCAAAGCGAAAGGCAGTAATAGTATCCGAAATGATTTGAGAAAGAAATTAGAAAACATAAACTGTTTGCGGCGTAATACAAAGATTTAAAGGTACATCAAAATCAGCCTTGTCTGTAATTTCATCAATGGGTTCAAAATAGGAGAATCCCACTTTAATGGAGTCTTTACGGCAGTTTGCAAAATATTTATCATAAAAACCTTTTCCATAACCTACCCGGTAACCTTTTTTATCAAATACCAATAAAGGAACTATCACCATATCTATCTCATCAGCAGGAAAAATGCTCCCAGATTCAGGTTCATAAATATTAAACTCATTCTGTAAGAAACTTGTTTCGGAATCGGTAAGTACCGCTTCCATTTCATCAATAAAAATATCTATTCTTGGATAAGCAATCTTTAATTCCGGATTTTTGAATTCCAGGTAATCTGTAATTAAATGTGTATTCGGTTCATTGTTTTCTTCAATTGGCCAGTAAGAAAACAGGGAACTTATAAAAGGAATAGNNTCGCTTCTCCCGGTAAATTTTTCGTAATTCTTTTTTTATCATAACTCTCTGTTCTCTGCAAAAGTAGAGAAAACCGTAGTACCATAATTTCGTTCAGTTTTGTAGAATGGGAACGACTTATAATCGTTCCTTGGTGTATGTTCGAGCACAAACCAGCCATTCTTTTTCAATAAGTGTCTTTCGAAGATCAATTTTGGCAAATCATCGATGGCAGTTAACGCATAAGGAGGGCCAGCAAAAATGAAATCAAACTTATCTGTACATTGGTTAATAAACTTAAATACATCCATTTTAATTACATGCAGATTCTCTATCCGCAATGTTGCTGAAGTTTTTTTGATGAATTCATACATCGCAACGTCTTTTTCCACAATTGTCAGATCGGTTACACCTCTTGATGCAAGCTCATAACTGATACTGCCGGTACCACCAAAGAGGTCAAGACTTTTTATTTCATCAAAATCAAGATTATGCTGAAGCACATTAAACAAACCTTCTTTTGCAATATCCGTGGTGGGTCTTGTATACGGCATATTATTCGGCGGATTGAATTTCCGTCCGCCATGCTCTCCTCCTATGATACGCATTTTGCCAAATCATTAAGTGAGGTAAAAAAATGGGCAGGATATTCACTTTGTATACTCCAGCTTGCTTCTCTGAATTCAAGATGGATAAAATATTGATACAACTCTTTATACAGTGCTGACTGTTGATCTACTAATCCTGAGAGTTGAACTTGTACTTCCCGCTGCGACAAAGAAAATTGCTGACAGATTTTAAGTAAATAGAACAAAATATCTTCAGGAGTCGAGTATTCAAATGTTTGCGCCAGTATCACCTGATTGTTTTTTGCAGCAATTAGGGTGAAGTCAGTTTTACGAATATCAACCAGCAAACTGCCGTTTGCTGTTGCGGCGACTATATATTTTATCGCCAGGGTGTATTGATGCCAGAATCTTACAGAAGGGAATTTTTTATTAATCCACTCCTGTATCTCTTTTGGCACAGCATAAATATTATATAACTGCCATTCAGCAATCAATTCAGAAACAATATTGGCAGTCCCACTATTGCTACCGAACGTCGTTAATAAAAGTCCGGTATCTTCGGCCCTGTAGTCTTTTGAGGAAATTAGTATGCTTTCAGAAAAGTCATACACTACCTGTACCTGGTAAAACGAATTTTGCAGAGAGGAGTTTACTGAAAAAAAATCCATCAACTCATTCTCATTCCAGGAATCGGTACTACAATAACCCAATTCGTAAAGTTCAGAACCCGATTTATTACTGATGGCAAAACGACCGTGATGGCTTCCCATCCTTATCGATAAAACCTGTTGCCCGTTATTACTATTATTATTCTTTATGTGAAATAATTGTTTCAAATGGTTGTTTTGAAGTCGTGCAATAATAGACAAAAATTTAAATATCGTAGGTTTGCCCGCCCGTACCGAACTACAACACAAAAAAATCTGTTTATGTACGTTCGGGCGGGCCAGCTTTTATGGCACCGGCAACACCTCATAGCAATTTACAAGTTGAAATCAGCAACAGGCAGATTTTGAAAATTGCGCTGCCCATAAGCCTTGCCATTTTAGTTCCGCAGTTCAACTTCATTACTAATAATATCTTTTTAGGACATTATAGCCAGAAAGCATTAGCCACCGCCAGCATTACGGGTGTTTATTACCTGATCTTCGCCATGATAGGCTTTGGGCTAAATAATGGTTTACAAACCCTGATTGCCCGCCGTGCCGGGGAAAACAGACCAAAGGAAATCGGGAAGATATTCGGCCAGGGCATTTACATATCCCTGATAATTGCCGCTGTAGGGATTCTGCTTACCTGGTTTGTGGCACCACTTATTTTAAGCCAAGTGCTTCATTCGTCTGAAACAGCCAATGATGCCATCGATTTTTTAAAGATTCGTATCTGGGGGCTCCCCTTTTTATACGTATACCAGATGCGCAATGCACTGCTGGTAGGTACAAACAATAGCAGGTACCTTGTCAGCGGGACATTGGCAGAAACTATTGCCAATATAGGTTTTGATTACCTTTTCATTTTTGGCCATTGGGGCTTCCCGGAAATGGGACTGAACGGTGCTGCTGTAGCCTCCATTATAGCCGAGTTTATTGGAATGTTTGTCATTTTTATAGTCATACATTATAAGGGCATCAGTAAAAAATTTGAAATTTTTAATCACATGACCTGGAGTAGCGAATATGCCAAACAGATCATGTCCATATCACTTCCGCTGGTTTTTCAATTAGCCATCAGTATTATTAGTTGGGAGTTTTTTTATATCCTCATTGAACATCATGGGCAGGAGGCACTGGCTGTTTCCAACGTTATGCGTAATATTTTTGGTTTGGTTGGTTGTATTGTATGGGCATTTGCCTCCACCAGTTCTGCAATGGTTAGCAATATTATTGGCCAGGGAAGAAAAAAAGAAGTTCAATCACTTATTTTTAAAATTGTAAAAATCAGTACAGGATTTGCCATAATCTGTGCCGGGCTAATCAATATGTTCCCGGGACTATTGTTGTCTGTTTTTGGGCAGAACCAGGCTTTTATTACAGCTGCTATACCAGTGGTCAGGGTTGTTACCCTCGCAATGGTGTTAATGTCATTTGCAGTTATCTGGCTAAATGCAGTTACAGGAACCGGGAATAGCCGGGTCACTTTTATTATTGAGCTTATTACGATAATTCTATACTGCATATATGTGTACGTCGTATTGGAAAAATACAAGCTCTCTATTACAGTTGGCTGGATGAGTGAATGGCTTTACTGGTTATCCATTTTTGGACTGTCATACTGGTATATCCGAAGCGGAAAATGGATGGGTAAAATGATTTAAGGGGTCCCGGTTGCAGCTTTTTTATTACCTTTATCGACTTAATTATTCATTCAATTAATTATAAAGAAAAAATAACATCATGAAGAAGCTTTTTATTTGGGTTCTATTTTTTATATCGGCTGGAACACTGACTGTTTCCGCACAAAATGACTCGGAAATCAGCAAGGCGCCCCAGGGAAGAATAGCGTTTAAAATTTATAACCCTACAGAAGATAAAACTGACCTTTTCGACATCCAGGGAATAGGTGGAACAACTTTTACTGTTTCGAATACGGCAGATGGATCAACCAACAGTTATAAACATTCCTTACAAGTAGTGATTAAATTGATTCCGGCCAATAAGACAGGGAACAATAATTTTCAATTGAATTTTTACTCTCCTAACGAAAACATTCAGCAAGCTGCTACCTATGCTGACGGCACATTAAATATTTATTATCCTGTAGCGATCTATGAAGATATCAGAACCCGTTTAGAACAAGCTTTTACTGCTAAAAGGAAAGTGACCGTGAAAGTGATCCAGAAAACAAACGGCTATAGAGAAGCAACACTTGTTTTGTAAGCAACTTTTTTCAAATAATATAAATTGCGGGGCCCGGGTTCCGCAATTTTCATTTAAACAACTAATATTCTTTGCTGTACTTCACTCCTACTGTTCCTGTAAATCCAGTAATTGGAGGATGTAATTTAGTAACAGCTATTTCAATCTTTTTTATTTGAGAAAATGACAGGTGAATGATTTCCGATACTTCCATCACAAATGTTTCAAGTAATTCACGGGGCTTTTGCATTTCAGATTTCAGTAACTCATATAGCTCAACATAGTTAACAGTGTCTGAAATACCAGTTATTGTTCCGGAAACCGGCAGATAAGATACAAACAGGTTTACTTCAAACTCATGGCCTGTTTTCCGTTCCTCGGCATACAAACCATGATAGGCAAAAAAATGAAGCTGTTTTAGTTCTACCGTTATCAATGCAGCCATAACAGAGCATAATTTTAGTGAATACCCTTCGCACCCAAATACCTTTCAGCGTCTAAAGCAGCCATACAACCGCTACCTGCAGCGGTTACAGCCTGCCGGTCAATCTTATCCTGTACATCACCTGAAGCAAATACACCTTCAACATTTGTTTTTGAAGTACCGGGAATCGTCTTGATATACCCCGCTTCATCCATTTCTAAAAAATCTTTAAATATATCAGAATTGGGTTGATGGCCTATAGCTACAAAAAATGCACTGACTGGAATTTCCTGCTTCTCCCCTGTTTGATTATTTTTTATCCTGACAGCCTCCACTTTTTTATCTCCAATAACCTCATCTGTCTCACTGTTCCAATAAATTTTAATATTAGGCATGTTGATCACTCTTTCCTGCATCACTTTACTTGCCCGCATTTCGCCTTTGCGGACTATCATGTGTACCTGCGAACATATTTTTGATAAATACAATGCCTCTTCGGCTGCTGTATCACCTGCACCAACTATCGCTACTTCCTTTCCTTTAAAGAAAAAACCATCACAAACTGCACAGGCACTTACTCCGTAACCATTCAGCCGTTGCTCACTTTCTATTCCCAACCATTTTGCGGATGCACCTGTAGAAATAATAACGGCATCTGCTTCTATCCACTTCTCTTCATCAATTTGTACTTTATGAACAGCACCGGAAAAATCAACTTTAGTGGCTAATCCGTAACGTATATCAGTACCCATCCTGGCCGCTTGTTTTTCAAAATTTACCATCATATCGGGCCCCTGGATTCCATCAGGATATCCGGGATAGTTTTCAACTTCCGTAGTAATGGTTAATTGCCCCCCTGGCTGTATTCCCTGGTATAAGACGGGATTTAATCCTGCTCTTGATGCATAAATTGCTGCTGTGTATCCGGCTGGCCCTGATCCTATAATCAAACATTGAACTCTTTCTGTAGTATCCATTGCAGTATCGATTTATAATCTGGTAAAATTAAAGGTAAATTGCTAATCAGCAGGTGAGTTACATTACCGGCAACTTGGCGATTGCAAACCGCTACTTCAATATCGGTTTATTGCGGGATAATTATAGTTCTATACTGGGCAGCATAGCCTCCAAAATAACCCAAGCCGCCGCCTTTTATATTACTCATCACTTTGGTAGGCGAAGAAAACGGATTGCCAACACTTGCATATGTAAATTCCATTGTCCGCCAGAAATCAAAAGTTGCTTTGTCAATATTGCAAAGTTT
>MTKZ01125655.1_pt1 | contig 17063 bp, 14 predicted proteins | sample 1042781 | NCBI WGS metagenome assembly MTKZ01 (sample SAMN06212207, study PRJNA360539) | anaerobic digester metagenome | biome: Wastewater treatment plant; material: sludge; isolation source: anaerobic digester fed with sludge from wastewater treatment plant | place: Denmark: WWTP Viborg ... | reverse complement strand
CGCAAAGATCTTCTCTCCCTCATACTCATGGCCATATCCACCCATGAAAAAGAACATACCAGGCAGCAGAGAAATCCGAGTTAATGAGGAATACTTTTCCTTAAGGAACCCTCAGCTTTCAACCTGCTACTTGCCGATGGCAGGGGACAACGAAGAAGGCCCCCGGCCCTCCACGGGTCTTCTCGGCGCTGAAGCAAAGAAACCCATCGAAATGTTGACAAATCTAAGGACGGGGCTATATTATTGACATGGAAGGATAAAGCGGATGAGCCTTAATGAAGTGATCGATATCTTGCGTAAATTTAAGGAGGCGAACAAAAAGAAATTGCCCATTCAACGCCTCGGCGTCTTCGGCTCTTTCGCCAGGGATACGGCCACCGATGACAGCGATATCGACATTGTAGTCGTCCTTCCCAAGCAGGATCTTTTCGAATTGATAGGAATAAAACAAAGCCTGGAAGAAACCTTTAAGCGCCGCGTAGATATCGTAAGCTATCGCGAACAGATGAACCCCTTCCTAAAAAGTCGCATAGACAGCGAGGCGGTCTATGTTTGACCCCCAACTGGCCAAAGAGGTCCTGCGACAGCTGATGGCCTCGACTCAAATCATAATCGACAGGATGTCAAACGTGAACGCCGTAGAGGATTTTACGGGCTCCCCGGCAGGGATGGAAAAACTGGATTCCATCTGCATGCAGCTAATCGTCTTAGGCGAAGGATTGAAGAATTTCGACAAGATCACGGATCAATCCGTCCTCCAACGTTATCCTGGCGTAGAGTGGAAAAAGGCTATGGGGATGAGGGATATTATTACCCACCATTATGCTGACGTGAACGCGGATGCCATATTCGATACTTGCAAGAACAAGATCCCCGAATTGAAAAAATCCCTTGAGCAAATATTGAACCACCACCAGTTTTAAAATAAAGGAATCCATTTCCCTATTGACCCTTCAGCCTTACGCCTTCAGCCTAAAGTCAGCCTTCCGCCTTCCGCCTTCAGCCTGTCCGCAGGACACGCCTGCATTTTAAATTTTAAAAATTAAACTTCAAATATGAAATTTATGGTATTCATTTCCCTATTGAGCTTCAGCGCTTCCGCTCTTCAGCGCTTCAGATCTTCTTTTCCATGTCGATCCCCGCTCCGTGATATAATCACATCGGCTCGGAACGGCGGCCATTTGTCAACCAAAAGGGGGTTAGGATGAAATCGGCTCTTTCAATATTGGTAAAAGCGATCTTCACTCTGCTATTCTTTGTCGTTTTCTTTCTTCCGGCTCAAGCAACTGAAGGAGGCGGGATCTCCTACTTGCCGGAAAACACCCCCGAACCGTCGGCACAGATATCCATTCCCTTTGACATTTCGGAAGGGTTCTGCCATGAACCCATCATTAATGACGTTTTTGGCCATGTTGACTACCTGAAGGTCGAAAATGTCGCGTTCGATGTCGATCTGGGAGTTCTCTTTCCCGGCGAAGACTGCGTGTCTCCGTTCGAGGGAAAGGATGTCACCGCTGTGATGAATAGTTTCAGCTGGGACGGAGAGTATTCCGATCCCTTGTATATCACGATGCAGGTGACGGCAACGAATCGGCAGAAAGCGCAGCAGCTTCTGATGCGCCTCTGGGCGAACAAGAACGTCCTCATCAAATTCACGGCATGGGGTTATGACTTCTTAGAACACAAATGGTTCAAGCGGCTGCACACGGGCGGGCTCGTCCTTTCGGGAGTAGTCCTCGAAAACTCCCAGCTTGAATTCCAGATAAGTTCCGACCCGAACTCGGAAGTTAATCAGCCCGTGAATTTCACCCTTTACATCGCGATCGAGCATCCCGGATATGTGCAGCATATCTACCAGGGGCTCGGTTACGGACAGGAGGTGACCCATGTCTGGGGCATTTCCGAGGGCGGGAAAGCCCCCGATGCGTCTGAAAACCTGGGAGATGCCGAGTTGTTCATCCGGCAGTGCGGTTGCCAAATGACCGACGATGACGGCGACTGCGTCCCCAATGTTTACGACAACTGCGTTTCCATATACAACCAGAACCAGCTTGATACCGACGGAGACCTCGTCGGCGACCTCTGCGACAACTGCCCTTCAAAACCCAACACCAGCCAGGTCGATTCCGACGGAGACCTCGTCGGCGACCTCTGCGACAACTGTCCTTACATCTCCAACGTGGGCCAGGTTGATTCTGACGGCGACCTTGTCGGCGACCTCTGCGACAACTGCCCCTGGGTTTCAAATCCCGGTCAGGCCGATTACGACAGCGATAATATCGGCGATGCCTGCGACAACTGTCCCGATGTCCCGAACTCCGATCAGGCCGATGCCGACAGCGACGGCATAGGCGACCTCTGCGACCCCGACGACGACGGCGACCTCGTCCCGGACGGTGAGGACTGCAGCCCTCTCGACGCATACACCTGGTCGGTTCCTGGCCCCGCGACCGAGGCCATCTTCGTTCCGGATCAGATGGGTCAGTTCTCCTGGAGCGCGCCTTCACAACCCGGCTGCGAGACTCCCGTTTACGACCTCGTCAGGTTCGAGGACCCGTCGAACATAGCCTCGATAGTGTGCCTCGCCTACGGCACGACCTGGACGATGGCGCAGGTCAGCGACGAACCGCCGGCACCGGGCGTCTGCCACTACTACCTCGTCCGCGCGAGGAACGACTGCAGCGGCAACATCGGGACCGACTCCGAGGGCGTCCCAAGGAGCGCTCCCGACTGCCCGTAGAAGAGAAAGTCACGCTTCGCTTGAATTGAAAATTGAAAAGTGAAAATTGAAAAGTGAAAAATTGATGAATCAATTTCCTTATTGACCCTTAAGCCTTCAGACTGAAGTCAGCCTTCGGCCTTTCGTCGGTACCTCCGTGGCCAAAAAACCTGTTTTTTAGGGGGCGGCGCGCGGTTGACTTGAATTTTGCCGCTATGTAATACTTTCTGCTTGAGGGAGGTAAAAATGACAAGAAAGATCGTATTTGTGATCCTGTTTATCATAACCGCGATTGCCGCGTCGGCATCCGTCCCCCAGCCCGAGTACATGCCCTATTGCAACAGCCCACAGCAGATAGCTCCCATGCAGACGATAATCAACGGGAATGTTTGCACGGGATCGTCTATCGTCTGGAACGGGAAGGATTTCGCCGTGGCATGGTTGTCCTATAGTCCTTACTATGCCTATTTCACGCGACTATATGCGGACGGGACCCCGGCCGCGCCGCCCGTGGCTCTTTTTGATGCCGACACTTCCACTAATCCGGCCCCTCCGGTCCTTGTCTGGAACGGGAGCGGCTATGCAGCTGCCTACCTTAAATACGAGGAAGCGACGACAGGACAGCAGAGCGTCTTTTTTTGCAGGCTGGACGCGAACGGCTCGCTGATCGGAAGCCCAGTCAGGGTATCGTTCTACGGAGAAACGCCCCTGGTCTCCGCGAATCGTGTGTCGATGGCATTCAGCGGAAACGGCTATTGCGTAGCCTGGACAGATGCGAGGAACGGGGGATATCAGATTTTCGCCACTCTGCTTGACGCCTCGGGAAACGTTACATATCATGACACGCTGCTGGATTCAAATCCGATCTGGCAGAGCGAACCGTCCGTTGAATGGCTTCCCGGCCCCGGGGTTTACCTAATTGCCTACACTGACAATCGAACTACGGTAAAAGAGGAGATCTATGCCGCGCGGTTATCCCCGGCGAATGTTGTGACTTCAAACGGCCGGATCATCACGTCTACCGGAAACTCATGGTCTCCTACCCTCGAAAGGGGGCCCCAAGGCAGCGCGATGACTTGGGTGGACAACAGAATCGTAGGAAACCCCGACATCTATTTCGCGCTTCTGAACAACACGGGCAGCAAGGTCACGGGAGACATCCTGATATCCTCTTCGACCGAATACGAGGAGTATCCTGTTTGCGTCTGGACCGGCGTCGAATGGGGCGTATTCTGGTTCAGGCTGATTGGAAGTTCTTACGATATCTGGTACCAGCGCGTTAGCAGTTCAGGAACGCTCATCGGAGAGAATGTACAGGTGACGGCAACAGGAATGATCACGAACCCAAAGGCGGCTTTTGCCGGGCGCGGCTTCCTCGTTACGGGGATGGATTACGCGGCATTCGGAAGCTTCGTCCAACCGTGGGGATGCAATTATGCCGAACTTCCCGGATGCCCGTCGAACCTTCTCGCGTACGGCGTTTCGGGGAGCACGGCGACGATCGCGTGGCAGCCTGCCCTCGACAATTACACCGACATCGCTTATTACGCCGTTTACAGGAACAACGCCGAGATCGCGAAGACCTCGAACACCTACTACACCGATACCGGCCTCGGCCTGAACACGACCTATAACTACACGGTCAGGGCCGTCAACGCCGCGCAGTACATGAACGATCCCCAGACGTGCAGCCCGAGCCAGCCCCAATCGGTCTATGTCAAGACCAGCTCCAGCTTCACCCTGATGCTGGACAAGAGCTCCGACCCCGACGCCCACCTTTACTGGAACGACGGCGGAATGAACAGCTACAACATATACAGGGGAACCAGCCCGCAGGTGATGTCGCTGATCGGAACGACCAGCAGCCAGAGCGCCGACGACAACAACGTCCTGCTGGACACCAACACCTATTTCTACACCGTGGACGATCCGGGGCAGTAAAGGCAACATCAACGCTTGACGATAAGAAAGGGCGGCTTCAACGGCCGCCCTTTGTATTGGAAGCTTCGCTTTCATTGAAAAATGAAAATTGAAAAATGAAAAGTGAAAAAGTGTGGAATCTATTTCCCTATTGAACTTCAGCCATCAGCCATCAGCCATCAGCCATCAGCCATCAGCCTTCAGCCTTCAGCCTAAAGTCAGCCTTCAGCCATCAGCCNNGCCTTCAGCCTTCAGCCTAAAGTCAGCCTTCAGCCATCAGCCTTCAGCCTGGGCGTCAGCCATACGGCCTGCGCCTACTAAAGACATCACATTCCCTATTGACCCTTCAGCCATCAGCCTGGCAGGCTGTGCCTGCATTGAAAAATGAAAAGTGAAGATTGAAAAGTGAAAAATTGATGAATCAATTTCCTTATTGACCCTTCAGCCATCAGCCATCAGCCATCAGCCTTCAGCCTAAAGTCAGCCTTCAGCCTTCAGCCTCCAGCTTGCCCGATTGGCAGGCGTGTGCTATATTATTGATGGTGAAGAAGATGAGAGAGATCGGATGATAAAGGACGGCGAGCTTTTACGAAAATTCGAGGACGATCTGATTGCCTCAAATCCGCTTTCCTACGAGGCCGCGATGAAGCTTCTCGAATCGATGTACAGGGAAGCGATAGCGCTAGGTGTTTATCCCCCCGCCGATCCCCTCGAAGGCATTGAAGAAAAAATAGAACTTGCCAGGGTCCTGCACGGATGTTCGAAGAAATAATCGCGCGGGTCGCCCTCGCGCTCAAGAACCACGGCATCCCTTACGCCATCATCGGCGGCCAGGCCGTTCTCGTTCACGGCCAGCCCCGCATAACAAGGGACATCGACATCTCTCTTGGTGTCGACGCCGACCGCCTCCCCGAGATGCTCGACATCGTCGCGGAAACCGGCCTCGTTCCCCTCACGAAAGACCCCAAAGATTTCGTTGGCCGGACGATGGTCCTACCCGTCCTAGATGAAGCCTCGTCCGTCAGGGTGGACTTTATCTTTTCCAACTCTCTTTTTGAAGCGGAAGCGATCAAATGAGCGAAGACGATAAAGATACTGGGCCGTGATGCGAGCTTCGCCTCGCCCGAAGACCTCATCGTCCACAAGGTCATCGCGGGAAGGGCCGTCGATCTTGACGATGTAAGATCAGTCATTCTTAAGAACAAGGGCCTCGATCTTGACCACATAAGAAAATGGCTGGCCGTATTTGACCAGAGCTTCGAGAACAAGCGATACCTCGAAACGTTCGAAAACATCCTGAAAAAGACCCTCGAAAAATGATCCCCGGGCGAACCGCCGTTCGCCCCTACCTGTAGCCGCAGGTCTTTAGCCTGCGTTCCCTATTGACCCTTCAGCCTTCAACCATCAGCCTTCAGCCTGGGCGTCAGCCATACGGCCGAGCCCACCAAAGACATCCCATTCCCTATTGACCCTTCAGCCTTCCGCCTTCAGCCTTCAGCCTGCCTTTCCGGCCTGTCGCTCGAAGTGACAGGGGGGAGGGAGTATAATAACTAAGTGGAGGCGCGGGGAATGGCAGAAAACAACCGAACAGACCTCACTTTTATCACCAACGAACCGGGGCATACCCTTCTCGACAGGTTCAAGGTCCTCATAAAAGACGCAGAATTCTTCGATGTCCTTGTCGGTTATTTCTATTCGAGCGGTTTCAAGGCCGTTTATCCCTCCCTCGAGAACACTAAAAAGATCAGGATCCTTATCGGCATCAGCACCAGCAAACAGACCTTCGACATGATGGGCAAAGCAAGGGAGCCGGTTCAACAGGTGTTGAGCTTCTCCCATGCGGAAGCAAAGGAGGAATACGGGGATCTTGTCGTTCAAGAGCTCGATAATACCGAGAACGAGAGCGATACCGACGAAAGCATCCGCAAGTTCATAGAGTGGATAAGGGCAGGCAAGCTCGAGATCAGGGCCTATCCCTCGCAGGACATCCACTCGAAGGTATACATAATCACCTTCCAGGAGAGCGACAGGGATACGGGGCGAGTCATTACCGGTTCCAGCAATTTTACCCGCGCCGGTCTCGTGGACAACCTCGAATTCAACGTCGAGCTCAAGAACAGGGGCGATTACGACTACGCCAGGAAGAAGTTCGAAGAATTATGGGCGGATTCCGTCGACGTCAGCCAGAAATACATCGAAACCATTGAGACGAGGTCGTGGCTGAACCCTAACATAAGCCCTTACGAGCTCTATCTGAAATTCCTCTATGAATACTTCAGGGATGAATTGAGCAGGCCGGACGACATTTTCATGAAATATTTACCCCAGAATTTCAAGAAGCTGGAATACCAGGAACAGGCCGTCCTCAACACGAAGAAGATACTCCTCGAATACGGCGGCGTCTTTATCGCTGACGTCGTAGGCCTCGGCAAGACCTATGTAGGGACGATGCTCGCCGGCCAGCTGGACGGGAGGACCCTGGTCCTCGCGCCACCGGTCCTTTTGGACAAGGACAATCCCGGCTCGTGGCCCAACGCATTTTCCGATTTCAGGATCCACGCCGATTTCGAATCGATCGGGAAGTTGGATTCCGTCGCGGAGAGGGATCTAGGCAAATACAGCAATATAATCATCGACGAGGCGCACAGGTTCAGGAACGAGATGACCGTCAGTTACGAAACCCTGGCCGAGATATGCCGCGGGAAGAGAGTGGTCCTTGTGACGGCGACGCCGTATAACAACACGCCGGAAGACATCCTCAGCCTCCTCAAGCTTTTTCAGAACTCGAGGAAAAGCACGATACCGAACCTTCCCAACCTGGATTCCTTCTTCAAGGGCCTCAGCGCAAGGTTGAAGAAGCTCGACAGGAAGAAGGATTACCAGCTGTACATCGAAACCGTCCGCGAAAACTCGAAGGAGATGCGGGAAAAAGTGCTCAAGTATCTCATGGTCCGCAGGACAAGGACCGAGATCGAGAAGTATTTCTCCAGAGACCTGAAACAGCAGGGGCTCAAGTTCCCTGAAGTGGAGAAGCCGGAACCGTTCTTCTACGAGCTGAACAAGGAAGAAGACGCCATATTCACGAGAACCATTGACCTTATCGCCAACAAGATGAAATATTGCCGTTACACGCCCCTTATCTACTACAAGGGCAAGCTTGAACAGAACGAGGTCCAGGCCCAGAGGAACCTCGGGCGCTTCATGAAGATACTGCTCGTAAAAAGGCTTGAAAGCAGTTTCTACGCCTTCCAGAATTCCATCGACCGCTTCCTGCGGTCCTACGAGATGTTCATCAGGGAGCTAAAAAAAGGCAACGTCTATGTCAGTAAAAAGTACGCCAACAAGCTCTTCGATATGCTGGAAGGCGACAACGACGACGCCATACAGAAATTCATCGACGAAGGCAAAGCCGAAATGTTCAAAGCCTCGGATTTCGAAGAGAGCTTGAAGAAGGACCTGGAATCGGACCTGCTCGTCCTCAAGGACATAAAGGAAATGTGGACAAAGGTCAAAAGGGACCCCAAGCTGCTTAAATTCAAAAAGGAGCTCGCCGGCAACAGGATCCTGAAAGAAAGCCACCTTATCATTTTCACCGAATCGAAAGAGACGGCCGATTACCTCTATTCCAGCATCGAAAAAACGATCCCCGGGAAGGTGCTTCTTTTCACGGGCGATTCCGGAGAGGCCGTCCGGGACAAGGTTATCGACAACTTCGACGCTCGGGCGAGGAACAGGAAGGACGAATACCGGATCTTGATATCGACAGAAGTGCTTTCGGAAGGCGTCAATCTCCACCGCTCCAATGTCGTCATCAATTATGATATCCCATGGAACCCCACCCGCATGATGCAGAGGGTCGGCCGCATCAACCGCGTGGATACGGTATTCGACAAGATCTACACATTCAACTTCTTCCCGAGCCAGCAGGGCAACGACGAGATCAAACTGCGGGAAGCCGCCGAAGCGAAGATGAACGCTTTTCTCACCCTGCTGGGAGGTGATGCCGAGCTCCTGACGGAAGGCGAGCCGGTGGGGTCGCACGAACTGTTCGACCGCCTGATGTCCAAGAAAACCCTCGAAGGACAGGACGAAGAACAGGAGACTGAACTCAAATACCTGAGGCAGATACAGGATATCCGCGAGAAGGATCCCGCCCTCTTCGAAAAGGTCAAGCGCCTGCCCAAGAAGGCGCGAAGCGCAAAGATCGCCGAAGAAAAGAAGGAGGCGCTGATAACCTATTTCCGAAGGGGAAAACTGCAGAAGTTCTTCATGGCGGGCGAGGGCGGAGCAGAGGAACTCGATTTCATGTCCGCGGCCGACATCCTCGAATCCTCCCCGGAAACGGAGAGAGCAAAGTTATCAGGCAGGATCTACGAACTTCTGGATGAGAACAAAGACGCTTTTATAACTGCTACCACGGAAGAATATGTCGAAACCATGGGGTCCAAGCAGGGCAGGGACAACATCTATGAAGTCATAAAGATCCTCAGGGTAACACTGAAGAACAAGAGCCAGTTCACAGAACAGCAGGAAGCCTACCTTCTGAGCGTCCATGACCGGCTCGAAGCCGGCAGCCTGCCGAAACAGACCGTGAAAGAGACGCTCGAAGCCCTCCAGGCTTTGAAAACAGAGATGAGGAATCCTCTGAAGGTCTTCGCCGTTGTCCAGCAAAAAATTTCCACGAAGCTGCTTGACGCCCACTATTCAGAAGGAAGCGCTTCCACCGCCAGCAAACGGGAGGTCATACTCTCTTTGCTGTTGTCGGGCGACAGAGAAGGCGGTTAAGATGGCCAAATTGCGACCAAGCGGCGGGTACCGAAACACGGCAAGTTTCCAGACGACCACGCTTATTTACGACGCGACTTACTGGTTCTGCGAAAAATTCCTCGATCCCCGTTCCCGCACGGTAGACCAGATGGTTCAGGCCGCCCGGTCAGGCCGTCAGAATATCGCCGAAGGCAGCCGCGCTGCAGCCACGTCCTCGCAGACGGAACTTCGCCTTTTGAACACGGCCCGCGCAAGCCTGGAAGAGCTGCTCCTCGACTACGAGGATTACCTTCGCCACAGGCGCCACAAGCAATGGGCGCCAGATAGCCCCGAGGCTGAAGCCGTCCGCTTGGTGGCAAGGAAAATAAAACAGGATCGGACCGATCCGTCCGATCCGTCCGAACAGTCTGATCAACAGCGCTGGACGCTTTATTCCCCCTGGCTGGACCATGCGGACGCGGCGATAAGGGCCAACGCCCTGGTCTGTTTGATCAATCAGGCAAACTACCTGCTCGACCAACAGATCGCCGCGCTCGAAAAAGCCTTCGTCGAGGAGGGCGGCTACAGCGAACAGCTTGCCACCGCAAGGCTCGCGGAGCGAGCAAGAAAAAAGGATCAGACCGATCCGATCGATCGGGCGGATCCGACTGATCTCATCCCCGCCTGCCCGAACTGCGGCAAGGCGATGGTGCTCCGCACCGCGAAGAAGGGCAAGACCGCAGGCAGCAGCTTCTGGGGATGTTCCGGCTACCCCGATTGCAAAGGAGTTGTAAAGGCATGAACCACGATCAGGCAAAGAGCCTCATCAAGGAGACCTTCGAGAACCCCTTCGACAAGAACAGGTTCACCTATTTCGGCAAGAACCTCCTGAATAAAATAGAAGAATCTCCCTTCACCTACCCGACGCAGTACATAAAGGACTCCTTCAAGCCCTACATCAACAGCATGGAACGGATAGGCAAGTATTCCGACGGCAGCGCGGACCTTGATATCCTTATTGTGAAGCTCCAGAAGGAGACCACGCTTGAAAGGGCCAGGACCGCCCAGAGGAACTACATCGCCTCCTACCTGAACGGCAGCCGCGGAGGACAGCTCAAGGACGCAGCCCTGGTCGCGTACGTCTCTCCTGAAGAAGAGGATTGGCGCTTCTCTCTCGTGAAGATGGACTACAGGTTCGAGCAGACCCCGTCCGGCAAGATGAAGGTCAAGGAAGAGTTCACCCCGGCCCGGCGCTGGTCGTTCCTGGTAGGCGCCAACGAGAAAAGCCACACCGCCCAGAGCAGGTTCATCCCCTTCCTCACCGAGGATTCCAAGAAACCTCAGCTGGACGAACTGGCCGGCGCCTTCAACATAGAGACGGTGACGAAGGAGTTCTTCGAGAAGTACAGGAACCTTTTCGTCAAGATAAAGCTGCACCTCGACGCGATATTGTCCAAAGACCCGGGTGTCAAGGACGACTTCAAAGCCAAGGGGATAGACACGGTCAACTTCTCCAAGAAGCTGATGGGCCAGATCGTTTTCCTCTATTTCCTCCAGAAAAAGGGGTGGTTCGGCGTCGGGAAGGACAAGGCCTGGGGAACGGGCTCCCGCAATTTTCTCCGCGACCTTTTGGACAAAAAGCACGGGAACTACAGGAACTTCTTCAACGACATGCTGGAGCCGCTCTTCTACGAAGCGCTGAGGACCGACAGGAGCGATGACAAGGGTTATTACAGGAAATTCGACTGCAAGATCCCATTCCTGAACGGAGGCCTCTTCGACCCCATCGGCAACTACGACTGGAAAAAGACCGAGGTCATCCTGCCCAACGAGCTTTTCTCCAACGATAACAGAACGAAGGAAGGCGACACCGGAGACGGCATCTTCGACATCTTCGACCGGTTCAACTTCACGGTCAGGGAGGACGAGCCGCTAGACAAGGAAGTGGCGATAGACCCCGAGCTTCTCGGAAAGGCGTACGAGAAGTTCAACGCCATCAGGCCCGACAACTTCGGCGAATACATGAAGGTCCTGGGCACCGGTCAGGAGAACAAGTTCAACAAGGAGTTCGGAGTTTATTACACGCCGAGAGAGATCGTCCACTACATGTGCCAGAAAAGCCTCGAATACTACCTCAAGGAGGAGTTCAGGGAGAAGGTCCCCGAATCCGACATGGAGGACTTCGTCACAAAGGCCGAAACCGTTCTAGAGAACGAGCTCGTCTATCAGAAGAAGCTGAAGCAGATCGAGGCGGGAGAGATAAAACGCACCGACTACGCCCCGGAACTGCCCGCTTCTATCCTGACCAACCTCGAACATATCGACAAGAAGCTCGAAGAGATAAAGATCTGCGACCCTGCCGTGGGCTCCGGCGCCTTCCCCGTCGGCCTGATGAACGAGATAGTCAGGCTGAGAAGCGCCATCCACATCCTCTCCACCGGCACGATACCCCCGCTCTACGACATCAAGCGCAACTGCATCGAAAGGTCCATCTACGGCGTCGACATAGACGAAGGCGCGATAGAGATCGCCAGGCTCAGGCTCTGGCTTTCGCTCGTCGTCGACGAGGACGACATAAGGAACATAAAACCCCTGCCGAATCTCGATTACAAGCTGGTGAGAGGGAATAGTCTGCTGGGAGTGGAGAAGAACATCCACACCAAGCCGATGCTCGATGAACTCGAAGAGATCAAAGCCCGCCATTTCAACGAGACCGACCCGACAAGGAAAAAATAAGAGGCGAAAAAGATATCGGACCTGATCTGTCAGATAACCGACGGCCATAAGGAGTTCGACTTCGAGATCTACTTCTCAGAGGTGTTCAAGGAGAAGGGCGGGTTCGATGTGGTCATAGGGAATCCGCCGTATGTGACGATTGCGCTAGGAAAAAAACAAAATATATTTAGCGATGCAGAAATCAAACTGTACAAAGAATTATACGCAGATGTTTTTGAATATAAAGGCAACACCTTTGCTTTGTTCATTAAGACATCAATATCTCTACTCAATATGATGGGGACGATGTCTTTTATTTTGCCTAACACACTCTTGCTAAACTCTTCTTTTAGTATGACCAGAAAACTAATATTAGAAAAATGCCATATAAATATTTTGGCAAATTTCCTGGGTGAGGAGATTTTCGAATCTGCTATTACTGGTGGTAACTTGGTTATTATGCTTGGAAAATATTTTTCTGAACATAAGACGAAATATGTTAATGTGTCAAAGCTGTCGGTAATGAACACCCTTAAATATGGGGTGATTGATCAGGGCTCCTTTGCCAGACAGTGGGAATACAGATTTACAATAAACAACGAACATCTAACAATCTGCAATGCCATTAATAGAAATAGCGTGCCGCTATCTACATTGACAACATTTTATAATGGGATTAAGACAGGCGATAACAAGAGATTTCTTTCTGAAGGGAAAATTAACTCACAGTATCGACCTGTGATTAGGGGACGCGATGTCCATAAATATTTCGTTGATTTTGGCAACATCTATGTCCTTTTTGATAAGAATCTTCTTTGGAGCAACACAAAAGAAGAATATTTGACAAAATCGCCCAAAATTATTATAAGACAGACAGGCGACAGTCTGATAGCTGCTTACGATCAAAATGGCTATATGTCCATGGATACAACGCATATAATGTTTGATGGCACTGTGGACTTAAGATTCATTTTAGCCATTCTTAATTCCAAGTTAATGAACTGGTATTATCAACAATTAGTGGCAGAGGCAGGCAGGGTGTTTGCAGAAGTAAAGATTGCCAAGCTAAAACTATTGCCAATTCGACTATCTGACAATCTGCAACCATTCATCAATCTTGTCGATCAAATCCTCGCTGCCAAGCGCGCCAACCCCGCTGCCGACACTTCTGCCCTCGAATCCCAGATCGACCAGCTTGTATATCAGCTCTACGGCCTCACCGAAGAAGAAATCAAGATCGTGGAAGGGAAATGAAATGAAAAGAGATATGGAGTTAGTGAGAAAGTTGCTTTTTATTACTGAAGAATCAAAAGAGGGGCTTTATGTCAGTCGAGCCAAGATAGAAGGGTATGACACTAAAATTATGGCACAACATGCCCAGATTTTAGATGATGCCGGCTTGATCGTGGCCAAAATTGAAGAGAGTGACAATTATGGCATAACAGACGCCTTCATTTACCGCCTGACTTGGGATGGCCATGAATTTTTAGATGCCGCCCGCAACGATACGATTTGGAAAAACACTCTCAAGCAAGTCAAGGAAAAAGCTGGTTCCGTAACCTTTGAACTTTTAAAGACATTGCTGGTCGAGGGGACAAAGGAATTGATCAGGGGAGCATGAGCAAGCATAAGAAACAGCATTACGTTCCTTCATGTTACTTAAAAGCCTGGTGTGATCCTAATACGCCAAGCACGCAAACCCCTTACTTATGGGTCTTTGATAAGAACGGTGAAAATCCAAGAAAAAAAGCTCCAGATAATATCTTTCATGAAACAGATATGTATACCATTCATCTACCTGAAGGTGGACGCGATCTGGTTTTAGAACAAGGTCTTCATGAACTTGAAACTAAGTTCTCGTCCATTAGAAAACATGTCCTTGCGCGTGGTCTTCCCATTGAACCAGATAATAAATTCCTGCTTTGTGCATTCATTGCTGCATCTCAGTTCCGCACACCATTAAATCGTGAGCATCAAAGTAAGCAGTGGGGAAGGGCGCTTGAGATGATGGACAAAATAAATGAATGGGCTAAAACAGCAACAGAAGAAGAGAGACAACGAGAAGCAATGCGCTCCTCGCTGTCGTCAAATAGAGACGCTATGAGCTATGACGAAGTTAGAATGTTAAGTGAGCAGCCATTGCAGACGATGCTCTTTCAGCAAATCCTTGCCTTGGCTCCGCTTTTGTTCAAAGTTACCGATATGTCGGTCCTAGTGACTGCTGATGAAATAGGTTTTATTACATCTGACAATCCTGTTATCTGGTCTGATCCAGAAGCGTACAAGCGCCCACCTCTTATGAGGAGCCCTGCGCTGATATATGAGACTGTTGAAATTACAATGCCAATATCGCCGGAACGTTGCTTGTTCTTAAATAGAAGAGGCATTTCTGGGTATAAGCATGTTTCTCAGAAAACTGTTGACGTTGTGAATCGACTTGTAAGATTTGCAGCAAAAGAGCATTTTATTGTTAATACGAATAAAACAAATGATTACTGGTTCCAAAAAATTGAATTGCCTGATGATGCGTGGGATAAAACCAATAAACGAGTTGAAAGGAAAGAAGATGAGAAAGACTCTTAAATACCCAATTCCCCTTCTCCTCTATCACCTCCACGGCCTCACCTATGAAAAAATCAAAAAAAGTTGAAGGGATATATTCCATTTGCAGATCCGGGCTTACGACACACTTCTTGCCACCGTATTCGTCTTCCGATCCCCGGAAAGTGATTTCAACGCTTTAAAACGCCTTGCCGGGATGCCGGCAAGTGAAACCAAAGCTTTAGATCGCCTTGCCGCGGTGTCGGCAAGTAAATCCAACGGGTTAGAACGACTTGCGCGGGTGCCGGCAAGTGAAAACAACGGGTTAAAACGACTTGCCGGGGGTCCGGCAAGTGAATCCAACGCATTAAAACGTCTTTCCGGAGTATCGGCAAGCAAAAACCACGGATTAAAACCACTTTCAAGGTCTTTTTCCGGCTGAAAAATCGGGATTGAGCGAATCCAACGCGTTGGAACGTGTCATTCCAAGAGGAATAAGTGAATCCAAAGCGTTAAAACGCCTTGTTCCCGTGTCACTGAGTGAAAACAACGCGTTGTTTCGACTTCTTCCCGTCGCACTAAGTGAATCCAAAGCGTTAAAACGACTCCTTCCCGCGGGAATAAGTGAAAGCAACGCTTTGGAACGGGCCGCTCCCGCGGGAATAAGTAAAAACAACCGGTAAAATCGCCATAAAACGCTTTTATTATCATGAGTTACCTCCCGAGAATGATTACCGGCTCCGTCAAGATGATCCAATTCCTTTCAACCGNNTTCCTTTCAACCGCCATCAGGGTTATAATTAAAATAGAGAGAAGGAGGTCTGCCTCATGAAATGCGAAGAGAAATCTATCAGTAACATCCGGGATATGTTCAAGAACAACCAGCTGGAGCTCGACCCGCCATACCAGAGGAAGCCGGTATGGAAGACTAAGCAGAGAAGGCTTTTGCTTGCCTCTATATTCAACGGCATACCGATTCCTGCGGTTATCCTTCATGGTGCGGGGTCAGGCCATGCATTATGCATTTTCAGGATAAGGTAGATTATGCGACGCTGACGCCAGGCTGAAGGCTTAAGGCTGATGGCTGAAGGTTAATAAGGAAATCGATTCATCAATTTTTCACTTTTCAATTTTCACTTTTCATTTTTCAATGCAGGCGCAGCCTGCTTGGCTGATGGCTGAAGGTTCAAGAGAGATGGGGATTATCCTGTAGGGGCGAACGGCCGTTCGCCCGGATGTAAAATCCCCCTCGATCACCCTTTGACAAAGGGGGAAAAAACACAGAGAAAAAACACTGGGCCACTTGACTAATAACTTTACTTATGGTTGACTAACGGCATGACATACGAGCCCAGGTTCATCATTACCGGGAAATTGCTGTCGCTCGCGGAGGAGATCTCCGCCCTGAGGGAGAAGATCCAGGGCGCTGCTGTCGGGCTATCATGGGTGCCCGCCGTTCAGAAGGACAGCCGCGCCCGCAACGCCCACGCTTCGACCGCCATCGAGGGAAATCCACTGACCCTTGAGCAGGTAAGGGTTATCCAGGATGGAAGGGAGCTCGCGGGAGGGCAGGATAAGCCCGGCAGGGAGGTGGCCAACTACTTCGCGGGTCTTAGATACATCGAGAAAAATTCGGGGAAGAAGCTTATCAGGCACGAGGACATTTTCAAGCTCCATGACATTCTCGCGAGGGGCGTGATGGATCAGGGCGAGGCGGGCAGCTATCGGATCATCCAGGTGAGGGTGGGCCGTTATCTTCCGCCTCAGCCGAAAGATGTTTCGGGCCTGATGNNCATTCATCCGTTCGCTGACGGCAACGGGAGGACGGGAAGGGCTCTCGCGCTTTGGGAGCTGTACCGGCGGGGCTTTGACACTCATCACATCTTTTCGGTGGACGAATATTACCGGGAAGATCGCCCGCGCTACTATGCAGAGCTGGAGGGCGTGCGAGCCAAGGGCGGCGATTTGACGGACTGGCTGGAATATGTCGCGGAGGGCATAAGGAAGACGCTTGAAAAAGTCTGGATAAGGGCGAAAGCCTATCAGGCCGGATCCTCAAAAAAGGTGGCTTTGAGCCCGAGACAGGAGAAGCTTCTTGAGCTTCTGCGGGATCACGGCAGCATGGCTCCCGCGGAGATCTGGGCGGTTCTCGGGATCTCAAGGCAAGGCGCCATGAATTTGCTGAAACCGCTTCTGGAAGCCGGCATTGTCGAAAGGATCGGCGGCAAAAAATCTGGGAAATACAGGCTGAGGGCGGAAGGCTGATGGCTGATCGCTTCGCTTCCCGCAGAGGGGGGCGATCCTCTCCCCTCTTGGGCGCTCCGCTCGCATGCTCGCTGCGCTGAACACTCCCCCGGCCGGGAATGCGCCCTTTCGCAAAGTGAATATGTCTCAGGGCGCAACATTTGACGCCCTTCGGGCA
>MTKZ01023024.1_pt1 | contig 17066 bp, 13 predicted proteins | sample 1042781 | NCBI WGS metagenome assembly MTKZ01 (sample SAMN06212207, study PRJNA360539) | anaerobic digester metagenome | biome: Wastewater treatment plant; material: sludge; isolation source: anaerobic digester fed with sludge from wastewater treatment plant | place: Denmark: WWTP Viborg ... | reverse complement strand
TATATGCCACCAATCAAAGCAAAAGCCCCTGATTATCAGGGGCTTTCTGAGGTCGGTGGCGGAGAGTAATTAATTACTCTTTTTAATTAAAAGAAGTAATAAAACACGTTTAATGTTTAATATCAATCGATTAAAGAGTAATTAGTTACCTTTAATAAGTAAATAATTAGTCACAAAGTGCAACAAATTACTTAAATATTCGTATAATAGAGTAAACAATTACTTTTTTATATGATGAAAATGGGACAAGTTAGCACTAAAAGATTCGGAATTAAACTGCGCTTCGAAAACAATTATTACCGGGTACACATTACACATCCTGATTTCCGGGGTCGGATAAGAAAGCGACTGGGTGAAAAAAACTATGAAGATGCTGAAAACAAAACAGCAAACATCCGGTATGAAATTACTAAACAATTTGAAAATCAGGAAGTGACCATGAAGGCAGCCGAAGACTTCGTGGAAAATTACATCGCATTAAACATTAAAAAGACGGCTTCTATATTCGATTACAAAGAAGAGTTCATTAAAAAGAAAATCAGCACAAAGAATAAACACACCAAGAATCCTCTTGCAAACAGCACCGTCTCCGGCTATCGTACAGCCATCCAGTATTTTGAGGACTATTTCATTAAAAAAAGAATACCGCAACACCCTTCATACATAACTGATGAAGTTTTAAACGGATATTACGATTATGTTCCGGGAAGCCATAACTATAAGGTTAAACTTCACAACAAGGCAAAGGGTTATATTAAATATTTGATTTTAGATAAGAATCTGCCGATAGACCAGCGATACAAATTATCATCATTCTCTGAGGAATATGATAATCAATGTCCGGAAGACAATGATATTGCACTGCCGGAATCGGATGTTAAAAAACTCATTGAACTCCGCCAAAAACTTCGCTCAGGTGAAATCACGGTAAAATCGAAGGACTTTTCAGAAAAGATACCAATAGAGTTGCATATGAAAAATGCTAAAAGACTTGAGAGTAACCTTATTAAATCTCTGGATTGTTTTCTTTTCATGATAGCAACCGGAATGTACTGGGCGGACGTAATGAAATCAGAGTTATTCTTCTCTAATCAGGGTGATTTTACTCATGTACGTTACAGGCGTGCAAAGAATGGCAGTTTATGCAAAGCAATACCTGTTCAGGATGATGATATTTTCATAGGGGGAGAGATTATCAAACAATACAAGATAAAGAACCGCCAGAACTTTCCGTTGAACCTATCCTTGACCCATTTCGATAAACATTTGCACAGAATAAGCATACTTGCAGGTCTTGGCTATAAAATCACAAATAAAATGGCACGCAAAACCTTCGCCAGCACATTATACTTCAACAGAAAATTACCCATCCATTTGTTACAAATCCTGTTAGGACACAAAGATGTTCGAGACACGATGCACTATCTTAGAATAACCGATGACGATGTGGCAAAAGAAATTTTGAAATATGTGTCGGCAAATTCTGATGAAAGAAATAATTGATAAGGGTTAACACTTACAGTTATAGGAAATTTTATAATATTTTATAAAATATTCTATATCTGCATTTTAAATAGAAGGAAATTTTTTATAGAATTTTTCAGGCTACCCATTTAATTAAGTCCTGATTCCTGTCCTGAATTTGGATTGCAAAGTATTTATAGAAAAGGAAATGCTCATGCATCACCCTCAAACTTTTTAGGGGGTACTCCCATAGGGTGTGATAGGGGTGGATACAGAGGGGGCATCGGAAATTAAATAATATGATATAAGAATGGACACAACTATGAATAACACCTACCCTGCCGACATAGCAGCACTTCTTGCCGACATGCAGATGGGCAAATACAAAAACCTTCAAATTTTTTTGTATCGAAATCCTGACAAACTTGGTCTGGGTCTTGGTCAAAAGTATTTGGTGGTAAACCCTGATGGTTTTGGGGTTTTGAGGCTCATTAGCGTTGATTATAAAAGTGGTATTATCCAATTGGTATTAATAAACGAATTCACTGACGAACCTAATGAAATCTTTATGGATATTAATGACGAACATCCGGAAAACATCTTTGTCTGCTGGGAAGACCTGAAAAATATGGTACTTGACGACATTGCCTATCATTTTACCGAGGGATGATTTCCATGACCCGGCAATGAAGGATACGCTAATAATCTAAACGAATAAAATACGGTAAATCTATTGGCACATAAACCTCAGTAGGTCTGGCTTTTAAATAATCCTTTTGCTCTGTATCCCAAAGAAAACCCGGTCTTATTAAAGTATACCTGTTTGGTGGGGTGACTGATTTAACATAACAATACCCCCAAGGCGATTTATAAATTATATTCCCCTCGACTGCATATTTGTCGAATTTTTTCTCGGAGATTTTTACAATCACTTTGGCAAAAGCCGGAAATATTTTTCTGAAGAATCTTTCAGTGTTTTCGGGAAGCGAAGTGGCTCTGTGCTTCAATTCATTAATTCGATTTTTTATTTCAGCCTTAAATTCATGATACTTTTCAACATTATTTACAACATCCTTCCATCCAAGGTAGTGCATTGTGTTTAGAATTAGCGAATAAAAATAGTGCATCTCCTTATCGAGCCAGTTGTTATTGAGTAAACAAACAATGGTATTAATTAACGCATCATGCTTCAATTGTTCTATCTTCAACTTCGTATATTCAAACTCATATTGCTTGAAACCCGACTGTGATAATACCAGAAACTCTCCAATGATATTCAGGCAGCAGCCTTTAACGTTATCATTATCATAATTATCTGAGAAAGGGAGATAATTGAAGAAGCATTGTTGGTTATGTTGTATGTATTTCTCGACTTTACCGCCATATTCAAGAACTAATTCAATGAAAATCAAATATCTCGTTAAATCAGTTAACGTTGGTTTATATGATGTTCCCAGTGGAGTGCCATAAAGAATATTGTGCTGGTAACATAACAAATTACTGAAGTAATTTAACAACTTCCTTCTTTCTGTTGACAGCATGTGATGCGATTGATAAAAAACCAACTTTACTTCAGAGGTATCATTACCATTTATGCTGCCCAAATCACTCTCCTGTTCATCGTCTCTAATATCGTTCTGCTTTCCAATGGAAATCCCTTTGGTTTGAATAAACTTCAACACATCTAATACTCTCAGAGAGGGTGATGTAAGCAAGAGTGCTTTCTCATAGTTTGTATCAAATACTGGTTTGTAAGTTGAGAGGTCATATAATTTTTCAGGTTCTTTTTTCTCCTCTCGACTTTGTATTCGTGAACCCCCACTCTGTATTATATTTAAACCCTCTTCCTTTTCGGTTTCATCAATCATCGCATAGTTCAGCAAATCAAGCACCTTGCTAAGTTCCCCGCTCTGTATTTCACTATAAATTCTTTCGATTTCTTCAGTTTGTGGATTTGGATGTGTCTTTGCGATAAGAAAATAATCAGATAACAGTAACTTATTTGAAATAATAGTCCCATCAATATTTGAAAACTGTATGGATTGAAAATCAGTTAATTCCCTATCTAACTTTAACTTAATTTCAGTTTCATATTTCTGAATGGTTAAGGACTGGTTAATCTTATTATTACTGTCAACAAATAAGACTTTTAATTGGTCAGACCACACACCTTCAGAATATAGAATCAATTCACGGTATAAGTATTCAGCGGCTAATAGTTTTATTGTGAATCGGTTGGTTCGAATAATCGTATCATCATCAGAGCGTGAATTCTGTGGTGAGAAATCAAATAGATTCTTTTTTTTATCAGAAACCAGTTTAACACCCAGTTGATTAAGTAACCCGCCCTCTTCTGATTTAATTAATATCGATACTTCTGAATTGGATTTTTCATGCCCGGTAATCCCTAAACCTTCAGGAGTAACATTTGCACTACCCATCAAACAAAACTCCGTCCCTTTTGCAGTTCTGAAGTGAATTATTTTGCCATGAAGTTTTGATTTTATTGAGTCCGACCTTGCGTACTGATTTTTACTTACCCCTACATCATACCAATCAAAAAAAAGATGGTTTCCACTAACCGGTAAGGAAGAAGGCACGAGTCCGTTTTCATCAATTATGATATTTACTTTTGATTGTGGGAACAACAAGGTCAATTCACTAATTGCTGTTCCGTTTTTGTCATAGAAAGGCGATATTGTAGTAATCTCAATAACCTTCTGGTCTTGCAAGAGGTCTTGCAATTGTTTCCATATGGTCGTATTATCTGAATTAAAAAGAAAGGCAACTTCTTCATTTTGTGAAGTTTTGCAAAACTGGAAACGTTCTGTTTTTGTCAATCCATTGAGCCATCCGGCATGTTCAATTATCCATCTCGTAGTCTTATCATTAGTCTGCCCTTGTGTGGTTGAAGTAACTGTGGAGATATAATCCCATGCTGCCGAAAATACCATTGAATTGTCCGGGAAGCGGACATCAAAGTGAAATGCTGCCCAAATTTCTTCATTATTTCCGTTACCGGAGTTGGTTAAATTGCCCGAACCGACTATTAGCAGACCTTCGTTCTTGCCAAACAACATCCAAATTTTGGGATGAAAAATTGTTTTTCTAAATATCGGATACAGTGAATAACCGGGAGTTATCTTCATTTCGTCTCCCGTAGATTTTTTCATTAACTCTGAATAGTAGTGTCCATCAATTAAAACATTAATATTTCTCACCCCACAAGACCGCAACCATTTCATTACTTTCATTTCAAAGAAGTAAAAGTCGAAACTGAAGGTGGTCAGTATGCAAGAATGATATCTTCTACTTCCGATTAATGTCAATATGTTCTCACGATGTAAACTCATCAGTCAGATAAAAGCATTTCGTCTAATTGTGAAATAATTTGGTTTTCATCGATTACCTGCAAATCATACATAATGTTCTGCAAAGCATACATCCGTGGGGAAGTATTTCTTGGCGGGAAAATTTCAATGAATCTTATGTATTGCTCTTCAATTATGAATTTATGAGTTGCCTGAGTGCCATTCCCCATCTTTCTTATAGCCACCATTTGATGCCTGTAGATTATATTTCGTAGAATGAATTGTTCAATGAATGATTTCAGGGTGTCATTTCTTGCAGCATGTATAGTCAAAATGCCATCAACCATGTTACCGTCACGAACTATTTGTCTTCGGCTCATGAATTCTTTCAGTGGATGGAGTTGTTCTTTATTGTTTTTATAAAGTTGTAGTAAAAGTAAAAAGCCATTCTTTGCTGCAATAAAAGGATTATCGGATGCCCGTGTTTGTATCGAATTCTTTAAATCTTCTTCAATTTCCCCATCAGGCATATTCGATAAAACATCAGTGACGATAAGTTTACTTTCAGTGGACTTGTTAATATCCTTGCATATTTCCTCGTGGATAGCGTCTGACAGTTCGTCAATAAAGTGCGGTAAATACTGTTCCTGCTGGTAACGGTATAAGTTTTGTAATACCGCCCAAAAAATAGACCCACAGGCAAATTGCCAATATTCGTTAAGTTGATAGCAATACCAACCGATATGTGTTTCACCTGCCGGGTCAGCATCATTACCTAATTTTTTTTGATAACAGGTTAATAGGAACTTATACCATTCGTATTTATTACCATTTAATGTTGCTAATCTCAATAACGATTGAATTGTTTCCCTTCTGCTAAATGTGAAAAGTTCCTCAATTTCCTGACTTGGTTCATCTTTATCTAATAACATCGACACGTATAAAGTCCATTCATCGCTATCAGGATTAACTTTATCAATTGCGTAGTAATCTATTAATCTTGTAATATCTGATTGATAGAGTCTGCCGGATTTAATGTTTGTATAGAGTAATTCTTTAATCTCAGGGGTCAGAGTTGCGTCAAATGCTTCCGCCAATTGTTTTCCGGAAACCTTTTGCCTTGGATGTGGCTGGCTTATGTTGTAAATGATGTCACCGTCTTCATTAATTGCTGTTATGATGAGTGCAAGGGTCTGCATCGCTCCCGAATAATATTGTCCAAAAGCACCGGAGGGATATTTCCAGTAGGTAGGCTTTGACGGGTCATCTCTATCAGCACCGACAGCCAAATCAAAAAATTCATCAGTTACAGTGACAAGTAAATTGGTGGCAAAGTTGCTCCCGGTGATTTGTTGAACATTCCCTCGCTGGCTTTGCATCATAAGAGCAATCATCAGTTCGGCTCTTCGAATAAATCGGTACTGTTCTGTTGAATTTCCTTTCTTTTCTCTTTTAAAATAAAAATCCAATAGCCAGCAATAGAATCCATAATATCTTAACCGATTGGTTAAGTTCGAAATTCCGGGCAATAATGAAGAGTATGTCGCTTCAGATGTAGTTTGAAGTCCCAAAGGGTCAAGACCCATTATCAGATTTATTGATGTACCCCAGAAAGGGAAGAGTGATTTACCTTTTTGTAGAACAGCCATGCAAAATATATCATTTTGATTATATGATAATTAAAGACAAAAGAAACAAATTATCGCAATTTGATTCTTAGCCATCTACGGATAAAAATACTAATTTATGTTTACTTTTAACCTATCGATTGGCTCATAGGTACTGGTAGACACTTCCTCTGCTTATTTTTAGATTTTTTGATATGTCGGTAACTGTTTTGCCGGATATTTTCATTTTCCTGATTTTTTCAATAGTTATTGAATCCAATGCGGGACGACCACCGACCCGACCCTGCTGACGTGCTCTGGTTAATCCTGCATGTACCCGTTCTGAAATCCGAATCCGTTCTTGCTTGGCAAGCGTTGATAATAACGCAATTATGACATCTTTGAAAATACCCGAACTGTCGATGTATTGTTCGGCATATGATTTATATGCCACACCATAATCTTCCAATACCTGCAAATAATGGATGGTTTTCCGTGTACCTTCTCTGGTGAATCTATCTAAAGCGTAAAACAATAGCAAGTCAAACCTTCTTTTTGATGCATCGTTCATCATTCTGTTAAATTCTGGTTTATTCGGTGTACCGCCAGATATAATATCGACATACTCGTCATAAATTTCATAACCCATTTTCTGGCAATAATCTCGGAGCAACAATAATTGGTTTGTGCTATCGGAAGAGTCACGTGAAATTCTGGTGTATAATCCTACTTTCATATAACTGTTTTAAATGTGTTTAATAAACGGGTGTTTTTTGGACAGGTAAAATTGTTTTCTGGAATGTCGATTTTTCCGGCATTTCAGAAACGGAATTTTGAGAGGGTTTTTTGAACAACACAATTTCATGTATTTCAAAGTTTAATTTGACGAAAAGGCATAATAATGAGAAATGTTCCTATTAAATGAAATGAAGTTATTCGCCAACTCTACGTATGCCACTTGCATTATTTTGCCGTTCTCCACAAACATTATTACCATGTAACTTACATCGTAGTCCTCAACAATGGGATGAACAATTTGGTGGACGATGTGTGTGTTCTTATGTTTCATATGCCTATTTGAATGGGCAAATATACGATTATTTTTTAATTGCCCAGTTGAATGGGCAATAATTATTACCTTTGGTGAAAATCTTTAACATGAAACCATTTGAAAATGACCCCAGATACAATGAATTAATGCTGGTAATTGGAGAAAAGATAAAAGACCTGAGGAAAAAAAGTGGCATGAGTTATATAGAAATGGCTAAAAAAATCGGTCTCAGCCGTAACGGGTATAATAATATTGAACTGGCAAAATCAAATTTCCAGTTCTTTTCCTTGCTCCGCATCCTTTCTTATCACGAAATTGATTTTTTTGATTTCATTAATTCTTTGAAACAATAAAGAATCTGCGTGTAGGGGTTACATAAAACCCATTTTTCACTTTCAACTATCGTGAATATTGTTGTTTTAGCGTTCAAATCAACGTTTTAATCATTTCTCTCCAAAGAAATAGGTGCATTTAAACTGAGTTATCTGCACGCTTGGGTACATTTTATTCCGGTTATAGTGCTCAGTAATTCACAACCAATTGTGATGAAGAACAGTATTTATAGAAAACGAAATTCCGGAATGACGACAAAAGAAATACCAGACCACCAGAAAAAGCGCATCGAAGAAATCGGTTTGTTCCTGAGAAACTGGCGACTCAATGAGGGTCTGACTCAGCGTGAATTCAGTGAATCAGCAGGGATTCACCGCAATAGTACGCACAACATAGAACATTTCAGACTGTATAGTGTGCTCACTTTATTGAAGTGTGTGGATGCCACAGGATTGACTCTTGAGCAGTTTTTTCAAGGTATGGAGTAGAAGAACTAACTATCAGTCATTTGGTAAATGCATCTGTGATATCTTTTCTATAAGATTGCGCAATAACTGATTGGTATTATCCTGAACAAACTGAAAACCTTGCTGCAGGTTTATGACATCATCGTACAGGATATTCCTTTCATACTGGTTCAGCCACGATAAATTTGAGATATCTTCCAGAAAATCAGCATCTACATGTTCATAATAGTCATCCTGCAGTCCTATTTCAAGTAACCGGTGACAGGTTTGAATTTCATTTTCTTCCATAAAATCATCTTTAATCGGTTCGGCAAATCCACCTACTGCATCGTATTGAGTTGTTAATATGTCCTGGTCCGTTAACCATTGCATGTACGGGTCATCATCCAGTTCTTCAAAATCAACGGTTTCCCAGAATTTCTCTTCCACCTTGTGATTATACTTGAATCCAAAATCAGCAAACACGGTTTTTGCAATTCTTTCGGCATCCTTTTCAAATCCCTCAGCCACAACTATCGAGTCGTGTCTGCTGAAGCATGGGATGCCCTCATCCCGGAGTCTTTTCAAAATATTATCCACGAAAATTTCTGCTTCAATGCACTGCAGAAAAACGGAGAAATTACTCTCATGGGTATCATATTCTGTATCTGCGGTTTTCTTCTTGTCTGTTTTCTTAAATTCAGCAATAATGTTAATTACAATGGGATATAGTAGTGCCAGTTTGTTGAGCAATTCATCCGGGCGGTTGGTCTTCTTGAATAATAATTTGAACAGAGCATGTTTTGCGATTAACCGGTCATCCAGACCAAGTTCCTGCTGAACAACTGTGTAGAAATCTTTAAAGAAGACATCATTGATGAAATTGGTTACATCACACGAACTGGTAATACCGGAATATCGGTCGCTGATATCAACTGCAACCTGCGGTAATTGAGTCCGATGCTGTTTTAATACGTTAATGAGACGTTTCAGGTAGGTTTTATTCCTATTATGGTTGAATAACGATAATAGATGCTGCTCTCCATCCTTGATGTAAACATTTAGCAGATTGGCAAATACTAAAAACTGTGATGTCCTCAAATCAAGTTGTACTACCGCTTTTTTGTTAATGACGACAAACTGCAAAATCCGGCTGGGAAAGTTAGTAAGGTGGCTGTAAATCCTCAATGTTACCGGACTCCGTTTCTCATCAATTGGTAATGTCCCGACTTTTGATATCTCATGCTTATAATGGTAAATCAGGGCAGAAATCCGTTGTTTAAGGAAATCATCAACCTTTGCGATGTAATACGAGTTGTTGAAGTAGAAGAACTCTTTATTACGTGTCTCGGCAATGATTCTTGACCATTTTACGGACTGGTATCTGACGTTAAACGACCCATTGTCCAGATATTCTCTGCATTCTATTTGCAGACCATCCGGCAGAGAATTAACGGTGTCACGCTTCAACATTTCATTAGATATCCGTTCTGCATTATCCTCAACCCATTTATTCGCTTTATTGATGTTAATGCTGACACGAAAATTCAAATCCGGGATTTCCGGTAGTTTAAATTCCTGTTTGTCGAAAAGAATCCTTTCCAGTGCCGTTAAAACCTTGCCTTTGTCAACATATGGCAGGAAGATGAATTGTTCATCCAATAGTTCGGGGTTGATACGATACCTTACACCTACATAACCATCCTGTTTCCCTTTAGTAGTTTGCACAGTGCCATCAGGGATTGTGCGAAAACCAAAATCAAAACTCTCGATGATTTCATTTTGAATCAAGGGTGAAATAACACTCTTCCGGTAGTTTCCACCATAAATTTTCTTCCAGTAGTTCCTGCCGAGGGGTACATAGACAGTTAAACCATTACCCTGAGTTACCTGATGATAAAATATTATTGCAATACATTGAAGAAAATTGTTCTTCGTCCGATATTCGAGTTTATCGTTATCGAAAAACACCTGCTCGATTTTCTGTGCCAGTTTCTTTGGCAGGGATTCACCCTTCGCATATTGCTTTCTGCTGGTTTTCTTTTGTACTGCCATTTATCTTGTTTTCACATTATCACCTATATTATTAACTAACCACTATTTTACCTGATTTTCTTTCTTTTCAATAATTCCTATCTTTCTAAACTCTCTTACAATCATCCTGTACCATATTATTGACCTTAACCTTGCCTGTGTGGCGACCGTAACAAGTTATATCAAACTGCATATCAATCCTATATGTATGTCCTGCAGGTTGTTTTCTGATGCAGTTTACGGCAGTTCAGGGTCGCATTTAAAACCAAGTTTGGGTCGGATAAAAGCATTATTTATAATATTTTTAATATGTTGTAATACAGTTATATATAGTATATATATAAAGTAAAACTTTATTTAATATGACCAATCTTCATGAGCAAGAGGGAATTGGTTTAGTTCCTGTTTATGATTCCGCCAAAGAGGCATGAATTTATCCATGTACGCAACAAATCGCTCCGTATGGTTGCGCTCCAGAAAGTGAACCATTTCATGTACGATAATATACTCCAGACAATGCTCCGGCTTTTTTGACAGTTCAAGATTTAACCAGATACGCCTCGCATCTCTGTTGCACGTCCCCCACTTGGTTTTCATTTTCTTCACTTCCCAATCGGCAACTTCAACACCAACAACCTTTTGCCACTTTTCAACCAGTGCAGGAATTTTTTCTTTCAGGGTTTTCCTATACCAGTTCGTCAGAACATTTTCACGCTGTTCCTGCGTATAGTCTGGTTTTACGAGAAGTTCAATGTATTTTTTATTTCTTATTGAAACTTTCGGATTTCCGGTGTGATGAACAACATTCAGAATATAACGCTGACCGTTGAAGTAATGACTCTCACCCGAAATGTACTTTCTTTCCGGCTGTCGCTGCTGGTTCTTGTATTTAACCTGATTCTTCCTAATCCACGACATTTTGGAGATGGCGAACAACCTGACCGCTTCATCGTCAACATTCAAAGGTGTGGCAATCCTGACCCTGCCTTCGGGCGGGTAAACAGCCAGATGAAGGTTCTTGATGGCTTTTCGCACCACATCAATTGGTATCCCGTTGACAACAATTTGATGCATCTTAATAATCAGGTTGGTTCTTGATGATTTCAAAAATTTGCTTCAGTTTTTCCTCGTCTTTTATATGTTTTTTAATGGCGAACAGAACCTCTTTCTCCTTTATCCTGTTGCCCCGCCAGTCATCTTTTTTCGTATAAATGACCTCATAATCCAGAACCATCGCAAGTTCTTCATCTTGGTCAAGATTGTCATAGAGTGCCCGTTTTGCTCTTGTATCGAGGTTTTTTGGGTATTTAGTCTCGTTGGGTCGTTTTATCTGCCGGGTCAATTCCACAATCATCGCCAGATATTCTTCATATTCCAATGCTTCCTGTCGTCTTTGTGCAATCAGTTCATCCAGAAGTTGCGACATGTTCTCGTAGTACCGGGGATTTATGGGTCGTTCATCGTGGATAACTTTGCGCAGGTTATTCTCGATGGTCTCTGCGACTGCCTGTCTGTTCCTTCGAATGCCGGAAGGCAGGTTATCTATTGCCCGCTCTCCTCTTTCCACAATTAGTTCAACCAGCGACATATCATCGAACGCACTGATTACTTTACTCTCTTCTGCACTGATATAAGTGTCAATCAGATGGCGCATGGCAGGTTCATAAGCCTTGAGGTCAATATAATCGGCACTTGCAAGTTTTACCTCTGCTCTGGCATGTTCGTAATGACGTACTTCTTTCAGGATATTTTCAGCATCGCCAGATGTGTATCCTGCTTCTTCCATTTCATTTGCAATTGCTGCATACGCTCTTACGAGATGTGATACCTGTTTGTAGAAAGCAAGCCGTTTTTGTTCATTGCGCTTTATCTCTTCCTTGTCTTCAATGTTTTCAGCACAGAAATACCTTATGTAATCGATGGTCTCCTTGGGCATCCTCACCGGCTCACACAGGGCACGTATACTCTCCAGTGCACTATCCAACAATTCTTTTGCTTTCTGAAGTCTGTTGGAGAGTAATCCGGCAACATCTTCCTTGTTATAACCCTCAAGTGCTCCCGAAGTGTAATCGTTTACTGATGATTCAAGGCTTTTAAACAGGTCTTTATAGTCGATGATGTAACCATAGTCCTTATCATCACCATCGAGTCTGTTCACCCTGCATATTGCCTGAAAGAGACCGTGGTCTTGCATTTTCTTGTCGATGTACAGGTAAGTTGCCGAAGGGGCATCGAATCCGGTAAGCAGTTTATCAACCACAATAAGAAGTTTCAGTTGACCCGGTTCGTTTACAAAGGTTTTCTTTGCTTCATCTTCAAACACTTCCGGTGATTTCCCGTTGAGCATACGCTGGTAAACCTCGTATTTCTTCAGTTTGTCGGTGATGCTCTCCTCATCGATACTCTCTCCACGTATATCGTTGATGGTGGGAACGTAAGAGGTAACGATGGCGCATTTCTTCAACCCGGCACTCTGGAATAATTCGTAGTACTTACATGCTTCATAAATGCTGCCGGAAACCAGCATCGCATTGCCATGACCACTCTCCAGCCGGTCTTTGGTTTCCATATCCAGCATAACATCTGCAACGATTTTCTCAAGTCGTGACTGACTGCTCAGTATGGTCTGCATTGTGCCCCATTTCTGTTTCAGTTGCATCTTGGCATAATCAGTCAAACCCCTCGTCTTGGCTTCGAACCAGCGGTCGATTTTATCCTGTGAGGTAATTCTCTGGTCAACATCCCTTGCTTCATAGCGCAGGTCGAGTATCACGTTATCTTTTACTGCTTCGTCAAATTTGTAGGTGTGGATGTAACTTCCAAAAATTTCGATGCTTCTCTGTTTGTCCACTTTCAGCAGGGGTGTTCCGGTGAAACCAATGAACATAGCATCGGGAAGAATTTTCTTCATGGCTTTGTGCAGTTCACCGGATTGTGTACGATGACATTCATCCACATAGACGTAAATATCCCCTTTGGCACTGAAATCACGGGGAAGGTATCGGGAGATGTCTTCAATGAACCCTTCATAGTCGGCTTCCTCTTTGTTGCCGAATTTGTGTATCAGCGAACACATCAGCCAAGGCAGCGAGAGATTAAGTTTTTCAACTAAATCCCTTCCACTGGTTGTGCGGTGAATTTGCTCATCAACGCCTTTGAAGACCTTTTCAATTTGCTTGTCCAGTTCATCCCGGTCGGTAATTATAAGCACTCTGGCATCCTGAATGTTCTCACGAATCCACTTGGTTAGCCAGACCATAATCATGCTCTTCCCGCTTCCCTGTGTATGCCAGATGATACCACCTTCCCTTTCTCTTACACGTTTTTGCAATGCTCTGACACCGAAATATTGATTGTGACGGCATATTTTTTTTATTCCGGCATCGAACACCATGAAGTCATGAATAAGTTCCAGAAATCGCTCTTTATTGCACATCTGAAGCAAATGGCGGTCANNGGTCAAGTAAATTCGCAACATCACTCTCTTCCTTCCATTTCAGGTAATACTTCTCCGGGGTGTGGATAACACCATACCTGACTCCCTCGGTATCATTTCCTGCCATTACCAGTTGTACTGTGGCAAAGAATGGCATGATAAACATGCTTTTCTGGTTGTCGAGATTCTGCCGGATGCCTTCAGATACCGATACCGTACTCCGTTTCAATTCCAATACTCCCAGAGCAATGCCATTGACGTAGATTACGATATCAGGACGTTTCCTGTTTTCTCCCTTGATGGATACCTCTTCAGCAATGGCAAAATGATTGTTTTGCGGATTTTCCCAATCAATTAACCTTACGGTCTGAGTGTTTTCACCCACATCTTCCCTGACCTTTGCACCATACCGTAAAATCGTATATACATCCTTGTTGATACCATACAGGTTTTTGTTCTGAACCCCGGCAACCTTCTTCAGTTCATATATGGCTTTTTTTATCAGGGTCTGGGTATAACCATTTTCCTGAAGATAATTTGAGAGCAAACCCTCTTCAATATTGCTGTTATCCGGACGGTCATGCCAGTTGCCCAGATATGTGTAATTCAAACCATCAGGCTTGGTGAACAGGGCAATGACCCTGTCCTGAGTAATACGTTCTATATCACCAACTGGACTCATACCAATCGTATTTTACCGGTTAATAATGTCTCCATCATGCCTTGTTTAATTAACTGATACTTATTCATTTGTTTTTCCAAACCCGATAGTTCTTCGTCAATATCAATCAGAATATTTGCAATTGCATCTTGTTCAGTTACTTCTTGTGGAAAAACTAATTCCAATGGCTTTAGATGTTCTGGATAAACATGTGGCTGCGCACCACCAGTTTGTAGTTTAAATATCTTCTTTTGGAATAATTGAAGAAGGAAAAATATATACACAATATTAAATGTCCCCTTTTCTTCAATTGTGGAGCAATCAGATGCAAAAATTGGGTTTCTATGGAAAGAAACAAACCCGGCATTTGCGCCTGAAGCACTGATTGTAATCGTATTTTTTCCTCTATTAGGTCTATTATGAAAATATGACGGGTTAATTCCACCTGCAATTACCGGAAATTCACCACCAGCCGCAGTTTTTTCTGTAATGAGTTGTCCCTTTCTTATATCACAGATATCACCAAGTTTAATTTTCATCCACTCCCCATTAAACCCAGCCAACCTCTTTCTTCCCGTCAACAACTCCTGCATCACTCCCTGCTTGATGTTTCGTTTCTTGGCGATGAGTTTTTCAAGATTTTCAATGAGGGCATCNNATTTTCAATAAGGGCATCGGTATCGGAAAGGGCAGTGGCAATGGCGGTTTGTTCGGATTTGGTAGGGGGTAGTGGGATTTGGATGCTACCTAATTGATTTGCACTTATATGTACAATTGCATCTCCCTGTCCTTTACTCGCTTTTTGTTTTTGAATCTTTTGTGCATTTAACAAATAACCTAAGAATACCGGAGATACATCAACAGGGGAAAGGATAACTATATCCCCACCTGCATATGCTTCAATATTATCAATAAATGCAGCACATTTCCCGATTTCTTCTTTTGTTTCTCCTGACCCAGCGAAAAGAATATCACCCGGTTTTAATCTTCTTGCTGTTTTAGCAGTTTCTTTCGAAATGAATGAGAAATACTCCTTGATATAATCATTATGACTTGTGTATAATTCACCGTATCTTATACAAGGTATTTCACCAATGGTAGCCTCTTCTTTTCGTATGCCCTGACCTTTAGTGAATTTCCCAATGGTCGACAATTGCTTCACTTCCCAATCAACAGGAATAACCCCAATTTCTGATTTTTTATATTGAATGTCAGTTACTTCCATATTATCGCATTTATCCGGCTTTGTAGTTTTTTTAGTTTTTCAATCAGTTCACTGAACGGGAGTGCTTCACCGTATATCATGTTCTCCTTCATTTCATTGTAATCTGTTTCCCAATCAGGCAGCACATTCTCTGGTGGTACAAATGCAATCTTATCGGGACTGTGGTTGGCAAAATCAACACCTGATATACGGCTGAATTTACTGCGGTGCGCTACAATGGTGTTGTATAAATCAGAATCTTTAAGGGCAGTCTCTGAAAATTCTGTCCGGCTCAGTATTTCAATATCATACAAGTGTCTGCTTAATCCTTCTACCCGTCTTTTGTCTTCCGGTTTCTGAAACTCCTCATGCAACAGGAATATCTTTTCCAGAAAAGTCCGTTCAGGATTTACCGTTGGAATGGTTACCGGTTTGTCAGCATATGGCTGTCCGGGATAATTTTCAGCAACCATGGTCGCAAATGACCTGTCAGTAAAAGGTTCTTGTAATGAACGGCTGCCCACTTCCACCAGTACGCCCGGCTTCAGGTAGGTATCCTTCTCCGTGAGTTTTGGGTAATAGACCTCAATTACCATGGGGTCTTGGTCATGGTTAGGTACTTCCGTGTACTTAATTGTAACGTCTGTAAAACCAACCTCAGCGAACTTATTTTGAAGTTCGGGAGTAAACGATTCAGTAAGATATTCATACGATTTTCTCCTCAACCTGCGAACATCAGCGTTTTCCAGTTCACCGGAAAAGCCAAGATATTCCCTGTCCAAAGCCAAATCAATATCTTCCGAAAATCGTTGTATTAAGTTCAACCCCTTACTCAGCGAAGTTCCGCCCTTAAAGACAAGAGACCCTGCACAATCCATGGTACAAATAACTGCCAATGTATGTACCACCCACCAATCCTTTTCCACAGCAAACGGAAGCAAACCACGACTCCTGCCTGTTTCAGTGAATATCCTGATTTTGGTTTCATCCGGCAGTTTAAACCATTCCTTTAAATGTGAAAAGTCGTGCATAGGGTCTTAAACAATCAGGTTTTTAATAGTTTTCTAATCCATTCCGGTGCTATTTTCAAATCGTGCTGCAGGTGAAACGGCTTCTCCTGTTTCAACAGTTCTCTTATTTTGCCCAGTTCCTCTTTGGTTACCTTATCCTTGCCTATGGTTTTCAGTGCCTGAATAGCCAACCTGCTGATTTCGCCAATGGCAGAGAGGTTTCTGGCACTTGCCCGTTTGAAAGTGATAGTTTGTTTCCCCACTTTGATTTTGCGTGCTGTGCTGTCGGTATAATAGACCACATTCATCGGCACTTGGGTGGTAAGACCGAGTTTATAGAGTGCATAACTGCCGGTAGGTACAATCCGTGCTTTATCACGCTTACGGATGGCTTCAGCAATTTCTTCAATGCCGGGCAGGACAGTTCCCAGTACTTCATCTTTTTCCGGGCGAACATAGATACCTGTTGCCACACGGTACAATTCTCCCATTTGTACCAACCGGAACAG
>MTKZ01008395.1_pt1 | contig 17073 bp, 15 predicted proteins | sample 1042781 | NCBI WGS metagenome assembly MTKZ01 (sample SAMN06212207, study PRJNA360539) | anaerobic digester metagenome | biome: Wastewater treatment plant; material: sludge; isolation source: anaerobic digester fed with sludge from wastewater treatment plant | place: Denmark: WWTP Viborg ... | reverse complement strand
GTGGAGTGTTTCCCTGTCCGATGAATTGCCAGACTTTTTTGTCAAAACCAGTGATACCGCCATGTAATTGTACATTCTCCCTGTTTTTTGAAAGCTGATATTTATTACCATCTAATTCGAATGCTGCATCTTTTATGCGATTGGCGTGGCGACCTACAGCGGCACCGAACCATGGATATTGTTCCAGGTAATCTCTGGCGAAGTAATCTTGTACTTTTTCAAAACCCAATACAATATCATTTACTGAGCCATCGGAATTTCTTAGTTTAAAAGAAGTAATGATAGCGCCATAGTTGGTGATCCGGACTTCCGTCCCTTTCTTATTCTGAAGGGAGAATATATAAATGTCATCACCCGAGGTGTGGGTAAAACAATAGTTACCGGTATTGTTATTCATTGCTGAAATTATAAGACTGACTAAGAAACTGTTCTAATTTTTGTAATAATACTAATTGATTTTTTGCCCGAAGAAGATTTTGTTCCGGGTGGTTGATGCGATAATATATATCTCCGCTAAGATAGTCAGTTATAAACCTAAGTGCTTGCATATAGATCATCAGCGGGCCGGAATAATGAATATATTTTTTTTCTGCTGTTGTTAGTTTTTCACCCATTATTTCTAGGTAGCCTGAAACAATCGCTTCATAAAATTCGCTACGTATAGTGATACGTTCAAAGTCGGTACAGGTTTCATCCTCACTGCAAACCATAGAACGGATCATGTCGCCGAGGTCAGAAAAAAAATAGCCTGGCATAACGGTATCAAAATCTACAGGGCAGACCACTTCTCCTGTCCGACAATCGAATAGCACATTAGCAATTTTGGCATCATGGTGCATTACCCGTTTAGGAAACTCTTTGGATTCAATAATGATTTCATAGAAATGTTTATAACGTTCCCTTTTTTTTAATTCATCAATTAACGACAGGGCCCTGGCTATTCGTTCATAAGATTGTCCATTTATTGCTTCTTCAAATTGATGATAACGAAGACTGAGGTCATGAAAACCCGGAATAACTTTTTTTAGTTGTTGAATATTGAAATCATCAAACGTTGCAGTGAATTTTGCAAAGGTGGCTGCCGTTGCTTTTGCCTGCTCAGGTGTTTGGGCAACAGGCACCATCTTTGATTCTTCAATAAATTCAAAAGCCCTCCAGTAATTTTCATTTTCATCGACAAACAAAGTTGTCATTACCCCGCAGTACTTTGGGGATGGCAGCCGTAAACCGGGAAATTCCAATTCTGCATACTTCCAGATATTAATATAATTTTCCTGAACATGTTCAGGATTCGCAAATACTTTTTTATTGATTTGCTGTAGCAGGTAATCAGGTTTTACAGGAGAGCTGACTTTGAAAGAATAATTAATTAACCCGCCGCTGATTGGTTCTACTGCAATAGCTCCTGCATCAGAATTAGCTAACGGAGATTCATACATTGTAAAAGCATCCAGTACTTCCTTTGGAATTTGTTTCATCATCTTGCTTCAGCAGGTACAGGATTACCACTGTTTCTGTTAGCTGAAAGTATATTTATTTGATGACTGAAAGAGCTACAATCGTTTGCGGAAAATTTTGGAAATGTTTAATGTATCCTGTCACCCCGCAAGTCAAGAGTTTGGATAATTTCTGCTTCATAGTCCAGCCATTCTTTCCATCTGCGTCGCACTTTTTCTTTGTCAATATATGTTTCTGCAAGTTCAATAAAAAGGGTATAATGACCGGCTTCACTTTCCATAAAGCGACGATAAAATTTTTGCATGTATTCATCATTCAAACCCTCACTGAGTCGTTTAAATCGTTCACAACTTCTGGCTTCTATCAAAGCCATCGTTAGCATCTGGTCAAGAAAACGATCATCAATATGACCGCCCTTTCGTTGAAATTCCAACAGGGCATTCACATATTCATCTTTTCGTTGTTTACCCAGTTTGAGTTTTCTTTTGTGTAGTTCGGCCAAAACAAGTCTGAAATGTCCCCATTCCTCGGTTACGATAGGGGATAGTTCTGTTACCATTCTCTCTTTGTTGCTGTATCGTTGTATCAGGGATATGCAGGTAGTAGCGGCTTTTTGCTCGCAATAAGCATGGTCCGTCAGGATGTCTTCCAACGATTTTTCGGCCAGATTCACCCAACGGGGGTCTGTTGGAAGCTGAAGGCCGAGTATGTTTTTAGTGTCCTGTGATAGTTCCATGCGTCAAAATTATAGTTATGAGGCCAAAATCAGGGAAATTGCACCTCAAATGGTTGAAAAATAGCACCTCAAAGCCTTTGCTGTTAGCCTGATTCGCCTTACCTTTGCCGCCTTAATAATCGGATGAAAAAAATCGGATGACATTTTAAAAAATTAAAAGATGCCTCTAACTACAGAAAAAAAAGCTTCAGTTTTAAAAACTTATGCCGGTTCAGAAAAAAACACCGGATCTACAGAAGGACAGATTGCCCTTTTGACTGAGCGAATCAGCCAAATCAGCGGACACCTTCAGCAAAACAAAAAAGATTTCTCTACTCACCGTGGACTAATGAAATTAGTGGGTGAACGTAAAAGTTTGCTGAATTACTTGCAGAAGACTAACCTGACTGGTTATCGCCAGTTGATTGAGAAACTCGGATTAAGAAAGTAAGACCAACCCTGCATTCCAAAAAGGAACCTGGGAAAAGTCATTGCGTCCGAAGTTTAATTTATCAAATTGAATTTCGACATAAGCTTATTCCCAACACCTTTCAGCTGTTGGGAATAACTGTTTTTAGACTACCATTTATTCCGTTGTTTTAATACTTTTCCTGATGACCGAATGGAGGTAAAACTGGTAAGAATGTAATGCCGGAGATTGTATGGTCAATAAAACAACCGGTTAATAAAATTTTTCTTTAAAAGTCTGAATGTTTTTAATACGGAACATCAGGCATCAAACATTGAACATTATGTTACAACAACCAATTCGCAAAACATTTGATATAGGCGGTGGCCGCATGGTTACCATTGAAACGGGCCGCCTTGCCCGCCAGGCCGATGGAGCTGTTACAGTTTCTATGGGAAATTGTGTGATTCTTGCAACAGTAGTTGCTAACAGGGAACCAAAAGAAGGTCAGAGCTTTTTCCCTTTATCTGTAGACTACCAGGAAAAATTTGCTGCTGCAGGTCGTATTCCAGGTTCTTTTTTTAAAAGGGAAGCCAGGTTGAACGATTATGAAATTTTGACAAGCCGTTTGATTGACCGGGCCCTTCGTCCGTTGTTCCCGGAAGATTATCTATGCGAAGTACAGGTGCTGTTATCATTAATTTCAAGTGATCCTGAAATAATGCCCGATGCAATGGCTTGTTTAGCCGCATCTGCCGCATTAGCAGTCTCAGATATTCCTATCAAAGAAATAATATCGGAAGTAAGGGTGTCAAGAGTAAATGGAGAGTTTGTGGTAAATCCAACCCGTAGCCAAATGGAGTTGTCGGACATGGATTTCATCATTGCTGCTACAGAGAAGAACCTGATGATGGTGGAAGGTGAGGCGCATGAGTGCAGCGAAGCTGATTTATGTAAAGCACTGGAGGTGGCACATGATGCTATCCGCATACAGGTAAAGGCGCAGGAAGAACTCAGAGACCTGGCAGGTGTGAAAGGAAAAAGAGATTACAAAAAACCAGAGCAGGATGAAGCGTTAAAAGAAAAAGTATACGCTTTTGCACAACCTAAGGTTTATGAAATAGCAAAAGGAAAATTAGCCAAACATGAACGCAGCGATCGTTTTTCTGCGTTGCATGATGAGGTGATGGCCCATATCAAAGCTGGCTTCGAATTGCCGGAAGGTTCTGAAATGCCTTCACTTACGAAAAAGCTGACCACTGTTTATTACAGCGATCTGCAATACGACGTAGTAAGGGATATGATTTTGGATGAGAAAATCCGTCTCGATGGTCGTGAACTTGAGACTGTTCGTCCGCTGGATATGGAAGTGGATGTATTGCCTTCTCCACATGGAGCAGCCCTGTTTACAAGAGGTGAAACACAATCACTTACAACTGTTACTTTAGGTACTCCATTAGATGAATTATTGGTTGAAAGTGCTGCAAAATCAGTTGATTCCAAGTTCTTTTTGCACTATAATTTTCCTCCCTTTTCTACCGGTGAGGTGAAGATGATGAGAGGGCAGAGTCGCCGTGAAGTAGGGCATGGTAACCTGGCTATGCGTTCATTAAAACAAATGATGCCAACAGGTGATTTTCCGTATACCGTTAGGGTAGTAAGTGATATCCTTGAGTCAAATGGTTCATCATCTATGGCTACAGTTTGTGCCGGTTCTCTTGCCCTGATGGATGCTGGGATTCCTTTCCCAAAACATTTGAGTGGTGTAGCAATGGGATTAATTTCAAAAGGTGATAAGTATGCAATCCTCACAGATATTTTAGGTGATGAAGATCATCTTGGTGATATGGACTTTAAAGTAACCGGGACAAGAGATGGTATCTGCGGTGTACAGATGGATATTAAAGTAGATGGTTTGAAAATGGAAGTAATGCAGCAGGCATTGGATCAGGCCCGTCGTGGTCGTTTACATATTCTTGATGCCATGTATAATTGTATACCAGCAGCGAGGAGCGAGGTAAAACCACATGCACCAAGAATGGTGAAGTTGTTTATTGATAAAGAATTCATCGGTGCTGTTATCGGGCCAGGTGGTAAAGTGATACAGGAAATTCAAAGAGAAACCGGAGCTACTATTAACCTGGAGGAAGTGAATGGCCGGGGTGAGATCAGTATTTTCTGTGTAAATAAAGACGGTGTTGACAGAGCTGTTTCCTGGATTAATGGAATTGTAGCGGTGCCACAGGTTGGTGATGTGTATGAGGCTACTGTGAAGTCCATCATGCCATTTGGCGCTTTTGTTGAATTTATGCCTGGCAAACAAGGGTTGGTGCATATCAGCGAAGTAAGCTGGAAACGCTTAGAAACACTGGAAGGCTTAGTGCATGAAGGTGATGTGATGAAAGTGAAGCTGATTGGTACTGATCCTAAATCGGGCAAATTCAAATTATCGAGAAAGATTTTGATGCCTAAACCGGATGGGCAACCAAGAGAAGAACAAAGACCGCCGCAAGGCAATTAATAATACTTTCAAAACCCTGAGTAATCAGGGTTTTTTAATTTACTTATGACTCAATACATACAAATTGAAATCCGGAATATTTCACCAGAACAATCAGATATGTTGATTGCAGAACTGAATGTAATTGGGTTTGATGGATTTGAAGAGGAAGAAAATGTGCTCAAAGCTTTCATACCAGCAAAAGATTTTGATGGAGGTTCTGTTAATGAGATTGCCCAAAAGCATGCTGTTACATATATTAAATCTCACATAGAAGAGACAAACTGGAATGCAGTTTGGGAATCAAATTTTCAACCGGTAGTGGTAGATGATTTTGTCGGCATCCGGGCAAATTTTCATGAGCCGATAAACGGGGTAGAGCATGAGATTGTTATTACTCCCAAAATGAGTTTTGGTACAGGACACCATGCCACAACTTTCCTGATGATTCAACAGATGCGGGATATTGATTTTTCAGGTAAAACAATATTTGATTTTGGCACAGGTACCGGAATTTTAGCCATCCTCGCTGAAAAGTTGGGTGCTGCAAAAATTCTTGCGGTAGACTATGACGAATGGAGTATTGCCAATACAGCCGAAAATCTTGAAAGAAATAATTGTATTAAATCTGAGTTGAAAAAAGCTGATAACGCAGAGGGCAGAGAAAGCTTTGATATTATTCTTGCCAACATAAATAAGAACGTAATACTTGACAATTTTTCTGCATTGGTTCAACAACTAGCTCCCGGTGGTATTCTTTTATTAAGCGGTCTGTTAATTGATGACGAGAATGATATCCATGCCCATGCAAGTAAATATCCTTTGATTTTCAACGGTAAAGCCACAAGAAACAACTGGATTTGCTTAAGGTTTAGCCATTAAGAGAACATTATTATGTAATTAAATTAATATTACCACTTTCGATTTTTGCTTATTTTTGTTCTCCGGTTTATTACAAAATAAACTGGTAAGAACAAGGTTCTATGAACGAACTATTACTGATTCTTCTGGCATATCTGATTGGCAGCATTCCTACATCTGTGTGGGTTAGTCAGCATTTTTTTGACATAGACATCCGTGACTATGGTAGTGGAAATGCTGGTGCTACTAATACCTACCGGGTTCTTGGACCAAAATGGGGTACCGTTGTTATGGTAGCTGATATGCTGAAAGGAGTATTGGCTGTTAAACTTGCTTTACTACTTCCAGAATACGCTGACAGCGAAGTCAATCTTCAAAACCTTCAAACTGGATTAGGCCTGGCCGCAGTTATCGGACACATCTTTCCTATCTGGGCCGATTTTCGTGGTGGAAAAGGTGTCGCCACATTGTTTGGCCTTGTACTCGGGATTTCCCCTTTTACTGCCATGGGCTGTGTGGGGATTTTTATCCTCGTTTTGTACCTTACACGGTTTGTTTCATTAAGTTCAATTTTAGCAAGTATTGCGTTTCCTATTTTTATCTTGGTAATTTTTAATGTGGAGAACCCAGCTTATCGTGTTTTCGCCATTGCTGTTGCTATGATGGTCTTACTAACTCACCAAAAGAATATCGGTCGTTTATTAAACGGGAATGAAAGCAAAGTCCCAATTCTCAAGAACCGTGACCGTCGCCGGCAGCGCCGCCGTGACAATACTTCTGGTCACTAAGATTAAGAAGTAAAAAAAACTTACCTTAAAGCATTAAAATATTTTTTCATTTTAACAACCCGGTATGATGATTGAACGTCATTGTAAAAAACTTACTATATGATACAAAAAATAACGTCATTTTTCATTGTAGCAGCTTTTTTGGTTGCTTGTTCTAAGAATGCTCTGACCGGAAAGAGTCAGCTGACATTATTACCTGAAGCTGAACTACAGACAATGGCTACAGGAGAATACCAGACTTTTCTTTCTACCAATAAAGTAGTGGGTGTTTCAAATAACAGAGATGCAGAAATGGTAAACAGGGTAGGCCAGCGAATTGTAAAAGCTGTTCAGACATATTATGCCGATAAGGGTATGAGTGATAAACTGACCGGGTTTAAATGGGAGACAAACCTTGTTGAAGATAAAGCAGTGAATGCCTGGTGCATGCCGGGTGGCAAAATTGTAGTCTACACAGGTATACTGCCCGTTACCCAAAATGAGGCTGCATTAGCGGCTGTAATGGGTCATGAGGTTTCTCATGCCTTATTACAACATGGTAATCAGCGGATGAGCCAGGGGCTTTTACAACAATTAGGAGGAGTGGCTCTTTCAGTTGCAGTGGCTGATAAACCCGCAGAAACTCAAAACCTCTTTTTAACAGCGTATGGAGTTGGATCAAATGTGGCAGTTATGCTTCCTTTTTCCCGTAAGCATGAATTAGAAGCGGATAGATATGGATTAATTTGGACAGCGATGGCTGGTTATAATCCACAGGAAGCAATTGGTCTTTGGGAAAGAATGGAAAAATTATCTAATGGGCAAAAGCCACCAGAATTTCTTAGCACACACCCTTCTGAAGGCCGCCGCATTGAACAATTACAAAAATATATGCCTGAAGCTTTAAGTTATTATAAGCCAACAGGAAAATAAATATGCATTTTTAAGAAAAACCCGTTCAAAAAACCTTTGAAGGGGTTTTTCTTTGTGTAAAGCTTCCACAATACGTTATTTTCATTACCTTTGCAGCCCCTGCTATGAGAACTCTGTCATTTATTCCAGGAACCGGGATGTTTGTCAGAAACCTTTAAATCTCTTCTAAGTATGTCACAAACTGTTTTTGAAAAGTTACAACTGGCAGACGAAAAGAATCTCTTAATTCAGGGTTTGCCATCATCTATCGAGAAACAATTCAGCAAATTGTCCTTTTGTAAAAACATGACGCCGTTGTTAAAAACACGGAAAATTGACTTTGCATTAGTATTCGCTGTAAGCGAAAACCAGCTGAATGGAATCCTTAAAGATGTAATGCCTTCACTGAAAGACGGGTCTAAATTCTGGGTAGCCTACCCAAAAACTACCTCTAAAATTGTTACAGACCTCAACCGTGATCGTAGCTGGAACAGGCTGACTAACGATGGCTATGAAAGCATCGAAAGAGTGGAGCTTGACCATGTATGGAGTGCTATGCGGTTTGTAAAGGGTGATGAGAATGCTAGAGATGGTGAAGTAGCTATGTCCCGAAAAAGGGAATCTGCTGCGATGGCAGAATAGACACCAGTTATATTTAAAATGTATTTAGGTTTGTTGGGAAAGCAACAAACCTTTTTTTATGGTTTTTTTGAATATTGAAATAAAAGCAAGATGCAGTGATGCTTTGTTTGTCCGGGATTATCTGGTTTCAAACGGAGCTGATTTTAAAGGAGTGGATGAACAAACAGATACTTACTTCAATGTAGCAAACGGAAGATTGAAACTGCGGGAGGGAAATATTGAGAACAACCTGATTTATTACGAAAGAAACGATCAGGCTGGTCCCAAAGGCTCACATTTTAACCTGGTAAAAGTGGAAGATGCTCCCGGATTAAAGGAAGTGCTGGCTATGGCAAACGGTATTAAAGTGGTTGTAAAGAAAAGAAGAGAAATTTATTTTATTGACAATGTCAAGTTTCACATTGATGAAGTACCGGGACTTGGTTCGTTTGTAGAAATAGAAGCCGGAAACAGGTTTGAAGATATACCGCAGGAAAAGTTAGAGGAACAATGTGCTTTTTATCTAAAGCAATTTATGATAAAAAGTGAAGACCTGGTAGAAGTGTCTTATAGCGATATGCTATTAGCAAAAATTATTTAAGTATAACGGCACCCATTTTTTTAGTTAGTTCCATTTCCATTTTTTTTACGTGTTCATGTGTCTGGTGCAGCATACTGAATTCTTCCGGTGTGTGTTGTTTTTCTAAATCAAGCTGGTTCTCGAGTAACATTCTTTTGATTTTGCGAAGCTTAAGATAATTAACAGCCGAATCTACGCCTTCGTTTGTTTTGTCTTCATCCATTTTCAGGTAGCGCATTAATTTTTCTTCATTATCCGGGGCGATCGTTTTGATAAAATCTTCATAGCTCTGCTCAAAAAGGTTTTTTTGATAGCCTGTTGCCTGGCTAAACTCCCGTCTCCAGTGATCACTTTCTTCATATGGAAAGTTGAGCAGTGAAACAGCCAGAGTGCTAAGCTTTGTATCAGGATGATAAATAAAATAATTTTTATTAATGGTGGAGCGGTCTTGTTGTAATAATTCTTTAAAAGCTGCAATGAGGCGTATCACATCTGTATTGTCGATAAGGCTTTCATCCACCATCTCTTCCAGGATATGTTCTGCTACCAGTTTAGTGTCATCCCATTTTTTAATACCATATTCAAGTAAGATCCGGGCTACTTCCCGTTCCTGCAATTCATCTTTGAATAATAAGTTGAAAGTGGCGTCATCATAATTGGTTTGTTCAGCCTGTTTTGCATTTTCTTCCTGTTGTTTAGCCTCTTCAAAAGGTAGCTTTCTTTCCTGTGTTGAAATTCTATCCCGTATGAATTTATTAACCAGAGCATGCAAACCCCCTTCGTCAATTTTTAAAATTTCAGAGCAATGCTTTATATAATCCTGCTGCTTGGTAAAATCTTCTGCTTTGTTAATTTTGGAAATGGTTTCCGCCATGCGGTTTACCACTTCAGATTTTTTGACCGAGTCATTTCCTGCATCTTTCAATGCAACTTCTAATTGAAAGAGAATAAAATCTTTTTTATTCTTCTGTATGAACTCCCGGAAGTCTGTCGCACCGACCTTGTTTACATAACTGTCCGGGTCTTCCTTATCAGGAATCAGTACCAGCTTTACATTCAACCCTTCTTCCAGTGCTAAATCCAATCCCCGCAGAGCGGCTTTTACACCAGCAGCATCGCCATCATAAATAATCGTTAGGTTGTTGCTGTATTTTCTAATCAGGCGAAGTTGATCCGGTGTTAATGATGTGCCGCCACTGGCGACTACATTTTCTATTCCTGCCTGGTGAAGTGAAACAACATCTGTATAGCCTTCTACGAGCAAACATTCATCAGCCTTGTCAATAGCCTGTCTTGCAAACCACGAGCCGTAGAGGATTTTACTTTTGATATAAATCTCGTTCTCCGGGGTATTTATATATTTCGGGGCTTTATCATTGCTTTTTAAAATCCTGGCGCCAAAGCCCAATACTTTACCGCTATGATTATGAATCGGAAAGATGATTCTGCCACGGTAATTGTCCATCAATTGCTCGTTGCGATTGGCCACCAAACCTGTCTTTAGCAGTAATTCCGTATTGTATTGTTTGGCAATGGCCTCTTTAGTAAACGCATCTCTTTGTTCCGGTGAGTAACCTATTTGGAATTTCTTAATGATGTCTTCTCTGAACCCCCGTTCTTTTAAATAACTGAGTCCAATATCCTGCCCTTCTTCGGTCTCCAATAATTGTGTGGTGAAGAATTGCTGTGCAAAAGCATTGATAATGTAAAGACTTTCGGCCGCTTGCATTTGTTCCCGCTGTTCATTACTCTGAAAAGTTTCTTCAATCTCAATGCCGTATTTATTTGCCAGCCATTTCAATGCATCTACGTAGCTGTACTTTTCATGCTCCATTATGAAGCTGATCGTATTGCCCGCCTTACCACACCCAAAACATTTGTATAATTCCTTAGCAGGTGAAACGGTGAACGAAGGGGTTTTTTCGTTATGAAAAGGGCAGAGGCCAAGATAGTTAGAGCCTCTTTTTTTTAGTTTTACAAAGCCCCCGATAACATCCAGTATATCAAGACGGCCAAGTATCTGTTGTATGGTAGTTTGGGTGATCACTGTTCACATTATCAGGACTGCGAATATAAGATATCTGTAATTCAGGAAACTGGAAAATCACCCCTCAGGGTGAAGGGATAATTTATTTCTTCACCAATATTTGCTATCACCACGGTATTATATTTAACTTATGCTGGAAAAGCTATTGCTCAAATGAAATGGATCAGTTTTTTGCTTATTCTATGCTCATGTACTTGTTGGCAGCTGGCGGCAGGCCAGGATATGGGTAGATTTATTAATAATTCGTATACTGACCAGCAAAAGGCAGACAGCCTGTTCAAGTATGCCCGAAAATATTTTCAGCGGGCCAAATTTGATAGTGCAAACTTGTGGCTTGATGCCGGGTTGCCCCGGGCATTAAATACCTACAACGATACATTAATAGCTAAGTATTATGTGGAGAAAGGTAACCTGGCCGTTATGCAGTCCAACACAGCGCAGGCTATGAATTACCTATGGAATGCCCAGGCCTGGTCGGTCAAAACATTTCATTATCTCAACCTTAATTCCATATATATATTGTTGGCTAAATGTCATGTCCGTTTAAACGATTCAGATTCTGCTTTACTTTATTTCAGGAAAAGCGAAGAGTTAAGTGCAATACATAATAGTTACCGGCGTTGGTTAACTTATGTTGAAATGGGAAGTTTCTTTGCATCGGCTTATAATTTCTCAGAGGCAGAAAAATATTTTGAAAAAGCATATTACCTCACTAAAGAAAAAGGCGTTCGTGGAGATCATGGCCTTACCATGTATAACCTTGCTAATTTCTATGCATCCCGGAAGAAGGTGGACAAGTTTGCTTTGTTGTTAAATGAGCAACAGGAATTCACAAAGACAACAAAGAAAGATTTTTCTAAAGATCCGGTACATAGTTTTCTTTATATAGCCTGGGCTAAAGAAACGCCATTAGAATCGAAAGTAGAGTTTTTTAAAAATGTCAGGGATAAGTTGCTCGCAGAAAAATTTTTAACGAACGGCTCATTAGTAAACGAAGAAATTGCATCATTATACGAAAAAGAAGGCCGTTTTGATGAAGCATTAAAATATGTTGAAGAAAGCATTGTAATAGCAAAACTGGAAAGTAATGCCAGTAATATGTATATCTATAACAAAATGGCCTACCGCTTATTAAAAAAGGGGGGACGGTTAAAGGAAGCTAATGATGTCGCCGACAAAGTTTTTGCCCTTAAGGATAGTATAACTGCCCGGCAGAATATGGAGATGGCCATGGAGCTTGATGCAAAATACCTGGCAGAAAAAAAAGAAAAGGAAATAGCTCTGCTCAATGCAAATAACGAGATATCAAGGAAGGAAATTGCTCTTTTGAACTCACAAAAAGAACTGGATATCAAAACTATCTCTTTATTAAGTTCACAGAAAAAATTATCTGATGTGGAGTTGCTACGCCAGATGGAATTACAATTGGCACTGGCAAGGGAAAATGAATTGATGGATTCGGTTGTAAACAGGGAAAAGGCATATAGCTTATCCATGACAAGGGAAAAAGAAAAAGAAGCAGCTTTAAATGCTGCGCTTGGCCGGGAGAATGATTTGAAAGTTACTGAGTTAATAAAAGAAAAAAATCTTCGCAGAATTTTGATTGGGGGTGCCTTTTTATTGTTGATGGCTGCCGGTATTATTTTATTTCAATACAAAAAGCAACGATCAAAGAGTATAGTGATACAGAAACAGTCGGATGATATGCAGGTGCTGATGAAAGAAATACATCACCGGGTAAAAAATAACCTGCAGGTCATAAGCAGCCTGCTGGATCTGCAAAGTATGACCATTGCTGATAGCCAGGCCAGCGAGGCTGTAAAAGAAGGAAAGAACCGTGTACAGAGTATGGCACTGATTCATCAAAACCTGTATAGTGAAGGAAATATCAAGGGTATTAAAACGAAAGAATACATCAATAACCTGTTGCAAAATCTTTGTGATTCTTACAACGTTACCAATGATAAAGTGAAAGTGAAAACCCAGATAGATGATTTAAATCTTGATGTGGATACCATGATTCCCCTGGGACTGGTACTGAATGAACTGGTAAGCAATTCACTAAAGTATGCTTTTAAGGATGGCAGGCAGGGAGAGTTGAGTATTGTACTCAAAGAAGAACATCAGCACTTGTTGCTGAAAGTAAGCGACAATGGCGCAGGTTATCCGGATGGTCTTAATGCCAAAGAAAGTAAGTCTTTCGGAATGAAAATGATAAAGGCTTTTGCTCAAAAGTTGAAGGCTAATTTAGATGTATATAATAACAATGGGGCAGTGGTGGAAATGCAAATAACCAAATACAAGTTGGCATGAGTAAGTTAAGAGTTTTAATAGTGGAAGATGAGCCGGTAATAGCTGAGAATATATCCATGTACCTCGACAATAATGATTTTGAGGTAAGTGGTATTGCCTATGATAGTGCAGAGGCTAACGAGCAACTGCAGAGCAATACTCCTGATGCTGCCATTCTGGATGTGAACCTCGAAAGTGATGAGGATGGTATTGATATTGCCAGCAGTATTAATCAAAAATACCAGATACCTTTTTTATTTCTTACCTCCTATTCCGATAAAGAAACGCTGGAAAGGGCGAAGAAAGTGAAACCAAGCGGTTACATCGTTAAACCCTTTAATGAAAAAACATTGCTAGCCTCGCTGGAGATTGCTATCTCAAACTTTACAGCCGAAAAGAATCATTCATTACCCCCTCTCAACCATGATAAGCTCAACTATTACCTGCTATCACCTATAAGTGAAAGGGAATTTGAATTGGTGCAGCAATTGTATGAAGGAATTACTAATACACAAATAGCTGATAAACTTTTTATCTCCGTAAATACTGTAAAGACCCACCTGAAAAACATTTACCTCAAATTAGATGCCGGCACCCGCATTGAAGTTATCCGGAGGTTGCGTGAAATTATGATGAGATAAAATCACCCAATGGGGTGACTGTATGATCGTTTCAGTTTTGCAGCTTTGAGTTAAATTTTTTATATGAAAATAAAATATCTTTTATGCGTTTTGGTAATGCTGTGCGTTACCCAAGCTTCGTTTGCACAAATCAAAAGCCAGCAGGAATGCTTCTATGATGGCCAGTTTAGCTCAAGTAATATCGATATGCCTTCTGAAATGTATCCGGATCAGAAAGGCGAAGTAAGGGTTACTCTAAGAAATGTTGGCACATGTACCTGGAATCCCCGGGATATTGAATTGAGGGTTACGATAAAAAAAGGCCCTAGTGGTTCTCCTATTCAGCGGGATGAACTTTTACCATCTTCTTCAGAAACATTATATCCTCCAACGACCCTGGCAGGCGAAAGCAATACAGTTCGCTATGGGATAGAAGCTCCCTATTATCTGGGTTCATATGAATTGGAATTTGTATTAATGTTTAAAGGGCAGAAGTTTGGAGAGTTCGGAGTAACTAAAACGGTAAAAATTGTTCCAAAAAAATAAAAAAAATAAAATGAAAAAAACACTAATCTTTCTAATAACAAGCCTTTTTACAGTGGGAGTGCTGCATGCACAATGGCCTTCTAATGTAACGACGGTTGAAAGCAAGTCAAACGATTCTGTTATTGTTTCCGGTGACCTTGCAAAAGGGGTATTAATGGAAGATCTCAGCTGGGCGGCCAACAGTTCAAATGCCTGTTTCCCGGCCACACAAAACCTGAAGTTCCGTGGTAATCATGTGTTGTATGCTACAAGTATTCCTCCCCGCTCAATTTTGACAATATCCGTTACTCCTACAGATGCCAACGGCGATCTGAGTATCTATGGATATATGATGGGTAATAATGAATATCGTGTAGTACCTAATTTACCAAGTTGTATTTCCTGCGAGGCAGACCACAAATGGGACAGGCCATGGAAAGGAAAAGTACAAACCAGCGAAAGGAAAATTGAGTTTCAAAACCCTACACAGAATACTTACAATATAGTAATTGGAGTAGCTGCACCAAAAGATGTCATCACAGGGCAGTTTAATCTGAAAATAAAACTTAAGTCATAATGACTGTATCTTGTTACAGAATTTAAACAAAAAAGAGGTGAATTTTCACCTCTTTTTTTGGCTAAACTTTTCCATGAATTATTTCTAAGATAAGAACCGGTTCCTGCGATTTTTATTACCCCAGATCTTACCCGGGTGAACATCCTGCAGGATTATAAAGTACCCCCAAAAAATCTATTAACGCTGTTGAAAAAATATTCCCGGCTTTATTTGTTTTTCCCAAAAACTGTCTTACTTTACCACTGATCAATTACGCCTCTACCGCAATCCGCAACCCCAGGGAAAAAATAAGCTTTTTATTTTTTAACCCCGCTTGTTATATGACTTATCATGTCTGACAAGCTTTAAATTTTTAATGCCATGGTTCAGGTAGACATTTCACAGCTATCCGGGGAGTGCAACACCTGGAGGGAAAAGCTTCGTAATTATCGTGAAGAATTCAGTAACGATGAAGCAAGACTCCGGCAAGTAGCAGGACAACCACTCTCCAAAGAACAACTACAGGACGTAGAACATCTCCACAACCAGTTTCACATTCAACTTATCAACATTCATGACCTGAAGCAAGCTATCAAAGCACATGACAGGAAAATGAATTTTGAGAAAGTTGCCTTTAACGGTAAAGTAAATGAAGACAGTTTCACCAGGCATGAAAATTTGTTTGAAGAATATCAGGCGTTGGAACAAACATTGAGTGATCTGCGGAATGAATTCAACGATTTTTTGAAGCGATCCCAATAAATTTATCCGGCATATTGTTGATTATAATCATCTTAGAGCCTAACCGGCTTCATATTATTCGTTGCCATCCTTTTGAAGATTTGTAATTGTAAAAAACTATTTCTTCAATTATAAATTTTTTGCCATGCCTGAATTTGATACTTCACATGTAAAAAATATTGTCTTGCTGGGCCATGTTGGCTCAGGTAAGACAACCTTAGCGGAGTGCATGCTGTTTGAGGCAGGAATAATAAACCGCCGCGGCAGTATAGCCGAACGAAACACTACCGGGGATTACCATGAACTGGAACAGGAACGGGGTAATTCCATCTTCAGCAAATTACTTCACACAAAATGGCAGGGTTATAAAATCAATATCCTGGACACTCCTGGATACGATGATTTTGTAGGCGAAGTAATTTCTGCCTTAAGAGTTGCAGATACAGGTGTGATGCTGATAAATGCTGTAATGGGAGTAGAGGTGGGTACTGATATAATCTGGGAATATACGGAGCAATTCAAAACCCCTATGATTTTTGCCGTAAATAAAATAGATGATGATAATGCCGATTTTGATAAAGCAGTACGGGAAGCAAAAGCACATTTCGGCAACAAAATAGTGATGGTGCAATATCCAAGACAGGTGGGTGCCGGTTTTCATGAAATAATAGATGTGCTGCGAATGGTAATGTATAGATTTAATGATGGGGGAGGCAAGCCAGAAAAGCAGTCAATACCGGAAGAGGAAAAAGCAAAAGCAGATGAATTGCACAAAGAATTGATTGAGGCAATTGCCAGTAATGACGAAACGTTGATGGAAAAATATTTCGACAAGGGAGAACTGGATGAGGATGAAATGAAAGAAGGATTGAAGAAAGCGATGATTGCCCATGACCTGTTTCCGTTGTTCTGCTTATCAGCTGAAAGAAATATGGGAAGCGGAAGACTGATGGGCTTTATTGATAACGTTTGTCCCAGTGCCAATGAAATGGCTCCGCAAATAACAAAGAGTGGCGATAAATTAGCTTGTGATGCTAATGGTCCCGCCTGTATTTTTATTTATAAAACTATTTCTGAGCCCCACGTCGGAGAACTATCCTATTTTAAAGTGTATTCTGGTACAATAAAAGTGGGAATGGAACTTGAAAATGAGAGTACCGGGGTTACAGAAAAAATAAATCAGTTATTTNNAAATAAGCGAATGGCAATCCATGAGCTGGTGGCTGGTGATATTGGAGCAACATTGAAATTAAAAAACACACATGTAAACAATACGCTGCACATAAAGGGAAAAAATTATGAATTACCCCCGATACAGTTTCCATCTCACAATATGACGGTGGCTATTGAAACAATTAAAAAAGGGGAGGAGGAAAAACTATCCCAGGCTTTACATCAGCTAAGGGAAGAAGATCCTACATTATTAGTGGAGGTTTCTCCTGAGTTAAAGCAAACATTGATACATTGCC
>MTKZ01006101.1_pt1 | contig 17080 bp, 10 predicted proteins | sample 1042781 | NCBI WGS metagenome assembly MTKZ01 (sample SAMN06212207, study PRJNA360539) | anaerobic digester metagenome | biome: Wastewater treatment plant; material: sludge; isolation source: anaerobic digester fed with sludge from wastewater treatment plant | place: Denmark: WWTP Viborg ... | reverse complement strand
AAGAGAATGATACTGTTATCCGCGCGGCGGATTTCTTTCATGACCGCCTTGAGCCGTTCCTCAAACTGGCCCCGGTACTTGGTGCCCGCCACCACGCCGGCAAGGTCCAGGGTGAGTACTCTTCGGTTCAGGAGCAAATCCGGCACATCGCCGCTGGTAATCGCCTGTGCCAGACCTTCCACAATCGCGGTCTTGCCGACGCCGGCTTCGCCGATCAGGACGGGATTATTTTTGGTCCGCCGGCTGAGTATCTGGATGACGCGTTCAATTTCCGATTGACGCCCGATGACCGGGTCGAGTTTGTGCTCCCGGGCCATCTGAGTCAGGTCGCGGCCGAAGGTATCCAGTGCGGGCGTCTGTGACTTGCGGCTGCCGGCGGCTTCATTTGTGCTTTGGTGGTGCTGGCCGCCCAGCAACCGGACCACCTCCGCGTGCAACCGGCCGATGTCAACATCCATGTCCCGCAGCACTTTGGCCGCTTTCCCCTCCCCTTCTTTGATCAGGCCGAGCAGAATATGCTCGGTGCCGATGTAATTGTGGTTGAAGTGGCGCGCCTCTTCAACGGCCAATTCCAGCACTTTTTTGGCGCGCGGCGTAAAGGAAATTTCGCCCCCGGTCATGGCGGGCGCTTCCGGCTGCACATGTTCCTCAATTTCAGCGATTAGTTTTTCCGCCTCAATGCCCAGGTTCTCCAGAGCATGTGCGGCAATACCTTCCGACTCCTTGCACAGGCCCAGCAAAATGTGTTCCGTGCGGACATATTCGCTGTTCAGGCGAACAGCCTCCTCGCGCGCTGTGCTTACTACATGTTTGGCTCTCTCTGTAAACCTATCCCACATATATGAACCGCTTACCCTGAAAAGTTGTGTCTGTTGACTCTGTATCCTGAAATCGTGCAGATTATAACACGAAGGCTGCCGAATCCCAAAAACAAACGGCGAACCGGAGGCGGCCCGTTGCTGAGAATATGCGCTTTCTGCGGAGCTGCGGTCGCCCTTTTTTTTAAAGTGGTGCCGCCCGCGGGCGGCACCGTAATTAAGGATAAAACACCATGAATGGGTATTTCGTGCTTGCAGTCGCCTTGTGGGCTCAAGTGGAGGCGGGCGTCTATACCGTGGGAACCGGGCAGCCGGTATGGGATGTGTCCGTAACGGACATGAACGGGGATGGGCTCGGGGATGTTCTCCTGTTGACCAATGATGAAACGGCGTTTCCACCGCGCAAACAGCTGGCGGTTTGCATGGCGGAAGTATCCGGCGCGTACGGCCGCGAACCGGCACCGCTGCTGGATCTGCCCGTGGAGACCGGTGTGGTCTTTGCTGCCGAAGTGGATGGCCAGTCGCCGCGGGAAATCGTGGCGGCCCACGGCACCGGCGCCACCGTATATCAATTTGCCGGGGGCCGATTTTCGGTGCTTGAGACGGTCCGGTTCAACGCTCTCTATCCTACAAACAGCCGGGAGCCTTGTTTCGCCAAATGGGGCGCCGTGGACCTGCAGGGGGATGGTATAGAGGAGTGGCTGCTCCCGGTGGCCGGGGGGGTCCAGGTGCGTACGTTAACCCGGGAAGTGGCGTTTTTGTCCTGTGATGTTGTCAGCGAGATGCGTTCCGGTGACAGTCTGTACATCATACACCGGCTGCCTGATTTTGTCTCCTTTACGCTTGAAGGCCGCCAGGCGCTCGGTCTGGCCTTTCTCAGTGATGAATTTGCCGATTTCGCCTACGGAGACGCCTGGTCACAACAAAAACGTGTGCGGCTGCCGATGAATCTTGAGGAGAAGTGGGACGCTTCCGCCTCCATGAAGGATATCAACGGCAACGGCTTTCCCGACATTGTGATTACCCAGACCCGGGGCACGGTGCGCATGTATGCGGAGACGCACGTTTACCTTGCCCGGGAACCCTTTGTCTATCCGGAGAAGCCCGATGCCGTGTTTTCCGCCAGCGGCGCAGTTTCCAGTCCCTTGGTGATGGACGTCAACGGGGATGAACGGCTGGACCTGATTTTTATCCGCATACCCTTCGGTGTGAAAAACCTGGTCAACTTTTTCGTACGCGGCAAACTCGCGGTCCAGGCGGAAGTACACCTGTTTGACGGCGAAAAATTCAATCAGGAGGCGGATTATCACACCAGCATGAGCATGGATGCGCCGGAAGGCCGAGAACGGGTGGCTTATACTTTCGGCGATTTCAGCGGCGACGGGCGGCTGGATGTCGCCTATGGCAGTAAAAGCGATACCCTGGCCGTGTATACGGGGGACCCCGAACGGTTTATCGGCTCCCGGCCATGGCAGGAATTCAAGATGCCCGCTTTCGGAACCGCGCGCGCCTATGACCTGAACCATAACAAAGCCAGGGATATGGTGCTGTTCCGCCCCGGCGGTGATAACGCCAGGCGGGTGGATATCCTCGTTTTCTGATGCCCGTCGAAGTTCGGAAGCGATTTCGGATTAACCGGAGCAATAACGGAGAAACATCTAGTGTTCCTCTTCCAGAGGGTTTTCGGAGAAATACCGCAACAGGAATCTGGAGACGCTGTCATAAGCCTCGCGAAGCGGTTGTACCAGGCTTTCCGCGCCGGCGACTTCCTTTTTGTTCGCCATCTCCTCCAGTTTAAGCGCAAGGGCGGAGAGCGTGTCGGCTTTTAAGGTCAGCGCCCCATTTTTCAGCGCATGGGCTTCAAAAGCGATTTGCGTAGTATCGGCCTTGCCGATGGCTTCAATCAATCTGGCGCAATGCCGGTCATTTTCCTCGAGAAAGGCGCGCATCAAAGTGTGGAGAAATGTGGCGTCGTTGCCCGCATATTCGTGCAGGTAATCCAGCTGTACGGGAGGCGGTTCCAGGCCCGGTTCAGGGACCGCCTGGTCGGCCGTGTTCTGGATGGGTGCGGAACGGGGGGCAGCGTGGGGTTCCAGCCAACGCTGCAGTAACGCGTGGAGGTCCGTCCGGGTAATGGGCTTGGACAGATAGTCATCCATGCCCGATTCCAGGCAGCGTTCGCGGTCGCCTTTCATGACCGACGCTGTCATGGCGATGACCGGGGTATGCCTGTTGTCTCCTTCCAAATCGCGCAGGGCGCGGGTGGCCTCATAGCCGTCCATATCCGGCATCTGGCAATCCATCAGCACCAGGTCGAAATCGTCGTGGGAAAGTTTTTCCAGCGCCTCACGACCGTTGCCGACGACAACACAGCGATAACCTGCGTGCATGAGCAACTGTTGAATGACTTTCTGGTTCGCGGCCACGTCTTCCGCCGCCAGAATCCGGAACCGTCCCCGGGCGGACCGGTCCATGGTGGCTTCCGTGACGAATTCGGACGGGCCCGCTACCTTGGGGTGTTGTCTGTGCGACAGGACCATGGTGAGGCAGTCCAGCAGGACCGATTGCTTAAGCGGTTTGCACAAGGCGCCGTCGAACCCCATGTGAGCGAGTGCCTCCATGTTTCTCCTCGTGCCCACAGAAGTCAGCAATACCACGGAAGAGGAAGCCAGGGCGGGATCTTCCTTGAGGTGCTTCGTGAACATTTCCCCGTCCATCTCCGGCATCTGGCAGTCCACCAAAACGACACGCGTATGGCGTCCCGCCTTTTCCATTTCCCTCATGAGGTGAAGGGCCTCGGTGCCTGAAGCCGCCTCGCTGACCAGACAGCCCCAACGTTCAAGATAGGTGCGTAGTATACGCCGGTTCGTGTGGTTGTCGTCCACAATCAACACGCGTACGCCGCCCAATTCCACCGGTTCAATTTCGGCCTCTTCAATGTTCTCCGCCTCGGTAGCCGGCAGCGGCACGTGGAAAAATACCGTGGTTCCTTCACCTTCCCTGCTTTTCATTTCGATAGTCCCCCCCATCAATTCCACCAGTCTTCGGCAGATGGCAAGGCCCAGCCCGGTTCCCCCGAATTTTCGCGTCATGGAAACATCCGCCTGGGTGAAGGGCTGAAACAACTGGTGGACCCGGTCTTCGGATACGCCTATCCCGGTGTCGCTAACCTCGAAGCGGATGGCGCCGGGCGCTGCGGGTTCGCCGGGTGGTTGGGGAAGCACCTGGACGGTCACCTCCCCTTGGCTGGTAAATTTGATGGCATTGTTCACCAGATTCAGGAGGATTTGCCGTAGGCGGCCCGGGTCGCCGATAACCCGCTCCGGTGTTTCCGGCGCAATCAGCAGTCCCAGTTCGATGTGTTTGGTATCCGCCTGTTGCGCCACCGTATCCACGACGCGCTCCACGTGTTTTCTGAGGTCGAAGGGGATGGCTTCCAGGTCCATTTTTCCGGATTCGATTTTTGAGAAATCGAGGATATCGTTTAGTATTTCCAGCAAAGCTTCGCTCGAATGGCGGATGGTTTCCAGAAAATCCCGTTGTTCCGCGGTCATGTCGGTGTCGCTGAGCAGATCGGCCATACCGATTATGGCATTCATGGGGGTGCGGATTTCGTGGGACATGTTGGCGAGGAAGGTGCTCTTGGCGCGGTTGGCCTCTTCAGCGGCCGCCTTGGCCTCTTCCAGTTTTTCCAGGCTTTTCTGGAGTTCATGGTTCGTTTTAAGCAGATGCTCCCGGTATTCCCGATTTTGATCGAGCAATTTTGCCCGTTCCAGCGCCTTTTTGACCGAGTCCTCCAAGAGGGCCATGTCCTGGATCGGCTTCATAATATAGTCCCAGGCGCCCAGGCGTAACGAGTTTACCGCGTCCTGGATTTCTCCCGTTCCAGAGACGACTATCACCGGGGTGTCCGGGAGGAATTTTGCGATTTCGGCCATGACATAGAGGCCGTCCAACTCGGGCATTCTCAAATCGCAAAGGACGACATCCGGCTTGTCGGCCAGGATCCGTTGCAGGCCGATCCGGCCGTTCTCCGCTTCGACCACCTCGTACCCGCTGTCGGTAAGGTAGGTGACGATACTGCGGCGGACGGATTCCATGTCTTCAATGGTTAAAATCCGGGGTGGGTTATGCATAGGTACTCCTTTTTACTGACCGCCCCCCAGCAGGGAACGTACAGTGGCTGCCAGGGCGGCCATATCCTGCAAGGGCTTTCGGAAAAGGCGATCCTCCGTTATTCCGAGGGCAAGAAGGTCGTCCGTAAGCCCGTAACTGAGCGACCCGGTATGAATCAGGAAGCACAATTGCGGCAGGCGCCTATGTAGGGCGATTATGGCATCATGGCCATCCATGCCGGGCAGGCGCATATCCATGATACACACGCCGAAAGGGCCGTCCCGCTCCACAAGGTGCAGGGCGTCTTCGGCGCTCTCCGCCGGGACCACTTCCAGCCCTTCATCTTCCAGGTAGGCTGCCAGCGTAGTGCGTACGGTTGATTCGTCGTCCACAAGCAATACCTTTTCCATGGCGTGATTATCCCTCTACCTGGAGGGGCAACTGGATGATAAACTTGCTGCCCTTTCCCGGGGTTGACTCCACATTCAGGATTCCCTTATGCAGGCGTGTGATTATAAAATAGGAAACCGACAGTCCCAGCCCCGTGCCGACGCCAACGTCTTTCGCAGTGAAAAAAGGCTCAAATACGCGTCGGCGCACGGTTTCTTCCATGCCGGGACCGTTGTCGCTGATTTCGATGCGCATGTGATGATGCTCTTTTCGTATGCTGATTGTGATGGCGGGCGGTTCCGTAGTGTTGTGTCCCACCATGGCCTGGGCGGCATTTTTCACCAGGTTCAGTAGTACCTGCTCGATTTTGGTCTTGTCGCAGGGAACGGCCGGCAGGTCCGCCTGGAAATCACGATAGATCTTGATGTTCCGGAAATCGTATTGTTTTTTGAGGTCATAGTCGTTCGCTGCCAGGCGCAGGACCGTCTCTACAATTTCAGGCAGATTCGCGGGAAAAAATTCCGAGCCGCTCCGCCTGCTGAAAGAAAGCATGTCGGCGACGATTTGGGCTGCGCGCATGCCGTCCGACCGGATACCTGAAACGAAGTCCAGAATACCCCGTTCCTGCAGGTAACGGTGTACGAGTTCCAGGTCGACTCCGAGAGTCTGGGCCGTTTCCACATTCTTGGGCAAGTTCTGCGAAGTGCGGCGCTCGATGTTCTGGCAGGCTTGTAGGATGCCCCCCAGTGGATTGTTGATTTCGTGGGCCATGCCCGCCGCCAGCCCGCCGACCGACATCATCTTCTCTGTTTGCACCATCATATCCTCGATCTGCACACGGCTGGTAACATCGTCAAGCCGCACCACGGCGCCCTGCGCGCCGTTGGCGACCAGGGGGAATACCCGCAGATCGTAGTATTGTACTGACTCTTCCCCGTCCCGCAACATGAAACGTTCGTTTTCGACCGTCTTCCCTTCCCGGATGGCGCGGCGTACCCGGTCAAGGCGATCTTTCAACAGTGGGAGAACGTCGCCCAGGTCGCGGCCGCGGGTCTGCTCTTCGGTCAGCCCGGTCAGGTGCGCCGCCTCAAGGTTCCAGTGGGTCACCGTGCCGTCCAGGTTTACCGCCACCAGCACGGAAGGCATCGAATCCACAATGTTTTGCAGGTACGAACGCATGCGTTTCAGGGTGTTTTCATCTTCACGCCGCTTGAGTATGCGCCACATGCCTTCCATAAGAAGCGTCAGTTGGCGCACATCAGCTTCGTCATAGGGGGTTTTCTTATTGCCAACACCCGCTACAATAACAATGCGCCCCTCGTCAAAAACAGGAATATTCATATGCCGGCGAATGCGGACGTGTCCTTCGGGGTATCCTTTTTTCAGCGGATTCGGTGCTTCATAGTCATTGGTAATCACGGGCGCGCGCTGCCGCACGGCTTCGCCCCAAAGCCCGGTGTCTTTGACAGGGTACACTATGGGCTTGTCTTGAATCGCGCATTCCTGCATCGCGGTGCGCGACCAGGCGTACATACTCAACACCGTTTCGTCCTCATTCATGAAGGCAAAATAGCCAATGGTGCTGTCTGTCAGCCGCACCGCTTCCTCAAGCGCGAAATCGGTGAGTTCCTTGGTGGATGCCCGGGTCATCTGGCCGAGTTTAAGCAGCGCCTCCAGGCGCATTTCGTTTAGATGGCGGGCCTTTTCCGCTTGCTGACGTTCCGTCAGGTCCACAAACGTGACGACATTCAAGTCGCCGAACACGGCGGCATGCACGTTCATCTGTTTAATTGAACCGTCGCGCGCCGTGATGGATACTTCCATGGGTGTGATGTTTGTCTGCAGCAGGCTGGCCTCGGCGACCCGGCTGTTCCACTGGGCGGCGACTTTGTCGCGATAAGAAGGATCGGGATAGGCTAAAGGCCACCAGGCGGAGACATCAGGAAAGTCTCTGATGGTATATCCGAACATTTCCACAAAGCGCGGGTTTTGATAGAGCATGACCTGCTCCAGGCCCCTGGAGAGTATTACACCCACCGGAAGGTGGGTCATAATGAACTCGAACTGTTCTTGCTCCTGGCGTACCCGGTCCTCGGCGCGGCGTCGCTCTGTTACATCCACGCCCGCGATAATGCAGTGGTCGATCTGTCCCTGTAGTGTTTCCAGGGCGGTGCCGTGCCAGTGTACCCAGCGCACACCTCCCTCCTTGGTATACCACAGAGTTTCCTCTTCAATAGGTGTGCCCTTTTCAAACAGGGAACGGAAGCGTTCACAGGGATTCGAACCGTGTTCGCGGGACAGGAACGCGTCCCAGAAAATGAGGCGTCGGGCTTCATCGGCGGCATAACCGGTAATCTGTTCACAGGCGCGGTTGAATTCCAGGATTTTTCCCTGCCGGTCAAGCAACAAGATTGGCGCGCCGCTGCTGTCCATAATCTTGGAGAGGAAATCATGTTGTTTTTTCAGCTCGCCCCGCGCCGCTTCGATTTCCGCAGTGCGTTCGGCAACGTGTTGTTCCAGGGTGGCGTTGGCTTGTTCCAGTTCCCGTCGGGCGGCACTACGGATTCGTTCCAACCGGTGGACGACCCAGGCTGAACCGATGATGATTTCACCCATGATGGCAATACGGACCACTACAAAAAGCGAAACGCCGAAGGCGGAGGTGTAGAGACCGGATTGTTCCCCCAACAGCCGAATCCAGGCCAGTGCCAGAAGTGTCAGGAGGGTCAGGGGGAGCAATAGACGCATCATGAAGCCGGCAGCGCCTCCGGCGGTCAGAAGACGCGCCCATCCACGGTCAGACCCCAGAAATAGAATGCCCGCGGCGGCCGTCATGAGGGTAAAGGCGGTAAGGGGATTTATGGATATAGGCACGCCCCGGTAGAAGAGTTCCCCGTCAATGCCATAAAGATGGCCTGTAAAGGGCAGCAGGGCAGCCAGAAATGCGGCTGAGGCAAGGTACTCCGATGGCTGGAACCGCCAGGAGGCGGGCATACCGGACAGAAGCAGGGATGAACTCAGGAGTACAAACGTAAACGCGGTCATTACCTCCATGTGTGCCGAATAGGCTCCCTGCGGGGCGAGGTCGCCTGCGCTGAAAATGAACGCTTGCAGCCCGAATTCCGCCGGAAGGCAGTATTTTCCCAGGATAAGCGCACCCGGCACCAGAACCAGCAGGGCACACGCGCGGCCTGCCGCTAGCGCAACCATGGGGGAAGGGGCGTTCGTATACAAGAGGATAATGCCAATGCCCAGTAACAGGAAGCCCGGAGCGGGCGGGGCGTTCAAGGCGAGCAGCTTTGCTGTGGTATTCCCCATTGCCGCCAGGTCGATGGCCCATACAACAAGGGCAGCCCCGCCTGACAAGAGGGTAATCATGGCTGCCGCCAAGGATAACCGGCGTACTTGGCGTGTGCGTCTCTCCTGACTCGCAGTGTCCATCCCATCTCTTCCTGCGGGGTTTATCTGCCGCCGTTTTCTTGGAGGTTACAACCCCGCCTTGCTGTTCCCTCCAGGAACACCTTCGGTCAGTGCCTCAGGGAGCGATGGGAATTGTAAGGTGGAAACAGGAACCATGTCCTTCTTCACTTTCAAAACCCACCGTTCCTCCGTGCATTTCCACGAAATCCTTTACTATGGCAAGGCCTAGGCCGATACCGCGTTTCCCGAATTCATAATAACCCGATGAATGATGCGTAATGTCCAGGGTTGAAAAGAGCTGCTCGAACATGTGGGGCTTGTCGATATCGGATACGCCCATGCCAGGGTCGATGACGGAAATCCGGATGGCATCCGAATCCTCCCGGCATGCCTTTACCTGGATGGTCATATTGTCTGGAGTGAACTTGATGGCGTTCATCAGCAGGTTCGCCAAGGCATCGCTTATCTTGCCCGGATCCAGCCATACCTCCGGAAAATTCATCTCGGTTTCCACTTCGATATGTTGAGACCGCAAGGCGGCAAAAGGCGTTACTCCGTTGACCGTGTCGCGAATCAGCACGTTGATGTCCATGGGTTCAAGATTCAGTTCCTTGACGTATTTCCCGTTCTTGCTCGCCTTAAGTGTTTCTTCCACAATGCGCCACAAGCGTTGCGCGTTCGCGGAAAGCGATACGATGGTCTTTTGACTGTCGGTGCCGCGAAGCGCCTTGTTGGTGGAAAGCAATTCCAGGTTCAGCAGGATGAGGGAGAGGGGGCTGCGCAGTTCATGGGAAGTCAGAGAAATAAAAGTTGATTTCATGCGGTCGATCTCGCGAAGTTCCGCGGCGATGGCTGCCTGAATTTGCGCCTCGCTTTGCAGATGAATGACCCGTTCCGCCGAATGCATGCGCACCAGCAGTTCATCAGCGTCCAGAGGCTTGGTCATGAAATCGTCCGCTCCCGCCGACATACCCGTCAGAAAGTTTTCCTTGCCTGAACGGGAGGTGATGAGCACAATAAACATGTAATGATTACGTTTAAGTTGCCGCGTCCGTCGGCACACTTCTAAGCCATCCAGTCCCGGCATCATCCAGTCTAACAGCAACACTTGAAGAGAATCGTCCCTCTCAATTTCCCGCATTGCTTCCTCGCCATCACCGGCGGTGCGTACTTCATGGCCCCAGGCGATTAACTGACGCTCAATCAACATGCGAATCATTGAATCATCATCTGCAACGAGAATTTTCATTACACGGATTCCTTTATTGTGGAGCAAGTACCGTCAAAAGCATTTTTCATAGTTTGTTATTATAAACGCTTTGGGTATATTTTTACAACTAATATCTTGATGGGGTGGAATGAGTGGGGTATTTATATCTCGGAACCGGACTCCGGGCCCGGACGAACGAAAGCGGTTGAACTAAATTGATAGTGGCCTGGCGCTACTGTGTAGACGGCCATTCCGTTTTCAACGTGGAGAAATGTAACACCTTCGGCACTGGCCGCAGGTTGTCCGCTTTCACGAACTGCATCCGGGCTCAGCGAGGGCACGTACACTGTCGCTTCCGTATTAGCGGGAATCGTGAGGCGCCATACAAAGGCGCCGTCTTTGACATGCCATTCACTGAACACGGTTCCGTAAGCCGTGAGGCAGGAGGCCTTGACATGGGTCAGGTCCTCGACGGGCAACGGCCTCAGGACCAGCCGTTTGAAACCCGGCTGGTCCGGGCGTATCCCCGCGAGGTATTCGTGGAACCAGAGGTTCAAGTCGCCCACCAGCATGACGTGGTTGTGGGAGTTCATGGCCGGGTCGGCGGTGTTGCCGTTCCAGAGTTCCCAGATGGTGGTGGCGCCGTTTTCGATCATGTAGCCCCAGCTGGGGTAGGTGGTTTTTGTGGCCATGTCATAGGCCAGGTCGGGGCGTCCATGGTCGGACAGAACCCGCATCAGCCATTGGCCGCCGATGAGGCCCGTGCCGATGTGGCCCGCAGTGTCCCCTTCTATTTTGTCCACAAGGCGCTGGAACAGCCGTGCTTCATCGCCTTGTGGGGCAAGACCGAAAGCCAGAGGCAGCACGCACGAGGTCTGGGTGCCGTTGGCGTACTTCGTCTCGGCGGCATTATAAAACTTTTCGTTGAACGCCGCCTTCATGGCTGTGGCTTTCTCGCTGAAACGCGCCTCATCCTGCGGCAGATTCAATAACCGGGCGTATTTCGTCATCAGGTTCAAGTCGTGGCAGAAATAAGCGGTGGCGATGAAATCTCCGGGTGTTTTGCGCGCGGGATCCTGGGAGTGAATCAGTTCCTGTTTTTCAGGCGGCACGCACCAGTCACCATAATTGTCCCGCGGAATGATACCTTCCTGCTCATAGGTCAGTATATGTTCAATCCATTTCTTCATGCCGTCATAATGTTCAGACAGCGTGTTCAGGTCGGCATACTGCTCGTACAGCATGTTAGGGATGATGATGAAGCTGCTGGGCCAGGTCACATTGTCGTTATACAAGGGCCAATAGGCTGGGCAAACATCGGACACGCTGCCGTTTTCCTTTTGGGCGTCTTCCATGTCGCAGACCCATTTGCTGTAAAACGCTGCCAGGTTGAACAGGTAGGTTTCGCCCCGGGACTCTTCGGACCGGTCGCCCAGCCAGCCCTGCCGCTCATCGCGCTGCGGGCAGTCGGTCGGCATGCTGCGGTAATTGCCGCGGGTACCCCAGTATACGTTGTGGTATATATCATTCAACACGGGGTTTGAACACACGAACGAACCCGCACGCGTCATATCATCATGAACCACGCACCCCAACAACGTATCCAGGGAAGGTTCGCCGGGATAGCCGGTCATCTCCACATACCGGAATCCGTAGTAGGTGAACCGGGGTTCATTCACTTCCACGCCATCGCCCTTGAGGGTGTAGACGTTCGTTACCTTGGCGCCCCGGATATTGTCCATGTACAGCATACCGTCCGGTGTTACCGTTTCCGCGTGGCGCAGGGTCACCACGGCGCCGCGAGGTCCGGACACGGTCAGGCGGCACCAGCCTACCATGTTCTGCCCCATGTCGTAGACATAGACTCCCGGCTGTGGTTGCGTGAAGGCGACGGGTTTAAGGTGCTCCACCACGCGCAACGGATTGATTTTCTCCGAGGACAATACGCCCCCGGGCGCATCCACTACCCGGGCATTGTCCCATGCCGTGTCATCAAAACCGGGTTCCGTCCAGCCGGGGAACTCCAGGCGCGCGTCATAGGTTTCGCCGTCGTATTCGTTGTTGGCGCGAATCGGCCCTGCGTCCGTGATTTTCCACTGCCCATCGCTGACCAGCGTCTCGATGCTGCCGTCCTCAAGCTCCAGGCGCAACAGCAGCAACGCCTTGGGATAATGGAACGAACGCGTTGTTGTAGGTTCCGTAAGGCGGGGCGCGTAATACCGGCCGTTGCCCAGCCAGAGGCCCAGTGCATTTTCCCCTTGCTGTATTCGGTCCGCAACCTCATGGCTGACATAGAAGACCCGCTTGTTGTATTCCGTACAGCCCGGCGAAAGGACCGCATCGCCGACCTTGGCGCCGTTTAGATACAACTCGGAAAGGCCCAGTCCGGAAAGGTACACCGATGCCCTGCGCACCGGCCGTTCCACGGTGAATTCACGGCGGAGCATCCTCGCTGGCAATACGCGGTCTTCCGCGACGCGCGTTTCCTTCCAGGGGTCCATCCCGGAGGCGCCCAGTTCTTTTGCCGGCTGCCAGGCACCGTCATCGAAATCCGGTTGTTCCCAACCTGCCTGTTCACTGTCGGCCGTTTTCCACGAGGCATCGGTCGTAATGTTATGGATAGCATCGCTGCCCAGGGTCATGCTTAACAGAGCAAGCAATCCGGCCGGGTTCGGGGCATCGCCCATGTTCTCCACGGAAACTGCCAGCACATTCTTGCCGGGACGCAGGCGCCGGGCAAGGTCAAAGGTGGCGGTACTATTAAAATTGGCACAGTCGCCCAGTTTTTCGCCATTTAAAAACACGCGGGCCTGGTTGTCCGCGGCGAGCAACAAAACGCTTTTCGCCGGGGAGGCCGCGACTTCGAAGGACTTACGGAAATAGGCTGTACCCGGTTTGGCGGCGCCGGCGGGATTCTCTTCGGGATACCATATCCAAAGGGCGGATTTGAGTGTCTCATTCAGCGGATTTTGGGTTTCCGATGCATCCATCCCGACCCACTGCGCGCCCGCCCAGTCCTCCGGAGTCAGCACGCCCATGGTCCAGAACGCCGGTGCGCTCCAGGCGGTTGGCTTGCCGTCCTTGTCCCAGACGCGCACCTTCCAGAAACAGGTTTGGAACGACGCAAGCGGCGCACCACCGTAAGGCACCTGGATGGAGGTGTCTGATTCGATTTTGCCCGAGTCCCATAAGGCGCCCTGGTCTTGTTCCAGCGTTTCCCGGGAGGTGCCGGCAAGAACCTGCCAGGCGGTTTGCTTCTGGCCCCGTGCAGTGTCTTGGATCATCCACCCGAGACGGGGACGGGCAACATCCATAGCCAGGGGGTTTGTTAACGATTCACAGGTAAGATTAGCCACCCGCGCTTCGGAAAGGTCCGAAGCACTGCAGAAAGCAGAAAGAAACACTGCACTTACACCAAGAAAAATACCGTTCATGAAACAGGCTCCATGTAGGGTTGGTCCCGGAGGACACAGGGGGTTAGTTTCAGGCAAACCTGAACATTCAGCGTATCGTATGCGTAGATGAATACGCAAGTTTTTCAAGGCTCTGGGCCTTATGTTTTCAGAACGGGAAGATGGCTATTACCACGGACCGCCCCTTCTGATGACTGCATTGACCGGATTGACCTTATTGACAACTTGGCAGTATGTGCGTCAATAAGGTCAATCCGGCCAATGAAGTCACTGGCGTTCAGAGCGGGCGAATCCCTTTACATTCCGGAAACCCCGAGCACCCCCAGAATTCACCTTTGGCGGACTTCCTGCGGCGCATGGGCCTGCCGCATTGCGGGCACTCGGGCGAAGGTTCCCGGTTTTTCTCGCGGGCTTCGATTCGCCTGGCGGTCAACCGCTCGCTGAAGCCACCGGTTTCTTCAAAAGCCGCGCCCTGCGCTTCAATCTGGCTTTTAAGCATATTTAAGGCGCGGCCGATGATAATCAGCATGGTGTTGGCGACGATCAGTGCATCATTAGCATCAAGCCAACGCGCATACTTCTTACGTTGTTCGAGCGCGTGACGGGCAGACTCGTGAACCATATCGTCGGTGAAGGGCGCCGGGTCCAGGGAGATGGCGTTTAGTTCTTGTGACTCGGGGGAATGGGCTGACCATGGCAGTTGGCCCTGGTCGAGAATCCAGATTTCATAGTCGCCGCGAAGTTCACTCAGACTGGCCCGTGCCACGTCCGTGAGTTTCATTTCGGTATCTTTCGAAGTGGCTGAACGCTCGGAGCCTTCGATGATATTCTGCCGTCCACTGCGCGCGGCCTGGGTCATCTGGTCGTATTGACGGCCCTTCGGATCATAAAATTTGGCACGGGCCTCGCGGGGATCCTGGGTGATAAAACGGCGGCAGAACTTCAACGTTTCCAACTGTATGATGGTGGCCAGCGTGAAAGTGTGCAGTTTGCGGAACCCACCGTGTTTATCGAACAGTTCAGACATGGTCACTCCTCCCGGACTTCATTGACCTGATTGACCTTACGGACACTTTATTTGTCAGTATAGTCAATAAGGTCAATCCGGTCAATAAAGACTCTGTGACATAAAGACTCTGTGACATAAAGACTCTGTGAAGCAAGCGTGTTTCTTGGGCTGCATTGAAGAAGCCCGCTCTCCTGTGTTGTTAAATCTTTCCAGGATGAAACTCCGCCCGCGCTGTCGCAGTCAATAGGGTGTCGGGATTGCGTCTGGTAAAGAAAGGCTCGACACGGGCGAGTTGACGAAAGAGGATATCTTCATGAATGTTAAACGTGCCGCAATACGTTTTTTGATTTTTGCCCTGGCCGGGATGTTGGGCGAGGTGTTTTATGGCGCAGTGCAAGCGGCGTGGTATGGCCATTGGAGCATGCATGGCCAGTCCTCGCCGTGGATGATGTTCGATTACGGGTTGATGGGATTGGTCCTGATGCCCATGGCGGTCCCCATGATCCGGCGGGGCATTCCCCTGGTGGTACGCGCCTTCATGTATATGCTTGTCATTTACGCCGTGGAATATATTTCGGGGATCATTTTCACCTGGGGCCTGGGTCTGTGCGTGTGGAGTTATGAGGGGCTCCCCTATAACCTGCACGGCCAAATCATGCTGTACTCGGCGCCGGTATGGTATGGTCTCGGCTTGGCCGGGGAATATCTGTACCGTAAGGTGGATACCATCGCCGTAGTACTGTTGCGGGGGTTCTCTGCCGAGCAGTTGCTTGTCCTGAATCCGGCCGATGCATCCTTTCCCCAAGGGGAATAAGGGTAGCCCTACACTTCCAGCCGCGCGTCGCGTACTTTAACGATCTCTTGCACGGCGGTGGCGTCCAGGTCGCGGACATCGCATCCCTTTTCCAAGGCGAGGGCGGCCGCGATGCCCGCCGCCTGTCCCATCATGGCGCCGGTGGTGCTGACCCGCGCGCTGGACAGCGCCAGCTGGTCACAGGAGAAACAGCGTCCGGCCATCAGCAGGTTGTTGCCGTCCCGGGCGATAAGACTGCGCAGGGGAATCTGGTACGGGGGCACGTCGAGTTCCTCCTTTGGAAGGATATAGGTGCGCTTGTCGTCATCGGGTTTGTGCCCGTCGAGGTAGAAAGTGCCCCGGGCGACGCCATCGTCGAAGGCGCGTCCGGCGCGCACATCGTCCACGGACAACACATAGTCGCCCACAATGCGCGCGCCCTCGCGTGTACCGATATGGGGGCTGCAATGGTCCAGGAGCCAAGGTTGTTTTTCCACCCGCTGGTGATAGTCCATGACCTCCCACATGCGGCGCCGCCCTTGAATTTCGGCTGCGGTAATACCCTCCGTGTCCGTGGCGTCGAACAGGGGAATCTTGATTTTGATGGCATTGCCACCCGGGCCGTCGGGCCAGACGCTGGTCATGGGCAGGTCGTCTTCCCTGCGAACCGGATGGAACCAGCCTTCGGGCAGCCGGGGCCCCTGCGCCTCCCCGTCCACGTGGCGCACAAAATACATCATGGACATGGGCAGTTGCAGCCCGTCTTCTGGGCGTCCCTTGAGGGTGGCAAAGCCGACGGCCCGGGCCAGGTCCGCCTCGCCGCTGCAGTCGATGAACTGGNNTGAACTGGCGCGCCCGCACCGCCTCAGGTCCGCTCTTGCCGCACACCAGGATTTCCGTTATCCGGCCCTTTTCTTCGCGGGCATCCACGAAACGGGTATGCAGGAGAAGTTTGACATTGCGCTTCAGTAACAACTCCTGCAGTACGATGGCCAGGGTTTCATAATGAAAAACCGACGGGCGTTCGTGTCCGATGGCGTTCCACGCCCGCAACCCGGACAGTATCTCGTCGAAGACCTCACCCTGCCCCGTCATCTCGCCGCAGAAATTGGCGACCCCGCCCACAGTCAACATGCCGCCGGTAATGGCGAAGCGTTCCACCAGCAACACGCACGCACCGGAACGGGCCGCCGCAGCCGCCGCAGTCACCCCCGCGATGCCACCCCCGATAACGGCCACATCCGCCACCCAACGAACCGGTACCTTCCGTGTCCAGACGAGTTCCTCCGGAGATGGGCCCTCGCCTTGTGCTTGGGCGGATGCCCCCATTCCCAGGGCGGCAGCCAGGCCGCCCGCGACGGCGGTTCGGAATAATTCACGACGTTTCATGGGTATCTTCCTTTCTACTGCGGTTTTCCTGTTATCCCGCAACAGTCTCCGTGCGTTACTCCGGGTATACTATACGCGGTTTCCGGCGCAAAGGTGTAACAAAATTGTTGCGCCATAGGGCTATCCATGATATACTCTTGACAATCAAGTCGTTTAATTGAGAACAGGGAGATTACTGTTGGCATGCAAATGAAGACAAAGGCCAGGTCCGCAATCCTTGTATTTTGCCTTCTGATGAACAGCCTTGCCGCAGGGCAGTCCGGGGAAAGAAAGGTAGTGGCTAGTCGGCAAGGACGTTCTCTGCATCAGTTCCAGGCGGCCGATGGCACCATTACATTCACCAACCGGCCTGAAAAGTATAAGCATCGGGACGATTTTATTGAAGTTTCCATCAAGTACGAACGTATTCCCTTGCCGACGGAATACAAGCCGACGCCGATTGCGCAGCCGAAAATCGTAACCGATGAGAACCTGCGTTCCATCGTGACGCGTTACGCCGCCTATTATGGTTTGGATGAAGCG
>MTKZ01040552.1_pt1 | contig 17086 bp, 14 predicted proteins | sample 1042781 | NCBI WGS metagenome assembly MTKZ01 (sample SAMN06212207, study PRJNA360539) | anaerobic digester metagenome | biome: Wastewater treatment plant; material: sludge; isolation source: anaerobic digester fed with sludge from wastewater treatment plant | place: Denmark: WWTP Viborg ... | reverse complement strand
CAGAAGCGGCAGGCAAAAGCGGCATAAGCGGAACAAGACAGCAGAGCCCCGATCAAAAACCGCGCCCTCTATAACGGACGCGGTTTCTTGATTTGGTCAGGCGGCGGCTGGGGATCCTGCCTTTTTAGTCCCCGAAGGAGATGTTGATGCGGCGCGCGGCCCTGACGATCTGGTCGTCCGGGTCCACGGGCTTGGGGACGCCGGCGACGTCCTCGAGCTTGTTCTCCGTGATCACGCCGTTTCTGAGCGCCACCGTCAGGCCGAACCTGCCTTCCCGGATCAGTTCGGCCGCATGCACGCCGAACTGCGTTGACAGCACGCGGTCGTAGGCGCAGGGGCTGCCGCCCCGCTGCATGTGCCCGGGGATCACGGAGCGGCACTCAACGCCGATGAGGCTTTCCAGATTGGCCGCGATGTGCTGGGAAACGTTGCGGAACTCCCGCTGGGCGCGGGCGGCCTCCCGCTCCTTGCGCTTCATCCCGGCTTCCTCCACGCTCATCGCGCCTTCCGCCGCCGCGATGATCGTGAAGTGCTTGTTCAGTTTGGCGCGGTCGCTGATGACCTTGGCGATCTTCTCGATCTGGTAGGGGATCTCCGGCAGCAGGATGACGTCCGCGCCGCCGGCCATCCCGGCGTACAGGGTCAGCCAGCCGGCTTTGTTGCCCATGATCTCGACGATCATGCAGCGGTCATGGCTGGCGGCGGTGGTGTGGATCCGGTCGATGACGTCCGTGGCGATGCCCACTGCGGTATGAAAACCGAAGGTGAAGTCCGTCCCGAAGATGTCGTTGTCGATGGTCTTCGGCAGGCCGATGACGTTCAGGCCTTCCTGCCTGAGCAGGTTGGCCGTCTTGTGCGTGCCGTTTCCGCCCAGGGTCACCAGGCAGTCCAGCTTCATGGCCTTGTAGTTCATCTTCATCGCGTAGACCTTGTCCACGTTGTCTTCTTCCACGACACGCATGTTCGCGAATGGCGTGCGGCTGGTCCCCAGGATGGTGCCGCCCATGGTCAGAAGGCCCGAAAACTGGGATTGCTGCATGATCTGGTAGTCCCCGTCGATCAGCCCGCGGTAGCCCGCGCGGATGCCGACGATCTCTGCGTCCAGCGCCTGGTAGGCCGCCCTGGCGACGCCCCTGATGGCGGCGTTCAGCCCCGGGCAGTCGCCCCCGCTGGTCAGGATGCCGATCCGGATGCTCATTTTTTACCTCCGAAAAGTCAAGGCGGCGGCTGTTGCCGCCGCCTCTTTTCACTTGATCCCGAAGATGCCCAGGAGGCCGCGCGAGATGGTGCGCCCGACGGAATACCCTGCGCCGGAGGCCGTGGAGCGGGTGAAGTTGTCCAGCATCTTCTCGCCCAGGCTCTTGACGGTCTTCTGGGTCTTCGGCTCCCTGGCAGGCTTGATGTCCGCCTGGACCGGCACCTGCCGCTGCGGTTCATACTGCCCGGTCTGGGGGTTGTACACCAGCACCGGCGGGGGCGCCTGCTCCACCTTGCGGGCCTGCTGGGGCGCCTGCGGCACGGGCTGCCAGGAGGGCTGCGGCGCGGGATAGCTCACCGCCGGCTGCATTTCACGTTCGATGTACTGCCCCGTGGCCGGGTCAAAGATCTGGATGGTGTTTCTCTGCTGCACAGGTTCTGCCTTGACGTCCGGTTCCAGGACGCCTGTTTCCTCCAGGATGACGCGGGCGGCGCCGAGGACGCCCTGGGAGGAGAACTTGGCGGAAAGCATCTCATAGGCGCTTTCGCGGTCAAAGGTATGGGTGTACTTGTCCTTGACCTCGCTGGTGTCGATGATGGTCTGGCGCAGAGTCTCCGAGATCGAGCCGATGGCCGACTGCGGCGGCAGGATGACCGCGCGCTGGGTGACGGAGGNNCTCATCCAGGAAGGACAGCAGCGCTTCACCGGTCTGCAGCTGGGTGATGGCCTGCTCCGTGTCAAAGGCGGGGTTGGCGCGGAAGGTCTGTGCGATGGTCTTGATGACCTTCTGCTCCAGCGGGGTGAAGGCGCGCAGCGCGTGCTGCACCCGGGCCGCCAGCTGCGAGAGGACGGAGGAGGGGACGTCGCCGGGGTTCTGGGTGATGAAGAACACGCCGACGCCCTTGGAGCGGATGAGCCGGATGGTCAGCTCCACCTTGTCCATCAGCTCCCTGGGGCAGTCCTTAAACAGCAGGTGGGCTTCGTCAAAGAAGAACACCATCCGGGGCAGCTCGCTGTCGCCCTGCTCAGGCAGCAGCTCATACAGTTCCGCCAGCATCCACAGCATGAACACGGAGTACATGTTGGGCCGCAGGAACAGCTTGTCCGCCGCGAGGATGTTGATCATCCCCTGCCCGGACTCATCCCGCACCAGCCAGTCGGACAGGTCCAGGGAGGGCTCCCCGAAGAACTGGTTGCCACCCTGGTCCTCCAACACCGCGATCGCGCGCTGGATGGAGCCCACGGAAGCCTTGGCGATGTTGCCGTAGCGCAGGGTGTAATCGGCCGAGCGGTCGCCCGCGTAGGTGAGCATCGCGCGCAGGTCCTTCAGGTCGATGAGCAGCAGCCCTTCGTCATCTGCGATGCGGAACACGATGTGCAGGACACCTGCCTGGGTGTCATTGAGCTGGAGCATCCGGGAGAGCAGCAGCGGGCCCATTTCGCTCACCGTGGTCCTCACCGGGTGACCGGATACGCCATAGACGTCCCACAGGGTCACCGGATTGGCATGGGGAACGAAATCCTCAAGCCCCACCGCCTGCATGCGCTGGCGGATCCTGTCGTTCATTTCGCCCGGTTTGGCAAGTCCGGCCAGGTCGCCCTTGACGTCGGCCATGAACACGGGCACCCCCAGCTGGGAATAGGCCTCCGCCAGCACCTGCAGGGTGACGGTCTTTCCGGTGCCTGTCGCGCCGGAGATCAGCCCATGGCGGTTTGCCATCTGCGGGAGCATCACAACAGGGCCCTCGGCGCCCGTTCCCAGCCAGATCTTCTTGTCCAGCAGCATTGTTGTCTCCTCCGTTCGTTTTAAATTACTATTCGGTTATGTCGCGTCGATTCGCTGTATCGCCATTCTACCATATAACGGGGCCGTGGAACAGACGGAAGTCTGTACGCCGCTAAGCCGTTTCCCGTACCATGGCCACGGCCTGGGCGGAGATGCCCTCCTCCCGGCCTTCAAACCCCAGCCCCTCGGTGGTGGTGGCCTTCACCGATACCTTTTCCTCCCTCAATCCCAGCGCCTGCGCGATATTCCTGCGCATGGCGGGTATGTGGGGTGCCAGCATGGGTTTCTGCGCGACGATGGTCAGGTCGCACTGCAGGGGACAAAACCCTGAATCCGCCATGATCCGCCGTGTCTTCTCAAGCAGTTTCAGCGAGGGGATGCCCCTGTACTCCTCCCTGCTGTCGGGGAAATGCTGCCCGATGTCCCCGAGGGCGCAGGCGCCCAGCAGCGCGTCGCACAGCGCGTGCAGCGCGGCGTCGGCATCGCTGTGCCCCAACAAGCCCGTGCCGTGGGGGATGACGACCCCGCCCAGGATCAGCGCGCGCCCAGGGACGAGGCGGTGTACGTCAAAGCCCGTTCCCGTGCGCGAAGCACCGGAAACCATCATTTCTGCCATCTTCTTGTCTTCCTGCGTTGTGATCTTGAAGTTGCGCGCGTCCCCCTCCGAAAGGCTCACCGGTTCCCCCAGCAGTTCCACCAGCCCGGCGTCGTCCGTGAGGCTCCGCGGGCTGTGCGCGTAGGCCCGCAGGATGAGGTCACGCTGAAATCCCTGGGGCGTCTGGACCTGGAAGACCCCTTCGCGTGAAAGGGTCCGTGTGAGCCCTGCTTCCTGCCGCCTTAAGGTATCCTTCACCGGCAGCGCCGGGACCGCCGCGCCGTATGCAGCCGCGCCCTGGATGACCCTCCGGATGAGGGAGGGGCCGGGGAAAGGCCTTGCCGCATCGTGGATGAGCACGATGTCCGCGTCCCCGGGGACCTCTTTCAGCCCGTTCTCCACGGAATGCCGGCGCTCCTGCCCGCCTGTTGCAAGATGGACGGGGCCCTGATGCGCGGCCCTGAGCGCTTCCTCAAACAGGCCGCTTTCGCCCTCCCTGACCACCAGGATCATGTGATCGCAGAAGGGGCGAAGCGCGCGCAGCGCATACAGGAACAGCGGCTCGCCGCCAAGCGGCGTCAGAGCCTTGTTCATCCCGGCCTGAAGGCGCGTCCCCGCGCCCGCCGCCACGAGGATGCCGCAGACCTTCACAGAAGGTCCTCCCCGGACAGGCGGCTGAGGATGAAGCTGTAGATTTCAGCGGCCTTCTCCGGCCAGGCGGCGCGGAAACGCTCCGCCAGATCCGCTGTGGGGAGGGAAAGGTCCAGCCGCATCAGCTGCATCCCGCCCTCTGCGATGCCCATCTGCGTGTGGTATTCGTTGCGGCCCGCGTGGCTGATGGAAGCGAATTTCTCCCGCTGCATGCGGATCTTTTCCCTGAAGCCCGGCGCGGCTTGCTGCACCCGTTGGACGGCGCTTTCGCCCAGGCGCTTCATGAACAGCCCGATGGCCTCATCCCCCAGGGGGGTGATCTCATACCGGTCGTCCCCCGGGATGCTGTCCCTGGCCAGCTGGCTGTTCTGGCAAAGGTCATGCAGTGCGGTCTGCAGGTCGAAGTAATTCATCAGGTCGTTTTCGACCATGAAGGCGATCAGCTGCAGGTTGGTGCAGGGACCCAGCTCGCGCAGTGAATACAGGGTGAGCAGCTTTCGTTCCAGGTCGCCCAGACGGTGCCGGGGCAGTTCGGCCATCTCCGCTTCCTCTCCTCAATTCCTTTCCCAGAAAGCCCGGGCAAGGGATGTGATCTCTTCCTTGGAATATACCCTTTTCAGCTTCAGATGGGAAGGGAGGAGGCCGCTGTATGCCTCCTGGGCATAGCGGTCGTCCATCAGCAGCAGCACCCCGCGGTCCCTCTCCGAGCGGATCAGCCGTCCCGCAGCTTGGAGCACTTTCTGCATCCCGGGGAAACGGTAGGCATGGCCAAAGCCGTCGCCCAGCGCTTCCTGAAGCCGTTCCCGGATGCGTTCCCTCTCCGGATTCACCTGGGGAAGGCCGACCCCGACGATCATCGCGCCGATCAGCGCCTCGCCCGGCAGGTCCACCCCTTCGGCGAACACGCCGCCAAGCACGCACAGCCCCAGCAGGCGGCTTTCACCTTGCACGAACGCGTCCAGGAAAAGGATCCTGGAGGCCTCGTCCATGCCGGGCTTCTGGACGATCAAAGGGAGGTCCGGATCGAGTTCCCTCAGGACCGGCTCCATGGAGCGCAGGTAGGCGAAGGAGGGGAAATAGGCGATGTACTTGCCCGTCCTGGAATGATAGAGCGCCAATATGGCCTCCGCGGCCGGGAGAAGGCTGGCGGCGCGGGAATGATACCTTGTGTTGAGCGGGAACTGCAGGGACAGCAGGTGCTCTTCCGGGAAGGGGGAGGGCAGGGAAAGGCAGGCGTCCTCCCGCTCTCCGCCCAGAAGGCCGCGCATGGCATCCAGCGGGCTCAAGGTGGCGGAATAGTATACGCAGCCGGCCATGCGCTTTGTGGCTTCCTTCAGGTGCGGTGCGGGATTGAGGCACAGGACCCTCACCCCGCCCCTGCGCGGGTCCGGGTCATGCAGGATCGTATAGTCGTCCCCCTGCTCAAAGGCTCTGTTCCAGGCGGAAAGGAAGGCGATGAGGTCCCGCGCCAGGCCGGCGCCGCCGGGGCTGTAGGTCCCGGCCAGCTCACTCAGCAGTTCGGCGGCCGCGTCCGGCAGCCTGCCCCCCTCACCTGAGGACCCTTCCGACGCCAGTGTTCTGATCAGAGAGGTATATGCCTTGTACAGCTTGCCGGACCGCCCGTGGGTCCTGCCGGCTTCGCGGCGCATCGTCAGCAGCCGTTCCGCCTGGATGGTGCCTGACAGCATGTCCCGGGCCCGATCCGGCAGGTTGTGCGCCTCGTCGATCAGCAGGGTCGTGCCTCGGGGAATGTCAAATATGCGGCTCAGCCTGACCTGGGGGTCCAGCGCGTAGTTGTAGTCGCAGATGACCAGGTCCGCGATCTCGCACAGAGCCAGGGAGAACTCAAAGGGGCAGAGCAGGTGCCGGGAGGCTGTTTCGGTGATGAAAGCCGTGTCCCAGTTCTCTGCCATCAGCGCTTCCTCGGCAGCGGTTTGCTGGCGCAGGAAATGGCCCCGCGCGCGCTCGCAGTGCTCCGGGTGGCAGCGCATCTCCTCCATCGGGCAGAGCTTCTCCTTGGCATTCAGCACCAGGGAGTGGAGCCGAAGGCGGTCCCCGCGCATCCGGTCGGCTTCCTTTTGCGCGGAGACCCGCTGCGTGCCCCGGGCGGTGAGGCAGAAGACCTGCTCGTTCAGACCCTGCCCCAGCGCTTTCAAGGCGGGGTAGATCGCGGCGGCGCTCTTGCCGGTGCCGGTGGGCATCACGGCGAACAGGCGGCGGCGGCGCGCGATGGCGGTGTAGACCTGGGCGGCCATCTCCCGCTGGCCGGGGCGGTATTCCGGATAAGGGAAGGGAAGGTCCTTCAGGGAGGCGTCGCGCGCCTCTTTCCAGGAGATCAGCTTCGCCTGCCACCCGGCCCAGGGGAGAAGGAGGGAGAAGAAGGCGTCCCGCAAACGTTCTGCTTCCCAGGTTTCGCTGAAGGAGGCCGTCACTCCGCCAAAGCGCGTGACGTAGCTGACCCTCAGGCAGACCGCCGGGATGCTGTCCCGCTGAGTGAGCATGAAACCGTAGCACGCCGCCTGCATGAGGTGCTCCTGCATTGGCGAAACAGGCGGCGGGGCGGGGGAAAGCTTGATCTCCTCAATGACCGGAGGCTTCTCATCCGCACTGTACAGGTCCATCCGGCCGGAGATCTGGACGGGAAGCCCCTGCGCAGTGCCTTCCCACCGGAGGGTCTCCTCAGCCTTCGCCCGGCTTGCGCCCTGGCGGGCAAGATGCCCCTGTCGTCCCAGTTCCATCTGCTGTTTTGAGACCGGCATGATGTCCGGCGGGAAAATGGAGAACCCCACCAGCGCGCGGACGGAGGCCCTCAGCGCCGACCTGTCCGCCTTCACGGCAGGTCCTCGTAGCGGACGTGCATCAGCGTCAGCCCGCGGGCCGGGGCCGTCGGGCCCAGCAGGAGGCGGTCGCCCGTCCTGATGGCCCGGGCAAACGCGTCCCTGTCCAGCCTTCCCTGCCCGACGTAGATCAGCGTGCCCGCGATGATGCGCACCATGTTGTATAAAAAGGCGTCCCCGGATATCCGCAGGACGATCTCATCCCCCTGCCTGTCCAGCGACGCTTCGGTGATGGTGCGTTTTGTGGTCCTGGCGGTGCCGCCCGCGGCCTGGAAGGCCGCAAAATCATGCGTTCCCAGCAGGTCCGCGAGCGCGGCGCTCATGGGAGCCGTATCCAGCGGCTGTGGCACGAAGGCCGTGAAGTCTCTCCGCAGCGCGCTTGGGGCGCGGCGGGAAAAGATGCGGTATTCATAGGTCTTGCCGCGCGCGGAAAAGCGCGCGTGCAGGGTATCGGGGACCCGCAGGGACGCTGTCACCCTGACGTCATTGGGCAGCAGGGCGTTGAGAACGAAGGGCCACCTGTCGTCCGGGATGGGGGAGTCGGTATCAAAATGCGCCCGCTGGCCCAGCGCGTGCACACCCGCGTCCGTTCTGCTGGCGCCTGTGGCTGATACTGCGCTGCCGGTCACCCTTGAGAGGGCTCGCTCCAGCTCTTCCTGGACGCTGGGCCCGTTGAGCTGACGCTGCCAGCCGGCATAGGCGGTGCCCTCATACTCCAGCGTGAGCAGCACCCGGCAGGGCTGCCCGGCTGTCACTTGAGGATACCCGGCAGGAGCAGGATGATGAACAGTCCCGCCATGCTGAGAAAAGCGATGAGATCGCGCCGGCTGAACTTCAGGACGTGAAGCCGCGTCCTGCCTTCCCCGCCGCGGTAGCAGCGGGCCTCCATCGCCATCGCCAGATCCCCCGCGCGGCGGAAGGCGCTGATGAACAGGGGCACCAGCAGGGGGATCATCGCCCGCGCGCGCGCCATCAGGTTGCCGGTCTCAAAGTCGGCACCCCTCGCGGTCTGGGCTTTCATGATCTTGTCGGCCTCCTCGGTGAGCGTGGGGATGAAGCGCAGCGCGATGGTCATCATCATGGCCATCTCATGGGCGGGGAAGCGGATGACCCTCAGGGGGGAGGCCAGCCGCTCCAGACCGTCGGTCAGGGTGACCGGCGGCGTGGTCAGCGTCAGGATGCTGCTGCCGGTGACCAGCAGGATCAGGCGGAAGGTGAAGTGAAGCGCGTTGAGCAGGCCTTCCTCCCAGATGACGATGCTGCCCAGGCGCAGCAGCTCACGGCTGCCCGTGCCGAAGAAGAGGTTGAGGATGAAGGTGAACACGATGAGGATCCGCATGGGCTTGAGGCTCTTCGCCATCATGGGGAAAGGGAGCCTGGCCAGCCAGGTCGCCATCGCCAGGTAGAGAAGGACCGGCAGGTACATGAAAAGGTCTTTCACCAGGAAAACCCCGATGATGTACAGGAAGGCCAGCAGGATCTTGGCCCGCGGGTCCAGGCGGTGCACCGGGCTGTCGACCGGGTAGTACTGCCCCAGGGTGATGTCACGCAGCATGTCCGCTGCCCCCCTTGATCAGGTCGGCCAGTTCTCCGGCAAGGTCCTCCAGCAAACAGCGGTCAGAAACCGGGAATCCCTTTTCCCTCAGCAGACGGGCCAGCCTGAACCCCTGGGGCACGTCCAGCCCCATGGCTCCCAGGCGCTCATGCCGGGAGAAAACCTCAAGGGGACTGCCGTCCATGACCAGCGCGCCTTTTTCCAGCACCGCCACCCGGGTGGCCAGTTTCGCCACGTCGTCCATGGCGTGGGAGATGAGCACGACGGTGGTGCCCGCGCGGTTGAGACGCCGGACGTCCTCCAGCAGGAAGTCCCGGGCCCTCGGGTCCAGCCCGGCGGTCGGCTCGTCCAGGACCAGCACCTGGGGCTTCATCGCCAGTACGCCCGCCAGGGCCGCCCTGCGCATCTGCCCGCCGGAAAGCTCAAAGGGGGAACGTTTGCTGATTTCAGAAAAATCCAGCCCGACGATGGCCATGGCCTCCCGGACCCTCGCGTCGATCTCCTCCTCCTTCAGCCCCATGTTTTTTGGTCCGAAGGCGATGTCCTTGTAGACCGTCTCCTCAAAGAGCTGGTGCTCAGGGTACTGGAACACCAGGCCGACCCTGAAGCGCAGCGCGCGGCGGCTGGAATCCTTCCCGTTGATGTCCTGCCCGTCCAGCAGCACATGGCCGGAGGTGGGCTGGAGCAGGCCGTTGAGGTGCTGGGCGAGGGTGGACTTGCCTGAGCCGGTGTGTCCGATGAGCGCCAGCAGTTCCCCGTCATTGATGGTGAGGTCCACGTCCCTGAGGGCGTGGGAGGTATGCGGCCCGCTTTTGTAGACGTGGCTCAGTTTTTCAAGCACGATGGGCACAGCCGCGTCACCTCCTCAACCATGTCCTCAACGTTCAGCACGTCCAGGCGAGCGTCGACCCCGCGTTCCCGGAGCAGCTTGGCCAGCCTTGTCATCGGCGGCACGTCCAGGCGCAGCTCGCGCAGCAGGTCCACCCGGGAGAAGATCTCCTTCGGGCCTCCGTCCATGACCACCCTGCCGTGATCCATCACCAATACCCGCTGCGCGCGGGCGGCTTCCTCCATGAAATGGGTGATCCAGACCACAGTGATGTTTTGCACGCGGTTGAGCCTGAGTACCGTGTCCAGCACTTCGGCGCGCCCCTGAGGATCCAGCATCGCGGTGGCCTCGTCCAGGATGAGGGCTTCCGGCTTCATCGCCAGGATGCCCGCGATGGCGACGCGCTGTTTCTGTCCGCCGGAGAGCAGATGGGGCGCGCGGTCGGCATGTTCCAGCATGCCCGTCAGGCGCAGCGCTTCGTCGATGCGCCCCGGCATCTCCCCGCTGGGCACGCCGATGTTCTCCAGCCCGAAGGCGACGTCGTCATACACCCTGGTGGCGACCAGCTGGTTGTCCGGGTTCTGGAACACCATGCCCGCGGTGCGGCGGATGTCCCAGGTGCGGCCGGCATCCGACGTGGCCATGCCGCTGACGGTCACGCTGCCGGAAGAAGGCAGGAACAGGCCGTTTAATAGTTTGGCCAGGGTGGACTTGCCCGAACCGTTGTGGCCCAGCACGGCGACGAATTCGCCCCGGCTGATGCTGAAGCTGACCCCGTCGATCGCCGCCTCCGCCTCCGGGTCATAGCGGTAGGTCAGGTCCCGCACCTGAAGGTGCGCCGTTTCACTCATGATGTCTCCCCGCGGTTGAACGCGCCGCGCATATCAAAGCGATCATAAAAATCCGCCATGTAGTCCAGGAAGCGGTCTTCCCGGATGGCCTGGTGGGCCCCCTCCATCAGGCGGGTGAGGTGCCGCAGGTTATGGATGCTGCACAGGCGGGCGCCGGTGATCTCCTCCGTGTTGAGCAGGTGGCGGATGTAGGCGCGGGAATAGCTCCGGCAGGCCTCGCAGTCGCAGCCCTCCTCGATGGGGCCGAAGTCCGCCTTGTACTTCGCGTTGCGCACGACCAGGCGTCCGCTGGCGGTCAGCACGGTGCCGTTGCGGTTGATGCGGGTGGCCAGAACGCAGTCGAACATGTCCACCCCGCGTTTCACGCCCTCCAGCAGGCAGTCCGGCGTGCCCACGCCCATCAGGTAGCGCGGCCGGTCCTCCGGCAGGCAGGGCAGGGTCACGTCCAGCATGTCATACATTAGCTCCTTGGGTTCCCCCACGGAGAGGCCGCCGATGCCGTAGCCGGGGAAATCCATCGCGGCGAGCGTCCTTGCCGACTCCTGCCGCAGTTCCTCGTAAAAGCCGCCCTGGACGATGCCGAACAGGGCCTGTTCAGGCCGGGTGTGCGCTTCCTGGCAGCGATTCGCCCACCGGTGGGTGCGCTCCATGTCCGCCCGTGTTTTCTGTTCATCACTCGGGTAGGGCGTGCACACGTCAAAGGCCATCGCGATGTCCGCACCCAGGTTCTCCTGGATCTTCATCGCGTTTTCCGGGCCCATGAACAGCGGGCTGCCGTCCAGGTGGCTGCGGAAGGACACGCCGTCCTCGGTGATCCTGTTCAGCTCCGCCAGGGAGAAGACCTGATAACCGCCCGAATCGGTCAGTATCGGCCGGTTCCATGCCATGAAGCGGTGCAGCCCTCCTGCCTGCGCAATCAGCCCGTCCCCCGGGCGCAGGTGGAGGTGATAGGTGTTTGCCAGCAGGATCTGCGTGCCGATCTCCTCCATTTCCCGGGAGGTCATCGCCTTGACGACGGCCTGCGTGCCCACCGGCATGTACACGGGGGTCTGCACGTCCCCGTGCGGGGTGTGCAGGACGCCCAGCCGCGCGCCGGACTGGCGGCAGGTGTGAAGGAGTTCATATCTGACGGGCGGGTCTGTATGCAAGCGTTATTCTCCGTTTTTGTTTTTGTCAGCAGCCACGCGGGAATGGGCTATGGGGCGATGTCGGGCCAGACCCTGGTCAGCAGGTCCAGTTCCTTTTTATAGGGGTCAAAGTGACGGCTGTGCGCGAAGGATTCCGGAAGGTTGTCGGGCGTGGTGACGAACACCATGGCCTTTCCGGTGATGGGGTGGCTGAAACTCAGCCGCATCCCCCAGAGCGCGATGAGGCCGGACGCGCCGGAGGCATTGTAGCGCGCGTCGCCCAGCAGGGGATGGCCGAAATGCGCCATCTGGGTGCGGATCTGATGCGCGCGCCCTGTCCCGAGCTTGACCGCGGCCAGGCTCTTCTCCTCGCTGTGCGCGATGGTCTGGCCATGGAGCACCGCTTCCTTGCCCTGGAGCTTGAGGTATTGGGGCAGCACGCTGACCATGTTGGTCTGAGGATCCTTCCTGAGATAGTCTTTCAGGGAAAAGCGGTCAGGCGTTTCGCCCTCGCAGACCAGGACGTATTCGCGATGAAGCGCGCCTTCCTTGAGCTGCTGGGCGAAGCGGGCCGCCGCCTTGCTGGTGCGGGCGAAGACCAGCAGCCCGCCGACGGGCCGGTCCATCCGGTGCACCAGGCCCAGGAAGACCTCCCCGGGCTTGTCATACTTCTCCTTCAGGTAAACCTTCAGCAGGCTCAGCAGGTCTCCGTCCCCGGTGCTGTCGCCCTGGGTGAGCATCCTTGGCGGCTTGATCGCGACGAGAACGTGGTTGTCCTCATACAGGATGGGCGGATAAACGGGATTGCTCAATTCTTCGCTCCTTTTGCCTGCCAGCGCGCGCTGGCCCCGGCGGGCAGCACGCCGCCGGAGGAAACCGGCAGGCAGAGTTCCTGGGCGCTGATGCTGCCCGACAGGCGGTCCGGGATGGCCCGGCTGAGGATATTCCCCAGCACGGCGGGCTGAAAACCGGTCGTGTAGCCGTTGATCAGGAAGAAGAGGGGGTCATCGTCCAGGAGCTTTGCGCACAGCTCGGCCAGCGGATACAGCTCGTCTTCCAGCTTCCACACCTCGCCCCCGGGGCCGCGGCCGAAACTGGGCGGATCCATCAGGATGCCGTCATACCGGCTGCCGCGGCGAAGTTCCCGCTGGACAAAGGCCTTGGCGTCCTCCGTGATGAAGCGGCAGCGTTCCTCCGGGGCGCCTGTGAGCAGACGGTTTTCCTTTGCCCAGGCGACCATGCCCCTTGCCGCGTCGACGTGGGTGACCTTGGCGCCTGACATCGCGAGGGCCACGGTCGCGCCGCCGGTGTACGCGAACAGGTTCAGCACCCGCGCGCCGGGCTGATGGCCTACGAGGGATCGCATCCAGTCCCAGTTCACGGCCTGTTCCGGGAACAGCCCGGTGTGCTTGAAGCCGGTGGGTCTGACGTAGAACTTCAGGTCTCGGTAAGCCACGCTCCAGCGCTCGGGCAGCGGACGGCGGAAGGCCCAGCTTCCCCCGCCCTCGGCGCTGCGGGTGTAGATGCCGTCGGCCTCTTTCCAGGCCTCGGGGGCTGCCTTCGGCCAGATGACCTGCGGGTCCGGCCTCGCCAGGAGAACGTCCCCCCATCGTTCCAGCTTCATGCCATCCCCGGCGTCCAGCACCTCAAAGTCCCGCCAGGCATCAGCTGCAAACATCACAAACCCCTCTCCCTTTGCATGACCGGGATTATAGCATGACCGGGGGGTGCTCACAAGCAAACCGGACCCTGCCGCACGATGCCCGAAATGGAAAGACCGCCGGACGTGTGCTTGCGTCCGTTGACAGCACAGCCCGGCTCGGATTCCGCGGCGCAGCAGATTTCAGTTTTCATTCAAAAAAGTACTTCCCCGCCGTCATCACCTGCGCGTCCACGCCGTCGGCTTCAGCCTGCTGAGCTTGTACCTTGGAAAGACGGAGCCCTGTCGCTGAAGTCTGACAGGAAAGAGGCTGAGGATGAACTGAAGCAGATCAAGAGTGAGGAAAAAGAAAAAGGGGGATAAACAAAGTCTCCATGATATCCTGATGAAGAAAGAACTGCCGCTCGATTGTGTGCGGCAGTTCCATATTTGTCCCGCCTGATCAGGGGGAGGCAGCCTCTTCCGGCGTCAGGTCCGTGTCTTTCGCCCAGTGCAGGGCAGTGTCTACGGCGTGCATCCAGCCCCTGCGCGCCTTCGAGCGTTCCTCCGGTGAAAAGCGGGGCCGGAACGCTGTCTCATCAGCCTGCAGGGCGCTGACAGCAGCGGCCGGGTCTGCGAACATGCCCACCCCGACCCCGGCCAGCAGGGCCGCCCCCAGCGCCGTTGTTTCCTGTACGCGGGGCCTGAGCACCGGGACGCCCGAAATATCCGCCTGCATCTGCATGAGCAGGCCGTTGGCCGAAGCGCCGCCGTCGACCCGCAGCGCGCCGGGCGCAAGCCCCAGGGACTGCGCCATCAGGCGCAGGAGGTCGTCAGACTGGAAGGCGATGGATTCAAGCGCCGCGCGGGCCAGGTGATAGCGGTTGGTCCCCCGGGTCAGCCCCACCAGCGTCCCCCTTGCGTACATGTTCCAGTGCGGCGCGCCCAGGCCGGTGAAGGCCGGGACGAAGCAGACGCCCCCCGTGTCCGGGACCTTTGCCGCCAGTTCCTCTGATTCCGCCGCGTTTTTAATGAGGCCCAGCTCATCCCGCAGCCACTGGATGGCCGCGCCGGCGACGAATACGCTGCCCTCCAGCGCGAAAACGGGCTTCCCGCCGACGCGCCAGGCCATGGTGGACAGGAGGCCCTTGTCGTTTGAGACGGGAACGTCCCCCGTGTTCATCAGCATGAAGCATCCGGTGCCGTACGTGTTCTTGACGTCCCCGGGCGTGAAACAGGCCTGGCCGAAGAGGGCGGCATGCTGGTCGCCCGCGAGCGCGGCGACGGGCACAGGCGCGCCCAGGATGTCCGGGTCAAGGCTGCCGATGACGGATGCGCTGTCGACCACCCGGGGCAGTACGGCGCGCGGGATGTTGAAGATCCTGAGCAGATCGTCATCCCAGTCCTGCGCTTTCAGGTTGAACAGCATCGTGCGCGAGGCGTTGGTCGCGTCGGTCACGTGGGGATGGCCCTTCACCAGACGGAAGGAGAGATAGCTGTCCACGGTGCCGAAGCAGAACCGGCCTTCCTCCGCCTTCCGCTGAAGCCCGGTCTCATCCAGAAGCCAGCGCAGTTTTGAGGCGGAGAAATAGGCGTCGGGGACCAGCCCGGTCCTCTCCTGGATGAGGGGGGAGAGCCCTTCATCTTTCAGCCGCTGGATGATGGGCGCGGTGCGCCTGCATTGCCACACGATGGCGCGGCAGACGGGCTTCCCGGTTTCCCTGTCCCACAGCAGGGTGGTCTCCCGCTGGTTGGCGATGCCCGCCGCGGCGATTTGGGAAGGCTTGATCCCGGCCCTGGCTACCGTTTCCCGCAGGGCCTTCACCGTGCTTGTGACCAGATCCTCCGGCTCGTGCTCGACCCAGCCGGGAAACGGATAATGCTGCGCGAACTCAAAGGCCGCCGACGCGAGAAGGCGGCCTTTTGGGGTGAAGATGATTGCACGGGAGGACGTGGTCCCCTGATCCAGCGCAGCAAGATACTGGCCTTCCATGCGCTCTCCTTCCGGTTGATGGCCGGCTATTCGATCCGGATGCCGTACATGCGGCTGTTGTCCCTGCCGGACGTGCCGATGACCAGCACGTCGTTGTACACCGCAGGGGAGCCTTCGATCGTCCCGCCCAGGTCCAGGGTGCTGATGACCTGGCCTGTCAGGCCGTTGACAAGGTAGAGTCTGCCGGACAGATCGGCCTGGATGATCCGGGCCCTGCCGTCCGTGGCGTAGACCGCCACTGGGGAGGAAACGGCGCCCGCGGGCAGCGGCACCTTCCATATCTGCTCCCCTGTACGCTTGTCCAGCGCGAGCATGGCCCCGCCTTCGTCCGTTTTGTTCACGGTGAAGATGACCAGATTGCCGATCTCACCCTGGCCGACCACGGGGCTGGCCTTCACGCCGCTGCGCTCGCTGTCGTCGTATTTCGCCCTGACCTTGAAGGACCAGGCTTCTTCACCCGTCAGGGCGTTGATGCGGCGGATGACGGCGTTCCCGTCCCTGCGGGTGCGGTTGAACACGGTGGTGCCGGTGTACAGCGCCAGGGTATCCTCGCCCTCCAGGTCCAGCGCGGGCGTGGCGTCTGTGTTGTCCCCGGTGTCAAAGGCCCACACGGTCTTCATGGCGGTCGTGTCCACGCACCGAAGGATCCCCTGCTTGTCCGCGACGAAGGCGTACGGCCCGTACATCGCGGCGGAACCCTCGATGGAAACGGTGGTGTCGTCCTGGTTTCCCTTGCTGCGCAGATAGGTGATCTCAGGGTCGATCGTGATGGTCCTGGCGTTCATGAAATCAAAGACGGTGTTGAGCTTGACGGTGTACAGCAGGCCGTTCTCCCCTGCGATCACCAGGCTGTCGCTCTGCCGGTCAAACAGCCCCGTGCCGTCAAAGGCTCCGTTGGTGGAATACTGCAGCTGGTTCTTGGTCTTACGGCCGTTGATGAAGTCCAGCTTCGTCTGGTCGATCAGGTTGTAGATGTAATACCCGATGTCCCCGGTCTTTCCGGGGAGCTTGGAAACGCCCTGCCCAAAGGCGATGATGGGTCGGCCGATGGCATCCACGGCCACGCTGCCCTTGAGCGGGAAGCCGACGTCGATCGGGTCTCTGGTGGGCAGGCCGTCATTCAGGTCAAGGAAATAGACTTTTCCGTCCTGCGCGGCGAAGATGACCTCCTTCAGCGCCTTGACCTGCTTCTTTTCCTCGGAGAGGTTCATCATATCGCGCACCTCGACGGCCCATTTGACGATGGCGGGCTGACCCGTCCATCCCAGGCCGTAGAGGGTGCCCGAGTCGGAAGTGCGCAGGCCGCCCAGCTCGGTCTGCCACAGGATGCTCAGCTCCTCCAGCGGCATGTCCGCCGTGCCGAAGGACGCGTTCCCCCGCATCCCGTCGCCCCTGAAGGTGAACACGCCGCCGGGGTAATAGGTGTACAGATCCCCGCCCTGCATGTTGATGGGGGTCTCCCTCGCATAATCGCTCTGCTTCCTGCTCCCCATGTAGGCGGCCTCGGTGATCTTCATCCTGGCCGGCGTCCGGGCTTCCGAGGCTTGGGTGATCAGGACGGGCATGGGGGTGGCCGTAGGCGACGGGGTCACCGGCGGCTGGGTGGGCGCCTGCTCCGGCAGGATCTGCTCGGCCGCGGCGGAGACAAGCTCTCCGGGGAGCTCGACCAGCATGTCCCCGGGGATGACTTCCTCAGGGAACTCCGCCAGCATGTCCTCGGGGATGTCTTCCTCGGGGAACTCCGGTGCTTCGGGGGCGGACGTGAACGGCAGCGGGGTAAAGACCGGGAGAAGGGCCTGCAGCGAGGGAGTGGACTGGGGCGTGACCGCCTCCGGGGTTGCGACGGGTTCCGGGGCCGCTGTTCCGGCGGGCGGCGGGGTAGGCGTGAGGACAGGGGCGAATGTCGGCGTCACTGCCGGGGTGATGACAGGGGTGAATGCCGGTGTCATCGATGGTGTGACGGCTGGCGTGATCAAGGGGGTACTGACGATCTCGGGCGTCGATGTGGGCTGGACGACGGTCAGC
>MTKZ01127574.1_pt1 | contig 17096 bp, 10 predicted proteins | sample 1042781 | NCBI WGS metagenome assembly MTKZ01 (sample SAMN06212207, study PRJNA360539) | anaerobic digester metagenome | biome: Wastewater treatment plant; material: sludge; isolation source: anaerobic digester fed with sludge from wastewater treatment plant | place: Denmark: WWTP Viborg ... | reverse complement strand
CTTTTTCTAACGCTCCTTCCAACCCGCATTAAGGCTTACTGCTTTTCTTGAATCAGCCGTGGCAGCAAGTAATTGACCCCGAATTGACTCACAATACATATGACTTAAGAAGGGGAAGGGTGTGTGGGGGGGGGGCCCATCGCTGTGGTGTCATTTTCCCGTGAGGCAACAGAAACAGCATGTCCAACCCTATACCGCGGTGCCACGGAAGAAGGGTAGTCCGCAGTCTGTGGCCTAAAGCATGCCTTCATCAAAGATCGTTTGAATCGCTTCGCGATGGGTCTCGCACTGGACGATGTTGCGGACACCGAGCAGCGAACTCTTGCCGTAAAGGAGACGGAACAAGAGGCCGTTTCGGTTGAGTTTGTGCATCGCGCGGTTGAACCCGAGCAAGCTGGCAATGTAACAATGCTTGTGCTGTTCGCAAAAGTGCAGCCACTCCTCCTGAACGAAGGATTCATCGAGTAACTTGCGGCTGCGCTCCTCAAGCCGGCGCTGGAACTGTGCTTCGCGCTCGCCCTGCAGCCGGCACGCCCCCGGCTGCGGGTTGGACTGAGTGAAAGGGATGATCTCCATCGTGGAGGAGACATCCGGTGCAACGGTGAGTTTCACGAGGAAGCCTTCGTGGAAGGAAGCGCGGTCACGGTAGATCGCCTCGTCCATCAGCAGCGCACCCTGACCGTAGACGATGTGCCCGCCGCGATAAGTTTCGTATCCCCCCAAGGTGTGGGGGTGCTGAACAATTACGGCGTTGGCGCCCATTTCCACGAGGAACCGGCAGGTGTTTTGGATGCGGGGTGTGATGGGCTGGAACTCGTGCGCGCCGTGGAGCAGGACAATGAGGTAGTCGTAATCTGAGCGGCGCTCACGCGTATTGCGGACGAAATCTATCAGGTCGAGCGGATTTGCGCCGGCGAACTTTTCCGTGGCCATTGAAAACTCGTGCTCGGCCATCGAAAGAAAACCGATGCGCAGCCCGCCGGCCTGGAGGACAAGAAGGCGGCGCGCTGCCTCCAGGTTCTCTCCGGCACCGACCGTCGCAATACCGGCTTTCTTACAGGTTTCTATCGTGCTTCGCAGACCTTGGGGTCCATGGTCCAGAATATGATTGTTCGCGAGGTTGAGAACATCAAACCCGGCTTGCTGGATGCCTCGGATGCACGCCGGTGGTTCACCGAAGTTAGGACCGGTCTTGCGAATGGGCGACTGCTTCTCAATAAGCGGGCATTCGAGGTTGCTGATTGCAATATCGGCCTGTTCGATCTCAGGCAGCAAATCAGTAAGCAGCGCGGAGGCATTGCCAGCCTTCAGCAAGGCCTGGTTGGAGCCAATGGGGCAGATGTCCGCGGCGATGATTACTCTTACCATAGCGAGCCTTGCACATTCAGCCAGCACGGCATCGTCGGTCGGGTTAATGCGGGACGATCGAGACGCACAAGTACGGAATTGACCGATTTAGGGAAATTCTGCAAGATTGGACCATCGCCGACTGGTGTAAAGGCTAGCACAGGAGAAATTGATTCTCTGAGTCGTGGTTCAAATCCACGGTCGGCAGCCAACTTCCGATACGGGGCGAGTCACTTCCAGGTTTCTGCTGCAGGCACGTTTCTCCGGCCGGAATCCGATGGCGGGAGCCGATCGCGATAGGCTTCCCACATTTCTCGCACGAACTTCGGCCCCCAAATATGTCCCTGGCGCTGAAAAGTTCGAGGAGGGATGCGAGTGAGATCACCGAACCCTGCTTCCTTGATCGCGCTGAGAAATGGGGTGTCGTCCTCCGTCATCCAGCGGTCCACGTAAGCGAAGAAGGCATCATGCTTCCAGACCGGCTCGGCGTGAAGAAGGCGAGCCGCCAGCGCTTGACTAACCCAGGCGCCACTCGTATTGGCGCGCCGGTAGCTTTCGCTGCTTGGCAGACCGCCCCGCTCACGCTTTGGCCAACGGGATGGCGGAAAGAGGTCCACAGGCCCCCAGCCCCTTGCCCATTCACCTCGCCCGCCCCCGGTTCCGGCAAGGGAATGACCTGTGAAGATGGCCTTGGCACCGGTCCAGCCCTGGGAATAAGTTATTCCGTCGTATTCGTAGGGACAGAGCGCCGTCTGGTCGTCCTCGCCAAAATGGAGATCCGGAAGGTCATTGGTTGGTGATTGCATAGCTGCATCACCAAGCATGAGGCCAGCGAAGATGATGGGCCATTTGCGGCCGCTGTTGAGCCCGCCGTGAGCGGGCCAAGTCATGCCGGCACGGGCAGTTCCCCATAGGTCAATGCCGACCTGGACCAGGTTGACCAGGAGTGCTTCTTTCTGCCCGGATGGGTAATCCATCAACAACAGGAGACTGGCCTCCCCGACGACCTGGGCCATTTCCTGCCCGTAGTGCGGGAGGTTCTCGACGGGCGCCGCAAACCCGAACTCGACAACATCCAGCCAGGGTTTCTGGACGGCCTTGACGTAGGTATCCAAGTTGTTTGGTGCCGAAGATGTGCGCCGAAGCTTAAGCAGGCGATCACGGCGGAGGTTTCGAGCGAGGTGGATGCCGCTGTTCTTCGGGTCGCAGAACGAGGGCCGGAATGCATCGGCAGGCTGAGGTTTCTCCACGCAGGTGAGAACTGCCGCAACCTTCAGCGGATCCACGTGCTGTCCGCCGAAACGGGTGATCTCCTCGTTGGGGCGGCTGATTGTGGAGACGAGCGAATCCCCGGGATTCATCCGGATCGGCAGGTGCGCAAAAAGGCCCGGATCATAGCGTCCTGAGGGAATCCGGCTGTCGAAACCACCCATCCGGCTTTTTGCCGGAGGATTGATGACCGACCCGTGTCTCGCTTGTTTGCCTGGATACTTGGTCTCCCGCACCGAGTCGCGATCGATTAGCGGGCTCACGGCTTCGCCCCAAAGCGGCTTCGGCTGAATCGCTACCACCTCCGTGGGCCCTACTACATACCAATCCCCATTGACAAAACGCCCAACCCGGCTCGGAGCCGCGAACGACCAGGTGATCCCGTGCTGGTGAACGCTGGCCCGCAACGTCAGCTCGCCCCGCTCGCCTCCCTCTGCGGACGCCTCGTTGGCACCCGCTACGCTGGCCGGGTAGAGAACCGCCAGAACACTGCCCAAAACCAAGCCCCATGAGGAACCGTGCCGAAGCAGGATAGACGGCAGTCCGCCCTGTCTCCTGGCATTGCGGGTTCCCCGTGGAGGATTGGACCACTGCTGGCGCATGCAATCAGGCGGTCAACGCCATGGCGGTTATCCGGAGCTTGCCGTTCGGAGCCACAGCAGCCGCGAGCATCTGCTCAAAGGTGGTTTGGAGTTCCGCTTGAGCGGCTCGCACCCGGCCTGCTAAGGGCCCGCAGAGCGCCTCCCTCCCCTGGAGGATCTCCATCGTCTTGGCTACAGCCTGCGCAGAGTCGAGCTGTCTCCCGTCCACCACCCAATCCGCGGCCCCAACCGAGTCAAAAACTCCTGCAAACTTCTTGCTGTAGGCGACGCCAACGGTTGGAATGCCCTGCGACAGGGCGGCAATGCAGGAATGCATTCGCGATCCGATAAAAAACCCGCATTGCCCAATGATCCACTTGATCTCACTCTGGTCGTATTCGCCTTCCAGTAGATGCACCCGACCCTGCAATTCCGCCGGCAAGGCGGCGCGAACCTCCTGACACGCGGCCGGATCACTTTCCACGCTTTCGGGCGGGGCGAAAGTGTGCGGCACGAACAGCAGATGCCTTCGCGGGTCGGCCAAAAGCACCCTTGAAACCGACGATAGATACTCGCGATAATCCAACCGCAGCCCGAACATGTTGTCCCGAGTATACCCGCCCCGGTACATGAGCCCGTTGACATTCAGACCGATGAGAACGGCGGGGGCCGGTGGGCTGAGTACCGAGGACGGCAGAGGTGGATCGATACAGAGTTTTTCGGGCAAACGGGATTCGAGGGAAAAAGCCACGTCCGGACAGAAACGGCAACTACCGGGTCTCCCGGCCAAGCCTTCTGCCGTGGCAATGCTCTGCCGGTCGCGCGAGAGGATTGTAGAGGAGCGGCGTAAAATAAATCGCGCGATCTTTCGAGATATCCATGACTTGTAGGGGCCGTAGGTTTGCGGAAGCAGAACAACTTCCCGCCTCACCAGGACAACAGCCAGAACTTCCAGCGAGCCCAGCACGAAGTTCTTGAGGCCGTAGATGTCACTGAAACTGTCGCCGCCTCGAATGTCCCCCACAAATGCGGCCTGCGCGCTGGCTCGAATCAAGGGATGGCGACGCCGGAGCAGGTCCCGCCAGCTTTCCAAGGGAAACACCCGGTACAACAAGGCCAACAAGAGCCACAGGGCAAAGTGTTCACGTGGCTTAGCGCCGGGGGACAATCGGTAGTTGACCACCCCCACCTGCAGTTGCTGTCCGTTAGACCGCAACTGAAAGGGGGTATTTGTTCGGCGCCCCAGCAGCATCCGGACCTCAGCGTCCGGGCAATACTCGCGCGCCAGCTTGACCAGTGAGGCACCCAGAGCAGACACCCCACGGTTGCCCGTGCCGAGCGATGCCCCCATGAGGTAGATCTCGCGGTTGGCGCTGTTCATGTCTTTGCCGGGATTCCAGCACCGTTGGATTGGACCACACCCCTGACGAACAGCGGGAACCCCCGGCTCCAGGCTTTCAATGCTACAGCCCAACGCATCTCCTATGGCAGGGGGCAAACCCGGTAGTATTTACTATTCGCGCCCATGATCGAGTCATAGAAGACATCTGGTCCTTCGTCACTCGCTATTGGCTGGCCAATGTTGGTCCATCCTCGGGTGGCAGCATCCGAACGATACTGAACCTGGTAGACCGTGTTTGATCGCCCGCTCCACGACACCTCGACTGAACTAGAGGCCGACCTGCGAATCGCCACGTCGCGTGCTTCGGCGCCGCTCCCGGCGCCGAGGTACAAGTTCATCACCTCGTCCGCCGAAAGCGTCCGATCATAAATCCGCAGGTCGTCCATCCGCCCCACGAAATATGCAGAGTTGGGATACTTGTCGTCACCCCAGTAAGGGGTGCCAAGGTGCGACATCGAACCTATACAGAGCCAGGGAAGCGATGCCGAGCCGTAGACTCGCAGCCACGGGAGATCAATGCTGTTCGTCTGCCAGGGCACACCATCATAATAAGAGACAGCCCGGTTCGCCAGGCAGTCGAACGTGACGGTATAGAGGTGGAATGCGGTCGTGGAGAGGTCCGGCGACAAGCCGCCCGGACGCACGACGTCGTTCGGCCAACTCACAACCTTCCGTGCACTGCCATCCGGCGGATAGGTGATCAGGTTCAGGTAGGTCGTGGAGGAACGACCGATTGTCCAGGAGTTGGAGGCTGCCGGCGCGTAAAGCACACGGTATCCGTTATCGAGGAGGTACATCCCGCGGTCATTGTTGGTATCAAACCGAGCCCAAAGGCTGATCGTGCCATTCGTAAGGTACTCAAACCCCGCCAGGTTGGTGACGGCGATGTACTGCGAAAACGGGTAGACGCTGGGAAAGTCGTTGCTGAGAAATCCCACATAACTGAACTGCGCTGCCTGACTTCCGAACACGCCGTTGCTGACCGTGAGCTGGTTCGTTACGTTGTATTGCCAGCCGTGATTACCCCGTCCGCTCAAATCCGGCACCATGTTGCTGAACGACACGCCCTCAAAGTCGAAATGGAGCACCAGCCCGGAATCGGATTGTTGTCCCCTGACCTGACCGCAAATCGGAAAGGAACAGAAGAACATAAGCCCCGTCACTGCGAAGATTATGAAAGTCCCGCAAATAGGTTTGTATCTCATGGCCGCAGTCGCGTTAGGGCGGGCAGGGCAACGCGACCCGAAGGCCGATGTCATCAAACACCTTGGACGGCAACATGGAGGTGTAACGAGACGCGCACGTGGTGCTCTGCGCAACAGTCAGCCACGACCCTCCACGAAAAGTCCTATTGGTGCCGGTCGCTGGGCCGAGGGGATCGTATTGCACTGCAGCCGGGTACTTCCCCACCCAATCCCAGCACCACTCCCAGACATTGCCGGACATATCGTAGAGGCCGAAATTATTGGGACTGAAGGAACCGACTGGGCTGGTCCGGGGATGCGCGTTGGCGTAGGCAGGATGAAAGCCCAAAGTTGGGCTGGCATCGTAGGAGAAATTTGTTGTAGCCCGATAGTTCGCCCGGCTATGGGTGATCACGTTCGTATCGGGCCAGGGAAAGCGAAGCCCTTCGTATCCACCTCGCGCGGCAATTTCCCATTGCGATTCCGTCGGCAACCGATAGCCGTCAGGCGACGCTTGGAAGGTCCAATTCGTCAAGTCGTAGCACGGCTGGCGGCCGTGCATCAGGCTCAGGAAATTGCAGTAGGCGACAGCGCCATACCAACTAACCAACACGCAAGGGTACTGCCCTCGCCCGGCCCTGACCGTGAAGGTGCCTGAGGTGAATTGGATTTCGGAATTGTACCTATTCAAGGCAAACAGCAAGTTGGTCGATCCATCCGTGCTGGGTATGCCGCTGGCAGTCACTGAAATCCACTCGCGCTCGTAAGCCCACTGCAGAACCTCTCGCATGTCATCATTGGTAACCTCATGTTCCGCGAGATAGAAGGGACTGATGTAAACCGTGTGAACAGGAGTTGCGTTCGCGAAATCACCCAGGATGTCACCCATCGTAAAACGGCCACCCGGTATGAAACGCATCCTTGCGGGAGGAGACGGGTCGTCCACCTTGGCCGTCCAAACGTGGCTTGAGAAATTGCCCCGCGTGATGGGCCCCCAGGCATCTGGCATGAGATTTCTCGATCGCTCAACAAGGTAAGTGCCCTGATCCGCGGAGTTGCTCCAGGTCAGGACACCGCTGCTCGATAAACCAATGATGGCACTGTTGGTTGAGGCAGTCAGCCTGAAAAATAGTGGGGGCTCGGCGCTCCATCCCGGCGCCAACCAAGCCAAGCAAATCCACCATACTAGTCCCACCTTCATCTTCATCTCTGGGGTGCGAGCACTCCCATACTAACCCTCGTCCAACCCCGCGTGGTTGTCAACCAACCAACTTCATGGGCGGCGCACACAGCGCATACCGTGATACCAATGGGCAAACCTCGGCGCGGATTGGTACGGTTGTCCGCGGAACGCGCAGCGCACATTCTTCTGGTTTTCGTCAAAGCTCCCGCCACGCGTTACACGTGTAGGTCCACTTCCACCGTTCCAACTGATGACATCGCCAGCGATTGGGCCAACTGGATCGTCGAAGGTTGCCTCAACGCTCGAGTAATAGTTGGAGCGGTACCAATCCCAACACCATTCACGCACGTTCCCCACCACGTCATAGAGCCCGTAGCCATTCATCGTGTCCGGGCCTGGAGGCAATTGCGTCCCGTTGTAGTATCCCACAGCAGTTGTTCGAAAAGGATGAGGGAGTCCAACGGGAGTGTAGGTCGCGAAGTTTGTGGTAATGTACGACGTCCATGTCACACCGGGCACCATTGGACTTAGCCATGGGTAATGCTGGCCGGTGAACCCTCCGCGTGCCGCCTTTTCCCACTCTGCCTCGGTGGGCAGCCGATAACCCGAACGATTGAAATCGCAGGTCCAATTTGTGAGGCTAAAGCACTGCTCCAAGCCTTCCCGTTCGCTACGCCAATTGCAGTAGGCTGCCGCTCCATACCAGCTTATCCCCACACAGGGATGGTTTGTCTTGCCTTCCTCGATGCCGAACACCCCATTCGTGAAGGTAACCTGGCTGTGTGCCGTCGAATCCACCAGACCTTTGCACTGGACCAGCGGCTGGACTTCGCCAAAAAGCGCCGAGATCGAGGCCATTCTGGACAGGTCTACCGAAATCCTCCCCAACTCATAAGCCCATTGGAGCATGTCTCGCATCTGCTGGTTAGTCACCTCAAACTGGTCCACCAGGAACGCGCTCACCCTCACGGCACGTCGAGGTTTTTCGTTGGGGTAAGTAGCCGGGTTATCATCGCCCATCAGGAAGTCGCCGGAAGGGACCAGCCTCATTCCGGGAGGTGCCGAGGCGGAATCCACCACAAACACTTGGTAGAGTTGCGATTGATTGGTGAACGGCAGCCACATGCTGCCGGTGCTTTCGGAGAGCACCATCGCGGAGTAAGGCGCCCAGGGGCCAGTGAGGTTCGTAGTCGAAGCTATGATCAGTTGCCCGCTGCTGAAAGGGAGCGACCAGCTTAGATCTCCGGACCGATCGAGCATCACGTGGGGTGTCGCCCCATGTACGGCGAACCGCATCAAGAGGCACAGTATTGCCAGTTTCGGCGCAATCCGGCACATTATGCTGAAATTCATCGGGTGGAAACGCGAGAGTCCGTTTAGCCCCGCAAACGCCACCGCATGGCAGGTAGATTCCACTCCGCAGTGATCACGGGCTTTCAAAACCGGGTTCGGTAATACCGAGACGACTGGTTGGTCGCCTGCAGGTCACTCCACTGCGTGGTGCCGTTGGTCACGGCGATCGTTGCGACAGGCACCCAGTCCAACAGGTTGGACGATGCTTCGGCAGTCAACGTGGCACTCAGAGGCGAGTAGACACTGAAGCGGAATGATTCATCCGGCTGGCGTTGCGGCAAAAGCAGAATGGGGCGGGGGTGTGGCTGCACCAGCAACGTCACCGCACCCTGAGCAACACCGCCCGCCTCGTCCCGAATCTCAAGAGTCACATTGAAAGTCCCATAGACGGCTGGAACACCAGACAAGACGCCCTCGGGCGATAGCAGGAGGCCGGCAGGAAGTGGCGCAGAAGCTTCAGCCAGGCACCATTGGTGGGCACCAACGCCGCCGAGCGATTGAAACTCAATGCGGCAGGCCTCGGCGAAAATGACAGTGTAGAGTTGCTCTGAGATGATGCCCAGGGTCGGTTGGAGGGCACCAATGCTCAATCTGCCGCCGTTAACGAGAATTCCACCGGCACCGTCGGTGACGGGCATACCGCTCGCATCTGTCAAGTCCGGGATCCCCTCAACCGCCGCGTTGTCTCCCGCGCGAAGACAGGGCGAGTCGTTTCGGAGGCCGTAATTCGCCGCTCCTTCCCACGCCGTTCTGACAATCGTCCGTCCATCAGCTTGTAACTGACCCTGGGAGTACATGTAGTCGCAAGCAGCGGTGTAGGGCATTACTTTGAGCCTGCCCGAGTAGTTCTTAAGCGCGTCGAGCACAATGCGCCAGACCTCGCGTGGTGTTCCCGTCTCGCCGTGAGACATGGCCATCCCCATTCCTCCCACCTCACACAATAAATCCGCGACAGCTTGCGTCTTGTGGAAGGTTCCATTGGACATGACAACATCATCCATCAGCCCGGCATAGTGACCGGTTCGCGAGGATGAGGGGAAATCACTGTCACAGCCAATACGGACATCTCCAGAGAAGGGCTTGAGCCGGCTTTCATTCCTCGCGTCAAGAACGAGGGTATCATCAACCCGGATCATCCACTGGTCGAAGAGCTGCTGAACGCTGATTTTCTGCCATCCGGTGTTGTGAATCAGCCCATCGCGGGTGGCCAGGTTCAAACGCTCGGCGCCGTCGGAGACCAAGCGCACATGCAACGCACCCGAACTGTCCAGAAACACCCGGAAGAACGTGTTGGAATCCGACCCGCCCGCGAAGATGGTCCTCGTGCCCTCCCGGTGGTCCGGCCAGATATGAGTCGAGAGATGCCAATCGCCTTTTGAGAAATCGAAATGTGCATCTGCAATCCGGGACAGGAACGAGTTTGAGCCGTCAAACCTCCCCGCATAAGAAAGCCGGTAGGCGTTGGTCGAGTAGCCCATAGCGGAGGCCGAAAATGAGTTTTGTGCGGGCGAACTGTCGCTGGTGCTGTTCTCGAAGAAGATACTCAGCATGTGCCCATTGATCCCAACCGCGACCTGCGCGAGAAACATGTCGAACTTCTCCATCAGCCATGAGCCTCCGGTTGGACTGTCAATCCGGGCGCCGAGGTACCCTGTGGCTATGGCATTGGTGATTGCTTCATCGTTATAGTAACCCCCAGGATAAACGAGGTACTTGCAGGAGTAAGGTCCACCCGAAGAGTTCGTGAAGGACGTTTCAATGTCCGTTCTCGACGACAAGAGTTCGTTAGTGTAGAACCGACCGCGATCAAAACGAATCAACCGGGGAGTGGGCTTGATCTCGATGTTCACAGTGTCTTCAAGCAGATGGACGGGAACCGCGTGATTATAGGCCNNCGCGTGATTATAGGCCCCCCGAGATCCATTGTAGGCGCATGTGTATGCCGCGAGTTTGTCCACGAAGGGGATCAAGTTCTCCAACCGCGCCACTTGGGGGGCTGTCAGATTAATGTCCAACTCCTCGTTCGTTGGGCCTCCTCCGACCGCAGTCCTGAGCCACCCGTTCGAGATTGTCAGACCGCAGTTAGTGCCGGGTCCGACATACTGGATCAAGAAGGCATCCGGCTGCGCGAGGTTGGCATGCGACCGGGTGTGCGAAACGATGTCATGCCCCTCAGTGATCAGCGCCTGAAGAAGCTCCCTGTGTTCGGGGTGGATACGATCCGTGCTATTGAGAGCCAGGGTCGAGGCGTAGCCGTAGTTCGTCTGCGCGAAGCGGGCCAGTTTGGCCCAATCCGCTAGAGACCCGCAGTCGTCCTCAATGATGACCCAAATACCCTCGCGCCGGGTCTGCTTGAAACGCGGATCACCGAACACATTGCCGCCGAGGTCCACAAGTCCCTTGAGATGCAGCGCAGTGTTCCTTCCATTTGGGAGAACCAGCGAGTTACCCAGCAACATTGTGCCGGCGGTACTGGAAATGGTGTCAGAGCCGATGGACTCCCTGGAGCCTGTCGCAGTTACCAGACAATTGCGGATGTTCACCAAGCCGGAGGATGTGTTCTGAATGCTTCGGGTCCTGGCGCCGATAAGGCTGCAATTGACTATGTCCAGCCTTTGGCAGGCGCTCACGTAAACTGCCATGTTTGAGGCCGCATTGTGCAGGACCGAAAACATGAGCGTGGCGGTCGTGGCTGAGCCGGATAAGGCCAGTATCGGCCAGCCATAGGCGCCGTCGAAATTGCACCCCAAAATCCGGGCATTCGTGCTTGAATTGACATCCAGAAGCCCGCCCGCCTCACTCAACTGACAACCGCGAATCTCAACATCTGCGGAGTTCACTACCCGAAGCAGGTAAGAGGCGCTATGCCTCAAATCAAGTTGCTCCAGCCGGACATGGGAACGCCCCGAGATAACCGCAGCACTGTTGCGCACGGAAGCGGTTACAGTCAGGTCTGTTTCCTCGGGATGCCCACTATCGTTGCGCAGGTAGAGGCGGTTGTTGACGGAAAACCACTGCCTGTCCTGGAGAGACTCGACGCTCGCCCCTTTCGAAGCGTATGTTCCATCCAGCCAGACGTACGAGACGGGGCTTGGCCAGTTGGCGTACCATACCGCTGCCGGATTGGTTGACTGGGCCGTCCATCCCGTCACCGCAGTATCCCCTCGGATGATCGGTGCGGGCCCCTCGCCGTAGCTGGTTATGATAACGGGGGCAAGGTCACTTCCAGAGGCGCCTAAAGTCAGATTCTCACGAAAGGTAGAACCGCGCTTCAGCTTGACGCTCACCTGCGCCCCGGCAGCGATGCGATTGGAAACGAACTGCCAATCAATGAGCGCCAATCGTTGGAAAGGACTTGCCTCCGAGCCGTCGCCGTTCTGAGGGTTGCTCGCATCAACGTAGACGCTCTCCGAAGCGTGACACAGCACGGCATCGGTGCACACCAGGCTGATTATTGCGAGCCTCAGGACCTTGCGTATGCGAGGCCCATTGCTCCGCTCCAAGGTCATGCAATAGTGACCGTCAACTGCTCTGAGGTAACCGTGCCCGCCGAACCCTCAGCCCACAAGGCAGGTTGCATTTCTCCTGCGGAGGATTACCGCTTGCGCGCTGTCGTAGTGACAACGTCGGAACCGACCGGGGACGCCGCTAAAAGTCCAGACGAAGCTGAAGTCGGGATTGCCCGGTGTGGAACTTCGCAGGCAAACGGGGCATGATTCTCCGATACCAGGCTTTCTGCAAAACCAGCCGGGAGAACGCGCTCAGGCCACTGAAGGCCGCCACTCTCAGGTGGTTGGCGGCGCCACGGCGGGCCACGCGCAACACGCGCACGGGCCTTTCCTTGCCGCCAGTCAGTATCTTGTAATCGTAATGGCCAAGACCGCTCTCCATCACATTAAACCTGCCTGCGATCGCCGACTCGATCAGCTTGATCTGACTCGTGCATCCCAGGCTCAGCTTATGCCAGCGTGGTCCGTTCACCCGTGACGGCAGTTCCGCAAACAAAGTGCCGCCGAACGCGAACGCATATTGTCGGCAAACAACCTCTTCTCCTACTTTGAGATTGAAGAATCTCGCGCGTCCGAGCGAGCCGAGGGTGCTCACCAGCGCCCGGTTGTAGTTCAAAGCGTTCGGCCAGGCATGGAAGTGCCCGGGGCGGCCTTCCGCCTCCCACTGGAGCCGGTGCTGCTCCGCAAACCGTTCAAACTCATCGGTCAATCGTGTGCCTTCGCTGACGACCTCGCTGGAGACGGGAGAGAGGGCCTCGAGTTCCCGGAGTTTCTTCCGTCGAACCTTCCGCTCCTTGCCGTCCAACGAGGAGAAATATGCCTCGTAACTCTGAGGCAGATGATACACGGTGTGAACTTCGCCCTCAGCCTCCTCCAGCACAGCGGCCAGGTTGGATTGCTGACAGGCATCAACAAGAGAGCCCAGGGCCTGATAGTCGCCGTCAACTGGCCCAAGGCTGAAAAAGTCGCAGCTCTTGCTTCTAAACAAGCTTTCCAGCACGGCCAACCAAATCCCGCGGGCCCAAGTGGTTTCGATTGGGGGATCAAAGACCTTGGGAGGTATGCAGGCCCCAACGAGACGAGCCACTCGAAGCCTGAGAGGCCAGCCTCCAATCGAGTCAATGTAGATGGGAATGATCCCTACAATTCCGCCGTTAACCCGGAAAACGAAGAGTCGCAGAGAGCGATTTCCACCGTAAAACTGCCACCACAACCTTGTCCAGTCGAACGACATGTAGATGGGCCCCCTGAGGCGCAGCACCGCCTCATCCCATTCGGCCCGCATCGGGGCCAGACCGTCGTAGCTGGTCTCCACGCGGCATTCAAGGACGCCCTCCTGCAGGGCCGGCTTTCTACCTTCGAGAACAACAGTTTCCATGTTGCGCGTTCAAGCTGGATTCAAAGCGGTTCGCCACACTCCACGGCTAGCTTGTGGTGGTCGTCACGAAGACAAGTTTGNNGCTCCACGGCTAGCTTGTGGTGGTCGTCACGAAGACAAGAAGTGGGCCTGGGATTCAGGCCCGGCGTCCTCGCTAGTTTCCGGCCGATGAATTCGTCCGCAAATTGCTGGGAGGACTGGGTCTATAAACATCCGGTTGAAGGACCCGGAAGGCCCGCGAAATCCGAGCCGTCTTCCCCAGCGCATTCGACACCGTCAGGCTCACACTAAAGGTCCCCGGCCAGGTGTAGAGATTGGTGGCGGTCGGGTGGCTGGTAACGACGGCGTTCCCGTTGCCAAAGTCCCACTCGTAAGATACAATGCCGGCGGATGTCGGGCTCTGAATATCAAGCCCGTGCAGCGAATTGGTGGCCGAAAAGACCACTTTGACGGGAGCCGCCCCGACGGAGTCTGCCGTAGTGTAAGGCCGGATGACGTCACCGCGTTGATAAGGTGCCAAGTGGACCCAGTTCGGATTAAAGTTAGTGCCAATCTTATCAAACCAGCCCACTGGACTCACGACGCGGAAATGGGCAACTGGCACACCCGCGGGGGGAGTGTAAGCCGGCAGAGCTCCCCAGGGGCGACTTCCGAACACCGAGCTCGCCAGGGGCCGGAGCCCATCATCTTCGGTGAACGGGCGGCCATCCGGACCGAGCGGGTTGGTCGGGTCGCGCAATACAGGATCCCCGCCATTCACCCCATGGGCTTCGAGGAAATAACGCTTCCCGGCATAGCCCACCGTTTCAGGGCCACAAACAAAATTATAGTCGGTGATGTAGTTGGTTGAATCAGTCAGCGCATAATACCCCTCATAATCGAGAGAGTAATGGCAGCCGCAGTCAATGAAGAGATTGCGTTGCACAGAAAGGCCCTCCTGTGCCACCCCACGAACCCCCCCCAATCCAAGGACAACGCTTCGGCCTTCGTCGTAGGAGCAGCGGTAGAAGGTGTTGTTTTCGATGACGAGTCCGGATTGGCTGCCGCTCATATGCGTCTGCACCCCAACAGAGACATTGCTCCTTATGGCAAACCCGCGACTGCCCTCCGCGTGCGAAATCAATGCCAGCTGGTTGTGGATGTTCTCAAGCCAATTTCGCTCGAAGACGATGTTGGTGCTCTCGTTTACGAAGCTGCTTATGAACGCGACCTGGTAATCGAAGTAGTTTCCCCCCTCGGGATGCGGGATATTCCCCATCTCGTGCTGGGTAAAGAAGATGAAGTTTGTGCAATCCTTGAACAGGTTATTGCGAATCAGATGACTCCGGCCCGCCGGCTGCATCCCGTAATAGCCGTGGATGCGGGTAATGAAGTTATTCTCCACCAGGTGGTTTTCACCGCGAAACTTGATTGGGCAGCCGAACAGGTTGCTGAAGGTGTTACCCGCGATGGTGCAGTTTGTGGCGGCTGAAATCCCGGGGCCCGGCACGATATCAATGCCCGGGCAACCGTTGTTTCCGTTTCCCGCATAGACCACACCCCAGACGTTGGAGGAAGGTTCCGCAAGAAAGGCTGTGCCTGCAGTGTTCGTAAGGTAGATCGTGCGTTCGCTAACCTGCTTGACCCGCCATGCGGTATCGTGATTGTGGTAGGGGTTCTTGGAATTGGATCCAAGAAACACATAGCCTCCAGGGGCAAAACCCTGCGCCAGCCAGCTCTCTTTCCATGAGGTGATGGAATTGCTCGCACTCGAGAAGTGGAGGTCGTCTGACATGAGGTATACACCATCCCGGAAAGTGTTGTTGGTGACCACCGTGTGGCTGCCATCAACCGAGGGAGGATTGAACTCAACCCGGATGGTGGCGATGCTCACATCCTGAGCGCCGGTCAGGTTAAAGCCCTCGATCACGTTGAATCTGTGCTGGACGCGAAACTGGGTGGCGATGACTTGATTATCTGGATCGTTCGCAGGACTCGCCCGGAAGGTCACCGGGGCACTACTCATCCCATGCGCCCTTGTCCGTACGTACTCAGCATAGTTTCCCGGGCTGACCAAAACAGTGTCCCCCGCGACCATGACATTAGCGGCTTTCTGGATCGTGCGCCACGGAGACGCGGCCGTTCCCGCATTCGTGTCATTGCCCTGCATAGACACGTGGTAGGTGGCACCTAAGGCCCCCCCCATCAGCCCAACAGCCAGGCAAACAAGCCCGGCAGCCGCTGGAAGTAACGACCGGATGCCGCGATACCGCAGGCTCGTGGGAGCTGTCATTGTTCACTCTCCGTTCGAAGGTTTCCTGGGGCCGAAGGTCTACCCTCGACCTGATACTCGTACGGGCCAATATCCCATCTCCCGTCACTTCGGGACCGCCCCAGCAAATCGTTGGCAAAGCCACTGAGGATCCCTCCGGCATTGATCAAGGGACTACCGGCCGCGAGGCGGAAGTCGCGAATGCTGGCGGACGCAAAGCCGGGGTTCCCGCCATTGATGCCATGAGCATCCTGTCCTTGGCTTCCCCAACCATTGGGAGACAGAGCGAAGGTCTGTTTTGGGGCGAAGCCAGGACCACAGACGAAATTATGATCTGCGCGGACGTTGAAGTTCGTGATTCCACCAAGACCTACGGTCGGGTACCAGCCGACCCAGTCTTGGCCGTTGCCACATTCGTAGAACACGTTGTTAATGATCTCCGTGCCATACGCGGAACCTTTGGGTCCTCCAAATGCGAAGACATGGCCACCGTTGCCGTAGTTCACGCGGCAAAACAGGTTGTTAAACCACTTGGTGCCATCCATATCAACATTGGCCGCGTAGGATATATTGATGAACACGTTGTTTCGGAAGACCAGGTTCGTCATGTGGCCCGGCGGATTCAGAAAAGTCTCGAGCTGGCAAATCTGAATACGGCTATCGGCCACCACGTTGCGTTCCAGCACGATATTACGCACCACGCTGTAGTCGTTGGTTGTTCTAATCGTTTGGGGACCGAACACCTGGAAGAAGTCGCTGTGATTCTCAACCAGCGCGGAGATGTTGGTAACGAAGTTATCGGCCGCCACATGCCCCTCTCCCCAGAGCCGGAAAATATCCGCCTGGCCATTGCTATCCTTGAAGAGATTACGAATAAATCGGTTGCTCGCGCCCCCGCCGCAAATATTGATGTAATCGATGCCTACAAAGGCGTTATTGGAGATGACATTGAAGCTGGAACTCTTCGCGAGGTCGGTGCCGGGCCCTTGGGTCAGCCATACCCCGTATTTGGAACCGGGCGAATCGTGGAAGTAGTTATCAAGCACCTGAACGCGGTGCGCGTCGGCGTAGACATAAACCAACGCTCCCGCGCTAGCCATGCTGGCATTGGTGCCGCCCAACCGAAATCCCTGGATGACGTAGTCTGACTTTCGGCAGTTGAAACCACCAACCTCCGCTCCGTCGCTGCGAAAAGTGATCGGCTGACCGGGAGTTGCAGGCCGTGCGAAATTCACCAACTCGCCATAGTCACCGCGTTTGACCATGACAACATCACCGGGGAGGACGGTATTGGCGGCCTTCTGAATCGTCCTCCAGGGCTGGCTTTCTGAACCGGTATTGGCGTCATTTCCGGACGTTGACACGACGTAATTCGCCGCATGCACACTCCCCTGCACCGCCGCCGTCACAGACCACGCCAACAACCAAAAAAGGATCTTCATGTCTTAACTCAATCGCTGGCTAACTAAAACCGTAAAACTTTTCCCGGTCTACTGGGAAGACCCCGGGGGGCCTCAGGACGTTCCTAGGAAGCAATTTCAGTGCCGTCGGAAGGATAGTGCAAGTAAGCTCGTTCTCGCCGTCATTTGAACCCCCAGAGTAGAGGACTGTAGCAAATTGAGACGCGAGAGAATCCGGC
>MTKZ01002022.1_pt1 | contig 17098 bp, 13 predicted proteins | sample 1042781 | NCBI WGS metagenome assembly MTKZ01 (sample SAMN06212207, study PRJNA360539) | anaerobic digester metagenome | biome: Wastewater treatment plant; material: sludge; isolation source: anaerobic digester fed with sludge from wastewater treatment plant | place: Denmark: WWTP Viborg ... | reverse complement strand
AAAGAAGAATTCGGGGCGACAGGATTCGAACCTGCGACCACCGGCACCCCATACCGGTGCGCTACCAAACTGCGCTACGCCCCGAATTGCGTCCATTATACCTGAGGCTGTGCCGTCGCGCAATTGAAATGGGTACAATCAACCGGCCTGCTGCGAATCGGCCGAAGGTGATATGGACACTCACGCGCTCAAGGTTCTGGAATTCGACAGTGTGCTCGAGATGCTGGCCGCCAATGCGGCCACGGAGATGGGCGCCGCGCTCGCGCGCGCCCTGGCCCCGGCCGAAACCCTGCTCGAAGCCGAGCGCAGGCAGACCGAGACCGCCGAGGCGAGGCAGCTTCTGGATTCGTTCGGCGGGATGCCGTTCGGAGGCGCGAAGGACCTGCTCGGGCACATAGATAAGGCCGTTCTGGCGGGCGTGCTGGATGGGCGCGAACTGCTCGATGTGTCCGACACGCTCGGGTCGGCCGAGCGGCTCCAGAAGTTTCTTCGCAAGCACGCCGATACTGCTCCCGACCTTGCGCGCGCCGCGGGGAACCTTCACCCGGATGCCGGGCTTGCCCGTGCCATCACCGAGGCCATTGACGACGCCGCCGAGGTCCGCGACTCCGCCAGCGACAAGCTCGCCCGCATACGCCGGGATCTGCGCACCGCCTCCGGGCGCATTCAGCAGAAGCTGAACTCCATCATCCAATCCTCGGCCCTGCGCGATGCGTTGCAGGACCCGGTCATCGTCACCCGCCACGGGCGCTGGTGCGTTCCCGTGCGCTCGGACCACAAATCGAGCGTCCCGGGCATAGTGCACGACGCCAGCGCGAGCGGAGCCACTCTCTTTGTGGAGCCGCAGGCGGTCGTGGAACTCGGCAACAAACTGCGCGAGTATGAGGCAGCCGAAGAGCAGGAGGTGGACCGGATTCTGCGCCTGCTCACAAGCCGTGTGGCTGAAAGCGCGGACGATCTGAGAATTACCCTCTCCGCCCTCGCCGATCTCGATCTCGCCAACGCGAAGGCGCTGCTTGCCGACGAGCTGAAGTGCTCGCGCCCGAAGCTGCGGCAGGAGGCGTACCTGAACTACCGCTCGGCGCGGCACCCGCTCTTGAAGGGCGACGTCGTGCCGATTGATGTAAGCGTGGGCAGGGCGTACAGGGGTCTTCTGATCACCGGGCCGAACACCGGCGGCAAGACCGTGTCGCTCAAGACCGTGGGGCTGCTCGCGCTCATGGCGCAGAGCGGGCTGCAGATTCCGGCGGAGGCAGGCAGCGAGTCGGGGCTGTTTGCGGACATCTTCGCGGATATCGGCGACGAGCAGTCAATCGAGCAGTCGCTCTCCACGTTTTCCGGGCATGTGCGCAACATCGTGCATACGCTCGGTCATGTGAAGCCCGGCAGCCTGGTTTTGTTCGACGAGCTGGGCGCGGGCACCGACCCCGCCGAAGGGGCCGCGCTTGCTTCGGCCATTCTGAAATGGCTGGTGTCGCGCGACGTCTGCATCATCGCCACCACGCATTACGGCGAGCTGAAGACGTTCGCTTTCTCCAACGAAGGCTTCGAGAACGCGTCCGTCGAGTTCGACCGCGAGACGCTGCGGCCGACGTACCGGCTTCTGATCGGCGTGCCGGGGTCGAGCGAGGCGCTGCATGTCGCCGAGCGTCTGGGGATGCCGGCGGACGTGCTTGACGACGCGCGTAAGATCGTCGAGGCCGGGTCCGGAGAATCCGGCGAGCTGATTCGTCAGGTGGAGGCCTCGCGAATCAGGGCCATCGAAGCCGCCGGGCGCGCCGAGGGCGCCCGCCGCGAGGCGGAAGGGCTGCGCGGGCGGTATCAGAAAGACATCTCGGCGCTCGCCGCGGCGCAGCAGGAGGTGCGCGACCGCGTGCAGGCGGAAGCGCTGAAGGCGATACGCGACATCCAGGCGGACCTCGATCAGGTTCTGCGCGAGCTTCGCACCCAGAAGCGCCACAGCGCGCACACGGAGGGGCTGGCGAACAAGGCCAAGCGGCTCATGAAGAAGATGGACGACGTGGCGGCCAGTGTCGCGGGGCCGCCCGTGCCCGCGCCGCCGCCTCCGGAAACCGTAACGCCGGAAGCTCCGGAAGAGCCGCGACCGATGCGCAAGGGCGACCGCGTGCGGATGATCGGGGTTGGCGCGATAGGCACGCTGGTTGAAGACCCCACCGGAGATCTCGCGGTGGTCGCGTTCGGGGCGATGGAGGCGCGCGTGTCTGCGGAGCGGCTCGAGCTGGTCGGCGGGGCTCCGGCGCCTGCCCGCCGGTCCGGCGGGTTGCAGTCCATTCAGATGCAGCGCGCAACAACAGTATCGCCGGAGATAATGCTTCGCGGGGAGCGTGTGGAAGAAGCGCTGGAGCGCCTGGACAGGTATCTCGATGATGCCTGTCTGGCGGGACTGGATCAGGTGCGGGTGATTCACGGCAAGGGCACGGGCGTCATGCGCAAAGCCGTATGGGAGTTCATGCGCAAGCATCCGTCCGTGGCGTCGCTGAAGATGGCCGACGCGACTGAGGGCGGAGAGGGCGCGACCATCGCCCGGTTGAAGTAGAGAGTGGGATGGGAGAGTCGAGATGATCAGGAAGACGCTGGGGCGGACCGGGCTCGAAGTCACGCAGCTCGGGTTCGGCTCGATGGAACTGCGGGGAGAGCGCATCTGGAGCGGCCGGCCCGTGCATGACGAGCAGGCCGAACGCCTGCTGAATGAGGTGCTCGACGCGGGCATCAACTTCATAGACACGGCGAACTGCTACGGGAAGAGCGAGGGCTATATCGGGCGGTTCATCAGTTCGCGCAGAAACGAGTACTATCTTGCCACCAAGTGCGGCTGCGGCATAGAGGATGCCGGAGACCACGACGAGACCCCGCACGAATGGACGCGGGAGCGGCTGGAGCGCAATCTGGACGATTCGCTGGCGCTGATGAAGACGGACCATGTGGACATCTGGCAGATTCACAACGCCGACCCGGCGCTGGTTGAGGCGGGCGGGCTGGTGGACATGATGAAGGCGGCGCGAGGCGACGGGCGGGTGCGCTTTCTGGGGGTCTCGACGACCCTGCCGCATCTGCCGAAGTATCTCGCGATGGGCGTCTTCGACACCTTCCAGATTCCCTACTCGGCGCTGCAGCGCGCCGAGGAAGACACGATCACCGCGGCCGCAAGCGCGGGCGCGGGCATCATCATTCGCGGAGGGGTGACGCGGGGCGCTCTGTCGGAGGACAGGAAATGGGAGGAGCGCGCGGAAATCTGGGACAGGGCCGGTCTGGACGATCTGCTGGGCGGAATGCCGCGGATGGAGTTTCTGCTCCGGTTTACCCTGACACACCCGTTCTGCCACACAACCATCGTCGGCACCCTCAACTGCGCGCATCTGCGCGGCAATCTCGCTGCCGCCGCGGCGGGTCCGCTGCCGGCTGACATATACACCGAGGCGAAGCGAAGGCTCGATGACGCGGGCGAGAAGCCCGAGCCGCTGCCCGCCTGAGAGGAGAATACCCATGACAACCGCATTTGTGATGCTCAAGACGAAGCGCGGCGAAGTTGCCGCGACCGCGGAAGAACTGATGAACGTCGAGGGGGTGACCGAGGTCTACTCGATCACCGGCGACTACGACCTCATCGCCGTCGTCCGGGTGAAGAGCCCGGAGGAGGTGGCCGATGTCGTGACCGGGCGCTTGCAGAAAGTGTCGGGCATCCTGGACTCGAATACGCACGTTGCGTTTCGCGTCTACTCGAAGCACGATCTGGAGGCCGCCTTCAGTCTGGGAACCTGATTGGCTTCGGAAGGCAGGATAACGGCCGTGCGGCCGCCAACCCCAACCGAAGTCTTTCGGGCGTCCATACACTGTGGGCGCCCCATGCTCAAGAGAGGTTTCTGACCTTGATCTACCTGCCCATTGCTATCTCCCTTCTCGGCGCCGCGTCGGCGGCAGCACTTCCGGCGGCGCCGCCCGGTCAGGGCTTTGACATCGTACCCTGTTCGCTGCCGAACTGCGCCGACGGGGAAGTTCGATTTGAGGAACCGCGCGACATTACGCGCGTGGTGGTCGAGTTCGAGGGCAAGGCTCCGGAGGGCGTGGGGCTATCGTATCTGCAGCGTCTGTGGCCGGATCACAAGGTCGAGCGTGACTGGCACGGCGCGGACAATGCGATGTCGTTCGGGTGGTATCCGATCGAGGACTGGTTCAACTGCGACTGGCGAACGGCCGCGACCGGGGTCCGGCGGCTGAGCGAGAGCACTCTCGAGTTCAGTTTCAGGGGGCTCAGGGCGGAGTTCGCGGACTCCGGAGGATACGACGTTACGTTCCGTCGCACGCAGGGTCTGCGTGTTGACGCACCTGGCGGCCCCGCTGTCAGAAGCATCAAGGCTTACACCGCATCACCGCCGGCCACTTCTTCAATTCGCGTGATGATGGATGCTGGCAAGAAGACCGATGCCGCGTCGGTTGCCGTCAGCGGCTACAACGCGACGGTCGTCTCGGTGAAGCCCGTCACAGGCGTGTCTGTGTCCGGCGGCAGCGTGACCCCGGGTGGTGACGAGCGGCGGGAGTTCGTGATTGATCTGTCGCACATGACCCCCGCGCACCGGTTCTGCGGCGACGACGGGCTGGTGACGTTCTCGATCCGCTCCGGGGACGGCGAGGACGCTTTCACGATTTCGCTGGAGTCCCTGCGGAACGACGGGCCCATCTGGTACGCCGAAGAAGGCTTCTTCATCACGCGCGCGGACGATCCGGTCAGCTTCGAGGATTACAGGGCGCGCTTCGCCGGCAAGAAGACCATCGCGAGCCGCGTGACCGAGATGCCGGAGCAGAGTCTGGGCGGCGCGATGAACGGCCAGCCGAAGCCGCATGCGGACTCGTTCGTTGCCGGCTGCAAGAACGCCAGGCAGCGCTTCAGGATAGAGCCCAACGGCGACATACATATGGCGCGAATGTGCACGGACTGGGTGGGCGCTTCCGATACGCCCCGAAACTGCACGTCGGGCGACGCGCGGTTCTTCTTCGGGCTGGAGCGGATGCGCGTGGCCGCGCGCTATCCCGATCCGGCGCCTGTGATGGCGTTCAACACACGTTTTCTGTCCGACAGCATCTCTGTTGAGCAGAGAGCTTTCGCCGTTCCCCTGCTGAAGAGCGCTCTGGATGAGCATCTCGTGGGCGACGATACGATTGTCGCCATTGTCACGTTCACGTTTACGAACACCGGAGATCGGCCGGCAACCGCCCGGCTGCCGATCGGGTACTCGTCCGAAGCCGGAAGATCGGCCGACAGAATGGCCGCGGGAGGGCAGAACAACCCGCACGTGGACGGCAACCGTGTGCCCCGCGGCAAACGTGACGCGCTGGCGGTCGAGGCTGCAGCGGGTCAGCCGGACATGAAGGTGCTGACAAGCGCCTGGGGTGATGGCCGGGTGATACGCTGCGCCCTCAGCGGCAGCATGAACGCGGCTCAAGCCGGAGACGATGTGCTTCTGACCCGCGAGCTTGATCCCGGCGAGTCGTGCAGTTTCACACTGAAGATCCCCTTCATATCCCTGACACGCCCGGAGGAGTTGAAGGCTCTGGCTGAGCTCGACCCGGCCAGTGCCTACAGGGACATGACTGCCTTCTGGCGCTCCATTGGCAGGCTCGGCGCCCGGATTTACACGCCCGAGCCGAGGCTTAACGCGCTCTACGCTTCCCACTTCGCCCACGTCAGCATCGCGGACCTCTCGATGCCGGCGGAGCCCTATCTGATCAACACGTCGGTGGGCAGCTCGATCTACGGGAACTACACGAACGAGTCGTGCATGATCATTGAGGAGCTGGATCAGCGCGGGCTGCATGAGGAGGCTCGGCGGCGTTTGACGACCTGGCTTCGGTATCAGGGCACTGTCGGCTTGCGGGGGAGGTTCTCGGACCATGACGGCGTTTTCTACGGCGCGGGCGGATTCGAGAGCGGCGAGACGTACGACCAGCACCACGGCTGGGCGCTCTGGTATCTCGCAGAGCACTACTTCCAGACGCGCGACGATGCATGGATGAAGAGCATCGCGGACGCTGTCATTAAAGGCGCCGACTGGGTTTTCCGGCAGAGGCGCCAGACGATGCAATCACTCCCGAACTCTCGAGGCTGGGAATACGGCTTCCTTCCGGCGGGCAGTTTGGAGGATGTCGCGGACTTTTTCTACTGGTTATCCACCAACTCGGTCACCTGGCGCGGAGTAGACAGCGCCGCCAGCGCGCTCGAGGCTATCGGGCATCCTGAAGCAGCCCGGGTCAGGCGTGAGGCCGATGCCTACGGGAAGGACCTGCGGACTGGCTTCGAAAAGTCGCGCCAGCAGAGCCCGCTGGTGATGCTGCGCGATGGCAGGTGGGTTCCGCACTACCCGAGCAGGCTGTACAGGCGAGGAAGGGACAGCGGCTGGATCAGGGAGATTTTGGAAGGCTCGGTGTATCTGCTGATCTCGGGGCTTTACAACGCGGACAGCAAGCAGGCGGGCTGGATTCTCGACGACTTCCAGGACAACCGGTATATGAGCCCGGACTTTGGATACCCGGTATTCGACGCGAGCAGGCTCTGGTTTGACGTCGGCGGCTTTTCAGCCCAGCCCAACCTTCTGGCTGGGCTAATGCCGCATCTGGACAGAGACGAGCCGGAAGTCTACATCTGGATGTTCTTGAACGCCTGGGCCGCCTGCTATCGCGAGGACGTGTGCGCGATGGTTGAGCACCCCCAGCCGATCCTGGGTCACTCGAACTGCGCTATTGTGAAGACGAGCGACCAGGCGAACGCGATGAAGTGGCTGTCGTATATGTTCGTGTACGGGCCTGAGGACGGGCTCTACCTCGGACGCGCCATCCCTCGCGAGTGGCTATCCGGGCGCAGGGAGATATCGGCCGAAGGCTTGTGTACGCGCTACGGAGAGGTCAGCGTGCGTTACAAGCCGGAGGTGGATGGAAGCCGCATCGCTTGCGACGCTGAGCTTGCCCTGAAGGCTGCGCCGGGCCGCGTGGTCGTTCGCTTCAGGCATCCGGAGAAGAAGCCCATCCAGTCGGTGACGGTCAACGGTGAGAAGTGGGATAAGTTCGACGCGGGCAAGGGCGACGTGGACATCACCGGGCTGTCAGGGGCCGTTCGTGTGGAGGCCGGTTTTTGACAATGGACACTCGAGGTCGGACTACTCGCAGAAGATTCGCACCGTCTCGTCGCCGTCTTCGACGTCAAGACTGAGATCGGAGAGCGAATCAATCAGATCCTCGACCGTCCTCTCGTTCAGGTCAGAAAGGTTGAACGATATGCCTTTTTCAGAGAGCTTATCCTCGACCCTGGTCCGCGCGTCTTGTGGAATCACGGCTCCAAGCTTTATGCCCGCGCGCAGAAGTCCCAGCGGCACGCGAATGTCAACCTTCTCGTCCGCCCCGTTGACAGCGATTCGGATAAAGCGCGGCTTGTTTGCGGGAGCGGATTCTGCAGCCGCCTGAGACGGGGCGCCGATAGCGTCGAGCAGACGCCCGGCCTCCTCGGCGGTTATCTTCCCGCGCTCGAGCATTCCCAGTATCTTGTCGCGCTGTTCGACCGAAGCATCGGGTCTGTTACCTGAACCTGAGATCAACTTCATCTGTCTGATCCTTTACGGCAACCGATAGCCCGCGCGTCGAGCACAGAACCCCGAACGCTCGCGGTCCAAGCAGCAGCCACGTCCTGGCCCTCCCAGGCTGAATGGCAGCCGCCGCAATCGCAAGCGGCGCACCCACCAGAATCCCGAGCACCGCCAGCGGCCACACAACCAACAGCGGCAGCCACAGATTGATCACTCTCTTGCGGCCCCGGGCGACTCGTATCGTCAGAACAAGGGGAGGTATCACCGACCGAGCCTCGTGATGGCCTCGTCTACTGATATCTCGTCGCGCTCGAGCAGGTCCAGCACGCCCTCATCCGGTGGAGCCTGCTCGACGAAGCCGATCTGCCCCGCGAGCCGATTGAGACGGCTCTTTATGGTGGGGTAGCTTACTCCGAGCCACTTTTCCATCTGCTTTATGGACCCGTGGCAGCTTACGAAGGCGCTAACGAAGGCCTGGTCTTGCGCCGATAGGCTGGCGAGTGGCGGGAGATCGAACTCACCCTCGATGTGGACGTCAGAGCCGGCGATTCGCACACGCTCGACTATCATGTCGCGTCCGCCCGTTAGCGCTGTAAGTGCCTGCCAGTCTTCCGCCATTGCGCCACAACCTCAGTATTATTCCAGAGCGTAGCGCATTATCTTAACTATGTCAATAGACAGATTAAGTTTATTATCTGCGAATAGCAACATATAGATCACGCTACCCACAGGCCGCCATTGACTTCGATCGTCTCGCCGGTGACGAACGAGGCTCCGGGTGAGCACAGGAACACGACCGCCGCCGCGTTGTCCTCGGCCGTGCCCAGCCGCCTCAGCGGAGTGGATGCCGCCATCGCTTTCAGCGCATCCTCCGGCGTGTGCACGCGGTGGAAATCGGTGTAGATCACGCCCGGCGCCAGCCCGTTCACCCGTATCTCCGGCGCGAGCTCCTTTGCCAGCCCCCGCGTGAATGTGAGGATGGCCCCTTTCGCGCTTGCGTAGATCACCGCGCCGTTGCCGCCGCCGTTGTGCGCCGCGACCGAACTGACGTTGACGATGCAGGGGCTGGCGCCCTTCCTGAGCAGCGGGATGGCCGCGCGTATCGGGCAGATTGTCCCGTTGATGTTCAGGCGCAGCGTCTGGTCCAGTTCCTCGTCGGACATCTCTTCGGTCTTCGTGCGCCGGATGAGCCCTCCGGAGTTGTTGACGAGGATGTCCAGAGCGCCCCACCTCCGCGCGACCTGCTCGAAGAGCGCGTTCACCTGCGCCGGGTCGGTCACGTCCGCCTGCGCGGCCCATGCCTTGCCGCCCGCCGCCTGAATGCCTGCCACGACCTCGCCAGCCGCGGCTTCGCTCGTGTTGTAGTGAACGAGCACCTCGGCGCCCGCGCCCGCAAGGGCCTCGGCGATGGCGCGGCCGATTCCCCGTCCCGCGCCGGTCACAACGGTCCGCCTCCCGGAAAGGCCGAACATCTCGCTGATGGTTGGAACTGGCATTGTCTTTCTCCTGCTGCTCGGGTATTCTCCAAGTGTGAGCTTACCCGCCCGGGGGGTTTGCTCCTGCGTGAAACGCGCATCACTGGCGCGGGGAGAAAGGGCGTGAGATTGGGGTTCCATCATGCGTGACTGGGCGGTTCTGGCGGGTTTTCTCGTTCTCTGTTTCGCCGTGGCCGGGGTCGGCGGCATGTGGACGGCCTCGTCTGTCGGGCCGTGGTATCAGGCGCTTCAGAAGCCGCCGTTCAACCCTCCGGGCTGGGTCTTCGGCCCCGTGTGGACGGTGCTCTATGCGATGATGGCCGTGGCAGCGTGGCTTGTCTGGCGAAAGGCGGGCTTCGCGGGCGCCGCCGTGCCGCTTGCCGTCTTCGCCGTGCAGCTTGCGCTCAACCTCGCCTGGTCGGGCCTGTTCTTCGGCCTCAGGCAGCTCGGGTGGGCGTTCGCCGATATCGTCCTGCTCTGGATCGCCATCGCCGCGACGATCGCCGCCTTCGCGTGCGTCTCGGCTCCGGCCGCCTGGCTGATCGCCCCTTACCTCGCGTGGGTGAGCTTCGCCTCGCTTCTCAACTTCCGCATCTGGACGCTCAACCGCTGAGGGGCGCCCGGCCTGCCGAGTTGCGCTCCTCGTGCTAAGATAGGGGGGTGAGCGCCGGGAGCGCGGGCACGTGCTGCAGAACCTTCTTCCCTCCCCGTGCGTATAGACTCAATGGTTTTCGTGCCGACAATTTCAGCGGAAGGCCTTCGCGTCCAGCGGACTGCCTCCGTATCTTGCGGTCTGCCGCCGTGGTGGTTTCCCCTCTGTTCTGCTCCCTGAGGCAGCCGTTTGCCCGCAAAGGGTTTGAGATAAGCAAGCGAATATGAACATCGTACAGGCTTTGTCCGGAAACGAGCGTGAGATCAGGCGATTCCGGAAGCAGGTGGAAAAGATCAACGCCCTGGAGCCGTCAATGCAGGCACTCTCGGACGACGAGCTGCGAGCGAAGACGGACGAGTTCCGGGCGCGTCTGGAGAACGGCGAAACGCTCGACAGCCTGCTGGTCGAGGCGTTCGCAGTCGTCCGCGAGGCTGGCTGCCGCACGCTCGGGCGCGACAGGGCGCGGCATTTCGACGTGCAGATGATCGGCGGCATGGTGCTGCATCAGGGACGCATCGCCGAGATGAAGACCGGCGAAGGCAAGACCCTCACCGCGACGCTGCCTCTTTACCTCAATGCGCTCGACGGGCGCGGCGCCCATCTCGTCACCGTCAACGACTACCTCTCCCGCCGCGACGCGCGCTGGTACGGCCCTATCTATCACTTCCTCGGTCTCACCGTCGGCGCCATACGCGGGGCGAGCATCGAGACGGGCGAACTGGGCGGATCGTATGTGTACGACCCGGAGTATGTCGCCGAGGGTCCGGACGACTGGGACCAGCTCCGGCCGGTCAGCCGGCACGAAGCGTATATGTGCGACATCACCTACGGCACGAACAACGAGTTCGGGTTCGACTATCTGCGCGACAACATGGCGCCGACGCTCGACCATCTCTCGCAGCGCGAACTGAACTACGCGATCGTGGACGAGGTGGACAGCATTCTGGTGGACGAGGCGCGCACGCCGCTCATCATCAGCGGGCAGGCCGAGCAGGCGACCGACGTGTACTACACCATGGACCGGCTCGTGCGCCGTCTGTCGGCCGAGCGGCACTACACGGTGGACGAGAAGGCAAAGACTGCCATGCTCACCGAAGAGGGCATCCGTACGCTGGAGGAGACCCTCGGTGTCGCAAACCTTTCCGACCCGGCAAACTGGGAACTGATGTCGCACGCGAACTGTGCGCTGAAGGCGCATGCTGTGTTCAAGCGCGATGTTGACTATGTCGTCAAAGAGGGGCAGGTCATCATCGTTGACGAGTTCACCGGGCGGCTGATGTTCGGGCGGCGCTGGAGCGAGGGGTTGCACCAGGCGGTGGAGGCGAAGGAAGGCTGCCGGATCGAGCACGAGTCGCAGACGCTCGCCACCATCACCTTCCAGAACTACTTCCGCCTGTACAACAAGCTGGCGGGCATGACCGGCACCGCCAAGACCGAAGAGAACGAGTTCCGCAAGATCTACGGGCTCGACGTCGTCCTGATTCCCACCAACCGCCCCATGGTCCGGCAGGACCACGCGGACGTCGTCTTCAAGACCGAGGAGGCGAAGTTCCGGGGCATCACCGCCGAGATACTCGCCTGCCATGCGCGGCGTCAGCCTGTGCTGGTCGGCACGCGCTCCATCGAAGTTTCCGAGCGCGTGAGCGAACGCTTGCTGCCCGAGCGGCTGCAGCTTCTGGGCGCAACTATTCTGCTGCGGTCGCGGCTGGAGGCGTCTAAGGCGGTAGCGGACAAGAAGGAAGCGCACGCGCTGCTGAACACGAAGTTCAGCGAACTGAGCCTGGGCCGGCTGAACTCCCTGTTCCGCGAGCTTGGGCTGAAGCCGGACATGCTCGATGAAGACAACGTGCGCGAGCTTGCCGGGCTGATCGGGCTGACCGGGCCGGAGAACGAAGAGCATCTCAGGATGGTGCTGCGCGAGGGCATCGTCCACAACGTGCTGAACGCCAAGTACCACGAGCGGGAGGCCGAGATCATCTCTCAGGCCGGCGAAGAGGGCGCGGTCACCATCGCCACGAACATGGCCGGCCGCGGCGTGGACATCATCCTCGGCGGCCCGGATCAGGGCGATGTGAAGCCGGGAGAGCGTTCGGAGGCGTCGCGCAGGGTCGTCGAACTCGGGGGCCTGCACATCCTGGGTACCGAACGTCACGAAAGCCGCCGCATTGACAACCAGCTCCGCGGGCGCAGCGGCCGGCAGGGCGACCCGGGCTCCAGCCGCTTCTATGTTGCCTTCGAAGACGAGTTGATGCGCCTGTTCGGCGACAAGACGAACCATCCTCTGCTCGCGACCTGGCAGGAGGACCAGTCCATCGACTCCAAGCTGCTCTCGCGCATGATCGAGCGGGCGCAGAAGAAGGTCGAGGAGCACAACTTCGCCATCCGCAAGCACGTGCTGCAGTACGACGACGTGATGAACGTGCAGCGCGACACGATCTACAAGCAGCGCAGGCTGGTGCTCGAGGGGCGCGAGGTGAAGGACACGATTCTCGGGTACCTCGAGAACACCGTGGATGCTTCCATCAACAGCTTCTGCAATCGCGAAATGCCGCGCGCCGAGTGGGACTTCCCGGCGCTGTTCGAGTCGCTCAATGCCATCTTCCCGCTTTCGCTGTATGCCACGGTTGACGATCTGCGGAGCCGCTCGCCCGAGGACATGTCCGAGTTCCTCAAGAGCATCGTGCACCGCACGTACGCCGACAAGGAAGCCGAGATCGGGCCGGAGATGATGCGGGGCATCGAGCGGTCGATCATGCTGCAGACGATTGACCGCAAGTGGATGGAGCATCTGGATGCGATGGACTTCCTGCGGGAGGGGATCGGCCTGCGCGGATACGCCCAGCAGGACCCGATCATCGCGTATCAGAAGGAAGCCTTCGAGATGTTCGAGCAGACCATTGATTCCGTACAGGAGGAGGTCGCGCGGATCATCTATCGCGTGCAGCTTCAGCCTCAGCCCCAGCGCCCGATGTACCGCGAGATGGCGTTCAGCGGCGGCGGGGGCGACGCGCTCGACGAACTGCGCGCGGCGGCCTCACCGTCCGGCCCGGGCAACGGCTCGCAGCGCAAGGTGGGCCGCAACGACCCGTGCCCGTGCGGCAGCGGGAAGAAGTATAAGAAGTGCTGCGGGGCGTGAGGGCGGGCAGCCTCAGCCTGCGCCGCACCACGTCGTCGTGAACCATAGCACGTCGTCGTGAACCATAGCACGTCATCCTGAACTTGATTCAGGACCTACCTCGGTCGGCCCCGTGGGTGCCGGATCGAGTCCGGCATGACGTTGCGCGGTCCCACCTGCGGAACCCGTGGGTGCCGGATCGAGTCCGGCATGACGTGTTTCGAGTACCTTACCACGTCATCCTGAACTTGATTCAGGACCCACCTGCGTCGGCCAGGTCACGCCACTCGGGATTCGCTGTCTCAATCAACGCGATCTTCCAGGCTCGGCGCCAGTTCTTCAGTTGCTTTTCCCGCTGAAGTGCTTCGGTGATTCCCGAGAACTCTTCGCACCACACAAGCGTCTTGACGTTGTATTTCTCGGTGAACCCTGGCACGAGGCCGGCCTTGTGCTCTGCCACCCGGCGCTCAAGGTCGTTGGTAACGCCGACGTAAAGAGTGCCGTTTCTCCTGCTGGCCATTATGTAGACGTACACGGCTACCCCTCTTGATGCCGGATCAAGTCCGGCATGATTCGTTTGGGCTATTGTACCACGTCATCCTGAACTTGATTCAGGACCTACCTCGGTCGGCCCGGTGGATGCCGGATCAAGTCCGGCATGACGTTGCGCGGTCCCACCTGCGGAGCCCGTGGGTGCCGGATCGAGTCCGGCATGACGTTGCGGGGGTGCACCCGGCTGGGTGCCGGATCGAGTCCGGCATGACGTTGCGCGGTCCCACCTGCGGAGCCCGTGGGTGCCGGATCAAGTCCGGCATGACGTTGCGCGGTCCCACCTGCGACAGCCCGTGGGTGCCGGATCGAGTCCGGCATGACGTTGCGGCGACCCACATCCGGAACCCGTGGGTGCCGGATCGAGTCCGGCATGACGTTGCGGGGGTGCACCCGGCTGGATGCCGGATCGAGTCCGGCATGACGTTGCGGCGACCCACATCCGGAACCCGTGGGTGCCGGATCAAGTCCGGCATGACGCTGCGGTGCCCATCTGCGGCTGGACGCGTGCGGAGGATTCCGGCCCCTCCGCGCCGAAGCAGCTGTTGTGAACATTTTTTCTCTCAAAGACAAAACAGCCGTCGTTCTGGGCGGCGCGGGCGTGCTCGGGGCGGCGATGGCGCGGGCTCTGGCCGATGCCGGGGCGGACATCGCTGTCGCAAGCAGGTCGCTGGACCGCAACCGGGCGTTCGCAGCCGAACTCACCTCGGCCGGGCACAAGGCGATAGGCTACAGCGCCGACACGACCTCCGTGGACGGGCTGAAGGCCCTTCGGGACAGGGTGCTGCCGGATTTCGGCCGCGTGGATGTGCTCGTGAACTGCGTCGGCGGGAACCGCCCCGACGCCACGATCATCGAGACCGATGCCTTCTTCAGCATGGACCCGGAGGCGATCCGCAGCGTCATTGACCTGAACCTGTTCGGCGGCGCGATTCTTCCCTGCCAGGTGTTCGGGCAGGCGATGGCCGAGAGCGGCGCGGGCGGCAGCATCATCAACGTCTCGTCCATGTCCGCCATCCGCCCCCTCACGCGCATCATCGGATACTCAGCCGCGAAGGCCGCCGTCAACAGCTTCACGCAGTGGCTGGCGGTGCATCTTGCCCGCGGAGGACGCGCCGACATTCGCGTCAACGCCCTCGCGCCCGGGTTCTTCCTGACCGAGCAGAACAGGTTCTTGCTGACCGATGAGAAAACCGGCGACCTGAGCGCGCGCGGAAAGACCATCGTCGAGCACACTCCGATGGGGCGGTTCGGAGACCCGGACGATCTGGCCGGAGCAACCGTCTGGCTGGCGTCGGACGCCTCCAAGTTCGTCACCGGCATCGTGGTACCCGTGGACGGCGGGTTCTCGGCGTTTTCGGGGGTGTAGGGCGCGCCGGCGGGCTATTGCGGCCTGATCACGCGGACCTTGTGAGACCCGACAGCTACGAAGCAACCCGCCCATTCCTCTACTGGCTCACTGCCGAAGACCTCTCTGATCCGCTCGCGCAGATGGATCAGGTCTGGTTCCTTCACGCGTATAAGCACGAGGCCATGGTGTGAGCCCGGGGCAAATCGCCTCACGTCGGCGAAGTCCATGTCTTGCGTCAATAGCATACGGCCCTCTCGTTGGCAGACGTCCCAGAGCGAATCGTCCGGGGCGCCAACGAGGAGTTCATCAGCAACTGTATGCGTGGGTGGCCCATCTCGCACAGCCACATCCCGAGAGACCGGGGCAGGTTCTCGTCCAGCTTTATCTTCACGCCACGCGGGGAGCTTCCGGAACGGGCAAGTCTTCCGCCGCAGACGCGGCGGCGAAGGCTATGGCGGCCCAGATGTGCTCGTCGGTCAGGGACGGGAACTCAGATTTGATCTCCTCAATGCTGATTCCCACACCCAGGCTGGCGAGAACGGTGCGAAGAGTGACGCGGGTGCCGCGAAAAGTCGGCCGCCCACCGCAGATCTTCGGATCGCGAACGATGTACTCGTGGTAGTCCATATGCGTGCCTCGATGCTATTCTTGCGCCAGCGGCCTGCGGATGTCAACAACGTGCCCGGGCAGCCGGGCAGGATAGCCGGCCACGACGGCGAATCACTCATTGAGAATGGGACTCGAAACACACCCTGGACACCCCCTGCTCGATCACACGCAGGCCAATGGCATAGTGACCGATGCCCTTGCCCTCGAGCCTCTCGATGGCAGGCGTGTGCTGCTGATTGTGCCCGATCACACGCGCACCGCGCCCGTGGATTTGATGTTCCGGCTCATCTACGAGGCCCTCGCGCCACGCGTCGAAGCGCTCGACGTGATGATCGCGCTCGGAACGCACCATCCCCTGTCGATGGACGCAATCTACAGGCGCATGGGCATCACCGCCGATGAGCACCGGACGCTCTTCTCGAAGACCCGGTTCTTCAACCACGACTGGAAGAACGCGGGGGGGCTGAGGGACGCCGGGGAGCTGTCCGAGGAGCGCGTCGCCGAGATCACGGGCGGCCGCCTGCGGATGCGGGTGCGGGTGTCTGTGAACGCGCTTGCGTTCGAATACGATCACCTCCTCATCTGCGGGCCGGTGTTTCCGCACGAGGTGGCCGGGTTCTCGGGCGGCAACAAGTATCTGTTCCCGGGAATCGCCGGGCAGGAGATTCTCGATTTCTTTCACTGGCTGGGCGCGCTCATCACGAACCCGGGCATCATCGGGCACAAGCACACCCCCGTGCGCGCGGTGATAGACGAGGCGGCGTCGCGCATCCCCACGCCGAAGTCGTGTTTCGCGATGGTCGTGCAGGGCGGCGGTCTCGCGGGGCTCTACTACGGCTCGCCGGAAGAAGCCTGGTCGCAGGCCGCCGATCTGTCGGCGAAGCTGCACATTGTGTTCAAAGAGCGTCCGTTCCACACCGTGCTTTCGTGCGCGCCGCAGATGTACGACGACATCTGGGTGGCGGGCAAGTGCATGTACAAGCTCGAGCCCGTGGTGGCCGACGGGGGCCGCCTCATCATCTATGCCCCGCATGTGACGGAGGTATCGTACACGCACGGCGAGATTCTGGACGAGATCGGCTATCACACCCGGGACTACTTCGCCGGTCAGTGGGAGCGGTTCAGGCATTACCCATGGGGCGTGCTTGCGCACTCGACGCATGTGCGAGGCATCGGCACGTACGAGGACGGCGTCGAGAAGCCGCGCATCGAGGTGATCCTTGCGACGGGGATACCGGAAGAGCGCTGCCGCAGGCTGAACCTGGGATACATGGACCCCGCCGGCATTGACGCGCGCGATTATCAGGGCCGCGAGTATGAAGGGATTCTCCATGTCCCGAAGGCTGGGGAGACGCTCTACCGCCTGAAGGAGTGACCGCGCGGCATCTGCCGGGAAAAGGAGGGGGAAAATGGGCGAAACAGGGCTCGAACCTGTGACCTCTTCCTTGTAAGGGAAGCGCTCTCCCGGCTGAGCTATTCGCCCGCGCAGACGGGGACTCAGGCAGGATAGCCGAGAAGCTCCGGGCTGTCAAACAGCGGACGGGCGGCGCGCTCAATGGGCCACGCCCGAACAATCGGACGGCGCAGGGCGTCGTACTGGTATCAGGCAGTTGATATTCGATGCCAGTTTAGGGTATGTATTATGGGACGTCCGGAACAGCGCGGAGAGGTGGCTGAGTGGTCGAAAGCGGCGGTTTGCTAAACCGTTGTACGGGTCATACCGTACCCAGGGTTCGAATCCCTGCCTCTCCGATTTTT
>MTKZ01114033.1_pt1 | contig 17106 bp, 15 predicted proteins | sample 1042781 | NCBI WGS metagenome assembly MTKZ01 (sample SAMN06212207, study PRJNA360539) | anaerobic digester metagenome | biome: Wastewater treatment plant; material: sludge; isolation source: anaerobic digester fed with sludge from wastewater treatment plant | place: Denmark: WWTP Viborg ... | reverse complement strand
AGCCAGCCGAGGTGGAACTCCCCTTCAAGCCGGGCAGGGTGATTCTCCAGGACTTCACCGGGGTGCCGGCCCTGGTCGACCTGGCCGCCATGCGGGCAGCCATGAAGCGTCTGGGCGGCGAGCCTCGACGGATTAACCCTCAAGTCCCATGTGACCTGATCATCGATCACTCGGTGCAGGTGGACGCCTTCGCCACCCCGGATGCCCTGCGAATCAACCAGGAAATCGAGTTCGAGCGAAACCGCGAGCGGTACGCGTTCCTCAAATGGGGGCAGCAGGCCTTCGACAATTTCCGCGTGGTGCCGCCGGCGACCGGCATCATTCATCAGGTCAACCTTGAGTATCTGGCCAAGGTCGTCCTCACCCGCACCATGGGTGGACAGACGCTCGCCTTTCCGGACAGCGTCGTCGGCACCGACAGCCACACCACCATGATCAACGGCTTGGGCGTCGTCGGCTGGGGTGTCGGCGGGATCGAGGCTGAGGCCGTCATGCTCGGCCAGCCGATTTACATGCTGACCCCCGAGGTGGTCGGTTTCAAATTGCTCGGCCAACTTCCCGAAGGCGCCACCGCCACTGATCTTGTGCTGACGGTGACGCAGATGTTGAGAGCCAAGGGAGTGGTGGGCAAATTCGTGGAGTTCTTCGGCCCCGGCCTGGCGGAAATGTCGCTGGCGGACCGCGCCACCCTGGCCAACATGAGTCCCGAATATGGCGCTACCATGGGGTTCTTCCCGGTCGACGACCAGACCTTGCGATATCTGGCCATGACCGGCCGTCCGGCGGGGCTGATCGACCTGGTCGAGCGATACTGCAACGAGCAGGGGCTCTTCCGGGGGCCGAACACACCCGATCCGTTGTTCAGCGATACGCTTGAACTCGACATGAGCACCGTCGAGCCCTGCTTGGCAGGTCCGCGGCGCCCTCAGGACCGCGTCCCACTCACCGCCATGAAACGGCAGTGGCGGCAAGATCTCACCAAGGTCTACGGACAATCGAATACCTCAAATGAACCCATCCCGAACAGTTGGGAGACAGAGGGAGGGCATCCGGCCTCGGAGCCCAATCAACGCAACGGCGTCGGAGTCGAATGGAACGGCCGTCGTTTCGGCCTGACGCACGGCGCGGTGGTGATCGCGTCCATCACCAGTTGCACCAACACGTCGAACCCTTCGGTGATGCTCGGGGCCGGGCTACTGGCCAAGAAAGCGGTCGAGAAAGGTCTCACTTCCAGGCCGTGGGTCAAAACCAGCCTGGCGCCCGGCTCGCGGGTGGTCACAGATTACCTGGTCGAGGCCGGCCTGATGCCGTCGCTCGAGAAACTCGGCTTTCACGTCGTGGGCTACGGCTGCACCACCTGCATCGGCAACAGCGGCCCGCTCCCGGAGCCGATCGCCGATGCGATCACCAAGGGCAATCTGGTGGCAGCCTCGGTTCTCAGCGGCAATCGCAACTTCGAAGGGCGCGTCAATCCGCTGACCAAGGCCAACTATCTGGCCAGTCCGCCATTGGTGGTGGCCTATGCTCTGGCCGGCACAACCGACATCGATCTGACCTGCGAACCGATCGGCAAGGGCTCTGACGGTCGAGACGTCTATCTCAAGGACATCTGGCCCAGCCAGAAGGAGATCAGTGAGGCGGTCGAACGGTGTGTGACGCCGGAGCAGTTTCGCGCTCGTTACGCCAGTGTGTTCGAGGGCGATGAGGTGTGGCAATCGGTGCCTTGCGGTGGGGGGGATCTATACGATTGGGATGCCGACAGCACCTACATCCAGGAAGTGCCGTTCTTTACGGACATGGCCACGCAGGCGGGTTCAGTTCAGCCGATCAACGGCGCCCGCTGCCTGGTGGTGGTCGGCGATTCGGCGACCACCGACCACATCTCGCCGGCCGGCTCAATTAAGCCGACCAGCCCCGCCGGGCTCTATCTGCAATCTCTGGGCGTCAAACCCGCTGATTTCAACAGCTACGGCGCCCGGCGAGGCAACGACCGGGTGATGGTCCGCGGCACGTTTGCCAACATTCGCCTGCGGAATCTGCTGGCACCGGGAACAGAGGGCGGAGTCACCACCTATCTTCCGACCGGCGAGCAGATGAGCATCTACGACGCGGCGGTGAAATACGCCGAGTCGAGCACACCGTTGATCGTCCTGGCGGGCAAGGAATACGGCACGGGCTCCTCGCGCGACTGGGCGGCCAAGGGGCCGATGCTGCTGGGCATTCGCGCGGTGATCGCCGAGAGCTTCGAGCGCATCCACCGCAGCAACCTGGTGGGTATGGGCATCCTGCCGCTGCAGTTCAAGCCGGGCCAGAACCGCGAGTCGCTCGGCCTGACCGGTGCGGAGATCTTCGACATCGCGGGGATCGGCAACGACCTGAAACCACGGCAGGATGTGAAGGTGGTTGCCCGCCGCAGCGACGGCACAACGGTCGAGTTCGCGACCACTTGCCGGATCGATACGCCGCCGGAGATCGAGTACTACCGTAACGGCGGTATTCTGCAGGCCGTGGTCCGGAAAATGCTCAAGGGGTGAGCAGCGGACAGTCGATCATCGCGGGTGCCCGATCGGCAACAGATAAAGAACGCGGGTGTCCTTCGGAAGGCGCAAAACCCGAGCCACCTGATCGTCGTCGAAAGCCCCGACCGGCACCCCGCCCAGGCCCAGGGCGGTTGCCTGGAGAAGCATGTTCTGGGCCACGTGGCCGGCCTCGATGAAACAGTAGCGTTCGGCCCGGCCGCGGTACTTGCGGGCTGAGCGATCGACCACTGCCGTGATCGCGACGGTCAACGGCGCCTCGCCCACCGATTCCTGANNCCCACCGATTCCTGATCGATACTGGCTCGCTGGAGCGGACGGCGGACATCGTCCGCCAGGTGCGTTTCGAGGGCATGCTCGCGCGGCAGGTAATGATACACCCCCTCGCCGGTCACCAGGTACAGTTCGATCGGGTACAAAGCCCCGGCCGAGGGAGCGGAGCGGTAACCGGTGGCCGGGTCGGTGATGCCCTGCCCGGCCCAGCAGAGTTGGCTGATCTGTTCGGGTGTCAGGGTCTTCGCGGCGAAATCTCGAATGGATCTCCGCATCGCGATTGTCTGTTCGAGAGGCATCTTGCCTGACACATCGGCCGGCGGCAACGGCCTGTGGCCTTCCGGCTTTGTCGTGGACATGTTCGCTCCTCCCAGGACCAATGCACAGATGGCCATCACACAATACAGAACATGAGTGAAAGTCCTCATTGTTGTATCCTCCACCCGGCGCGGCGGCCAAGCCTTACCGGTACCAGATGACCTCCGCACGCTCCAGTGTGACCAAACCGTGGGTCATGGCTTGATCGATGAACGGCAGAAGCTGTTCGATCTTCTCGCGGCTGTCGACGATCTCGACGATCACGGGCAGATCCTCGCTCAACCGCAGCACCTTAGCGGTGTGCAACCGGCTGCTGGCTCCATAGCCCATTACGCCTTTGAGAACCGTCGCGCCCGCCAAATGCATCTCGCGGGCCTTGAGAACGATGGCCTCGTAGAGCGGGGCTCCGCCGCACTTGTCCGATTCGCCGATGAACACCCGCAGCAGGCAGCCTTCCTGGGGGATTTTCATATCGCCAGCCTCCGATGATGACCCCGGGGTCCGGGACAGTCCTGGCGGGGAGACGCTACGCCTTCTTCAGAACCGCGACCATGAGGGAGCGGCCTCCGTGTGCTGTTGGCCGCTTTGCGACCCGGCCTGTCCTTCACCGACCTGCAAAGGTCGGTCAAGGGCCCCTCGCTTACGCTCGGGGTTCTGAAAAAGCCGCCTGGACCGTCACGCAACCACGACCCTGTTCTCAGTTTCGCATGCACTGTCTGTCATTCCCCGGTGTTGTACCATTCAACGTCTGGGCCGACTACGCAAGAAGCCGCGTTGCCAGACGATAACCGATCCACACGGCCACCAGGCAGCAGAGGTTTGTGCCCAGCACGTAGGTCGCCGCCGCCTTGAACTGCCCGTCGTTCAGAAAGCGAATGGTTTCGTAGCCGAACGACGACCAGGTGGTGTACGCACCCAGGAAGCCGATCAGGATCATGTCGCGGTATTCCGGCCGTGCGCGCTCGAACAAGAACGGCGCCAGCAGGCCGATCACCAGGCAGCCGCTCATGTTGACCACCATGGTGCCCCAGGGGAATGTCCAGCCGCTTTGCGCCCGATCCAGCCAGTTCTGAATGCCACCCGAGACGCCGTAGCGGGCCAAGGCTCCCGCCGATCCGCCCAGGGCTATCAATAACAGTTTGAACACCGATGCCGGTCTCCGTTGCCAGTCAACACGTCGAGCCCGCGCCGGTTCTCACCGGTAGGCAGGGAGCTAGCATACCACCTGCGAGGGGTCACCGCATCGAGGGCAGAGAAACACTGCGAGGGTTCGGGACAGACGGCGTGCAGAAGGCGCCCTGTCATTCTCGTCGTTCGGGCTTCGAAGCTCATTCGTCCCGCCACGGCGGTTCTTCGACGTTCGGATTTCGACATTCGGGTTTGACTGGTCATTGGTGCTTGGATCTTGGTCATTTCCACCACGGCCGACCTTACCGCACACGGGCATTGGGACTCCGGCATTGGCCATTCTGCCTCGTCGACCGATTCGGTCGCCCTCCCGCGCGATGAAGCGCCCGGGTCGGCCGGCCGCGAAGACCGCCTGGCCAAGACCCGTAGCTGTTCAAGACGAACAGCCGGATGGGGCGCCCGGCAAATGCTGCTGAGTTTTCTGGATTCACCAACAGCAGGCCCCTATGAACATAACACGATTCATGTGAACAGGTTACGCATAGCCCGATCGTCAGCCGACTGCAGAGAAGTCCCGACTTTTTTGCAGTTCGCTGAAAAACAGTCGTACTGGGATAGCGGCTGGCCGAAGGCCGCAGAAAACACAACGGCCGGCCCCGAAGGGCCGGCCGTCGATCATCAAGTGGAAGTGTTCAGGAGCATACAGGGCGGCGCTTCCCGGCTGCCGCTAGAGTCCCATGCCCTCCTTGGTGAACACGGAATCAGGCAGATTCACATTCAGTCTGATGTCGGTGGTCATGTACTTGCCCAGGAGAACCTGCTGCTCATCATCCGCGTAGCACAGGCAAAGGACCGGGACAAGCATCTCCTTGTCAATGTGGATGAGCAGCACGCGATCCGGCCAGTCGCCGCCTTCGCCCGCATACGGCAGATGACGCTCGAACAGCAGCGTCTCCCGGCCGTTCACGTCGCCCCCGCCCTTGTACTCGAAATCCAGGATCCCGCGTTCCTTGGAGAGCTTGGCGTACTTCAGGGCAAGACACAGGGTGTTTCTCAGTCCGAACTGATCGATCGTCCGCCGGGATGACCGCATCGCATCCTTGCCGTGAATCGGGCGCATCACATGGCTGACGAACAATCTGGCGATCGCCCCCGGCTCAACGACGGCCATCGGCTGATTGTTCTCGATCCAGCGGTCGGCGACGTAAAGCACGCGATCGCACTTGTCGGCGTTCTTGGTCCACTCCAACCGCACGCTGAAGGGCTTCTCGCGGAACATGGCGTTCGTCACCTGCTCCGGGCCGAGCTTGCCGCCGATTCGCTCCTGCTTGGTGAAGACGCAAGTGTAATCCCGCACGGCGCTGTCATAGTACTCGATCGCGTCCTCGAAGAAGTGGATCGGATCGCGAGCCGCACGCTCCTCCAGCGATTCGCCCAGGTGGGTATGCTCGGGGGCGAGAGCCGCGAATGCCGCGTTGCCCGAGGATGACGTTGCAGACGCAGACGCCGACGCCGTCGGATACGTCTTGCGGGCCCAGGGCTCCCGCAGGTGGATGAGCAATCCGGCCAGCAGGATGAGGCAGACAACGATCTTGAGACGGCGTCCTTGCCGGCGACAGTTTTGGGTTTCGATCATGGACTGATCCTGAAAGCCCCTCAGGTCAACCGACAGGGAAGGCTCTCGGTGTCCCTGCGGCCGGCGCCGGTGCTGCTCGGTCGACGCCTGTCGAATGGATCTTCCTGTCTCACAGCAGCGCGGCGTTCACCTCGCCCGCGCTCCATCCATCCACCTCGGATATCGGCTGCCTGATCGGGGGGGCTTTACAATCAATACTGTTATGGCCGAGTTTTGCGGCCCTAACGACTCGCCCACCATCGCGCCTGAGGAGTGTCTGATTCAACGAGCACCTCCAACTGGTGGGCGGCTCCGTGACCCACGTCTGCCGTGTAAGGACCATCGTAACGCCCGGCCCGGCCCCGAACAAGCGCATATACGATATAACAACATCAGAAACAAGGCACCCCGAAGGACGGCGGGTTGTCTCCCCTATCCTCTTGTACACCTGAAACTAAGGTCAGGATGCGGCATTGCCGAATGCCGCCCGTCCGGTTCAAAACGCGGCCCTGCCGGACCAGACGGTCGGGCCGTGTTCCGAAAATGGATCAGCCGGAGCTTTCCAGCTCAGAAGGAAGACAAACAGTACAGACCATACCGCTCGGATCGCCGCGCTCCAGGGTGATCGTGCCGTCCAGGCCCCTGATGAGCCCGTAAGCGATGGCCAGTCCCAGGCCGATGTGTTCCGGGTCTTCCGGACGGACGGCCTGCTTGGTCGTAAAGAAGGGCTCGAACACATGGCGGATCTGCTCCTCGGCCATGCCCGTCCCGGTATCACGCACTCGCAGAATGACCGTCATGCCGGGTCCTTTGCTCAGCTCGATCCGGAGGATGCCTCCGCCAATCATGGCCTCACAGGCATTGGTCGTCAGGATCCGCAGGATGGTCATCAGTCGCTTCGAGGGCAGCTTTGCTCTCAGGGGCTGCAGTTCGGTCTCGACGGAAACATGGTTGTTGGCCCATTCCTTGCGTCTGCTCGACACAAACTGTCGGACCGTGTCGACGGCATCGCCCATCGGGCTTTCGCTGCGGTCTCCCTCCGCAAAGGCCAGCAGCGCCAACGTCATTTCGCTCACGCGGCTCAGCGCCGTCATGGCCGTGCGCAGACCGCGGCGAAGCGTCTCCACCTCAAAGGAATCCTGAACAAAGTCCAGGGCCGTCAGCGCACCGCCGAGCAGGTTGTTGAAATGGTGAGCGACCGCACCGGACATCGACCCGAGGGCCGACATCCGCTGCGTCTCGGCCACGTCTCGCATCAGATCCATGCCCTTGGTGACGTCGCGAGCACAGATCGAGACCCCGGCCGCCTGTTTCTGATCGCCCGGCACGGGCGAAATCGTGACTGCCAGATAGTGCTTGCGGCCGTCCGGGCCCGTCTGCCGCAGCTCCACTTCACTGGTCTCCCCCCGCGTCACCGCCCGTTCGAGCATCCGCTGGGCCAGACCGTGGCGCTCGGGCGGAATGATCAGCCAGACCGGCTGTCCGATCGCCGCCGATGCCGACGTGCCGAACATCCGCTCCGCGGCGGAGTTCCAGAATCGGATCACGAACTGTTGATCCGTGGCGATGATGGCAATGCCTGCGTGCTGGCACAGGCTGCAAAGGAAAGGTGTCATCGCGTCGTCGGACATGCGGTTGCCCATGCTCTGACGGTCACGCCGCAACTTACGGTCTTAGAATCCCATGCGCTGGCCGGTATTCAGCACTTGGGGCGTGATGAAATACATCGATTCCATTCTCTCCCCCTCCCTTTCGTCACACAACAGGAGCGATCCCACGAGGTGGACGTTCTCAATCAGTCGGCTGGCGCCGATGGCGATGAACTGTCCCGGGCCGGCGGTCACCNNCACGCGCGTCGGGGGGGCCACGGGATTGTCAATGTAGCCCGGCACACTGCGACTCAGCCGCGGAGACTGCTTGGGCAAACGGACCTGGGGTGTGACCGAAATCCGCAACTCATCGGTCGCGGCCCCTGCAAGTTCGTATTCAAGCAACAGTCCGTTGACACTCTGCGGAAAACTGGCGCCACCCAGCGTCCCATCCGGGCGGAACATGAACATGGTCTGATCGCGCATCCGCTGGTCCGGCTCGATGACCAGGGGAAGCCCGTTCTTGAGGGTCATGCTGTTCTGCGAGGTTTCCACGGGCCCCTGCGCCTCAAGCAGGGCGCGGATCGGCGGCCAGGAGTCCGCCCCACCCACGGCCACTCGCAGCCCGTTTCGTTGGAGCAGCACGGCGCTGTCCTGAGGAACGACAGCCTCGTTCACGTGATTCCAGATTTTTTCCGATTGGCTGAAAAAACCTCGCGGCACACGGGCCCGCAGGACATCGAAGCTGATCTGCAGGACCATCATCGGCCGGCGCGGCGCGCCCTCGCCAAGTTGATCACCCATGCCGGGAATCGAGCGAGAGCCGGGCCGGCCGGGATCGGCCGAAGGCGCCGTGGTTGGCGAAGCCGGGACTTGTTCTGTCCAGGCGGGCCAGTCGCTGCAACCTGAGGCAAGGAGGAACACGCTAACGAGGAACCATCCCGTCGGCGGAATGCTCAGACCGCAAAGATGGTGCATGGGACGACCGCGTCGGATGGCCTCAGCTTTTCGCCTAGCCCGCACCAGATCACCAAGGGAGTTATGGCAAGTCCTCGGAGTCCGCAGCATAGTGGAATTTAACTATACGTGAAATAGGGGCTTCGTTCAATCGGCCCGGCGGATCGGTCACGGCTGGCCCGCCGTCTCCGCCATCGCCTCGTCTTGCGGCGCGGCCGGCAAGTGCTGCTGTGACCACAAGGCACAACCGGTCCCGATAACCAGAACCGATCCCGCAACCCACAGACCCGGGGTGAACCGTTCTCCCAGCCAGATCGACGAGCCGATGATCGACACGAACGGTGTGGCCGTCAAGGTCATCGACGTCACCACCACCCCGAGCCGCTGCACGGCGATGTAGTAGAGGCCATGCGCCACGGCCACGCCCACGAGCCCCGAGACAAGCAGAACGATCATCGGCACCGCCTTCAGCTCAAGGAGAGAGGCCGGACTGCCCAACGGGGCCATTGCCAGCAACGNNGATGGATGTGTACGCACAGATCACGGAAAACACGACCAGCGGATCGAGCTTCCCCATCACGTAACGGACCGAGACCCCGTAGGCCCCGTAGCAGAGCGAGCATAAGAATATGATGACAATGCCTGCAGGCTGAATCGCGGTGCTGCCGGTCAGAATCAGGGCGGACATACTGAAGAATCCGATCATCGCCAGGACGGCCCCCACCCAGAACAGCGGACTGCGGGCCAGCAACCGCTCATCTCGAAAGATCCAGAATGCCCCAAGAACGCCGAACAGGGCCGAGAGACGAAACAGAAAAGCAAACTGCCCGGGCGGAAGGTAATACGGCGACAATCCCCACAGCGTCTGGCCGGCGACGTTGATCGCGCTGGGAATCAGGGCTGACAGCCAAAAGCGCCCAAGTCCGCCCTTGCGAAGGGCTACCACCAGCCACGGCAGATAGGCCAAGGCGGAGATGGGATAGCGAACCGCATTGGCGGTGTAACCGTCCGGAACGATGTTCGGATCGGCCAGGTAGCCGAGCATGACCGGGACGCTCCCCCAGCAAAGCGTCGCACCCGCCAGGCACGCCAGCGCCGGGATGTCCAGTCTGTGAGTGATGTTCACAACTCCTTGGGGCATGTTCCGGGAAGCACAAACAGCCACGCCACATGGCAGACCGACAAGCGTCCCACGCGGCGGACAAGGTCGGGCAGGTTACCCTTAACGTTGCGTGCCCGCAACTTGAAGTATTGCAGATTGCAGATCACAGACGGCGGGGTGCATCCGCTCAGCAGGCACGCAGAGTCCTTCACGGTGATAAGGGCAGGAAGAAGGGCTGACCGTTCTCCCTCCCTCTGAACCGGACCGGCGGATCTCCCGCACCGGCGCCGTCCTGGCGAAGCCTTGACGCCGGCCGCTTCGCTCGATCGCTGACTGCGCTGACCGCGGTCGGAACAGTCTCTGTCGTCGACTCACTTGTTGAGCTTCAGGAGCCTGTCCAACTCCGCCTTTTCGCTCGTCGCGGTGATGCTGCAAGTGAGTTCGATGCCTTCCCCGGGTTCAAGCGTGCGCAGCCAGCCGCGCTGGCGGTCGACCGGGCGACCTTCGACGCCGGCGGTCATCGGCTCCAGGGCTCCGGTGTACGAGCCGCACGGACCCCAATGCTGCCAGTTGCCCAGACGCGGATACTGCTTTTTCGGAAACTCGATCTTCACGCCGAACCCGCGCCTGCGATTGACCACGCCGGCCAGAACCATGCCCTTGGCATCGGTTTTCGGATCAATGTACGTGAAGACCTCCCCAGTACCCCGATGGGCCTCCTGCGGCTTGGGGGCGGCGCGGAAGTCCTTGCGCTTGCCGAACCACTTGACGCTGTCGCCGCGATAGGTCAGCTTGCCGCTGTAGCAGTAGGTGCTGGCCTCGGGCTCGAGCAGCGGGTAGCCGAAGTTGATGTGCAGCAGCCAGCAGTGTGGCACGGGCTGGTTGCCGCAATTGACGAAGCGGTCGCGGATGCGGATTGTCGGCTCGCCGAGCGTGCTGCTGATGGTGCGACGAAGCTCAACGTTCGGCCCGAAGACGCGGGCGGTACGGACCAGACCGGCGATGCTCATATCCAGCTTGCCGGTTCGCAGGTCGGGATTGACGATCGATTCGACGATCGCCCGGCTGTGCGAATGCGTTCCGTGCAGGCCGTAGTCGTGGCCCTCCTCGCTGAACGGGCCGCCGGTGTTCAGCGGGCCGCAACTGACTACCAGCCCGCCATAGAATCCGCGGAGCCAGTCCATGCCGCGGTTGTAGGCGTGAGACGGGGCGTTGGTGCCGGTCAACGATAACCAGGTCAGCGACTGGTTCATGTATTCGGCGTCGGCGATGTCCAGGCCGCGGTCGATGACTACTTTGTAGCGCAGCCCGGCGCCGGTGTTAACCCAGGCGATTCGCACGTCACGCCCAGGGCCGTTATCCAGCACCGAGGTTTCGATCCCACCCAGTTGCAGCACGTTCATCACCGGAGCATCAGCGTACTTGCTCGTAGCGGTTGTCTTCTTGGCCATGATTGCGATTCTCCTATCTCATGATCTCATTGCCTGTTCAGCAGCCCTCGGCGGTTCGCGACATTCTACCGGGCACCATGGCAGGCGGAAACAGCCAACCTCGTCGCGTGAAATCCCGGTTTGTGGACCGACAGACAGGCATCATTCGCCACAGCACGTCCGCCGAGCCGGTACCGACATGCCGCACAACATCATCTGGTTCATCGATTGGCATACCGGGCGGCCGACGTTCCCTTCCAGACGAGAATGCCATCGGGGAACAACAGACCGGCCGTGGGCAGGAACCAGAAGAGGAACGCCATGATGTCGTCGTCCAACAGCAAGACTTCTTCCAGATATCTGAAAAGCCCAGCGTTGTCCAGCGAGACGGCGATCGTTCCCCAGATCCACCCGAACGTTTGCCATAACAGCAGGAACCCGCCGAGAGAGCACTGCATCTGCACCGCCGCCGGGAGCAGGTTACGTTTGTCCTGGACGGACAGGAATGTCCCGCCAACCGAAGCCATGAGCATGGCCAACAGGACAGCAGCGGCCGGGCAACAGACCGCCATCAACGGCACAAGAAGCAGGATCTCGACTATCTCGTTTGCGTCCAGCCGGCCCCTTTCCGCTGCAAACATCGCCATGAAAAAACCGATGGCGGAGACGGCAAGAGCCGGGACCAGAATCGCCGTCAGGCAGCGCCGATATCGCCGCGATGGCTGGGTTACCTGGATCTGTCGCCCGATCGTTTTCGGGCAAAAGACGGCATCCAGCCAGCACCCCTGCATCACCGAGAACCCGCCCTTGGGCGCGCGGTCATACGCCGTTCCGCGACGGACGTCGGGACCGAGGGACAAGACGGCCGGTACACCGCACTCCGGGCAGCGGCCCTCGATAGCCGTGCCCGTGAGGTTGTACCCGCAGTACTCGCATGTTGGCGGCCGGTCGGGCTCGGAATCTCTTCGCGGCACGCCTGCAGCCCGAAACAGCGCCCACAGAAACCACAGCGACACGGCCACAGCGACGTACCCGATGATCACTTCCTCGTACCTGACCCACCAGGGAAAGGTGTTCCAATCTCTCGGACCAGGCAAGGAGTACGCTCACCTGCGGAACATCCAACACAGATGCTCCATGTACGTGATCGGCACGCCGCCCAGGATGAACAGTGGAACGACCTGCGTCGTGTGAAGCCAGACGCGGCGAAGAGCGTGGGCAAAACTGGTCCGCAGGGGCTCGCCGGCCGCCCCCCAGAGCATGACCAACAGGGCAATCACGACGCAACTGATCTCGGTGAGGACCACCATGACGGCCGTGAACAGGATCGCTTCAGCCGTGTGCCTCTCAAACACCCTGACAAAACGCGATGCCGACTCGGCCCACAGGTGCAGGAAGCTGAAGTCGTTGTCGCGCAACCAATCGCTGAAAGGATCGATACTCAGACCGGCGACCAGGACCCCGATGCCTGCCAGGACGTGGATCAGGAATGCAAGGCGCAGCGGAACGCGGTCGGTCCTCGGTGCCCACGCCGCCGGGCGCAGCCAGGGAGCCAGCAGCGGCAGCAGCCGAATGCGATCGGTCATCGCCTCATCGGTTCGGGGTGAATCGCACGCGAGGTCGCGAGTTTCTTCAGCCACAGGAACCTCTGCTCCGCACACTGACGTCTTTCATTTGTTCGCATACCTCGCCGCTGTTGTGCCTTTCCAGACCAAGACGAAACAGATCACCAGCCAGGCCAATTGCGGAAGGAACAGGCTGGCGAAGGCCAGCAGCATAGGGGTGCCACCCAATGCCATCAACCAGCTTTGGAACCACTCGCTTTCGATGGCCGCACGGAAAAGAACGACCCACGCGGCCATGAAGACGCCCCAGGCCAGAAACACCAGAGTCAGATAGGAAGCCATCTGGGCGGCGGCCGGCAGCAGGTTCCGCTTGTACCGCCAGGTCAGGATCATCCCGACGATGCTCGCCACCAGCATCGCGACCATCAGCATGCCGGCGCCGGAACACGCCGCAGTGACCGGCATGCCGATGGTCAGCACCTCGATGTCGTAAGCGAACGGATTGCGGTTGTGTGCGAGCACGTAACCGACCGGCACGGCCGCTGCGCCGACGAACGCAGCCGAGAGAATCAGCGACCAGCAGAATGAGCGAAATCGGTGCGCCTGGGTGGTGACCTGGATCTGACGTCCGAGCATACCCGGCCGTAGAACGGCCTTCATGGCACATCGCCACAAAGCCCGCAGGCCGCCGCCGTGATCCCACTCGGTTCCCGGACGAGCACGCGGACCCAGCGACTCCATGGCCGGCGTACCGCATTCCGGGCACCGGCTTTCAAGGGGCGTGGCTGTCAGGTTGTAGCCACAGCAGTCGCAGGTCGGCGGGCGCTGCAACGTCGTGATCATGCGTCGTGCTCCGGTCGCCCGGAACAGCGCCCAGAGAAACCATGCCGAACCGGCCGTGCAAAGCGATGCCATGAGGGCTTCACTGTGCCGTACTAGAAATGGCAGCGTTGTCCGCCATTGCTGGTATTTCAACAGCCAGTTGTTATGGACTTCTTTAACCTTCTCTTGCCATTTTGTAACCTCTATCTGGTTTTCTTTCCAGGCTTGTGAACCGGGGGTGGCGTTGCGCGGCAAGTCGGGATATGGCGGATACCTGACGTCGTACGGGGGCGGTGGATGAGCCCGGTAGTGTGAGCGAGGCCAGTTGTTGAGCACGAGCATCGCCGGCCCGATCACCAGCAACAGCGCCAGGGCGTGCGTCGTGTGGAGCCAGGTGAACCGCAGAGCGTGGGCCCAACTGCTGCGAAGCCGTTCATCCGCCGCTCCCCAGGGCAGGAGGATCAGGGCCAGGCCGTNNGATCAGGGCCAGGCCGACAAAGCCGGCCTCGATACCCAGCGCGGTAGAAAAAGCCGCCACCGCGATCTCTTTCCAATCCGCTCCCAATTCACGGGCAACTTCCTGCAAAACGTTGAAGCCGCCGCCGCGGAACCAGACGTCGATTTGAACCAAAGCTATGAAAACAAAGAAAAACGCCGTGCCGGCCAGGAGGTGGATGAGATATGCCCACCGAAGCTTGCACGCCGCCAGTCTCGGGGCAGTGGTCGCCGGGCGCAGCCAGCAGGTGAACACGGCAAGCAGCGAAGAGACGGCCGGCGTGGTCTGGTCGGTCGCGGTCATCGCCCGGGTGGCCGCTGCTGTTGTCGTTGCCCCATTCACCGTGGCATCCTCCGGCGCGCACCCTCTCCTTCACTACTGATGCGCCAACGGTCGAGATGTTTCGTCAATCATCAGAAAATCAACCTCCTTCTGCCGGTTGCGGCGGTCCAGCCGACCGGGTACGGTATTCCGGCAGATATCGTGGCTTTGGCTCTGAAGCTGATTGCTGAAGGCTGAGAGCTGACAGCTTCTTTGAGGAGATCTTCCATGTCCCGCATCACTCGACGTCACTTTATCAACAGTTCCATGGCCGCGGCCGCCGGTCTGACAACCGTGGCCGGGTGCGCGGCCGACGCCAAAAAAGGGCCGGCGGTTGCCGTGGCACCCGGACTGAAACACCGCAGGATCGGCCCTCATGACAAGATCCGCGTGGGGCTGATCGGCTGCGGCGGCATGGGCCGGGGCGACATCCTGACCTTCCTGAAATACGACGACGTCGAGTGCCCGGTCATCTGCGACGTTGATGACAAGATGATCGCCGAGGGCGTAAAAGTCATCGAGAAGGCCCGCGGCAAAGCCCCCGAGACGGTGAAGGACTTCCGTAAGGTCACCGACCGCGAGGATCTCGATGCGGTGGTGGTGGCGACGCCCGACCACTGGCATGCCATCCCGACGATCATGGCCTGCCAGGCCGGCAAGGACGTTTACTGCGAAAAGCCGCTGGCCACCAGCGTCGGTGAGGGCCGGGCGATGCTGAACGCCGCACGCAAATACGATCGCGTGGTCCAGATGGGCACGCAGTGGCGAAGCAACCCCGACTTCGCCGAGGCGGTTGCGTACGTTCATTCCGGCAAGCTGGGCAAGATTCGCCTGGTCCGCTGCTGGGCCTACCTCAACTGGGTGCACAGCGTGGGCAAGCCGCCCGACCAGGACAAGGCCCCGGACGGCGTCGATTACGATATGTGGCTCGGGCCGGCGCCAAAACGGCCGTTCAACCCCGCCCGGTTCCATTTCAGTTTCCGCTGGTTCTGGGACTACGCCGGCGGCCTGATGACCGACTGGGGCGTGCATCTGATCAACATCGCCCTCTGGGGCATGAAGGTCGGGATGCCCGAGCGCGTCAGCTCCTCCGGCGACAAGTACATCTATGATGACATCTCAGACACACCCGACACGCAGTTCGCCGTGTACGACTATCCTGGCTTTGCCCTGATCTGGGAGCACCAGATGACCGCCGGCTGTGGCGTCGACGGCAAGGAGCACGGTATCGCGTTCTACGGCACCGAGGGAACGCTGACCGTCGGGGCCTACGGCTGGGAGGTCGCGCCTGCGTCCAAGGACAAGCGGGTGCCATCCGAGGAGGAACCTCTCCCTGCCGAGAAGCACGAGAGCAAGTACGCGGATGCCGGCCGTCCACAGCATGTTCGTAACTTTCTGGATTGCATGCGCTCGCGGCAGCGGCCGGTCGAGGATTTCGAGCTCGGCCATGCCATCAGCACCGCCGCCCACCTGGGCAACCTCGCCCTGCGCAGCAAGGCGACGATCATCTGGGACGCCAAGAACGAGCGACCGGTCGGCCGAACTGACCTCGATGACCAACTCCTGCCTCCCTATCGGGCTCCGTGGAAACTGGAGGTATAGCAGGTGGTGCCGACGCCATCGCGGGCACTATTTCGTTTTCGCCGCACGCGCCCCGACACCCCGTCGGCCGCTCTGCTCGGCCCGGAATCCCTTCCGGGCCCCAAATCCGTTCCGCATTCGGTGAGAATCCTCCGCCCGAAAGGCCCCAGAACAAACTCTGGGGCCAGCAAAGAGCAGGAAGTAGAGCAGGTGGAGCCGAGGCCCTCGTCAGCTCATTCTTGCTTAGGACCACTTCTCGTTTCAGGTCGCTAACCTTCCCTGATCCGAAACCTCGCTGCTTTCTCAGCAATTCCGGCAACCAGCGGAGGATGTGAAACCGACCGTCCGGGCAACAGGGGGATGACTCGTTGATGCCACCTGGGTCATCTATTAGAACCTTACGGCCAGAGATCGGTGCGGCTTGCGCGCATGTTCCTGGATGACAGTGCGTTGGGATTGCGACCCGCAAAAAGGCGGTCCGCCTTAGGAAATCTTCCTGTTACGTCCTTTGCTCCCGGCTGATGATGCCTCAAAAAGAAGCAGGTTATCCAATGAGTCGCAAACAAATGGCACAAAACGCTTGACAGCCGACAAGTTGTGGTGCATGTTTGTTGACGTTGCGAGCAAGAAGGGGCCCCAACTCGTTTGTGATGACCGCCTGATTGACGACGTGATCAATCAGGCCGCCAGGACCAACGCGGGCCCATCGTGGCATCGGCTGAAGAGCAGTATAGTGGTATATGGAAGTCACCAAAAAGAGCTGCGTCCCCTTTTCCGGTTCCAAAAAGAGCTGCGTCCCCTTTTCCGGTTGCGATTATGCTGGGGAGAGTTGCAGGCCCCTCACCGCGAAGAGGTCAGCTGAAAGGGCATCAAGCGGTTCTTTCTGCTCACTTGCGTTGCGTAGAACAGACGGAAAGATCATCTACGGACCTAGAGCCTTGTCGATCGGTGTAGCTGCAGCTCCCCGTGCTTTTCCGCTCGGCTGCGCCGACGTAGTGCCTGGGCGACGGGCTTGACAGTGTGGGCGGATTGGTCGAGTGCGCCATTGCCCAACTTCAAACTCAGTCGGTGAGGGACAATACGCAATGAACCACAAGACCACTCCGTGCCTCCCTTACGGACGAGTGCAAAGATCGACCAAGTCGGTTTCTGCCGCTCTGGTGATTCTCAGCTTGGCAAGCATCGTTTTAATTGGGGCTGCGTTCTATGTTCCGCCGCTGGAAAGTGGCGCGCCACCTTCGCCTCTGTCTGCGGTTCTGTCCAATCCCATCGCTTGGTTGCCTTTCCTGCTGTCTGCCACCGGAATCTGTCTAGTACCGTGTTTCATAAGTTTCACGACTATGCGACCTTCTCATCTGCCGCCAACGGCTTT
>MTKZ01124653.1_pt1 | contig 17117 bp, 9 predicted proteins | sample 1042781 | NCBI WGS metagenome assembly MTKZ01 (sample SAMN06212207, study PRJNA360539) | anaerobic digester metagenome | biome: Wastewater treatment plant; material: sludge; isolation source: anaerobic digester fed with sludge from wastewater treatment plant | place: Denmark: WWTP Viborg ... | reverse complement strand
GAATTCGTTGTTCCCCGGGGGCTTTTACGGTGACCTTGGAAACCTGACTGTTGCCGGTGACGGTTCAGTATATGTCCAGTACTATAGTTTGACTTCCACACAGATGATCTATATTCCATCCAACGGTACAGGATATCAGCTTTATCAATGGCCGACAGGCAACTATGCCTATTGCGAGGACCAGTGGAAAATGACCGCCGACTGTTCAGGAAGGGGATATGCCATCAATCCTGATCCGTGGTGCAACACCCCGACGATATACTCATTGCCGGGCAATGTGCCGGTTGCCGCACTTCCATCCGGCCTGACGACTGACGGACTCGATTATATTACTCATGACGGTTACGGCAACCTTTTTATCAGCGCCAAATATACAGGCACGAACAATGATGTAATAAGGCGCATCACGCCGCAGGATATGCCGCAAGGATATTACGACTGCTTCAGTTGCTGTCCGAACGAAAGCTTTAGAAGCGAGGCGGATACTTGCGGTAACGGAGTGGGGGATATCCATGAATGCGAGGAGGGGTTTGCTATAGAGCTAATAACGAATACCACGGGGAATACAGAGGCGGAAACAAAGATATGTATCGACATGTCAAATCCACCACCTTCAGTAGATGTTTTGTTTGGCGATGCTCCAATTCTGAATTTCTATTCGGCAAAAGATTGTGGTGGAGTTTCAGTTTCAGTATCTTGGGAAATTGCTAAGGATGCTAGCGGCAATTATATTGAAGAGGTGGAGTCGGAATTAGATTTAGATGGAAATAGCCTTTTTCCAAATAATCCTGAAATCATATTTGCCGGCAATCCTAAAGGAGGTACTACGGAAGTCCTTCAGTTCCAAAATGTGCATACTGGGAAGTTTAAGCTCAAATTAACTAAAGTTAATGGGAAGGAGCTTAGCAATCCAGTTGAGTTCCTTGTTAAGATTGTTAAGCCTGCAAAGCTGGGTTCAAGCCAAAACCAATACGATGTCAATATTATTAAGTATGCCGACAAATACGGGATACCGCCGCAGTACATAAAAGGGCAGGCGCAACAGGAAAGCGGGCTGAAAGCAGATTCATATAGATACGAACTTAGGACAATGGATAAGAATCTCGTTTCTAAAAAAGGTTCTGATTATTGGTCCGACCCTCTTCTCAATCTCCAATATTACAGGTTAGAGGCGACAACAAACAGCAACCTTAACCCTAACGATGTCTCCCCAAGGGGAAAATACAAATATATTTCAAATTTCAATAAGGACCTCACGCCTCCGGAATGGCCCTATTCCTGCGCGGCCATTCCTTCTGTGTACCCATTCAATGATGTTGATAGTCCCGTCCGCGATCCTATAAAATTGTTTGATATTTTTGAAGCAAACGACGGCTGGCCACATCTCACTTGTCCGTGGAAGGCTTACAACCCGCAGGCACATTTGCCGGACGGCTCGTGGGATTCCAGCAAGGAGGTCAGATTCGGCCCTTGCGCAAGGATCGGCTGGTTTGATTCGGAAAGTCCTTACAATACCGGGCTGGAGACTACGATAACCTATATGCGGGCGACAGACACCTTCTATTGCGGCGTGATTGTCGACGAGGACGATCCACAGCAGTGCGCGGGCAATGAAACCGAATCTTCCTGGTTGCTTAACAACAAGAAGACCTATATTGCCCAAACTGTCATAGCATCCAGCTACGGCTTGATGCAGACTCTTTATGAAACCGCGGTCAGGACAATGAAATGGAAAGAAGGTGTCGGAAGAGAGGCTGAGCGTCATCCATATTTGCTTTTTGATGCGGATGTCAGCCTTGATCTCGGAGTCAGATACGATGCCCTGCAGATGACTAAAGTTATAGGGGGGCAATCGAAAAATTATACGACTTTGGATAGTTATTTAGCCGATTTAAGAACCGCTATCGGCGCTTATAACTCAGGTAAACCTAAAAAACCTAGTAAGTGGTATGCCGATAAGGTCTTTTACTTTGCCACAAATAACTATGAACCTAAAAATTAAGAGGAGAAGAAAATGAAAGCAATAAGATACCTTGTTTTATCTCTTATCGTCTTTGTCCTGTTTGCCGCAAAGGCTTTCCCCTGCACGATTGACAAAGACAAGGCAGCCGCGCTATTGACCCAGTTCCTCCCGGGACCGGTTCTTAGCGATTTCACGGAAAGTAGCCTTGCCGACTGGCTTGAGCCGGAGAGAGTTAGAGGACAGTTGGGATGGGAAATGGATGATGCGAGGGTTGTCGGGCAGATAGCCGCTCCTTACGCCAACTATATGGAATTTACACTACCCAACGACCCAAAGTGCTACGTGCTTCTCTTTTGGTCTTTTAGCCCTTCCATTTACTGGAGGCTTTTGGCTTCGGAAGGAAGCGCGCCTTTTTATGTAGTTCAAGACGGAGAGGGTGATTATGATATAACTGAGAAGAATGTAGCGCGGTTTTGGTTTTCCGACCTTGATAATGACTCATTTCCCGAACTTTTGCTTTGCAGCGGCGAAAAGCGCAAAATGACGGCATTGTATGTTTTTAAATTCCAAAATGGGAAGTTCGTCAGGATTACACCGGATACATCAATTGACATGTGGGGATACCCGCTTCCGAATGGTTATGTGGGAACACCAATGATTCTAAGCATCAACGGTTCAGGGATATACCTTGAGGACCTTGACGGCGATAAGAAGGCTGAGATCATCGTTGGCCCCGATAGAGAAGAGGAATGGCTTGACGAAGCGCGCGAGGAAAACCGGATCTGGCATTCAACAACGCCTACAAGGGTATATCATTTAGTTAACGGAGTTTATGTCTATTGGAAGGACCTCCCCGTTGGTGATCAATACCCGATTGCTGTACCTTCCTCCGCAGTCTTTCATCCCGGAACAATTCCTTTTTCGGAACTATCCTCTCCGGGGAAAGGGGATATGGGAGTTTTTATTTGTCACCCCCCAGGCGACGCGACGGTTGATGATATGGACACTGGAACTTTGAACTATAAAACATTTCCTCTTACTTATAAGAAAAAATGGCAAAATCAAAAACAGCCGAACATGACATCCGCGAATTGGAGCTTTGAATCATGTCCGGTCAAGAGGGTTCCAGCTAATAAAAAAGGCGAATGGAATCCCTCTCCTGAAGACCCATGTTTTCCATCGCCGGATGAGATAACCGAACTTCATTTTGTAGGGCCTTATCTTGAATTTCGTATTCCGAGAAGCGCGATATTTCCTTACCTGTTTGAAACGGCCAACACTGCCTTTAGCAAAGAGCCGGAACGAACGGAATATTTTATTTCGGTTCCCATCTCCGGCAAAATGAAAAACGGCAAGCTCCTTTCCATCTCCGCCCTCGTCTGCATCAAGAAAACAGGCAACGCCGAGGCCAAGGCTAAGACCGATGCCAAATCAACAGTTAGCGCCGGAAGTGAAAAAAAGTGAACCGTCAAGGCCGCGAATAGATCATTTCACCGGGTAGGTGGTCGGTATCCCGCCGCCTTCGCTCAATATCACGGTGATGTTCTGCTTGTCCCTAATGAGTTCGATCTTTTCCTTTTCTATTTCCAGTTTGCGAAGGTGCAGGTACTCGCCCACGGACATGCCGAAAGTCTTCCTGTACATCTCGTCGGCGATCGCCTTCTGTTTTTCCGCTTCTCCCCTCGACTGTTCCGCCTGGGCCCTCGCCCTCTGGGTAAGTATCGCCTGCTGCTGGGCCGCCGTCTTCATCGTCTCTTCGAGGACAGTCTGCGGGGGAGTCACCTTCCCCATGACGATCCTGTTGACCCTCACGGGCATGGATTTCCCGACCAGGAACTTGGAAAGCTCTTCCTGGATGTAGCCCTCCTGGTCATTGAGCACTTCCCGGTTTCCCGCCAGATCGAAGGTCTTGTGCGGGGAGGTAAAACAAGTTGACAAAAAAAGCAGATGTTGTTAGGATTTCCTCTAATTCAAATGAAGGGGGAATACTCATGCATCAAAGCTTCCTGCGAAAACCGATAGTTTTGATTTTGTTGCTGTTGCCTGCCGTTGTCTTTTCCCAAATAACCCCACCCCCGGAGGCACCAGTAATAATCAAAGTCTCCGAAGACAGATTGATGATCAATGATCTTCTGACCATCACCGGTAGAAACTTTATTCCTGCAGGCGATTTTCCGCAGACTTTTGTTGTCTTTAAGGACCTTCCACCGATCCTGATTATTCCGACCAGCGATACTCAGATCTCGGTTCTTGTCCCGGAGGGAGCCAAAAGCGGAGACATCAAAGTCAAAACAGTCTGCGCTGTTGATGAAACTACTTATGAGCTTGAAAGCAACCCTCTGAAGATATTGATCCTCTGGAAAGAAATAAGCCTTACTGCCATTGCCAATGCCATATCGCCGGATCCTGCGCGTCCATATAGATTCTGGAATTATCTTTTCCCCGGCGCAAACGATGATGTTTTTGCCTTTTTTGTAAATAGTTACAATAAAACCGATCCTTCGAAAGTTGTCCAGATTTATGGTGACGGAAGCTGGGTCCCGGTTCAATTCCCGCCTTCTTATTACAACATTCCATTGTTTGCTTCATCATCCTTCATAGCGATGGATCCGATAGATTATGAATATACCTATTGTTTTTACTCTCCCTCGACAAATCCACGATATAGCTGTCTGGTTGCGCCGGCCTTTTCCAGTATTTGCAAGCAAACCTACCCGACGCCGCAATGGGCGCCTTTTGAAGTCGGTTATGATAACGAGGGACGGCTCTATGTCTTGGGAAGGCTTACGACAAACCAACCCCCTTATATATCGACCTCCTCCATCTGGCGCTTTAACAGAGGCGAATCTGTAAATCTCGACCCGAATAGCGCGAATTCGTTGTTCCCCGGGGGCTTTTACGGTGACCTTGGAAACCTGACTGTTGCCGGTGACGGTTCAGTATATGTCCAGTACTATAGTTTGACTTCCACACAGATGATCTATATTCCATCCAACGGTACAGGATATCAGCTTTATCAATGGCCGACAGGCAACTATGCCTATTGCGAGGACCAGTGGAAAATGACCGCCGACTGTTCAGGAAGGGGATATGCCATCAATCCTGATCCCTGGTGCAACACCCCGACGATATACTCCCTGCCGGGCAATGTTCCTGTTGCCATGCTTCCAGCCGGCCTGACGACTGACGGATTGGATTATATAACTCATGACGGTTACGGCAACCTTTTTGTCAGCACCAAACACACAGGCACGAATAATGATGTAATAAGGCGCATCACGCCGCAGGATATGCCGCAAGGTTACTACGACTGCTTTACCTGCTGTCCTGATGACCCCGATGAAACATGCAAGGACGGGGTGGGAGACATTAACGAATGCGAAGAAGAAGGGCTTGCGATAGAAATGATATTAGATTCTGAAGAAATGACAGAGGATAATCCAATAATAATTTGCCTATTGCCCACAGGAGGTGAATTTATCCAGGATGTCCTTTTAGGCAAGACGCCCGTCTTAAATTTCCGTTGGAAGGATTGCAAGGGAGGCCTTGAGACAGCGAATTGGTCGATTAGCGAAGAAACCGTATCCACCGAAGCGAATATTGACTTGCAAAAAAGTCTTTTCCCTGACAAACCTGAGGTTATATTCTCTTCAAACCAGAAACAAGGACAAGGAAATAACCTGCAATTTCAAACAGTGCACACGGGAAGTTTCAAGATCACTCTTACGCCAAATATCCATCAAGGCAATCAAGTTACGGTTGTTTTCAATATTACAAAACCGGCCAAGCTGGGAACAACCTACAATAAATACGACACGGAAATAATCGAATACGCCGATAAATACGGGATACCGCCGCAGTATCTGAAAGGGCATGTTCATAAGGAGGCGAAAAAAGATGAGGGACAATACATGGCTGACTCTTTTAGATATGAACCTCTTACTTGGGATGTAAAAGGGATGAGAGTATCCGGATGGAGTGAATCAAAATGGATCAATAAAGGGTCAAGGAAAGATACGTTTGGTTACCCTAATGGATCAGCTCTTGAAGGAGTTATAGATAAGGTGAATTCTTTCTGTTATGGAACTATAAATATACCAGAACCAACATCCGCCCCCTTGTATAACTGCACTCCCTATACAGAATACTCAGAGGATAACGACGACACTCTGTCTGATAATCCCAAACCTGTGAAAGTTATAGATGTATTCAATTTCAATAATGGGTGGGCCCAAGGCAGCTATCCGCAAGTCCTTTATGGCAGAGACACCTCATGCCCTGATCCCTGTGTGCCAAGGCAAAATTGGAGCATTTTGGCATTTCATGGGCAGCAATATTTCTGTGGTTGTTCGAGCACGCCTGAAACAGCATGCCCTGAACAAGAAAGCATTGTTGAATGGCTGACAGATATTTCCAATGTTAGTAAATATGCACAAATCCCCGTTTGTTCCAGCTATGGTTTAATGCAAATAATGTATTTTACAGCCACTACCACCTTGCAATGGAAGAAGAATGATAGCAATCTTTCTAATCGAAAGCCGGAACTTCTTTTTGAGCCCGAAACAAATCTTAATTTAGGTTGTTATCAAAACGCAATCAATATGAGATATTTTGCGATTGAAAATTCCACTTCTGAGGACGCTTATAATAAAGCTCTAAAAAATGGATTTCAAGCATATAATGTGGGATTAGCCGGATTAATAGAAAAAATCGAAAGAGGAGAACAAGTTAATTATGGATATGCCACAGAAGTCCGAGATAACGCTATTCTTTTTGAGCCAAGCAAATAGATGGAGGTCAAAATGCAAAGGATGAAGATATATGTTTTCTTTTTCGCAATTTGTTTTTCAGTCAGCGTATTTTCTTTTTCAATGTCGGAAGATAAATTGGTGAATTTATTCCTTCAAAACAGCCCTGAATATTTAAGCCAATGTTGTGAAAAATATGGTGGAATAGGATCGCTTGTATGTATGCAAGGGGACATTGTGGCCATATCTAACGCGTTGCAAGATAGAACAAAAACGAGCGCTTTTCAATATCTTCCCTTTTCTTTGCCTGGCGATTCAGCGGAATATCTTCTTCTTGCTTGGTTTGGATGCCCACTTGAAAGAGGATGGTGGAAGCTCCTTAAAACAATTGATGGGGGACAAACCTTCCAGCAAGTATGTGAAATAGAAAATGCCATAGGATCAGGTGCTTCTTGGAATTACCGATTAGTGGATTTGACAGCCGATGGTTTTCCTGAATTAATTGAACAGGGGGAGGGGTTTGGATCTACGGGAAAGCCTGGTGAAACAATTCATATATGGCAATGGAAATCGGGTCGGTTTAGTTCAATATTGCCTTGTCTTTTGCCAGATAAAGCATGTGGCGAATACACATCGACTTATATTGCAATAGATGATCTTGATAGTGATGGCCTTTCAGAGGTAATAGTTGGGCCAGAATTGATTATGGATAAAGACGAATTGGGAAATACAACATGGATTCCATTGGAACATAGTTCCTATGTGCTTCACTACAACGGCTCCATGTATGTCAAATGGTACGAGATCGATCCCAATGATCCTAATCCGATCTATGTCCCATCTCTCGGCGCGTTCCATCCTTCGACACTTCCTTTATCCGAGCTGTCAAACCCGGGAAACGGAAAAATAAAAGTTTTCATCTCCGACCCGGCAGGGTCTTTGACCGCAGACAATTTTGTAACAAGCTCTTTTGAATTCAGCGGAACCTCATTGTCTTTCAAGAAAATCTGGAAAAACAACAAACAGCCGGATGAATCTTCTGCTAACTTTGAATATGTCGGATGCCCCGTGAAGCAGTTCGTAAGGAACAGCCAGGGCGAATGGCAGACAAACCCTTCAGACCCCTTTATATTGAGCCCAGACCAAAAGATGGAATACCATTTTTGCGGAAAGTATGTCGAGCTTGAAGTAAACAGGAGCGCTGTTTTTCCGGCAATCCTTCAAAGAGCCCAAAAGTTTTTCAATGACAACCCGGCAAAGGACATATTCTTCACTTCGCTTCCCATAAGGGCAAAATTCGAGAATAACAAGATTTCTCAGGTCTCCGCCCTCGTCTGCATCAAAAAAACCGGCTCTGCCGAGGCTGATAAGACAAAGGACGTGAAATCGATGGATAAAACCACCGAGGGGAAAAAGTAGAGAGCCTTTAAAAAGTATAAGAAAATAATGACTCTTATGAACTCAAATAGACCCTCTCTTGTCACGATGGCCCTCAACTTCTTCAAGATCGGCCTCACTTCGTGGGGCGGGCCGGCGATCATCGCGCAGATTAAGAAAGAAACCGTCGATAAAAAGAAGTGGGTCACCGAAGGAGAGTTCAAGGAATCTCTCGGCTTCTGCCAGATGCTGCCGGGGGCCATAGCAGTGCAAACATCCGCGCACCTCGGCTACAGGCTCGGCGGGACGCTCGGCTCCATCGCGGCGTTCGTTGCATACACCATCCCGACGGTCGTTTTCATGTTCGTCCTCTCCTTCTTCTATTTCAAGTACGAATCCGTCCCTTCTTTCGTAAAGCTGTTCGACGGCCTCGGTATCGTCGTCGTCGCGATCATCGCGGACGCGATCCTTTCGATGAGGAGGGTCGCCATAAGCAACATGCGCGGGCTCGTCCTCGCGTTCCTCGCCGCCGCGGCCCTGCTCATGAAAGCGCCCCCCGTCGCGGTCCTTCTCTGCTCGTGCCTGATAGGAGTGATCATCTTCGACAAGAGGGCGCAGAGGGACGAGCTGAACAGGATAAAGACTTCCGTTTTTCTGAAAAGGCTTTACGGCCCGCTTCTTTTCGCCGCAGTCATTTTCACCGCTCTGATCATTGCGGGAGCGTATTCGCCCGGCCTCAGAGACCTGGGACTCTCGATGACCAAGGTGAACCTCCTGGCGTTCGGCGGAGGGTACACCGCCGTCGCGGTAATGTACCAGGAGAGCGTCCTGAGGACAGGCTGGCTGACGATGAAGGAGTTCGTCAACGGCCTGGCGATGGGTCAGATAACACCGGGGCCCGTCATAATAACGGCGACCTTCATCGGCTGCAAGGTGGGAGGCTTCTGGGGAGCTTCGGTCGCGACACTATTCGTCCTTCTTCCTTCATACCTGATCCTCGTTTTCCTTTCGCCCTTTTTCAATGAGCTTCGGTCGCTGCCGTTCGTCGGCAGGATGACCCAGGGACTTCTCTCCGCCTTCATGGGGATGCTTTTCCAGCTTCTGATACACCTGTCGGGGGAGTCTCTGACGCAGTGGTGGACCCTCCTCCTTCTCGCAGTTTATTTCACCCTCCTGAGGCTCAAGGTGTCGCCGATATTCCTTGTCGCCGCATCGCTGGTCATATCCGCGCTGATGAACTGAAAAGCCGGCGGGGAGGTCAGGAACGGCTTGAATAAACACATCCGTTCTGATAATCTCTAATCTAATTCATGTCAGGGGGGAAAATGGGTGCATACGCCTGTGTATTCGTTCTTGGGGTGGCAGGATTCATCTATCTTCTGGTCCTTTCCTTGGGAAAAGCTTCGCAGACGGAAGTGGACAAGCTGAAAGGCTCCGTGGATTTCCTTGAATCCAGGATGAAACAGCTAAGCGAACGGCTCTCGCGGATCGAAAAGACGGGGGTCCAGCCGGCGGCGGATATTCCTGTCGCCGAGGAGAAAAAGGCGGAGGAGGTCAAGAAGACCGTCGCGGCCGAAAAGCAGGTCGAGAAGATGGCCGTGGACCTCGGACCTCCAACCGAAGCGGTAGCGGAAAAGAAGGAGGAAACGCCGGCGGAAATGATCGTCGAGCCCTCTCCCGCTCCGGTCGCTCCGATTCCTCCTCCGGTGATCCCGAAGCCTGCTCCTCCTCCGCCCCCCAGGCCTTCCGCCCCCCCTTCCGGCGTGGCTCCCCCGAAGACGCCCGCGTCGTCTCCCTTCGCCCGTCAGCCCGTGCAGGCGCCGCCCCCCGTTCCTCTTTCCGTCCGGCTCAAGGGGCTGGAAAAAAAGATCGGCATATACCTGGCGGTATGGATAGGCTCGATCACCATAGCTATCGCCGGTGGCTTCCTGGTCAAGTACTCGATCGAGAGGAACCTTATCTCCGACACGATGAAGATCGCGCTTGCAACCCTCCTGGGAACCGCGCTTCTCGTCGCGGGAGAGGCGCTCAGAAAGAAGACTTTCGCCACAGCCCAGGGAGCCAGCGCCGCGGGTGTGGCCGTCCTATACGCGGCGTTTCTCGCGGGGACCTTGCTTTACAAGGACATATTCTCTCCAGCGACGGGCTTTGCCTTACTCTGCCTCGTTACGGCCGCCGCGATAGTCCTCTCCCTCAGGCAGGGGATCATAGTCGCGATAATAGGCCTCATCGGAGGGTTCTTCACTCCGTACCTGATAGGACAATACTCCGCGGAACCGTCGAGGCTTTTCCTTTACATGATCCTTCTGCAGGGCGCTCTCGCCTTCGTCACGCAGAAGAGGAACTGGAAGGGGCTGGCGTTCCTCACCTTCCTCCTGGGAATAGCGGCAGTCATCCAGAAGCTGTTCGTCCAGATGAACAGGACGGATTCTCTCTGGGTGGGTATTTTCATCCTCATATCCGCGGGGCTGTTCGTGCTGTTGTCGAGGCGGTTCCGCGAGGAGGGGCGCGCGGAAGACTCGTCCTTCAGCCTTCCTTTCGAGCACATCCTTTCGAACGTCAGCGTGGTGGCGGCGCTCGTTTCGGTGGCGGCGCTGGCGGTGAAGAGCAACTTTTCCCCCGAGCAGTGGCTGTTCCTCGGGATCCTCGNNTCGGGATCCTCGGCGCGGCTACGATAATGCTCGCCGTATTCGACCAGAAATACGAAAAACTGCCGATCGTCTCTTTCGTGCTCGTCACGGTCCTCATGACGGGCTGGATATTCGGCCAGCTGAGCAAGGAGAGGTCCACGACGGAGGTCTTCATGGTCTGCGCCGGGTTCCTTCTGCTATACGGGCTCGTTCCATTCTTCATTCTTTTCCGCGGCAAGATGCCGACCTTGTGGGGCGTCCTGTCGTGCCTGGGCGGGATCGTGCCTTCCATCCTCGCCTGGATCGCCGACAGGAGGGGAGAGCACCTCGTCCCTCACTGGGGGTTCGTCGCGATCGCCCTCGGGATTCTCTACCTGATAATGGCTGTAGTTTGCCGCAAACTGGCGGAGAAAGACGGCGCTTTCACGGAGGCGCTCGCGTCTTTCTGCGTAGCAACGACCGTGTTCGTCAGTTTCGCCATACCGCTGGAGCTCAAGAGGGAATGGATATCCGTCGGCTGGGCGCTCGAGGCAATGGCCCTCGGATGGCTGCTCGACCGGTTCAGGATCAAGGTCATAGGCTATCTCGGGGTGCTGGTCTCTCTGCTCGCGGCGGGAAGGCTGCTGTTGAACCCGTCCGTCTTCAAGTACCCGATAGGCGAGGTCCCCGTCCTGAACTGGTTCCTTTACGGATACGGCATACCCGCGGGCGCATTCGCCCTTGCCGCGGTCTTCTACAGAAAGGCGCGGTGGTTCAGGCAGTCGCGGTATTTCGCGTGGCTCTCGGGCGCTTTCACCTTCGCGCTCCTTTCGCTTGAAACGAGACATTATTTCCATCCGTCGAACTTTCCGCACGGAAGCACCGGTTCGATCGAATGGGCGACTTATTCGAACGTCTGGCTGATCGCGGCCCTGATCCTCCTAATCTTGTCGAGGAGGATAAAGAGCGACAACATGGCTGAGGTCGGAGCGGCCTTCATGTGGGTCAGCATGGCCAAGATAGTCGTTGTGGACGTCATCGCGCAGAACCCCCTGATAACGAAGTTCGACACCGGCGAATTCCCCCTGTTCAACTGGCTCCTCTACATATACGCGGTGCCTCTGGCAGTAATGTTCCTCGCGAGGCGGCTCCACTTCAGGCAGGCCGGCTCTCCTTCGTCACTCATCAGCGCGAGCTACCTCCTGAATCACCTGCTCGCCTTCGTGCTCGTTTCGCTGGAGGTGAGGCATTTCTTCCATCCCGGGGTCATGACGGATGGAAAGTTCACTCTCGTCGAGTGCGCGACCTACAGCCATTTCTGGATACTTCTCGCGGCTCTCCTGCTGGTTTTCAGATTCAAGTTCGAAACCCCGTTCTCGCTGCCGGCGGCCGTGATCATTCTCGTGTTCGCGATCGTAAAGATCTTCATGGGAGAGGTGACCAAGTTCAGCCCTGTCGTGGCTCACCACGATGTGGGCAACCTGCCCGTCCTGAACTGGCTGATCTATGTTTATCTCGTCCCGGCGGCCCTTCTCTACCTCGTTTACAGGATCACGAAGCTTGGCAAGGAGGCCTTCGACACCCTCGGAAGGGGGTTGCCTCTCGTGTTTTTCTCCCTCGGGCTGGTCTTCCTCACTTTCGAGGTGCGCCAGTTCTTCCACGGGGCGTTCCTGGACGGGGGCAACATCTTTTTGAACGAATCCGCCACCTACAGCCACCTCTGGCTTGTCCTCGCGGCCCTGCTGATCATCATCCACATGAAGTTCAGGACGCCTTTCGCCGCCGAAGCTGCTTACCTGCTGGTGCTGGTTTCCATGGCCAAGATAATCCTCAGGGACGTGCTCTGGGCGAGCCCTCTCTTCTATAACCACGACGTGGGATCGCTCCCGGTCCTGAACTGGCTGGTCTACGTCTATTTCCTGCCGATACTTCTTCTCTACGGCGTCTTCAGGATCTCGGAGGACAGCGGGGCGCTCAAGGGGATAAAACCCTTTCTTCTCTATTTCTCGATGTTCCTCAGCCTCTTCTTCCTCACTCTGGAAGTCAGGCAGTTCTTCCACGGCAATTTCATCGACGACCGGACCATCCTTCAAAGCGAGAACTACGCCTACTCTGTGGCGTGGATCGTCTATTCGTTCGCCCTGCTGATCTTCGGGGTGATAAAAGACAATCGTTTCTCCAGGATGGCTTCTCTGGTGGTCATCTACCTTGCCGTCGCCAAGGTCTTCGTTTACGACCTGAGGCATCTCAAGGACCTTTACAGGGTGGCTTCTTTCCTCGGCCTCGGGATCAGCCTTCTGGCGATATCATACCTTTACCAGAGATTCGTCTTCGGATCGGGAGATAAAGATCAATGAAGATCAGAACCCGTTTGTTCGCGCTTTTGACCGCCGCACTATCCCTGACTCTTTTTTCCGCGGAGCCCCTCTACGTCTACCACCGCGATGTCACCGTGGCCGAAGCGGGGTGGGTCAGGCTGAACGTCCCCATCGAGATACTCGGCAAGCTCTCTTCTTCAACCGAGGAGATCCTCGTCCTCGACCGTGAAGGCAGCGCCGTCCCGGTGTATTCCTACCAGAAGCCGCCGGGGAAGCCGAGCGTGACGAGGACCGTCAAGCTCTCCGACATTGAGCACAGGGGCGGAGGCTACTTCATCCAGGCGGACCTCGGCCCCGGGGAGTTCCGCCACAGGATGGTATACATAGACATTCCCGGAAAAGGGATCGCCGAGGGCGTCGTCCTCCAGGGGTCCGCGGACGGTCAATCCTGGCATGTCCTCCAGAAAGGCTCGATGTTCAGGCTCAACTACGAGGGCATGACAGAGAAGACCTCGCTCGAATACGCTCCCACGACGGACAGGTACCTGAAGATATTCTGGCCCGAAGCGGCGGGGTTTCCGAGCTGGCACAGCGTCTCGGTCGCGGACTGGACCGACAAGGAGGTAGACCTCGTGGTCGAAGACCTCCCGTTCCGGAAAGCCTGGGGCGGCGACCACGAAAGGGCTTACTACCTTTCGCTGCCGCCTTTCCCGCTCGAAAGGGCTTCGCTGACGCTCTTCCCGCAGATGCCGTACCCCGTGCAGTGCAGGCTGGCCAGCTTTCACGGAGGGAGCTGGGACAGCGTTTCCGAGACGATCCTCCTGCCGGACTCGTCGTCCGGCATGGTCCTTCCATCCCCGCTCTTTTCGGGGAGGAGCCTCGTCGTCCTCGAGGGTGGAGGATACGCCGTGAAGGAAACCGTTTCGATGCAGGTGCGCTATGTCCCCAGGCGCGTCGTGTTCAAGGCGGAGCGGGCGGGGACTTTCTCGCTGTACTACCGCGCACTGGGCGGAGCCCCTCCGCCTAAACCTGTCGAGGAGCTGAAAACTCCGCCCGAAAGGTTCGTCGAAGCGTCATTGGGCCCGGAGCTTGAAACAAGCCTGCCGGAGATACCGCCGCTCGGCATCCTCCTCGGAGGCGCCATGCCGGCGACCGATTTCTCGGTCAAGCGCGAGGTCAGGATACCCGAGGGGGGGCCGAACCTGGTCTCGCTGGAACTTCCCGCCGACATTTACGGTTACAGCAAGGACGACCTTTCCGACATACGGCTGGACTGCGGCGGCAGGCAGCTCCCGTACATCCTTCATTCCCCGCCGGAAAGGAACAGGGTCTTCGAGGCCCGCGCCTGCTCGCCCGTCCCGCTAAAGAATGAAAAAAGGTCGGTCATAGAGATAAAGCTCCCCTCGGAAAGGATCCCCCTCGCCTACCTTGAACTGCAGACGCCGTCGCAGCCTTTTTCGAGAAGGGTGAGCCTGCAGTACAAAAGAGCAGGTTCGATCGAGGACAGGGTGAAGGAAGGATGGTACGATATGGGCTCTTCCGTTTGGGAGTGCCCTGCCGCCTACGGAGTGATGACCCGTTTCGTAATGGGCTGCCGCCCTGTCGAAAGCCGCGAGCTCAGGATCGTGTTCGACGACATGGACAACGCGCCCCTGCAGTCCGTCAACGCGATACTCTGGTCCTCCAAGGATATACTGGTTTTCCCGAGGCCTGAAGGGGACAAGGCTCTCCTCTGCGCCGGGGCGGGAACGCTGTCGAAACCCGTTTACGACTTCGAGCGCCTCAGGGACATCGCCCTCACGAGAAAGAGCGTGGCCGCGTCCCTCGCGAAAGGCGAGCCTTCGGGTCCGGGCCCGGAGAAGAAGATAAAGATCCTCGGGAAGGAGATCCCTCTCTCTAAATGGATTTTCCTTTTTTCGATACTTCTCGTTTCGGTGGTCATAATAGTGATCCTCATGAGGAACCTGAAGGAGATAAAGAGGCCGGACTGAGTCCATCCCGCCTGATGCAGAGAAAAACCTGACCGGAGTTCCGGCGCCAATTTGACACAACGCCCTCTGGCTGCTCAACAAAACCCCGCTTTCGTGGTAAATTATCTCCTTTCGCGGAGGTTTCGATGGCCGACAGAGTTGTCCCGCTTTCCGTCGCCGAAAGGCACAAGAGACTTTTCACCGAGGATACTCCCAAGGAAGAACTGACGGCGTGGGGGCTTTCCCACGAGAAGGAGGGCATGTACCACGACGCCCTCGAATATTTCGCCAGGGCGGCGTCGAAGGGAGACCTCGAGAGGCTCCTGAGCCTCGCGGTGGAGGAAGCCGACCTGGTGCTTTTCATCAACACGGTCAAGGCGCTCGGGGAGGAGCACCGCCTCGACGACCTGAGAAGGCTCAGGGACAAGGCCGAAAAACTGGGGAAGCAGAGCGTCGCGGCGCAGGCGTCGAGCCTCCTGATGATCAAGGACAAATGAGATGATCCAGGCGAGAGGACTTACAAAAACATACGGTTCATCGAGGGGCGTCTCCGATGTCACCTTCTCGGTGGGGAAGGGCGAGATAGTGGGCTTCCTCGGGCCCAACGGCGCGGGCAAGACCACGACGATGCGCCTGCTGACAGGCTACCTCTACCCCAACGACGGCGACGCGGTGATCGAGGACATCTCCATCCTGGAAAGGCCGAAGGATGCGAGAAGACTGATCGGCTACCTGCCGGAGAACAACCCGCTCTACGAAGACCTGAAGGTGGGAGAATACCTCGACTTCAGGGCGAGGGTGAAGGGGCTCAGGGGAAGGGAGATAAAGAAGAGGATCGAAGATGTCGCCGAAAGGTGCAGCATCGCGGATGTCCGGAAAAAGCTCATCGGGAGCTGTTCCAAGGGGTACAGGCAGAGGATCGGCATCGCCGACGCGCTGATCAACGACCCTCCGCTGCTGATACTGGACGAGCCGACGCAGGGCCTGGATCCGGCGCAGATCCACCACACGAGGGAGCTGATAAAGTCGCTCATCGCGGAACACACGATCATCCTTTCGACCCACATCCTGAGCGAGGTGGAGGCCATCTGCACGAGGGCCCTTCTCATCCACAAAGGAAGGCTCCAATTCGACGGCACGCTCGATTCGATGAGGGCCGAGCTCGCCTGCCAGGGCCGGGTGAAGGTCACCCTTCTCTGCGACGCGGAAAAAGGCGCGGGGCTGCTTTCGAAGATCGCCTCCGTCGAGAAGTTCGAAGCGGAGCCCGCTCCGCCCAGGGGCGCGGCGTTCTCCCTCACGCCGAAGGATTCGGGCGACATCAGGGAGGAGATCTTCTGGAAATGTTTCGACGAAAGGGTCCCGATCCTCGAGATGGGCCTCGAGAAGCAGAGCCTCGAGGAGGCGTTCCTGATGCTGACGCGCGAACAGGCGCTGGAGGAGAACTCATGAACGGCGTCCTCGCGATAATCAGGAAAGAGCTGAGCCATTATTTCTTCGCGCCCATGGCCTACATAGTGATGGGATCATTCCTCCTGATGAACGGCTTCGTCTTCTACGTGATACTCGCCGCGGTCAGCAGGGCCGGCTCGGCCGGCGCCTCGCCGATGGCGATAATGTTCGGCGGGACCTTCTTCTTCTGGCTCATAACCATCATAATGATACCGGTGATAACGATGAAGCTGGGGGCGGAGGAAAGGAAGCAGGGGACCATCGAGACACTGCTCACGGCGCCGCTTTCCGATCTCGAGATCGTCCTCGGGAAATTCTCGGCGGCCTTCGTCTTCTACTTCCTCTGCTGGCTCCTGACCTTCGTCTACGTCCTCGTGCTGAGAGCCTACGGGGAGATCGACTGGGGGCCGGTATTCTCAGGCTACCTCGGGACGCTCCTCCTGGGGATGTTCTTCATCTCGATCGGGATGTTCACCACTATGATCTCGAAGAACCAGATCGTCGCGGCGATATTCGCCCTGGCGATACTGACCATGCTCATGGGCTCGACGCTTTTCACCTTCATCATGAGCGGCACCGGCAGGGAGATATTCGCCTACGCCGACCTTTTAGGCGTCATGGAGAATTTCGCGAGGGGGGTCATTGACACCAGGAACCTTGTTTACCTGCTGTCGGGAACCTGC
>MTKZ01021443.1_pt1 | contig 17117 bp, 17 predicted proteins | sample 1042781 | NCBI WGS metagenome assembly MTKZ01 (sample SAMN06212207, study PRJNA360539) | anaerobic digester metagenome | biome: Wastewater treatment plant; material: sludge; isolation source: anaerobic digester fed with sludge from wastewater treatment plant | place: Denmark: WWTP Viborg ... | reverse complement strand
ATTTCGAACCTCCAGCGGCCGGCGATAGTGATCTCTCCGAACAAGACTCTAGTCGCACAGCTATACCGGGAGTTCAAAACGTTTTTTCCCGCCAGCAGGGTCGAGCTGTTCATAAGTTACTACGATTACTACATGCCCGAATCGTACATACCTTCGAAGGATATGTACATCGAGAAGGAGGCAGAGATAAACGAAACCCTGGAGAGAATGCGCGTATCTACCCTGAAGTCGGTACTGACACGCAACGATACGGTCGTTCTGGCAAGTGTTTCGGCCATCTACGCCAGCGGAGATCCGAGAGACTTCGCGACGATGAACATACACCTCCAGAAAGGCTCCAGATTCAACAGGAACGAGCTGGCCATAAGGCTGGCAAACATACAGTACAACCGATCGGAAGATCTTTCGGCCGGAGGGGTTTTTCACATGAAAGGAGAGATCTTCGAGATCTTCCCGCCCTACGAGGATTTCGGCATAAGGATCTGCTTCTTCGACGACGAGATCGAACGCATAGTCACTTTCGAACCGCTCAACCGCAAGGTGATGGATGAGCTTGACATGGTTACCATATATCCGGCCAAAGAGTTCGTAACGACCCAGGACAAGATCCTTGGCGCGATGAAGAGTATCGAGGAGGAACTGGAAGAGCGCGTGAAAGAACTGGAAAGAGAGGGAAAGTACCTGGAGGCCCAGCGTCTCCGGCAGCGGACCACCTACGACATGGAGATGCTCTCCAGCGTTGGTTATTGCTCGGGGATCGAGAATTACGCCCGCTTCTTCGACGGCAGAAGGAGAGGTGAAAAACCCTATACGTTGCTTGACTATTTCGACAGGGAGAAGTTCATAACCTTCATAGACGAGTCCCACATAGGAGTGCCGCAGATCAGGGCAATGTACAGGGGCGATTTCTCGAGGAAAAAGAACCTCGTCGATTACGGTTTTCGACTGCCCGCCGCTTTCGACAACAGACCCCTCAAGTTCGAGGAGTTCCTCGAGACGGTCGGCCAGATAGTTTTCGTATCGGCCACTCCCTCCGAGTACGAACTGGGACTCTCCAGGCAGGTTGTCGATCAGGTGATAAGACCCACCGGTCTGGTCGATCCAGAAGTGATCGTGCAGCCTACCGACAGCCAGGTAGATGATTTCATATTCAGAATGAAGCCGGTGAGGAAGCGGAACGAAAGAGCGCTCGTGACGGTTCTTACCAAGAAGGCCGCCGAAATGCTCTCGGACTATCTGAACGAAGTCGGTATTAAGTCGGAGTATCTCCACTCTGAGCTCGACGCCATAGAGAGAGTGGAGGTTTTGAGAAAACTGCGCGAGGGCACGATCGACGTCGTAGTGGGTGTCAATCTCCTCAGAGAGGGGCTGGATTTGCCTGAAGTCTCTCTCGTGGCGATAATGGATGCCGACAAAGAGGGCTTCCTTAGATCGGAAATCACCCTGGTGCAGACCATAGGAAGGGCGGCAAGAAACATAAACGGCCAGGTGGTTCTCTACGCCGACACCATGACCGGCTCGATGCAAAGGGCGATAAACGAGACGAACAGGAGAAGGCTCAAGCAGCTCATATACAACAAGGAACACGGGATCATCCCTGAAAGCATCGTCAAACCCCTTTACAGAAACATCTTCGAAGAGTTTGCCGGAGAAAACCTCGACAAGGATAGAGAAGATAAAGCCAGAACCACATACATAGAGGGGGTCTTTGCGCTCAAGGAGAACCTCGACACCGAGGATTACATGGCGCTCCTCAACGAAGAGATGATAAGGGCCGCCGGAGAGCTGCGGTTCGAAGATGCGGCCGTAATAAGAGACGAGATGTATCGCCTGAAAAAGAAATAACTTTAGTTCAGAGAAACGTAACTTGACATACGATACCGGATGCTGTTAGTATCTTCTCAACGAAAACACGACGGAAGGTGAAGCGATGTACGAATACACTGTGTCCTTAAAAACCGAATCATCCGCTCTTCATCATCATAAACTGTGGCGCCCGGTAGTGGGAGGCGGCACCGTTTAGTCGTGCTCTCATAAAAAAGATAACCAACCGGGCTTAAAGCCCGGTTTTTTATTTGGAGGTGTTGGTATGAAGAAAGTTATGCTGGTGGTTTTTCTGGTAGTTGTGAGTCTCGCATTCTCCAGTTTGTTGGAGGACATAAGGAGCAGGGGAGTACTAAGAGTCGGACAGGACGCCGGTTATATGCCGCTCTACGGTACAGATCCCGATGGAAAACGTATAGGGCTGGAAGTGGAGATACTCAAGGAAATGGCCTCGATTCTCGGTGTCAAACTCGAGTTCGTTATTGTTAACTGGGACGGTATCATTCCTGCGCTGGTATCCAACAAATTCGACATCATATGGTCGGGAATGACCATCACCCCGGAAAGAGCGCTGAAGGTCAACTTCAGCGATCCTTATCTCACCGTCGGGCAGACAATTCTCTACAACACGAAAAAATTCTCCACACCGCCGACGCTGGAGGATATAAACACTAAAGAAACGAAGATAGCCGTTCAGCTCGGTACCACCGGTGCCGAGGCCGCCAACAGATTGTTGACCAAAGCACAGATCTTCACTTTCGAGACAACCGATGAGGCCGGCTTCCAGGTCGCCTCGGGCAGGGCCGACGCCATGATCTTCGATTCGATCTACGCCAAATTCGTAGCCAAGAAGTACGAACAGCTCGACGTCACCGATGAACTGTTAACCATGGAAAACTTGGGGGTCGCCATTCCAAAGGGTGACTTTGAGACACTCCAGTGGCTGAACACGTTTATACAGTGGCTAAAGACGACGGAAAAGATAACAGAACTCGAACAGTACTGGTTCGTGGAATACGCCCCGGAATTCTGAGGCTAGGCGATGAAGAGAGCGGTTTCACGTATAACGCTGGGTTTGTTTGTGGCCGGATTGATCTGGTTCTCTTATTTCTCGGTTTCACAGGCATATCCATTTAACTGGAAAGTGCTGCCCAGATATTACAAGTTGTTCTTGGATGGGCTGGTCACGGTCCTCGAATTGAGTGTAATCGCTCTCGGTTTCGCTATTGTGGTTGGAATTGTCGTGGCGCTGGCGAGAACTTCACACTCGGGTTTTTTCAAAGATGCCGGCACTCTGTACGTGTGGTTTTTCAGAAATATGCCGCTTCTTGTTATCATTCTACTCGTTTACTACGGCTTTGGATCGGCGATAAATATCGATCGCTTCTGGGCTGGAGTGGTCTCGCTCTCCCTATTTGAAGGCGCTTATGTGGGAGAGATATTCAGGGCCGGTATCGAAGCGGTACCGGCCGGGGAAATCGAGGCTGGCGAGGCTATGGGGCTTTACAGGAGACAGATAATGTTCTCGATAATCTTCCCGCAGGCCTTCAGGATATCTATTCCTCCCCTGATAGGGCAGCTGGTCAGCCTCGTGAAAGACAGCTCGCTGGTTTCGGTGATAGCGCTCGGAGATCTCACAATGAGAGCCAGACAGGTCGGCACACAGACTCTGGCCGTATTCGAGTCTTACATCGCTCTGGCCCTTTGCTACCTGCTAATAACATCGACTCTGTCGTTCGTTGGCAGAGCTCTCGAAAGGAAGATGGTGATACCATGACGGAAAACGAAATTCTCAGCGTAAGAGGAATTTCCAAATCCTTCGACGACCTTTCCGTTCTCAAAGGGGTCTCTTTCGATGTGAAGCAGGGGGATGTTATCGCCATTCTCGGTCCCTCCGGGGCTGGAAAGACCACCCTTCTGAGGTGTATAAACCATCTCATCACCCCCGACGGCGGCGATATACTCTTCAAGGGCTCGACCGTGAAGGGCGACAGGAAATCTATCAGATCCTTCAGGGCGAGAGTGGGATTCGTCTTCCAGAGATTCAATCTCGTCAGCCACCTCAGAGTGATAGACAACGTCGCGCTCCCTCTAGTAAAAGTTCTGGGCAAAAAATGGAAGGAGGCCAGAGAAATCGCCCTGAAGCAGCTCTCTCAGGTCGGTCTGGATGACAAGGCTGCCAGCTTCCCTTCCCAGCTGTCGGGCGGTCAGCAGCAGCGGGTCGGCATCGCGAGAGCCCTGGTGATGCAGCCCGATATAGTGTTGCTGGACGAACCGACTTCGGCGCTCGACCCTTCGCTAGTGGGAGAAGTAATGAGAGTCATAAAACGACTCTCATCGGAAGGGAGAACCATGGTGATCGTCACCCACGAAGTCGATTTTGCCAGGAATATAGCCACCAGGGTTTTGTTCATGAAAGATGGCTCAATACTGAAGGACACGTATCCCCGGGAGTTCTTCGAATCGGCCAGCAGCGAGATCAGAGACTTCCTGACCGATCTCTCGTCTATCGTTTGAACCATGGATCGGTCATCGACGACTCAGAAAGTAGTCCACAACCCCTGAGACGATAGCCTCGACCAGTGCCTCGCGGTAATCTTGACTGGCCAGCAACGCGTCTTCCTCGGGATTGGACATGAAACCGGCCTCAAAGATTAGAACGGGGACCTTTGACCAGTTGAAACCGGTCATATCTTCTCTTACCCTTATTCCGAGCGAGGTTATCCCCTCTATCTGCTGGAGACTGGCCATGATCTTCTCGGAGGCCCTCCTGCTCTCTTCGTAAATGGGGGCTGTGTAGGTCGCCGTCGGAGAAGGTATCAGAAGCATCATTCCCTTCAGCGAAGGATCCGAACTGTAGTTGGCGTGAACCCTTATACACAGATCGGCTGCCGCGGAGTTGGCGAGCTCCGCCCTTTCTATGTTGCTTACATCGACATCGTGTCTCTCCCTGGTCATAACTACGTCGAAGTTCTCTTCCTGCAACCTGTCCCTCAGAATGAAAGAGAGCTCCAGATTGAAGACATACTCGGGTATCCCGGTGTTGACGCCTCTGGTTCCGGTCGAGACCTTTGCCTTGGTCTCGCTCGAGCCGGGCGCTATCTGCTCTTGCGAGAGATTGGCCTTCTCCTGGTGACCCGGGTCTATACATATTGTGAAAGCCGTCAAAAGCGAGGCCAGCGACAGCAGAACTAGAATCGCACCTATCTTTCTATTCAACACATCCACTCCGTTCGCTATAAGTTACTACTATTATATAGTCTTTCGACGAGGAGCATCCGGCGGCATTCAATACACTTTCAAGGCTCGAAGCTATTCATCCACAAACTCCCGCAATGGTGGGTTATAATTGGTCAGGAGGTGAGAGCTATGTCGAGCAGCCACAGGAGAGAGATGCTGGAATCGGAGATCAAGAAAGTTCTCACGGAGGCTCTTTCATCTTACGCCAGTCACGACCCTTCGGTCGGCATGGTTTCGATAGTCAGAGTCGAGCTGAGTAAAGACAAGAGATATGCGGTGATCTACATAAGCGCTATGGGTGAAGAAAAGAAGAAAAAGACTCTCGTTGAAAGGTTGAACGAAGACAAGGGTATTTTCAGAACGGCGATAGCCAAAAATATAAGGTTGTTCAAAGCACCCGAGATACGTTTCAAAGAGGATATCGGCATAGAGGCCACTCTCAGGGTGGCCCAGCTGCTTCAGCAGATAGAGAATGAAAAGCAAGATGCAGAAGACAACTGACGGAATAATACTCGTAGACAAACCGTGTGACATGACATCCCACGATGTCGTAAATGTGCTTCGCAGGAAACTTCAGACGAAGAGGGTAGGTCATTCGGGCACACTCGATCCATTTGCCAGCGGACTTATCATAGCGGGCATTGGTAAGGGAACGAGGGTGCTGGAATACTTCCTCAACATGGACAAAACCTACAGAGCCGAGCTGGAACTAGGCAGGATAACCGACACTTTCGATCTCACGGGTAAACTCGTTGAAGAGAGAGAGGTACCGGCCCTTTCACTTGAAGAAGTAACCGGGGCTCTTAAAGCTTTCATCGGCGAACAGTTGCAGACGCCGCCGGCTTACTCGGCAAAAAAACACAACGGAGAACGCCTGTACAAGCTCGCCAGGGAGGGCAATATAATCAACCTCCCGCCCAGTCGCGTACAGATATATTCGATGGAAGAGATCTCCTTCGATGGACGGAAGATCTCCTTCACAACGAGGGTCTCGAAGGGGACATACATAAGATCTCTGGTTATGGATATTGGATACCGCTTTGGTTGCGGCGCCACAACCACTTATCTCAGGAGGACAGCCCAGGGACCTTTCTCGTTGAACTCGTCAAGCCGGCTCGAAGAGGTCTCCGCTCTGTCCATAATCACTCTGGAAGAGGCCATCTACTTTATGCCCGGGCTTCTCCTCAACGAGCAGGAAAGCCAGAGGGTGCTTCTCGGCGGTCAGGTCCACGCCAGAAACGTCGTAGGAATACTTGGAAGCTTCGTCAAAGACGAGATTATCCGGATACTGGGAAATGACGAGAGATTACTCGCCGTTGCCAGGTCGGAAAGAACGTCATCCTTCGTGAAGACACTCCAGAGAGAAGAGTCATGGGAAAGGGTTGCCAAACTCGAAAAGGTACTCGGGGCATAACATGTATGTGACCTGCATCGGAAACTTCGACGGCGTTCATCTCGGTCACCGTCAAATAATGAAAAGAACGGTCGAGCTGTCAAGAAGACTCGGTGTCAGAAGTTCGGCTATTTCCATGATTTACCCCTGGGCCTACTACTTCCCCAACTTTCCGGGCATAATCTACCCGGTATCTCAGAGGATCGAATTGATTCTCTCGACCGGGATCCATGAAGTGATCACGGCCAATATGGCCGAGATAAAGCACCTGGAACCCCGCGAATTCATCAACGGCCTGATCGGGCAGGGAGTGACCGGCATCGTTGTGGGCAGAGACTTCACCTTCGGAAGCGGTGCGAAGGGAAACACTGCGCTGCTTGAAGGGATGGCCGGCGAGATGGGCTTTTTCGTAGATACTGTTCCCGATTGTGTGCTGGATGGTCGAAGGATAAGCAGCAGCTGGATACGCGAAGCCCTGGCGAAAGGTGAAATACGTCAGGTCAACGCGCTGCTCGGCCAGAGATACTCGATAAGGGGAAGAGTCTATCGTGACCAGCAGCTCGGCTCTAAGATGGGCTTTCCCACGGCCAACATCACGCGTGGGGAGGAACGCCTGGTAACTCCGAAATCGGGGGTTTACATCGTAAAATCGATCATAGAAGGCAAAGAACTCTTCGGCCTGCTAAACGTAGGGTTCAGGCCGACCGTGCAAGTGACCGAAGAGGTGAAATACGAAGTCTATTACTTCGATTTCTCCGGAGACTTATACGACAAAAACATCGAAATAGAGTTTCTGGAATTCATAAGACCCGAATTGAAGTTCGACGGCCTACAGTTGCTCATAGAACAGATAAAGCACGACGAAAAGATCGCGCGGCGCTGGCTTGAGCTCCACTCAGAGGAACTCTGAGAAGAAAGAGACAACTCCCTCGAACAGAATGCCCTTTCTCTCTTCATCTGCGAACATTTCGTGCATTCCTCCGGCGATTTCGAGAAACCTCTTCTCCGATCCCAATTTTTCGTAGAACTCCCTGGCACCGGAGGGGTCTATAACCCTGTCGTCGCTTCCGATAACTATCATAATCGGTATCGTGATCTTTTCCACTTCCGAGAAGACCATCTCTATACTCTCCTCCATTCCGAGAAAAAGATTGGGAGAGACCCTATCATGAACGTAAGGATCGTCTATGTATCGCTGCACTGCAAGCTTGTTGTGAGAGAGATCGGAAGGTTCGAACCTGGATGAGCTGCTGAACGTAATTTTCGGCGCCAGTTTCTTAACGAGCTTGACTACTGGAAGAAGCTTTTTCACAGATTCTTTCGCGGAGTAGAGATGAGGCGAACTCAAAGCGGCAGCTCTGAAGATGCCGGGGTTTTCCTCGATCACCCTCGAACCGATAAGACCGCCCATGCTGTGTCCGAAGAGGAAAAGAGGCAATTCGCGCTTTCCCTTTCTCACGGCCGTCGCCAGATCTACCACAGCATTTTTCATATCATCGAAGGAATCTATGTAGCCTCGCTGCCCCTGGTGCAGCCCGTGGCCGGGAAGATCCGTCGAAAAGACGTTGAAGCCCCTGGATGTCAGGAAAGAGGCGAAAGCGTCGTACCTGCCGGAATGTTCGCCTATCCCGTGACATATTATCAAATTGGCCTTTGCATCTGAAGCGGTCCACTTTCTGATAAACAAAAAAACACCCCCTCGAAGTAGATTATATATCTACGGAGGGTACTCTTCATCTCAATTAATCCTGGTTCCCACCGAGCCATCGAGTTTCACGCGGTAGTATGCTCCCGAATAGTCGGAGATATACATCCAATTACCAGATACGCCGTCGAGAGCCCAGATATTTATGTTGTTCAGTTTCTGCATCTCAGTTCCATCCGGTCTCATTCTGTGAAGTCCCTTCTCTGATTTTAAAACGAAATAGAACCAGCCTTCGTCGAAAGTAAAAAAGTAGACTCTGTCCAGTGAGGCAAGAGTGCTTCTTTCGCTGCCGTCAATTTTCATTCTGACAACGTCGAGATCGTAATAAGCGTCTGTTCCAGTGTCTCTTAGGGCTGTGAAGTAGAGCCATGTATCGGTAACGTATCCGAACCGACCCTTTCCGGAGATCATGGTACGTTCGGTTCCGTCGATCTTTATTCTATAAAGTTTGCCATAATCTTCGTAGTATATCCATTCAGCGTGAATCTCTATTTTCCCAGGCTCTAGCGATACTTTGAAAAGCGTTGTTTTTTCCGATCCGTCGGTTTTCATTTTATTGAGTGTTCCCGCTTCGGTTTCCAATAAAATATCTACAGACGTCATAGCTTTCTTCTTGATCTCGTTGAACTCGGCCAGACTCTTCTTTGTGCTGTAGAGGACCATGTCGTCTGAAACACAGTACTGCGCTATGTTGTCTTCGCTCAACTTAGTCCGTTCGCTTCCGTCCTTTTTCATTCTGTACAGATTGCTTATATCAGGGTCGTCAGTGAAGTATATCCATTCGCCTGAAATGAATATGGAGCTGACCGGGAGCTCGGTTACTTTTGTCCGTCCTGTCCAGTCGGTATTTACTCTATACAGTCTATTCTTGACGACCATATATATATGTTCTCCCGATTGGGAAATCTCTCCCAGATTCATCCCGTCCCCCGATCTGTCGCTTCCTTCAGTTCGTTGCGAGTAGTCTTTTACTACTGGAAACCCTTTGAAAAAATCTGTTGAGTCAAGCAATATAGACCCAAACACGAAGAGAATAACCGCTCCGATTACGATAGAAATGAATGTCCCGATCGACCTGTCCTTCCTTATGAAAGCTACAATAGCCGCTACAAATCCCGCAACTCCAAGAGATACCGTTGCAAAGACCGGGATCGGTATTATCGAGAATCTTACCTGGAGAGAAATCAGAATCACGAAAGAAATACTCAGAGCAAAACCCCACTTGCCCAACCGCGAATGGGGCAGAAAAGTCATCTTCATACCCGCCATCTCCTTTGCCAGCAGTCACCGTGAGGTCTAGCAAACCAAATAGGCAGCACGGTGGTTCGATGTTGATAACATAGATCAATCCCGGCGCTAATTTACGGTGATACTCGTAGCTTTTTCGCTCTCATAGTAATACTAACTCTTTCTGCTACCGTTGGGTATCGAAGTGAGAGAATCTGGACCTATATCAATCTCCGAATGTTTGCAGTTGCTGACTTATTTGATCTCTCTTCAGTGAGTCGGGCAAAATCAACGATTCGCTCTTTGCACATATTTTTGCGTTGGTCGAGACGGAAATCCACTTATCATTTATGATAGATCTATTATGAGGCAAATCGGGTGCTTTACAAAAGCCAGAGCCCATGATATTATTATTTTCATCTGGCCCCATAGGATAACGGCTAGTCCACCGGATTCTCAGTCCGAAGGTCGGGGTTCGATTCCCCGTGGGGCTGCCAGGGTATTCCAAACTATAACGGATAACGGAGCGATATCATCAAAATGGTATCGCTCCGGTTTTTTTAGAGAATACTCTTCAAAGTTATTTAACAAGCCGAGTTCAGAACCTCACCTCAAAACCTACGAAGATCCCGGGCAACTCAGGCTTGAAAAGCTTATCCCACCTCTTAGATAACCCCGAATGAATCACAACAGGGATCTTGGTCTTGTACCCGAGCGTGAGAACGCCGATTTTCATGTTCCCGCCAATGTTGAGCGAGAGCCTGTCTTTCTCGAGAACTCTCAAGAGATAGACATTTTCAGGCTGTATCTTCAACGTCTTCAGGTCCAGATTCACTCCGTAGGCTGAGTAGATTCTAAAGGGTCAAGGGGTACCTGCAAGGTCGGTGTTTCTTTGATCTCCTGGGTTGCTGCAATCGGTTCAGTCTCTTCTTCAACTACAAGCACTGGTACTCCCTGTGATTGTAAGGGTTTTAGAAACGCTTCGACTTCGTACTTCACAATGGCTCTTGCGGCATTTTCAACATGAGATGGGATTGACTGGTTGTCGACTCCGGCGAGTTCTTTCATAAGTTTGACGGCATGGTCTTCAATCTCTTCATTAAGCTTATCTCGTTCTTCCGTCCCTTTCGTTGTCGCTTCCTTAGCATTTCTGTACATGACTTCCATATTCACGACAGCAATTTTCGCCCATCTTGTCAGCTTGTCAAGAAGAGAACCGTTGTCCGGTACGATTTTTTCAATTACCGTAGTTACCGGCTTAGCTATTGCCAGGATATTCGAGACAATCTCGCCCTTCACTTTCCAGACAAGTATTATTACGATAGCTATCGAAGCCACTGGTGCGATTATCCATAGCCACTCCATATCATTCATTCCTCCTTCTTGATCTCTCTGTATTTTGCGAGGACCTTCTTCACGAAGTCCTCAGTTTCTTTCGGCAATCTAGATATCTTCCCCTGGATGAAGTCTTGGGCGTTTCCATAGCCCCAGTTCCAGGCGATCAAGACAAGGTTTGTGTCATTTGGGAACTTTGAGAAAAGCCAGGCCAAATAAATGCTGGCCGCAACGGTCGAACATACAGGGCAAAACGGATTGAAGGGATAACCGAACCTCTCACGAAGATCCCACTGTGTTATCGGCATAAACTGGAACAATCCCTGGGCGCCCTTTTTTGAAACTGCTTGCGGGTCGAGAGAAGACTCAACACAGGCTATTGCAAAGAGAAGCTCAGGTTCAATCTGAGGGCTGGTTGTCTTCTGTCTCATCCAGACTCTGATGTCTTCAAGAGTTATCACTATATCACCTCACAACTGCCGTCAGGAGATCGAGTAGTTTAATTCCAAATGCTCCGAGTAGGGCAAGCCCGATCGCTTTCCACAGTTCTATCTTTTTGGATTTGATCCCGAACGAATTTTGCATTGCGACCTTTACAAGTTCTTGGTTCATCGCCATAGTGTCATTCAGGAGTTTCTTGGAGAAACCGTTCTGCATGAAGTCCTTGATATTCTTCTCGAGACCGTCGATCCGCTTCCCGATTTTCTCGTCTTGTTCTTCGTTTACAACTTTTACTTTTTTTAGAATGCTTTCTTCAAACCGTTCCTGTTCTTCATAAAAGTGGCACGGGTTATGTCCTTCAAGCATCTAGTCCACCTCTTCAAAGCGAATGTCTAGTTTTCCATTTGCGGCCTCGAAATCTATTCGCACTATCTCACTCGGTTGTGGTTTGTACCCTCGTTTCTGCGCATACTCCTCGAGCCCGAGAAACGACGGCACGGCCACAAGGTGAGTGGTCTGCATCTTCGGGATATTTTTCTCCAGATATGCCCTGGCAATTTTTGTGTGCCCGTCCTTGTGATGGTGGCCGATTGCTATGAGGTCCAGCCCCGCCCAGCCATTCCAAATATCCTCCAACTCGTTCATGGGTGAAGATTGCTTCCTGCCGCCACGAGAACCATGCGTGAAGAGCAACCGGAAATATCTTGGAGCGCCGTTGCCTTTTCTTCCGCATTCAACTATCACCAAAAGCTCGCCCGGGCAAAAAGCGATCTTCCTCTTATAGCAGGCATATTTTAGGAAGTTCTCGCCGGTCAGTTTCGCGGCACGAATATCATGATTGCCCTCGCATACTGCCTTTAGATTCAAAGAGTCCAGGACGTCATCGACCTTAAGCATCGCTTCTATTCCTACTCTGGACCTCAAGTCTTCTCTGGAATATTCTCCATCGGCCACCATTTGCCTTTCTATCTGAGATTTCACGCTGTTGAAAAAACCGTAGTCGAACACGTCTCCCAGGAGTATTGCCGGATCTTTCCCGATCTTTTTCTTTGCTTTCTCGAATGCCTCTTTTTTGAATGCAGATGCATCTATATGTAGATCCGAGAGCAGCCAGAGCCTGTTCCCTGTCTTTATATGTAGAACGTCTATTTCCGGGAGTTGCTGCATAGTGGCCCTCCCTAGTGAGTTTTTTAGAATCTCGCAAAGAACAGAACACAGGCCGATTACTTCATGGTCTCACCTCCAAAATTTTCTTGGAATTCAAGTCGAAAATTCGAAATTCCAATCTATCAACTTCCGCACGATAAGCATCTAGCTCAAACCAGTTTTCTTGGTAAGGTTTTCCCATGACGTGCTGTTCCCACAAATAGCAAAAAGCGAAACCCAGAGGTGATAGAATCGCGTTTTGCATATAATGCTGATATTCATGGCGTAGTACTCGGTATCTAGTATTCTCATCTGTTGGGTTTATATAGATCAGTGGCCCGAGATTGTACCCCGCGGCCCCTCTCCCATAAGCTGTTTTTATATCTGTCAGGTCCTTCTCGATAACAATGGGTGGAGCGTTCAACATATAGATTTGAAGTCCAGAGTTCGCAATAAGCAAAAATGCGGCGATTGTGAGAATCGCTGTTAAAATAGGGTTGTGGTACAGAGTGTCCATTCAACGTACCTCCAAAGAAAGAGACCGCCGGCCCGGGCGGTCTCTTCGTATTGTTTGGCTATTTCTTTTCGAGTTCCTTGATTTTCGCCTCCAATGCTTCAATCTTTTTATCTTTCTCCTGAATCAACATCGTTTGCTTCTGAATCTCTCTATCCAGAGCCTCGAACCCTAGATTCATGCCACCAACAAGGTTCATTTTGACATTCTCATAGATCCTTTGCAGATCCTTCAAGCTATCCCTCCTTATACTAGAGTCATTTGAGATTTCAGAATATTTCCATACACATCCCGAACATACAGATAGTATTTGCCATCCCCTGAATTTCTCCATATCCAGATATTTGAAGCCGGGCAATCCTCGGCATCAGTCCATGTGCTGAATGAAGGAAGTTTCGAGGTTGCAGAACCGCTTGTGCCGTACCAGTATGGTATAACTTGCAGTATCGCTGAGTCGGTATAAAACCAGCCCCTAGAAGAGCTTTCGGATTCTCTACGAAACGTCAAAACCCCTCCAGCAAGGTTAGCACCGGAATTATTGTAAGCATAGAAACCCATCTGAACATGAGGGCTTACGTTAGCCCCGGTCTTTACATACACATTAAATCTAGCCAGATTGGTATAGTTGTCGAACCTGTTTTGAAGCTCCAAAAAAGAATGGTACTCATCATCAGTGGTGTTCAACGCATACCCCACCGCTAGTACCTGACGTTCCGGGTCGCTCCCCCACCCGGTCAGGGCTTTGAATTGAAGGTAGTATCTAGTCAGATTCCCAGCTACTTCGGAGGTAGTGTCCCCCAGAGATATATTCGAGTCTTCGAATTCTATGGTATTGTCTCCGGCTGTAATCTTTAGGTCTGCCTTTAATTCCAAAAGATCTGCAGAAAGCTTGATGTAATTCGTGCCATCCGTTACATATATCCCGTCAAAGAGACTCCCGGCAGGTCCTACGTTGGCTCCTATTTGAATATTTGGGCCAACCTTTATCATTCTTCCAACAGCGAGATCGATAGCTACTTCGAGATGATTTGCCTTGATCGCCTTTACCGCTATATCTGGCCCGGTAGCTTGTGTAGCATAAACAGCATTTGCGGTTGACATCTCTCTTCTGCTTGAACCGTTGTTAGAATAATCGGCAGCTCTCACAGCATAGATATATTTTCTCCATTGATTCGGGTAGGTGGGATCTTCGGGGCTGTTCTGGATATGATACTCAACAGATTCGTCTATGTACTCCGTCCCCTTAACCGTGGCAATCGCTATCCAGTCACTGAAAGGCCCGCCGTTGGAAACCTGAATCTTCCGGTAGATGAAGTACTGCTCAACATCGGAGTCGTAAACAGCTCCCCATTTGATATATATCAGCCCCACTCCACCCGTGGCGGTGATAGCTCCCGGCATACCCGGAGCGGTAGTGTCATATAGTATCTTTGCGTTCGCAGAGGCCGACCAGTTGGACTTAAGGTTTTCTATATCCAGAGCTCTTATCTGAACATACACATAATAATCAGTGCCAGAAGTCCATTGCGTAGTAACCTCTATAACGACCTCGTTGTTGTTTACGACTCCGCCATTCTTCCAATTGGAGTTGTCATAAGACCAGCGGAACTCATACCCGAATATGTCCTCTTCCGTGTTCGCATCCCAAGTCGCTTTAACATAACTTCTATTCTTTTCTCCGAAAGCCGTGAGAGCGAGACCGGTCGGAACGGCCGGAGCTTCACCGTCTCCCATTTGAACGATAGGCTTCACGGGGATAAGGATAGTTTCCCGGTGATCTGTGGTAGTCGGATCATACCCGGAGCGGTCACCCACTCCCTCAATCTCATACGTCTCTGAGTCAAAATCGTACACAATGTTGATTACCGCTATCTTGGCTCCGGAAAGATCTATGATATATTCAGGATATGCGCTTGTGGAAGATCTCGGCCCGAACATTGGGACATCGCTCGTAACCAGAGTGAACCTGAACTCGTCCTCTTTCTTTGCAGCTTCCCATGTTACCCTTCTCTTGATCCATCTTGTGGGAGAAGCGCTTTCGGGATCATCTATAATCATTTTCGATTGGATCTTCCAGGTCCTCTCTGGACTAGAGGCCGAGTTGTCTATCGTCTCAACTATGCGATCTTCGTGTATAGCCTTCCCCAGAACCTTGAACGTCCAGACCTCGCCCTCGCTTGTAGCCGTTATCTTGATCTTCGCTTTGAAAGGGTTTATGAGGGGTTTGGTAGGATCTCCATCGACAAAGTTCGATTCCCAGACAGTCTCGTCAAACGTGATCCCCGCATCGGCATCAAAGACGTACTCATCTATGTAGATCACCGGAGCCTCGAACTCTATATAATGCTCATCATCTACTCCTATTCCTCCAGCGGGTATCGTCCACGGGTTCTCATAATTCGCTCCCTCAAAGACAGTGCCCGAGACTTCCTTTATTTGCACTCCCTCAACCTCGAAAACATTTGAAGCCCTCGGAGGATAGTCGATATCCACATCCTCGACATCGTTCATGTCGAACTCGAAGATAGCACTCGTGGAATAGTCGGTATAGAGGCAGCCGTATTCGACCACCAGGGTATGAGGTTCAGTTCCCGAAGCGAGATATACCTTGCCTCCGAGATCTCTCGCTATATCGCTCAAGATATTCTGTATCGTTACGTCCTCCCAGTAAAAATACGGGAGTATTGGATCATACTTAGAACCTGCAGCATCCGGGAGAATCCTTAGATTGACACCTATCTGGTCGGCCACCCAATCCAGGACATCAGAAACAGCTTTGTTCAGAAACAATACCGGTCCGACCTTCTTATCCAGAGAGAGATAGAGAAAGTCTTTCACCGTAAGCCTTACGGTCTGTTTAGATTCGTTCCACGCCGTTCTGTCTATATATCCCGCAAAGAGAGAAGTATGTCACCTATCTCCTGTGAGAGTTGTATCAAACATCACTTTTAGACCTTTAGGAAACTCGGAGAAAGCTGAGGCTTCAGAGTCGGCATGGATCTCTACCGAAGCTTCTGTGCTTCCCAGACCGAAAGGACGGGCAAAGTTTATATGCCCGCCCACGATCCTATGTGAGATATCCGGGTTATATGAGCTTCCGTTCCATAGCTTGAACTCCATGCTACCAGCCCCGTTCTTCCACGTTCATTGACAGCTCATAGATAAAGTCTCCCCATTTCCTTAGAGGGTTGAACGAGAAAGATCTGAGAATACACGTCCTCTTGAGGCTGTCTATCGTGAAGTTGACGTAACTCTCCGCTCCCAGAGTCTCGATCGCGCTTTTGTCCGTGGCGGTTATAACCGCCTTTATACTCCACGCCCTGCGGATCTTCCTCGTCTTGGAGTAGATAAGTCCGGTTATGGATTCCTTGTCGAGCTTGCGCACGATAGGAGTCTCCAGGGCCTCGTCTGGATAAATGGTGACTGAACTCGTGTCATCAGTTTTCGCAATGACAACGCTCATACTACCACCTCGATCCCGTGTTCCTTTGCGTACCTAATCATCTTGTCCCAGAGTTCCTTCATAGCTCTGTCATCGGTATCCAGCACCGTATTACCAGTGAAAGTTACGTTGAAATTGTTCGTGATCGGCTGATGCCATCCTGCGAGATTGCCTCCCTCATACTCTGGTTCCGGCTGTTCAAGTTCTCCGAGCCTGGATAGCTTTTCCAGATTCACGAAAGGTATGAAATTCAGAATGTCGATCGCAATGTTTATTGCATCGATCACAAAGTTGATCACGCCTTTCACTGCAGCGGCTAGAGCCTCAATAACCGGAATAAGGAACTCGATCACCGGGATAAGAACTCTCCCTAACTCATTCCCGAGTCTCTCAAACGGTCTGGCAAGACGCGCTAGAACAGGGCTTAAAGTAGTGTCCATTCCTTTCTTGAATGCCTCGATCGCTCCCGAAGCCTTTAATAGGAGTCCTCCGAGAAGTCCCAAACCAACCGTAACGACCGCAATCGCAGCACCGACAGGTCCTAACATAGCCTCAAGCCCTCCGAACACAGCAGCTATCCCTTCCATGATCGTTGGAATCATAGCGAGAGCACCGGTTACAAGAGAGTCGGCACCTATCGCCGCTCCCTTAACATCTCCCGACATGAGAGAAGCTATCACCTTTGCGAATTGCTCCTTGAGAGCGTTTGACTGCTCTTCAAAGAGCCCCAAAGAGCTTACTATTTCTTCGATCTTCTTTCTCAATGAATTGAACGGCCCTCCAAACAACCTCTCAAAGATCCCTGCATCTTCCGAGATCCCTAAACCCTTCGGGAGTCCGAACGGCCCAC